>ERZ1674051.87-NODE-87-length-28684-cov-29.553774_pt1 | contig 28684 bp, 36 predicted proteins | sample MGYA00581125_ERZ1674051 | MGnify/ENA primary metagenome ERZ1674051 (study PRJEB41354, sample SAMEA4873326) | human saliva metagenome | biome: human-associated habitat [ENVO:00009003]; feature: mouth environment [ENVO:08000002]; material: saliva material... | reverse complement strand
TAGGCTCAGGAGTAGGCTCAGGAGTAGGCTCAGGAGTAGGCTCAGGAGTAGGCTCAGGAGTAGGCTCCACACCCACCACAATCACCGGCAAAGAATGACGACGCCCACCTATAATCAACACCGGCTTCCACAGGCCAGCCGACAACCGCACAGGCTCAACCACACCATCAACAACCGGAACCTCAACCACGCCAGGAACAAGCACAACTCCCCCACGACGCTCAGCGCCGCCCTGCCAGATATACCGGACAACACCACACACCGGGGTCGAATCAGCATCCCGCCCAAACGGTAGAGCTACAGTCCCTAGGTCAACTCTCACTTGATCACCTCCCACTCACCATCAGCCCCTGCACTAACGGGCATAGGCTCACCCAGGCCGTTATGCACAGACCAAGCGCCAGACCCGTCATGAGCCACGAAAACCTCATCACGCGCCTTCATCTTGCCGTCCAGCTCCGCCAGCTTCGCATCAATCACCATCAACGCCGCACCAGCATCTACAGCCACCCGAGCCGGGGAATCCTCCCCCGCATACGGGATGCCAGCATGCGGCGTCTTACCACCCAAATCTGCCATTTACTGCACCTTTCCAGGCAGCGCCGCGTAGACCTGCCTATACGTCTTATCATGGTTGATATCACGGTTCGTAGCGTAAGCCCGCGCCATATCGCCGTAGGTTTTACCCGCCACACCAGAAGTCACAGCCTTTACCTGCAGCTCGACGCTGTAAGCGGGGACCTTACCTGCCCATGACTCCCTGTACCCGGTGATGAGTGCCTCAACACCCCACCGGCCAGCCTCCAACGCGACCGTGTCACCTATTTGCTTCCGCGGATCCCAGAGCATATCGAGCCCGTCAAGAGTGATACGTTCGACACCTAGCTCTTCGGTGAGAGCACCTATGATACGGCGGGCATCCTCATCATGGAGCCACCAGCCGACATCCAACGTGAAAGGCGGCGCACCCGGCGGCGCCTTTCGAATCAGACGCTTCAACGTGTAATCCGTCCACGTGACCAAGGTACGGCAGCGAAGAATCGGGACAGGGCGTGCACGGTTACCAAAGCGAAGCTCATCTGCACCCAGTGAGGGCGTGCACAGGTAGTATTTTTCAGGGCCACCGCTAGTCTTCTTCTGCACACGGAGCGTCAACTTTGCAGTACGTTGCCCAAGCTTTTCCAGCCTGCCAGAGATATCCTCATGATTGGCTGCGCTACCTGTCCACCGGTACCCGGGCGGGTCCTCCTGATTCTCAAAGCTGATAGCCCACCAGCTACCAGCCCCATTGTTGAAGTCCTTATAGTCAAAAATGTTTTGCTTTGACTTCACTACGGGGCGGAAATTAGTGTCTAGACCAAGCACATCGACGTTGTCTGGCCACTGAGCAAAGATTTCTAGATCTTTGTTCGCAGGAATCTCTGTAAGGTTGTCAGGCTCCCACGCAGTTATCACCGCGTCCACACCGTTACCTTGCAAAGTCGGGGTCTTGCCCTTAAGCGTGACGGTGGATCTCACGCCGTCACGGGCAGTCTTCCAGGACCCGCCAAAAACACGCTCCGACACCTGGTCAGTGACAGTGACAGCTCCGGCTGCAAGACGGTCACGCGCTGCCATGTTCAGTCGCCCCTCTTCGTCCACCCAGACAGTAGACAGGGTGGCCTGGCACCATGACGACACGACCGACTCGCAGGTGACGTTCTCAAAACCTCGCGTGGCAGGGACACGCACCTGTTCCAGCGCGGACGGTTGCAGTAGCGGGGCGGGTCGCGCCATCATCCCGACGCGGCGACCACCATCCAGCCAATCGCGGAGATAATCGACCTTCACACCCAGCACCATATTTGCAATCACCGATGCTACGTCAGCCGACGTAGTGACCCTGGTGGACTCGACCAGCTCCGAATCGCTCTCTGCTGCGGACAGCCATCGACGCACACCGCGCGAGTTAAGCTTGACCGCCATGACGGGGCGCTCACCAACTGCTGGCCACGACGACATCGTGCCAGTCGCAGACGACCACCCTCCAAACTTCTTACTCTCCGCGTCGTAGCTCACGATGAAACGCGCCCCATCAGTAAAAGTCACCTCTACTGAGGCGTTTACTTTGGCGTTCCAGATACGGGCGTAGATCATTACATCCCTGCCGTTACGCCCAATAGATGAGTCAGCTTCCGTAGTCTGCTTATTGCGCCCGACCAGCCCGTCAGGTGAGCCGAACTCAGCGCCGGGGGTGGTCATTTTCCCAACAGCTGCCGCCGCACCATACTGGTGGCTATTCTGAAGCACCGTATCCTCAGTAACCGGCGGGAGCACACCATAACCTGCCTGTTCAATCGCCCTGTATGCAACCCATGCGGTGCGACCATAAGACTGCCGCTCAACCATCGGCGGGATACTGATAATCTCCTGCAGGCCAGCCTGCAGGTTGTCGCTAATCTGAGTGGTCACAGTATCCGAGGTGAGCGAGTACGTAGACGCACCCAGGTAGCCCCAGAATCGCGGGAACTCAAAACCATTTACCACGGCGATGATACGCACATGGGCACCCTGGGCGGGGACCCATCGAGACTCCCCCACAGGTGCCAGTGGGTGTTCTACCACGGCAGTCTCAGGAGCCCACACGATAGAGCCAGTCCGAGAGTAAACGTTATCTCCGGCAGCGACCAGTGAGGACGGCAGGCCACCAGACGTGTTCCCCTCCCAAGACGCGGACAAATGAGGTCGCTCTACCCCGTCCACGAAGACGCGGAGGGTAGCGTCAATCACCGGCCCCGGCGTGTACTTGCCCTTGAGCATCAGCCGACCTCCTTAATCGTGAGCGACATCGTGCGCCACGTATCCTGCGTCCAGAACTCGTGCTCCGTGTACGTGGTCGTTGCCTCCTCGACGATGACCGAGTCAGCGCCCGCCCCAACATCCCAGCGCGGGCACGAATCCAGCCAGACCACCTGCGGGAGACATAGAGTCGTATATCCTGACGCGGTAATCTTCAGACCAACCGCGGCGGCAGGAAACACGGGGATAGTCACCTGCAACCGGTGCATCACCTGACGCTGAGCCCGCTCAACACGAGCGTTACCCACCGGGCGGCCTGCAGCGTTCACAGGCTGGAGTGTCAGCACCGTATCCCCTGCAGCGTCCACAGACACAGTCACAGGTGACCCAGCAGGCACCGGCACAGACTGGGCGATAACAACCTCGCCGCCGCCAACACATGACGCCGCCGCGGGGCCACCCACACCATCCGCAAAACCGCCATTAGCGATACCAGCCAGCATTGACTCGGCAGGCGTGAGCACGTTCGTCACCGCCGCCTCGTCAGAGATGAAACGCCACGGACCGGAGCCGAACGCGCCTGCGACCAGCTGCGCCAACCCAGTAACCTCTCGGTTCGTGCCGGACACGTCGAGCGACCATTCGCGCCGCCGCGCCCATGCCGGGGTTGTGACAAACGCCCAGCGGCGCGACGGCGCCGACTGCACCTCATACCGAGTCGGGTTAGTGACCTTAACCGGGGTTGGCCACAGAATCTTGTGCATACGCCCCAGCTCACCGATGTATCCAGCCATTAGTAGACCCTTTCAGCTCGTCGGGACATCTGCAGGAAGGCACGCTCATCCACAGCGCCCAGACGAGACAATACATCTACCAGCTGGGATAGCACCTCAGCGTTCTGTGCGGTAGCGCCTTCGACCGACTGGGCAGTGGCTGCAACCGCTACCGGTTCGGGAGTCATAGGGACACTCAGGCTAGCGACGCTAGACGCCGAGAAGTCCGCGCCACCGAGGGCGTAGCCTGCGGCATCCGCAACCTGGTCACGACCAGCGCGGATAGATTCCGCGAAGTCCCCGATGAGGGCCTTACCACTATGCGTGGTGTAGCCGCGCCCCGAGAACGGACCAATCTTAGCCGGCGAGTGCGGGAAGAAATCGCCAATGGCCTTCATGATGCCGCCGACCGCATCCTTCGCTCCGCCAATCATGCTTTTAATGCCGTTGATGAAACCACCGATGAGGGCCTTGCCCGAGTCCATGAGCAGGCCGCCTAGGTTCCCCAACCCATCCTTGATCTTGCCCGGCATAGACTTCACGAAATCGACCGCAGAGCCAACACCGTCGCTAATAGTCTTGGTGATACCGTTCCAGGCACCAACAACAAAATCACCGATGCCGCCCCAGAGGTTATTCCAGATGTCCACCAACATCTTCGCGAGGTTCTCGAAGATATGCATGACAACATCAAACGCACCTGTGATGGTGTTGACGATGAAATCGAGGATGCCCTTCAGTACGTTGAGGAGGCCATTCCATGCGCCCTCCCAGTCACCACGCAGGGCGGACAGGAACACATTCAGGATGCCCGTGATGATGTTAATCGCGTCAGAAATTACCTTCCCGATGAACCCAAATATGTCAGAGACAGTTTTGCCGATGAACTCGAACGCGGGTGAGAACGTCTGAATTAGGAAGGCCACAATCGGCGCGAGGAACGATATAATCTGGGCCGCAATCTCGACGATAGTCGTCACCAACGGTACGAGCGCACCAATCACCGTTGTCACCATGCCAATGAACGCCTGGCCAATCTGGACGAGCACGGGGATAACCGCAGCGATAATCGGCTGCACCATCGTGACGAGCCCCTGGAAAATCTGAGCCAACGAATTTCGGAAGGGCTCGCTAGATGCGAGCGCCGTCACAAAAGCGGCCACGAGCAGGCCGATGCCTGCGACCAGGCCGACGATAGGCGCGAGGACACCGGTGAGTGACACACCCAAGACCGCGCAGGTGGCCGACACAGCGCTAAACCACGTGACCACGGTGGTGATGACGGGGATAATCGCGCCAATCACGGAGGCAATGGTGCCGATGATTGACACGACGGTGCCAATGATCGGTGCGAGCGGAGCCAGCGCGCCCACCACGGCGAGGATAGTTGCAGCAAGCTGGGGGTTATTGCGCATGAACTCTGCGAGCGCCTTCACCACGTCAGCCACCACCGGCAGGATGACCTTCAGCGCCTCAGACAAGCCCTTAGCAAGCACCTCAACCACCGGCGCCAGCGACTGCTTAAAATCTGCGAACGCCGGGGCGAGGCCCTGCACAATCTGAGTCACTAGAGGCGCCATGATAGGAAGAATCTCACCGATAGCACCCAGCAGAGCACCAACAGCAGGTGCCGCAGCCGAGAACGCCGGAGCAAGCTCAATAGCAGCCTTCACCAGCCCGTCAAACATCTTGGTCACGCCGTCAGCGATGGCGGGGTTCCGCAGAGCCTGTGCGATGCCGTCAAGCAGGATGCTGACGACCGCGCCAGCCTTCTCCATCGACCGGCTAATGGTCGGCGCGAGCTGTTCGAACGCTCCAGCGAGCGAGGACAAGCCGGGGGTGAGGTTCTTCATGCCCGCGAACGCGCCCTCAAACACGGTGGTGAGCGCGCCCTGCATCAGAGGACCATTTACCACCTTATTGATTGCGTCAAACGCAGCAGCTAGACCCTGCAAGCCACCACCGCCAGCGGCTTCAGCCGCCTTAGCAACACCGTTGATGACGCCTGCGACGTCGATTAGGATTCCGCCGAATAGTTTCGCGTTCGTGATGCCGCGGTCGATAATTTCGTTGATACGGCCAGTCTCTTGAGCCTGGGTCACCCAGCTCAGGAACGCGTTCGAGACCTCGGTGAACGCCGCCGCCATACGCGGCAGATACTCGCCACCGACCGCGCCGAGACGAACCATCGCCTCCATAAAAGGCGCCGCGCCCTCAGCCGCGATAGCGAACGAGTCATGAAGCGGCTTGAACAGCTGAGCCATGCCACCAACCGCGACGATGCCATTTGACATGCCACGGAAGAATTCAGACCAGAAAACGCCGGTAATCTTGCCGAGCTTCACATACTCGTCCAAAAAAGGCTTGATGCCATTCTCTAGAAGGTCCTTAAGCCCTACCTTTCCAGCAGACCAGAAATCCTCATTGTGCAAGTAACGCGCGGTACTGAGGGCGTCTTCAAGCCAGCCAAAGCCACCGTTGTAACCACCTTGGAGCTCACCAATAGCGAGCAAGATATTCTGCAGACCATCAGCACTCGACGCCAGACCCACCAGGAAGCCGCTCATAATGCCCGGCAGCGCAAGACCAGCACCAGAAATCTGCGCCATCGAAACAGCCACCATAGCCGCATTACCAGCCATAGCGGACATTGCCGCACTCATAGCCGCAATCTTCGTCGCCGCCACACCAGCAGAAACCGCAATACGGTCAAAATTCGAGGCAACTTCCTTAGCATGCCCAAACCCAACCGACGCAACATTACCGCCAGCCAGCGACGCCAAACCAGCCTTCGCCGCATCCAAACCCTGAAGCACCACACGCACCTCAGCAGTACGAGGACGCGTCAACACACCCAATGCAGCAGACGCCTTACGAGTCTGCGCATCCACCGTCACATGGGTCTTAAAATCCTTAGCGATACCCGCCAGGCGAGCCTTCGTCTGAACAAGAGACGCCTGATCAACACGCGCCTCAACATCAACAGCAGTCCGCAACTGCCCCTTTAGCGCGGCCAAATCCTTCTTCAGATCAGCTTTAAACTTCGACGTATCCGGGAAAACACGGATAGACATCTTGCCAATCGACGCCATCGACTAAACCCCCTAACGGTATTTCGCTGGAACCATCCGAGACAGGTCCATCTTTTCCACTGGCTGACGCATATCAACGCCGACGCGTTCTTTCTTCTGCTTGACAGGCCGCGGAGGGTTCACACGCTGTGAAGCCGTCAACCGCTTACCCTTCACCTGCGTATTCACACCATTGACCACACCAGCCAGCAGATAAGCTTCATTGCCCCACCCGAACAGGTCAGAGTTCCCAAGCTCCAAAGCACGGAACAGAGACCGCTCCTCGTACTGCACCCGACCCAGCAGGGCCTGGACCGGGCGCAGATCCTCAACCCAAACCATCTCGAACGGGTTCACCCCGAACAGGGCGAGGAAATCACCAACTAGCTCTTGGTGCTCTGAGAAGAACTGGTCGAGCGCATGCCTTTTCCCAGCTCCTCCACAAAGGCAGACACAGTCTGAATCGCAGGCAACAGATTGGCCGCGTTATAAAACTCTTTGCGGAACGTCTCCACGTCAACGATGAACGTGTCATTCACGACTGCCTTCACCAGCAGCTTCATGTCCTGGTTAGTGAAGTCATCAACATCAATATCAAGCCCCTGCAGCGCTTCCACCGCTTCCAGGGCATCAATCGGGTCAATCTCATTGAGCGGGCGGAAATACTTAGCACCAGGCAGCTTCTTAAAAGGAACCTTCGGCGCCTTACGGTCAGCGGGCATCTTCTTACGAGCAGTAGTCATAACAGGGTTCTCCTATAGGGGGTAGAAGTGTAGCCGCCCCTCCCCTACCAAAAAAAGGGGCGAGGCGGCTACAACAACCAAATATTCAGTTACTAAGCGGCCACACCGGCGGCACGAACAGCAGACGCAGCGGCAGACTGACGCTTCACCGGGTAAAACACCTTGTGCAGTCGGTCCTGGCTATCCGGCGCCGCAGTCACCTTGAGCGCCACCTCAGTGTACTTCTCCAGGTCAAACGTCGGCAGACCAACACTTAGAGTCGTCGAATAGAAGCCGATACCAGTCAGGTATGCGCCGTCCTCCACGACATTGAGCAGCGCGTAAGTCTTGCCACCGGTACGAGAAGTGGTCACATAGCCGTCTTCTTCGGCGATACCATTCGTCTTAACTGCTTCGAAGAATTCCTTCGAGAGGGCAACACTCTTGATGGTGCCGGTAATCTTGCCACCAGTTCGAGTGTCCTTACGGTCCCAAGTTCGCTTGTTCGAGTCCTTATCGTCGTCCTCTTCGAACTCCGGCAGACTTTCAGACGAGGTGTCACCGAGCCACTTCCAAGCGCCCCAATCCTCACCGGTGAACTCAAAGGTGTTCAGCTTAGGGAACTCGGTGCCAACGGGCGCGTAGTAAATGTGACCGATGTTCGCGATGCTGGTCGCATCAAGCGCTTCAGTAAGCTTCGACATCAGCTCACTCCTTCCATAAAAATGTCTATAAACAAAAACCGGGGCTAACCGGCATTAGGAGATTGGCGGAAAACCACCTGAACCGCCGCAGCGTACTGAAACAGGCGGGATGCCTCATACTTGTGCTGAACCAGGTGCGGTTGCTGAACCTCCGTACAGCGGCTCACCCACCCCAACTCAGTCACCTCATGCACACTATCGAACAGGCGGCTAAACGCGTCAGCACACAACTGCTGAGCATCCACTCGACGCTCAGCCAACGCATTCAACGTCACCGTAGCCACTGCCGATATCGACGGGTTATCCAGGTTGTCGCTAAAATGCGTCGGTGCGGACTGCTCAACAATCAGCGCCGGCAACCTCCGCAGCAAGTCAGTAGGAGCCTGAAAGAACAGCGCCCCACCAATCCCCTGCAGATGATGTTCAACGAGCCCGAGCGTGTCAATGGTCTTCATTAGAGTGCCCTCGCATTCTGTAGAGCGCGCGTGAACACGAACTTGCCGGGTTCCCACCCGCCGTCCTTCGTCACATGCCCCCACTCGATAATGTGAGCCTGCGGATCCGTAGTGAAGATGAGGTAGTCCATCACGCCGCGCTTAGTCGGCTCACGCACAAACCCGAACGACTCACGATACGCGCCAGTGACGCGCCCTTCTGGGGTTGCGTACACGCGGGCAACCTCAGCGTCCACCAGCGCCTTGCCCTTGCGGGCAAGCGCAGCGAACTTTGGGTCACGGGACGCGTGCCGTGCCGCGATGAGCTCAATATCGGCTCTTGCATGGAATGACACGCTACTTCACCTCCGCAGACGGGTCCACCATCAACACCTTGTAGTGTGAGGTCGTCGCAGACATCGACGAGAGGATAGCTTCGCCTCTCTGCTCGAACACGCGACCGTCCCATTCGATACGTGAGTACGGTCCGCCAGGCCATGGTGCCTGCCCATGCTCCTGGTGGAAGTACTTCACCCGGTAAACAGTCTGGACACCCTCAGCGAGCCCCGCAGCCTCTTTAGAGGAGACTGGCTGCACGTTGCATCGCACCGTGACGGGGGTTGCGGGTTCTTCAGGCCCATACGGGCCAACCGAGGGCTGTACGGGGGTTACCGTGACTGTGTGTACGCCTTTGCGGAGCCTGCTCACGGCAAACCACCACCGGTGATGTACCGTTTCTCAGAGAACGAGTCCTGGGCAGGCCAACCGTACTGGAATTGACGGTCAGGAGGCAGGGAGATGTTAGGCCCCCAGCTCCGGTACCGTGCCGCAGCATAACCATCAGTCGCAGGGGCGACGGTCCGGAACCTGCCGGTACCTGTCGCCTGTGCGAGGTTCTTCCAATCCTTCTCCAGGATGTCCAGAAGACCGGACGCGACCATGTAATTCAACTGGTACGAGTACCCGTCTTCCGTCTCAGACTTATAAATTCCGCCGTCATCTGCGCGAAGCACACGAGCCACAGCCTCAGCCTCAATATTCCTGACCAGGTTGAATACGACCTCATCAAGAACCAGCTCATCCAGGCTCTTATAGCGGACGCGGATGAGGTTCTCCGCCTTGGAGAGCAGGGAGGCAATGTAGGATTCTTCGTCACCGCGGAACTCCCTGCGGAGCGCAGCCTTCACATCGTCAGCCGTCGCAATCGTCAATGAATCACTCACTATGTACGCCTCCCTTCTCTACCAGCGCCCCGATTACTTCGGGTCAGCAACCTTGTCTTCGTAGGCAACGAACGCGGACTTGTCAGTGATGACCCAGCCGAACTGAGCCTCCACCAGCATTGCCTCCATGTTGTTCTGCCACAGGTTGACCTGGGTGCCGCCGTCGTTGATGGTCGCCTGGTCGGTGCGGCGGATAGAAATCTTCTCCGCAAAGCCGTACTTGAGCGCGGACCAGTCGCCACCGAAGGCACGAACCTTGGTGTCGGCGGATGCGCCAACCTTGCCGGAGACAGCGCGACCGTAGGCGACGGGCAGACCCAGCAGGTTACCCAGGTTGTCCTTCAGGTTCACGCTATCGGAGTAGATGGGGCGGCCGAGGGTGTCGGTTGCACCGTAGATGCGGGACTTGAACGACTTGTCTGCTGCGAAGCCGTCCAGGTCAAAGTCGAAGTTCTCGTTCAGGTTCACCAGATCTGCGCCAGCCAGAAGCTCAGAAGTCAGACCGCCCTTGTCCTTGGCAGTCGCGCCCAGCTCAATACGGTTGGTGGTCTGGTTGATGTACTCAACGCCGGCGATAGTCTGGCCGTTGATTGCGTTCTTGCCGTGCAGAATTGCGAGGTCGAACGCGCGGGTGATAGCCGCGGCAGCTTCCTTCTCCAGAAGCTTCAGGTAGCCGGCGGCGTCAGCCTGACGCGCCTCCATCGACCAGTACATCAAGGCGGCCACCTTGATGGGCTTGATGGTCTTTGCGGTCACGCCCATGCTGGTCACGGGCTTTGCCTGGCCTTCACCGACCACGCCAGCCTGCGGCTGGGAGGTCTGCACGGCGATAGTGGTGCCGGTAATCGGGATGGGGGTGGTGCCGGCAAGCTTCTGGACGACGGAGCCTTCAGAGACTCGGCCGATGATGTTGCGGGCGAACGACTGCGGCAGAACACCGCCAGTCTTAAAGGTTTCAAGAGTCGCAGTTGCGCTCATATTTGGGCCTCCAATCAAGTTTTGGGTATAGAAAAAAGCCCTCACCGCCTCGGTAAGGGCTCAAATATTAGGGGCGTTTAGCCGAAGATAATCTCTGCTGCCTCTTCATAGGCATCACGTGCCGGTGCCGCGTGCTGTGCGGGGTTCGGCGCCATGCCTCGGCTCTTCGGAGCCGCCGCGAGGACCGCCTCGGTCTTCTCGTTCGCAGCATCACTGATGAGCTTCTGCAGAGTCGCGAGGTTCTTCTCGATTTCCTCGCTGGTCGCACCCGGCACAAACGGGGCGAAATCCTGGGACAGACCAACGGAGGCGAGCGCCTTGACGCGCGCCAGCTCAGCCTGCAGGGACGCAATCTGAGCGGCCGAATCATCCTGCGGCTCAGGAGTCTCAGCCTCAGCGGACTCAGCTGCGGGTTCCGGCGCAGGCTCTTCAGCAGCAGGTTCAGGAGCCTCTGCCTGCTTCGCCTTCACAGACGCCAGCTCAGCCTTCAGGTTCTGAACCAGCTTCCAGGCGCGCTCGGGGTCGAAGGTCTCGCCGTCACGCTCCCACGGGGGCGTAGTTTCAGTGGTCTCTTCAACCTTTGCCTCAGTGACAGGTGCTTCGCTCATCTTTGTTCCTTTCGGGTATAGCAAAAGGCACCCTGCCACTTAGCAGGATGCCTTTCACAAAAGTTATGAGGAGTTAGCCGGTGACGCCCCCGACGGTCTTCTAGACCGAAGCATAAAGCCGCGGCCGCCCAAGCATTATTGCCACACCAATAAGTGAGGCTCAGGGTTACAGAGGAATCGTCTAACTCCTTGCCTACAGTCTATCAGCTATTCTCATCATTTTCAAAATGAATTTGGGTTAGATTCTGCCCACCAGAGTGCATGACATACAAATTTTTAATAGGGGCTTGAGGGTTACGTGAATTGTATGTTTGCATTTGCCTCGTCAACTTTGCATCCAGACGCCTTACCCCCAGGTCAACAACAAAATTCTCTTTCGTTACACCATGCAGCCGAGCTTTCTTCACTGCTTCAGAGATTCGGTTCTTAATTGTTGAGTACTTATTCTTTGAGGACTTCAGCTCACTAATCAGCTCGCCATTATTCAGCCAGATGAAATCATTGCTGGGCTTCATTCCGCCACCCTTCTCAGGTGCCGGCCGCTCAATCCACCGAGCCTTATTCCCCAACGCCTCAAACCTCAGCAAGAACAACAGCTCATGACCGTACAGCTTCTCACCGTCAGGAATCTCAGACGCAAGAGCCCCGTAATACTTCGGGTCAACCTGCTCTTCTTTACCATCAAGCCGTTCAGCCTCCTGCCACGCCTCAGCCTCACGCGATAGCACCGTCGAGATCTTGACCGGCTCATACCCCTCTGGGTCAGCCTCGTACTTACGGTCTTCCTTCTCGACCGTATCCCGATAAAACTTAGCCAGCCTCTGCTGCTCAGCCCGCCCCGACCAATTCTCAGGGTCAAAAACGGGCACCACAATGCAGTCGCAATGCTCATGGAACGCACGCGGGTTCTTCTTCCGCAGCTCCGTCCGCGCCTTCCGAGAGAGAAAACCACCCTCACGGGACTTCTCCCCCACCGGCGCGGCAACATACTTCGCCGCATCCGCAGACGAATACACAGGGCCACGCGAAGCCAACATGATGCAGAACCCGCACGAATACTTGCCCTGCAAAACACGAGCCCACCCCACCGGGCGAACCTTTCCACCACCCGCCGGGGCATCATCATCCGACTCATCACCAGCAGAGAGCGGGGAGGTGGCACGTTCCAGATCCTCCTGCTCCTCCCTGGTCGCATAATTGCCGAACTCGGGGTTGAGCACCGCACGCATCATCTGACGGTGCCCCGCCATCACCACGTGCCGGCGAGCCGCCGCCGCCAACTGCTCCGCAGAAGCCCCCGTGTTCTCACGAAGGAGCTTCCGCAGCGCGGACGCATGGTACGGCTCCACCGGAGGGTGATACGCCTCCACACCATGCTCTGCAGCTGACGCATCCAGAAAAGCGTTCGCCGCCTGCGCCGCCAACCGGCGGTGCTTCACGACCAGCGACCGCATACCCGGCTCCGCAGCTTTCACCGCCGCCGAGTCAGACAAATCAATCAACCCCAGCGCCGCAAGGAAAGCCTCCACAAACGCGTCAGCCACAGCGGCTAACGCCTGAGCATACGCCGCAGCGAGATCATCAAGCATGCGGCGCCTCCTTTAGTAGACGGGGTCTCCCACCGACACCGCCAAACGACGGTCCAACGCACGGTCACGTTTCAACTGCTCCGGCGACAAGCCCATGAACTCACGCACCGTCTCAGACGAGACAACACCCTGCGCCTGCGCCTGCAACATGAGGGCATTACGAGAGCTCAGCGAAATAACCGCGGGGTCACGCCAACGCGCTTCAAGAGTTTCGAGCCCCTCGGTGTCCACACCGGCAACTGCCAGGACGCACCGCGCCAAATCCTCGACCGCGTCACCAAAAATCGACTGCTTCAGCTCCGCCTTAGTAATCAAACGGTCTTTGGCGCTTCGCATCGCCTCCGCAGACGCGGGATTCGACTCCGTAGAAACACCCAACATGAACGGCGGGATACCAGTCTGCGATGCAACCTGCAACGCATAAGTCTTGAACGTATTCAACAACTGGGTGAGGTCTGCACCCGGCACCGAGCCGGTCTGCGCACCAGACGGCCCCACCAAGAAACGCCCAAAATAGGCTTCCAGGCGGCTCTGCTGCGGGTTACCGTCCTCATCAACGAACATTTCCTCCACGCCATCGCCAAAAAGGTAACGAACAGGCATGGACAGGAGCTCCTGAGCCACCTGCAAGTTTGTCAAGGTGCGAGCCGCCGCGTCACACAGCTTATGAATCTCTTCAATCTCGCTTCGACCCTCTTCACCCAGGCGAATCTGGTTCACAAAGGGGATAACGGGGATTCCGTCGAAGCCATGCTCGTCAATATGGGTGAGCACCTCAAAACCATCACGCAGAGCGAAGAAACGAGTCACGCCAGGCTCATAAACAGCCCGGTACGTGTCCAAACCATCACGATAAGTCTGGGTAGCCTGCACCAGGCGACCCGTAGCGTCCCTCCGCAGCTCAAACTCATCACCCTTATGCACCGAAATGTGCGGGATAGAGGGGTCAGAGCCGCCACCGACGACCATGAACGCCGCACCAGAGACAAGAGCCTCCGTCAGCGCCAGCGTCAGCTTCGTGCGGAAATTATTAGCCTGCAGAATCCGGTTCAACTGCTCAGGAGCCTCATCCTGACCGCCATGACGGGAAATGGAGAACCCATCAAGCACCAACGACTCGACCAGCACATCTACAGCCAGCTTCGGCCAGCCAACCTGCATCTCCAGCACACGGACATCAGGCGGCAAGGACACGCCAATAGCATCCAGGCGGTGCTCACCGTTGTAGTAGCTCTCCCACTTACCCGGGTTCTTTACAATACGGCCCATCCGGCACCGCCTCCCTTCTTGTCCTTCTCAGTTAGTCCATGGAGCGCAAGAGTGCACGCCACCAGAGGAGAAATATCCTGGCTTCGATCATCACGCGTCCAACTCCATAGCTCACTACCGCCCTTAGAGCGTCGACAAGCTTGCACAGCAGCATCCAATTCCTCCTGGCCGGTATGCCTCACCTGAGCACGACCCAGCGCCTCGTAAAATCCGCCGCATGCCTGCTGATACGTGCGATGGTCAAGACCTCGCATCATGCGCTTAGTCTTCGGCGACGATGAAATTACGTCCGTCGTCTGTGAACCTGCCGTGTAAGTCATAGCCACAGGTCGCCACTTCCGCTTCAGCTCTTCTAGACGCTGCGGAACCCAATCGGTTCCCACACGCCTATCGATAACCTCAATGTGGATGTTCCCGTCAGCCCGACGAGAAGCCAAGGCAATCGTCGCCACATCACGCAGCGGCGTCACATCGACGCCAAACGCCATCTCCACGCCAGCGCGGGACTTCTCATCGAAGCACTGAGCCCAGAAATCAGCAGGAATCGCCGACGAAGAGCCAACCTTCGACCAGATACCGAGTCTCTCGCGCTTAAAGTGCTCATCGCTCATCGCCAGCCGCTCCGAAGCGACATAATCGGGACTGATTCGGTACCCAAGAGCCGGGTTAGCTAAAGCCCAGTTCTTCGGGTCTGCCGGGTCAGCCTCAGATGGCACTGACCACTCATAAAACGCCAGCTTCTCCTCTTTCTCCGGGCTAAGCGCTCGATCTCGAAGCCCCTTCAAGACCTCAGAATCAGGCATACCCGCAGAACTCGTGTACCAGATCTGCGGGGACTCATGAAGAGACTTCGACGCCAGCGTCGGCAACATAGATGCCTGCGCCGACCTCGACAAGTCGAATGCCTCGTCAAAAACAACCAAGTCTGCGGTGAATCCACGCGCGGAGCCGCTACTACGCGCCGCAAAAAGGATGCGATTACCATTCGCCGCCGTGAAAGACATGCCAGAGTTGCCAGTTTTAATGCCAGAAATCTTCCCATGGGGGTCACCGTTGTACCCCTGCATGTACTCAACCAGTTCACTATTGCGAATCAAAGACTCAAGTCTCTGATGATGTTCGGCAGCAGTCTTGAAATGGTGCGCCGAATGCAGCGTGACTTTCTCGCCAAACAAAAACATTGCCGCCAGCTCACGCGCTTCAAGGATGGAACCCTTCCCGTTCTGTCGAGGAACGATGAGACCGACCTCGAACGCCTGCCAGCGCCCATCTGGACGCTCAGCCAGCGAACCACGGAGCACATATTCCTGCCAGGGATCAAGGATAAGACCTGCCATCTTTGCCACAGCAACCGCTTCATCACCTGCAGAGCTAACGTGAAGTGGTGTCACGTCGATGCGTGGAGTCTGAGACCCCATCAGCTGAGCTGTCTCAGCCACAGAGCCTCACCTCCTTATCCGGCGGCCTGTGCCTCCTCAATACGACGCCGCCTAAGAGCCGCCAACTCATCAAGTGCGCTCATCTTCGGCTTCACTGCTTCACTCAGCTTCGCGATATCAGCCGCAGCCTCACGCTCAGCGTTCAACAGAGCCGCCACATCACGAGGCCCAGCAACAATCAGAGCCGCACGGGCCTTGTAGAGGCGCCACCGCGCGGACTCCAGCGGGTCCTCATGCGTCGGCACAGGAATCTCACGGGTCGCACCATAGGCGACCATCTGCTCAACGACCACGGAGCCGCTTTGTCCAACGGTTTGGACAACAGGGGCACCAGCCGCCACCTGCCCAGCCACCCGAGCCGGGCGCTCCGCAGCCTTGCGGTCACGCGCCGCCTTCGACGCGGCACGCTCCGCCGCCCGACATTCCGGGCAAGGAGCCTCACCACGCCGCCGGTGGCGCTTCGCCGCCGCCGTAGTCCCGCAAGGGGCTAGACTGCGGCCTTTTTTCTCAGCCACAGGCCCCCCTCTCAACGGGAAATTTTGGGTTTCAGAGCCCGCGGGGGGATGTCACTATGACCGAAGGGGGAAACTTGACCCCATAGGGGGTAACCCCCGGGGGTACGTTTCCCATTTCGTGACCATCTGAAAACCAATTCCGTTTCGTCGTCATCGAATAAAAAAAACTGTTTGAACCACTCACCATGCTTGCGTGGTCTTGGGTGCTCGCACTTGGTGTGCGAGTCGTTTGCGTCCGCGGCGGCTGTTGCATCGTCGGTGTGCTGGTGCGAGGTCGCCGAGCAGGTTGCCGCCGTTTGCGATGGCGTCGAGGTGGTCGGCGGTGAAGGCGAGCGGGTGTGTGTAGGGTAGGCTCATGTCGATTGGTTTGCCGCAGAGGTGACAGGGCCACCCGTTGTCGCTGGTTGCTTTGCGCAGTTCGGCTGCGCGTTTGCGGTATGTGCGGTCACTGTATTTGGTCGCAGTCGTCACAGTCGCACCTGCTTCCGATGATGGCGCGGAGTTGCGCCTTGGAGATGATGAGATCAAAGCGGCAACTGAAGTCGAAGAGGGGTTGGCCCCAGCTGATGTCGACGTCCCATTCTGTGGGGAATCGTTCACGGAGTGTCTTGAAGATTTGCTCTTCTTCTTCGTCGGTGAAGTCTCTGTAGCACATGGGGTGTCTCCTTCCTGCAGCGGGTACAGGTGGAGCCCCTGTCCGTGGTGGGCAGGGGCTCCGACTGAAGTGACTACACGTTGCTAACCATCGAGTGTGTTGTCTGTGATCCGCCGCGTCATGGGTGCCCTGTTTGTTTTTGGGCACCATGAAGCTGGGCCACAGTGTACACAAGTTTTTAGGCGGTTGCAATGAGTGCGGTGCGGATGGTGTCGGTGCCGTGCCAGGTGGTTTTGCATGCGGCGCAGATGGCGGTTTCGGCGCGTAGGTGGAAGTGGATTGCTTCGCTTACTCGTTGTCCGCCTTCGCTGGTTTCGGTGACGACCCATTCGGCTGCGCAGTTGGGGCAGGGTACGCGGAGCGGGACGACGGTTTCGTCGAGTGCTTTGATGGCTTCGCGCCAGCCGGTGAGTTTGGTGGTGGCGTAGTCGGTATCGACGTGGCGCGCCCAGTTGATGAGTCTGCTGGGCAGTGGAGTGCCTTTGGGGAGTTGGTGGGTGGCTGGCAGGTCGTACCTGATTTGCTGTTCGATGGCGGCCTTGATGAGGAGGGCGTGGTCGTTGCAGGGACTGGTTGATTTGAAACCGCCGCTACCGGGCCCGGTGTTGGGGCGTTCGGTGATGGCGTGCTCGAGTTGCTGCAGCAGCGGTAGGGCTCGGATGTAGAGGGTAGTCCCGTGCCAGGTGTGGGTGGCGGTGTGGTAGCTGGTGAATTCGTGAAGCAGCGAGTCCAGGGAGAGCATGGTGGTGTTTCCTTAGTGTTGTGGGTGGGTTGGTGGTTCGGGCTGGTGGTGTAGGGGTGTGATGACGATGAGCAGGCCAGGGGCTTCTTTGTCGAAGCCGCCGTGGTGCAGGTGAGGGCCGTCGAGGTGTTCGTGGTTGTCGTCTGGGAGGAGCCCCGCTTGGACGTAGGCGTCGATGAGTGCTTTGGCGGTTGGGTAGAGGTTGGCGGGGTCGTAGCGGCCTCGCCTGTTTTTGTAGATCCAGATGTCGATTTGGGCGTGAGTGAGGGTGGGGATTTGGTGGCTGGGGTGCTCTTGTTTCCATTGGTGGATGTCGTGGTTGGCTGCGTGTTTCCACTCATCTGCGTTCTTGCGGTAGGTGCGCCAGTGGGTGCCGTTGGAGCGGTTGATGGAGAGGAGGGTTTTTCCTTCGAGGGGGATCCAGCGGAGGATTGGTTTGCTGTGGGGGGTCTTTTTGAGGGTGATGGTTGCGGGTGGGGTGTCAGAAGGGTGGAGTGTCATTGGTGGTGGTGTCCTTTCGTTGGTTGAGTATTGGGGTGTAGCCGGGGGCGGTGTAGTGGCAGATGTGGTGTGGGGCTACGGTGATGCCGGCTGCTGGTGGTGCGTGGAGTTCGTTGAGGTGGAGTGCGGTGTCGGTGGTTTCGAGTTGGTAGGCGCGGCGCCCTTGCTGGAGGGTGGCGCGGATGGTTGCTGGGTTGGTGGTGGTTGTGGGGTCTGCTTGGGTTGGCATTGCGGTGGTGGGTCCGGTGAGGCCGGTGAGGATGAGTGCTCCGCAGTGGGTGCAGGTGTTGATGTGGGCTTGGCGTGCTTGGCGGGGGTTGGGTTGGGTGTTTTGCTCATGCTTGATCCATTCGGGGGTGCCTGGTGGTGGTGTTGGGAGTTGGTCGAGGAGGTCGGGCTGTTTTTTGGCAGGTTTTCGGGGCATGGTGGGTCTTTCGGGTGTGTGAAAAAGTTGTGTAGCTGGATATTGGGGCTTGTCGATGGGTTTTTAGCTACACAAGCTACACAAGGTTCTATATGCATGGCTGTAACGGGCGTGTGTGCGCGCGTATGTGTTTGTCATCTACTTATAAAAGTTGTGTAGCTTGTGTAGCTGTTTTGCGGTCTGACTTGGGAAAACTCCAGCTACACAAGGGGTGAAAGTTGTGTAGCTGTTGTGTAGCTTGTGTAGCTACCAGATGTCTCCATCTTTGAGCTGAATGCCACCGTAGACGCGCGCGCCGCTGTTCGGCTGCGGGGGTGCGTCTCGACCGACCAGCACCCCGTGCACCTTCAACTGCGAGGCGAACGCCCTGCCCTTGACCGGCTCCAGCCCTTCCTCCGCGCACCAGATGTGGTATGCCTGGCGTAGGTCGGTGACCGCCACGGTGTAGTGCCGGTTGCCGGGGTAGAGGTCGCATCGGGCGGCGAGGAACTGACCGACCGTGTCCTGGCTACTCTTGTAGGCTTCGGTGGCGGCGCGGACTGCCTCGGGCGGCTGCAACCCATCCCTAAAGTAGGCGACCGCACCTTGGATGATCCATGCGAGCACTGCCGCCGCGTCTGCCCGCAGCTTCTCCGGTAGGAGCTCATCACGCTCTTCAGCAGGGACGGTGTGAACGAACGGCACGAGGTTCATGCGCCTCCACACGGACTCGCCGCCGTCTTCAACTGCAGGCTGGTGATTACCCATCAGGTGCAGGTGGTGGGTGGGGGTGAATTCGAAAAAATCCTTGGCCATAAAGCGGGCGGTGATGCGGTCGCCGCCGGTGAGCATTTTGAGCTTGGCTTCGTCGAGGGTGTCGGTGGCGTTGGTTTCGGAGCCGACGACGAAGCGTTTGCCGTTGAGGCGTGCGAGCTCGGTGGCGTGTTCTTGGAGGGGCTTCTTCATCAAGAATCCGGCAGGCAAGGTTGCGGCGTAGTCGCCGAGTGCGCCGGTCAGTGCATCGTAGTAGACGCTCTTGCCGTTGCCGCCGGTGCCGTAGGCGAAGGCGAAGACGTGCTCGCGTTGCAGGCCGGTCGCACTGTAGCCGGCGAGGCGCTGCATGTAGCCGGTGAGCGCCGCATCGTGGTTGAAGGTGGTGGCGAGGAACCGCTCCCAGGTGGAGCTGGTGCCTGCGGGTGCCACGGCGGTTTGCTTGGTGTGCATGCGGGTTGGTGCGTGCGGCATGAGTTCTCCTGTTCTGAGGTTGATGATGCCTGCGGGGGTGTTGAGTTCGTCGAGGTGGGTGTCGAAGGCTGAGGCGGGCACCGCGATGGTGGGCTGGACTTTGAGGAGTCCGAGTAGTGCGGTGGAGCCGCGGTGACTGCGGGCGTAGCGGATGAGCGCGTGCGCTTCTTTGTCGGGTTTGCCTTCGTCGGTGACGGGTGGTTTGAGGGCGGCTGCGAAGTTGAGCAGTGCGAGTTTGGTGTCACCTCCGGTGTCGGGCTGTTCTTCCCAGCGGGTGCCGGTCCAGTGGAAGAAGCGGCCGCGGTCGATGTTGTAGCGGATGTGGTTGTTGAAGAGTGCGGTGAAGGCACGGATGAGTCCGAGTTCGGTCCAGTCGGTGATGGTGGTTGCGCCGTCACTGCTGGTGGCGGTGGTGGGTTCTTCCGTGGTGGTGGGTGTTGTTTCGGGTGCCTGCACCTCTGCCGGCTCCCCTGCCGCCGGTGCTTCTGTCGTGGTGGGTGGCGGTGTGGGCGGTGCCGGGTGGCGTGCGGGTAGGATGTCGGTTAGTTTCACGGTGATGGGTGCTTTCTCACCAAATCCTGCGGCTGCGAGGGCGCGGGCGGCGGCGGTGTCGTCGCCTGCGTGGTTGAGGATGCTGTAGGCGCGGAATTTGGTGATGGGTTCTTCAACAGGGAAGTCGGGGACGGAGGACGAGAAGACGTAGAGGCGGTCGCGGTCGTCGGCGTGGCCGGTGGATGCTGAGTGCCCGTCTCGGGGGTGTTTGCCGGGGCGGGTCCAGAAGCGCTCGCCGCTGGTGAGGGTGGAGTGGAGTGTCCAGCCGTGGGGGGTGAGGATGTCTGCCCAGTCGGTCTTTGCTTCGTAGTCGTCTCCGGGCTTCACACCGCCCTCAGCCGGGCTTTCAGCGGCGGGGCGGGTGTTGGTACGGGTGGTTTGGCTAAAGAGCGTTACGGGGCGTTCTGGGGTTTCGTCGAGGGTGTCGGTGATTGCCTTGTGGAACGCCGCGCGCTCGGTTTCGGTGATGGTGGGGACAGTTTCGCATCCGCCGGCGAGTACCTGCCAGGGGTTGCCGGTCTTATGGTGGCTGCCGGGGGTGGGTGCGGCGATGAAGTAGCCGCCTTCGCCGCGGGTTTCGGCGAGGACTTCACCGGCGGCGTTGCGTGCGAGTTTGGTGTTGCCGGGCACTTTGGCGCCCGCCTCGAGGCGGTAGATCCAGTGGAAGCCGCCGGAGGGTGAGAGTTCGAGCCAGCCGGTGTTGAGGCGTTCCCAGAGCTGGGCGTGGCCGCGTTCGGTCATGGTGGCGGCGATTTTGGGCAGGTCGGCCGCAGCGCGTCCTTCGATTTCGGTCATTTCGAGGCGGTCGGAGGCGGCGCCGGTGACGATGGCGATGCCGAGGTTGCGCCGGTTGCCGTCCCGGTACCATTCGTTGATTTCGGCCAGCGGTGCGGGGGCGGTCTGGTATGCCTTCCAGGGTAGGGCGGGGGCTTTGGTGCCGTCGGGGCGGGTGGGGATGATAGAGAGTCGGTGGTTGCGTAGGTGGAGGGCTGTTTCGAGGGTGACGGGGGTTCCCATGGCGTGTGGTCCTTCAGGTTGGCTGGTTTGGTTGGGGTGGGTGTGCCCCGCGCGGTTGGTGTGTGGAAGTCCGCGCGGGGCACTGATGGGGTTACCGGTGAAGGTGGATGTGCGGCGCTAGGCTGCGGCGCGGATGGTGGCGACGGTTTCTGCGGTGACGGGCAGGCCGGTTCCGGCGAGGGTTGCGGCGATCTGCTCGTCAGCCTGGCCGGTGGCGATGAGGGCGGTGACCGCCTGGCGTACTGCGTCGGGTACGGCGGGGACCGGTGCCGGGGTTGCAGGAGCCGCAGGCTGTGCGACCGGTGCGGGTGCTACAGGCTGTGCAGGCGCAGCAGGAACCGGTGCCGGAGCCGCCGGTGCCCCAGGTGCCGGTGTCGGGGTCGCGGGTGCTGCGGGTGCCTGGTTGGTGAACATGCCACCAGCCGGTGCCGGCGGCACGTAGGTCGCGGCGTAGATCTTGCGGGGGTTCGCCGGGTTCTTGCTGTTCGGGTCGAAACCGGAGAAGGCGACGGTCAGCTGGCCGCCAATGTCGATGGTGCCTGCGCCTGCCTGGTGCACTGCCTGACGGATGGCGGAGAGGATGGAGCCGGAGCGGCCGTCCTCAACAACCCAGAGGGTGCGCTTGCCGGTGTCATTACTGTCCTGCGGGTCACGCTCGGTAGTGTCCAAGGTGACTGCGACCTGCATCTTCGGGCGGGTGCGCTCCTTGTCCCAGTAGGCGAGCTCGTTGGAACCGTATTCGGTGGCCTGGCGGGCGTCGCTTACCTCGGTGATGGTGCCGGTGTGGGTGTCGCCGGGAGTGGCGAACTTCCAGGAGTGGGAGGCGCGGGGTGCGAAGAAATCAAAAGCGGACATTATGGTTTTCCTTTCAGAAGGGGTTGATAAAAATTTGGGGGGTTAGATGGTGGCGTTCTGCTTCGCCTTATCGGCGGGGCACCAGGGGCAGAACCGCTCGTTGCAGAGCGGGTACATCGCCAGCGTGGCGTCCTTGCCGATTGCGTTGATGAGGCTGACCAGCTGGTTTGCCTTAGCGAGCGCAGCCTCCGCGAGGTCGGCATTGTAGGGTTCCCACCAGAAGTAGGCGTCGCCGAGTTCACCGTCACGGGGCAGGAATGCGATCATGACCTGTTGAACTTCGTAGCCGGCGTTGACCCAGCCGGTGCCGTAGAGGTGCGCCTGTACCCGGTACTGGTTGGAGGGGCCGTGCAGCTTGTACTTCTTGAGCATGGCGGGGCCGACGAATTTCCAGTCGATGACGGTCTTGTCGTTGACGCTGAACAGGTCGGTGGAGCCGGTGATCGCGGTACCGTCGATTTGCCCGACGGTGACGCGTTGTTCGACCAGGTACCCTTCGTCCTTGTGGGCGCCGAACCACTCCTCCATCTGCGAGTGGCAGGCGGTGCCGACGGTGGGTTTCCATGCGATGCCGCGGTCGGGTTCGGTGTCGCCGGCGAGCTTGTGGATGAGCCTGCGGGTGCAGTCCATGCCGATTTCGGAGGGACCGATGCGTTTCTGGAGGCTGCGGGGGTGGGCGGTAATGGAATCAGTAATGATGCCCATGATGCCTGCGACGGTGATGTCGGCGGTGTAGGCTTCTGCTTGCCCTGCCCCTGCGGGGGGTTTGGCGATGGTGGGGGTGACCAACGTGTGTTTCCTTCCTATGGGTGGTTAGCGGATGGTGAGGCGTGCGGTGGTGTCGTCGGCGAACTGGTCCTTCAGCGCCGGGGCGAGGGTCTTCAGGTCTACCTTGCGCACGGTCTGGTAGAACTGCGGGAACGATTCGACCGGGTAGGTTTCGACGAATTTCTTTTCGTTGAATCGGCGGGGGTGGGAGACGGTGAGGGTCGCGTCGCCGCAGGTGTACTTGCCGTTCGGCAGGGCCTTGAGGGTCGCCTCGATCTTGGCGGCTTCTTCCTTCAGGTGGGCGATGTCTGCCTGGATGTTGACGAGTTCGAGGGCGAGTGCCTGCAGCTGTTCGTCGGTGATGGTTGCGCCGGTGAGGGTGGTGTATTCGGTCATCTTCTTCTCCTTTACGGGTGGGGTGAGGCGTTGGCGGCGGGCGGTGAGCCAGCTGGTGAGTGCCTCGTGGTTGTGGACGTCTCGCGCTTTGGTGAGCGTGGTGACGGGTACTGGGGGTGCCGCCATCGCCTTCGTGGTCATGAAGGGAATCCAGGGTTCGCGGCCTTCTGCTTTGGCACGCCGTTGTTCGCGTTTGATGCAGGTTTTGCAGTCGGGGTTGGTTTGGTGGGCGGGTTGCCCGCAGGCGGCGCAGACGTTTTTGCGGGGTGTGGGGATGCCTCGGGGGGCTCCTGCCCTGCACCAGCGGGCGTGCCTGTTGCCGCAGGCTGGGCAGTTTGGGTTTCGGTCGAGTGCATCCTGCCCGCATGCCCCGCAGAGTTTCTTGACAGCCATGGTGTTTTACCGCCTCTTGAGTGCGATGAGGCTGACGGTGCAAGCGAGCACGGACAGGGAGAGTGCTGCGTTCACCTTGGCGTCGAGTGCCTCGTTGGCTTCGTTGAGGGCGTTGACGGTGGTGGTGATGCGGGCGGCTTGGGTGCGCCAGCCTGCCACGTCCTGGCGGGCGCTTCGGTGTAGTTCTTGGTGGCGTTCGCGGGCTTCGGCGATACGGTTTTCAACGCCAGAGATACTGGACGGCATGGTCATTTATTCCTTCCTTCGTAGGGGTTGTCCCAGTCGATGCTGGAGCGCTTCAAGCGGGGCGGGGTGAGCTGCTCTTTGCTGGGGATGCACGCTCGGTAGGCTCGTTTCGCGCGGAGTGCTTTCTCTGCCTGGTGGAGTGCGTGGTCGAGAGTGGCGCGGGTGAAGCAGTACCCGGTGTCTTTGCTCCATGCGGCGGGGGTGAGTGTGCGCCGGTAGACGCGGTTGGTGATGGTGAGCGGTTTGACGCCGAGGAATACGGCGGCTTCAGCCGCGCTGTAGAGGGGCTTCTCCCCCTCCCAGTCATTGGGGTGCGGGAGGTCTTTAGCGATGTGTCCCATCGGTGTCTCCTGTGGTGTGGTCGTGGATTGCAGAGCCGAGTAGGATGGCCGGCCCGGCGGGGATGAGGGAGGCGACGAGGAGGATGGCGCGGATGCCGATGTCTTCTTGTGCGGTGGCGATGCCGGCGATGATGACGGTGGCGGCGACGAGCGCCCAGACGGTTGCTTTCGCGGTGTTCATTGGTGTGGCCTCTTTAGTGGGTGGCGGTGATGAAGAAGAGGGTGAGGCAGGCGAGGAGCATGGCGGCTCCGAGGAGGATGGTCAGCTTGCTGAGCGTCTTGAGCTCTGCCTGGGTGTCGTCAATCTCTGCCTGCAGGAGGTTGATTTCCTGATTGAGTGCAACCTGCTTGCCGTGCACTTTGTTGGTGTAGGCGATGAGCTGGGCGATGGCCTCCAAGTGGTCTTTGCTGGTGTGCTGGAGGATGCCGACAGCGGCTTCGACTTCGGCTGCCTTACGCTCGTTCTCAACGACGCACCGCATGGTGTAGGCGACGTTCTGCCGGGTGTGGGCGTTCTTCTCGTCGAGGATGGTGTACCAATGGTCAAGCCGGCTGCCGAGGTTACAGGTCTCGTCTTGTAGGCATGCGATGCTGTTGTCGATGCTGGCGATGTCGTCGATGATGCCTTGGTGGTTGTTGACGATGGTCTGGATCGCAGTGTGGCGGTGGTGGCGTCCGGCGGAGCGGGCACGCTTGGTCTTGGCGGTCATTGTGTAGTCCTTCCTGGGTGGGTTAGAGGGCCGCGGAGCTGGTTCGGGCTGTGGTGCATGAAGTGTTCAGCCATGCGGAGGGTGCATGCGTCGACGACATCCTGAGAGAAGGTGAGCGTGGTTTCGTCCTTGATTTGGTCGGTGGCGAGGTTCTCGTGGAGTGTGGTGCCGCAGCCGACGGGACAGGGCAGATGGAGGATCATCTGGTTTTTGAACAGGCGGCTCTTGACGAGTTCGAGGCACTGGTGGGTGAGGAGGTTTCGCCTGCGCGCCCACCAAAGGCGGGCGGCTCGGATTGCGAGGTATGCGTCTTTGATGTGGGCTGGTGCGGCTTCGGCTGCGGAGATGTAGGGGCTCTTGTTGTTGGGGAGCTCGGCGTAGACTTCCTCGCAGGCTTCGCACCATGCCGCCGGTGCGGCTTTGCCTTCTTCAAGGCGGGGGTCGCGGCGGCTAAGGATGGGGGTTCGGGCCCACCAGATGCCCTGTGCATATTTGGTGGCTAGGTCGTCTACCGTGTCAGAGGCAGTTTTCATGGTTAGCGCTCCTTATTCGTTGGTGGTGCGGTTATCCCTGTTTCAATTGGTCGAGGAGCTTACGGAACCTTTCCTCCCGCCTCTTTTTCACCTCTTCCTCCCAACCTGGGGAGAGGGGTAGGAGGAGCCCGCGGATGGTGAATTCTTTGACGTCGATGCGGTTGTCGTAGGTGATAGCCACTTCGACGTTGCCGAGGTTCATCCCAGCGGCAACCTGCCGGATGATACGGAGGTTTCTCTCCCCAATTTCTTGGAGCATGTTGTCGTCCGTAGGGGGTTCAATCTTTTCTCTGAAGGGGTCTTCGTCGTATTCGAAGGGACCGTCTTCGTAGGGGCTTACCCTCATCGTTTTCTCCTTAGTTGGTGGTGTGGGTGACGGGTAGGGACTGGAGCCAGTCCATGACGGCGGTTGAGGTGTAGTAGATCCTGCCGCCGCGCTGTCCCCGGCTGGTGCGGATGAAGGCGGGGCCGGTACGGGCGTTCCGCCAGTCAGCGAGAGTCTGCTCTTTCACGCCGAGCGCTTCAGCGAGCTCCTCGGGTGACCAGAGCGCTAGGTGGTCTTGAGGAATGGTTAGCATCTTTTGCGTCCTTTTCTAGGAATTACTCCTAAATTTAGGAATGGTGGATAAAAAAATTAGACAGTGGTGCCCATGCTTGCGGAATGGTCTTCGAAAAGCCACGTGATAGGTACTTGCAAGGCCTCCGCAATCTTCCATGCTTCAGTGATGCGGGGGTCTGCCTTGCCTGTGGCGATTGCGCTAATGCGGCTGGGGTGAAGCCCTGATGCTGCGGCTAGACTGTGCTGCGTCTTGGCCTTCATTGCTAATGCCATTCGCATGTTTTCGCTGAAGGTTTCCTTCTGCATCTCAGTGCCTCCTTTCGTTGGTATGCAACTATCATATTCCTATTTTTTGGAATGTGCAACCTGAAACAGGAATTTTTTTTAGAAATCTTGTAGACTGTTCCCATGACAGACATTAAAGAACTGCAATCCCAGGCAGATGCCTTCAATGATTTTGTAAACCGCGAAGTTAAAGTGTGGATGGTAAGGCGAGGTGAAGACCTACTTACCCTAGCCGCCAAAACCGGCATCTCCAAGAGCAAGCTCAGCCGCTCTGTATATCGGTCGGAGGGCTCGCTCCCTGTTCGTGATCTCAAGACTATCTGCGCCGCGCTCAATGTGGACATGACGGTCATTATTTCTGCCGCAGACAATGCGCTGCGAGAACAGATGGCGACTCCCCTTACTGATGCTCAGCTGGCGGCTCAGATTCTGGCGCGTGCCGAAGCCGCAAAGCAGGCAGGCTATGCTTTGGCGGCACATCCTGCAGACGACATCATCACCGAAGACCCCGCCGGAGCCTAACCTCTTCCCACCTACTCCCTTATTCACTAACTTCCCATGAAACACCCAACCCCATATAGTCCAGATGCCCACGCCGCAGAGCTGGGCATCCGCATCATCGACGCCCAACCACCCGCCGGAACCCTCGCCCTCTGGGACGAGCAAACCCGCACCATCATCACCACACCAGGGCTCCTGTACCGGCAACGACGCTGCGTCCTCGCCCACGAACTCGCCCACGCCACCCAAGGCGACACCCACTCTCCCCTCGACACTATCGCCGCGCTCAAGCGCGAACGTAAGGCTGACCAGATCGCCGCCGGCTGGCTCCTCACTCCCGACGCGGTCGCAACAGCCCTGGCAGTCTCACCTGATTCACTCTCCGCCGCCGCCGCAGAGCTCGAAGTTACCGACCGTATCCTCGAAGCCTGGCTGAGGGCACAAAAATAGAGCGGCAACCTTTGTCTCAGCCGTTACTCTGAGGCAAGATTGCCGCTCTTCGCGTGGTTACGTAAGGAAGAAAAACGTGGTTCCACACCATCTGGTGCGGGCACGAGTATAGGTGCGAAAACGCGCCTACGCAAGGAAAGGACACGACATGGTCAGAGACCCGCTCCCCATCGGCACGCACGGGGTCATCAGCCTGACCCGCATCCGCCCGAAGGTGTGGCGTGCTCGGACCAACTATCGGGACGCCCGCGGCGTGCGCCGCAACGTGACCGCCCAGGCACCCACGAAAGCTGCAGCCGAGCACAAGCTCAAGACCAAGTTGGCGGCACTGCCCGCCGCTGGTGCCGCACTCAGCGGCTCCACCACCCTCAAGGTCGCGCTCGACCGGTGGCTGGACGGGCTCGATGGACTTGCCACCAACACGATGCGTAATTACGCGTTGTGGGCGGGGCAAGCCTCAACCGCGCTAGGCTCCCTGCAGCTGAGGGAGCTGACCGCCGGCACGCTCGACGCCTACCTGTCCACCATCAAGGCGCCCACCGCGCGCTACAACCAGCGGCTCGTTCTGAAGATGGCGCTGGACGAAGCGACACGCCTCGGCGCGATTCCTCATAACCCTATCCTGGCGACCCGCACCGTCAAGGGCAAACGGAAGGACGTCCGCGCCCTCACCCTCGAACAGGTCGGCGAACTGCGCAGGCTGGTCGCCGCCCTGCCCGCAACCCGCGCCTACTCGGGGTATCTGCCCGATCTGGTCGATATTCTGCTTGGTACTGGGTGCCGTTGGGGTGAGGGGGCCGGGCTCCGCTGGCAGGACGTAGACCTGGACGCGGGGACGGTCACGGTAGCCGGCACGCTCATCCAGAAGGGCGGCTGGCAGGCTGACACGAAGACGCACGAGCCCCGCACCCTTCAGGTGCCGTCCTTCGTGCTTGAGGTACTCCGCAGGCGGCGCTCAGAGGCCCGTGACGGCGCTGTGCATGTGTTCGAGCAGGGCGGGGCTCCACTTGCCTATAACTCGGCGCGTAACTGGCTAGTGCGGGCGGTAAGGGGCTCCGAGCTGGAATGGGTGACCTGGCACGTGCTCCGCAGGACGACAGCAACCTTCCTCGATGAGCGTCTCGGGTTGGCTGAGGCGTCTGCGCAGCTTGGTCACGCCTCGGAGGCGCAGACGTTGAGCGCGTATGTGGCGCGTGACCGGCAGGCGGTCTTTGCTGACGTGTTGGAGGGGCTGGCGCGCGCGTAATTTGGTCGCCATTTACTCGCCATTTTGAAACCAGTAAACCCCGAAAATAAACCCGCATTAAACCCCGGGTAAAAAAGAAGAACCCCCGTATTTCCCCTAGTCAGCTAGAGGAAATACGGGGGTTCATATAGTTTGCACACCTGTTACGTGTGCGCTCTCACATTAGAAAGCCTTGTTTACCAG
>ERZ1674051.79-NODE-79-length-30313-cov-8.297145_pt1 | contig 30313 bp, 25 predicted proteins | sample MGYA00581125_ERZ1674051 | MGnify/ENA primary metagenome ERZ1674051 (study PRJEB41354, sample SAMEA4873326) | human saliva metagenome | biome: human-associated habitat [ENVO:00009003]; feature: mouth environment [ENVO:08000002]; material: saliva material... | reverse complement strand
CTTATGCGGTTGTTCATCCTCGTCATCCAGAGGCAAACTACCCATGTGGAGACTTATCTGGTGCAGGAGTGGCGTTTAAGCTTGCTCATGCGCTTCTAGGAGAGTTTCCAGAAGAAATGGTAGAACTAGCTGCTATTGGAACGATTGCTGACTTAGTCAGCCTTACAGATGAAAATAGAACAATTGCTAAACTAGGAATCGCTCAAATGAAACAAACGCAGCGTATTGGCCTTGTGACACTCATTGAGAAGTTATCCGTTAAAGTGGATAAATTAGATGAGAAGACGATTGGTTTCCAAATCGGACCACGTTTAAATGCGCTAGGTCGCCTTGGAGATGCCACTCCAGGAGTTCAATTGTTGACAACATTTGACGATGAGGAAGCACAGAGTATTGTTGATTTCATGCAATCGGTGAATGAAAGACGTCAATCAATCGTAAATCAAATCGTCGAAGAAGCTACTCCGCTTATTCAAGAGCAGATGAATCAACCTGTTCTTGTATTGGCGCAACCAGGTTGGCATGAAGGTGTTCTTGGAATTGTAGCGAGTCGAATTGTTGAACAGACGGGAAAACCAACTATTGTGTTAGGCATTAGTGAAGACGGCTTATCTGCAAAAGGTAGTGGTCGTTCATTTGGAGAATTTAATCTCTATGATGCGTTAACTAGTGTGAAAGATCATCTTCTAAAATTCGGTGGACATCATATGGCTGCTGGATTAACAGTTGAAACGATACTGCTTCCAACGATTATCGAGGGACTAGAACAATACGCGAAAGACCATCAAGAGTTATTAGATGCGAAGGCGACGTTAACGATTGATGAAGTTCTTCCGTTAAAAGACATTACAGTTGATTGGATTGAATCTTTAGCTAGCTTAAAACCTTTTGGTACGGATAATCCAGAACCGGTTGTTTCTCTAGAAGGCATTCAAGTGGCTTCGACTCAATTACTCGGAGCGGATAAACAGCACTTGAAGTTGAATTTAAAAGAAGGCAATTCTTCAAACACACTTCAGGCGATGGCCTTTAGTAAAGGGGAATGGGCAGTATCTCTTCAACCAGATACGAAGATTAGTGTTGCTGGGACGTTAGAGATTAATGAATGGCAGAATAATCGTCTTCCTCAATTATTAGTAAAAGATATTGCTGTTAAAGGTAGAGTCGTTATCGATTGGCGCACTTCTAAGATTACAAAAGATCATCTAGCTGTTGAAAATGCACTTTATCTAGCAACAAACGAAGTGTACTTGAAGGAACTAGAAACAAGAATTCCAAGTACTTCAAGCGTGATGGATTTTAGATCCTTTGTTGCTGCTAACGAGAAACCAACTGCTAAAGCAATTGTGTTATTCGATTTGCCAGAGAAAGTGGAAGAAGTGGAAGCCTTCTTTAAAATGGAATGGCCACAACCGCTTTATGTCATCGCGTATACTAAAAACTCGGTTGTAACAACTGGTATTCCAGACAAGCCTAAGTTTGGTAGTGTGTATAAATATATCCAATCACATGGACAAATTCCTTACAATGAAAAATTAGTTTCGGTGGCAGGATTTCTTAAAATTCCAGTCGAACAATTCCGAGTGATATTAAAAGTGTTTTTTGAGTTGGAATTTGTTAAAATAGTAGATGGACATTTGATGATTAGCGAAAGTCCAAAAACAAATGACTTGGAAGAGTCAACCTTATTGAAAAAATTAAATGAACAAATGTTGCTTGAAAAGAAATTCAACTATAGCCAGTTTCAAGAACTAAAGAGTTGGATGGATTCACAACAAGGTAAATAAAAGGAGGAGTTCTCAATGAACTTGAAAGAATATATTGCTAGTGTTCCAAACTATCCTAAAGAGGGTATTATTTTCCGTGATATTTCACCATTAATGGCTAACGGTAAAGCTTACCAATATGCAACACAACAAATCGTAGACTACGCACGTAAAATTGGTGCTGAAATGATTGTTGGTCCAGAAGCACGCGGATTTATCGTTGGGTGTCCAGTAGCTTATGAATTAGGAATTGGATTTGCTCCAGCTCGTAAAAAAGGGAAATTACCTCGTGAAACAGTCGCTGTTGAATATGATTTAGAATATGGTTCAGCAGAATTACACTTACACAAAGATGCTGTAAAACCTGGTCAAAAAGTTCTTATCTGTGATGACTTATTAGCAACAGGTGGAACAATGGCTGCCGCTGCTAAATTAGTTGAAAAACTTGGCGGTGAAGTAGTTGGTTTAGCTTTCTTAGTAGAGTTAACAGACTTGAAAGGTCGCGAAAAAATTAGCGAATATGACATCTTCACATTAATGGAATACACTGAAGACGAAAGATAATCTAAATAAAGAAGACTTCCTTAGCATAGGGCTAGGGAAGTCTATTTTTTATTTTCTTAATTCTTCTAATAGAGCTTTTGCAGTTTCTTGATTTAGGTGTGGGGCTTTAGCGAGTAAGTTCATCAGAAGTGGAAGTTCTTCTTCTGTTGCTCCAACTGCTAGCCCCAATGATTTGGCTTGGAGTCGCATATGACCTTTTTGAATGCCGTCCGTCACAAGAGCTCTTACAGCAGCAAGATTTTGCGCTAAACCAATCGAAGCGATAATTCCAGCTAATTCAATAGCACTTGGATGACCGAGTAACTCGTGTGCAAATTGTGCACCTGGATGAATGGAAATAGAACCTCCAACCGTTCCAACAGGAAGGGGAAGAGTGATAGTTCCCACTAAGTTTCCAGCTTCATCCTTTGTCCAGCTTGTCAGTGGTTGATATTGACCACTTAGACTTGCGAAGACGTGAGCTCCTGCTTCGATTGCTCGCCAGTCATTTCCGGTAGCGATAACGATAGAATCAATACCATTCATAATACCTTTATTATGCGTTGTTGCACGGTAAGGATCCGCTTTTGAAAATTCACTTGCTAAAACGATTCGATCTATTACATCTTCACCTTTAGTAGTTCTCGTATCTAAGATTCTTGGTGAGAGGACACATCTAGCTGTCACGACTGAATTTGTTGCAAGATTCGAGAGAATAGCCATAATACTCTCGCCACCAGTCAATGCTTCAATTGGTGAAACGAGCGCTTCTAGGATGGTGTTCAGCATATTTGCACCCATGGCTTCCTTTGTATCCACAGATACATAGAAAATGTAAAATCTTTCTTTATCAGTAGATTTTTCTTCGACCCATATTTCTCGAATTCCTCCGCCACGTTTCACGATAGAAGGGTGCGCGTTATTAGCAATCGTAAAGAGTGATTCTATTTGTTGTTCTAGTTTAGTTTTTACTTCCTCTAATGCTAAAGGAGATTTTACAATGGCAATTTCTCCAATCATTTCACGTTTTTCTTGAATCGTTGTAGTTCCACCAGCTAAGTTGATTAGTTTTGAAGCATAGCTCGCTGCAGCAATAACAGACGGTTCTTCTGTTACCATTGGCACGATATAGCTTTTCTCGTTCACAATTAATTCTGGAACAATTCCATATGGAAGACCGTAAATTTCAATTTGATTTTCTACCATTTGACCTGCTACTGATTCTGGTAGAGCAAGGCCTTTTTTGAGGCGATCTTTTGTTTCATTAGATAATGATGGATGATTTAATAAAATTTCTTTTCTTTCTTCAAGAGACTTTTGATAAAACTTGTAAAAAGGGTTATTTTGCATCGATGTGCTCCTTTCTTGCTTTCATTCAGTATAACAAATTTTTACAGTTAGCGGGTATGATACAGGTAAATTTTTCGAAAATGAGGTAAACTAGTAAACGTGAAAGGAGAGATTTTATGGATTTTATTCGTGAAGTGAATGGTCACCGTCTTATTTTAGTGGCTGATGAAGAGTATCAAAAAGAAGCAGAAGATATGCTTACTTTCGTAGAAGAATATTTTGAGGAGAATTGGGACGAGGTCGACACTTTAATTCCAATCCATTATGGACAAGTGAAAGTCATTCCTAAAGGAGAAGATTTCCAAGTGGTTGTTCAAAATTACGAACATAAACTACTAGATGAATGGGTAGAAGATTTCTCTTATTTCTTAGATATTATTCGTAAAACGATTCAAACTGGAAAACGTACGAAAACATTAGGACGTCTCATTCCATTCCGCTTTGATGGTCCGTTAGTGATTGCGAACCATACGTTTGAAGTGGACGAGTGGTATGCGCATCGTTTTGATGATGAAACTTGGTATATTGCTCCAATCGACCAAACGATTGATCCGCAACCGCTAGAAGGAAATCAAGCGTATGAAATCTTTCCAGATTATCCAGAATTATATGAAGTGATGCATTTACCAACAGACTATATTATCTTATTCAAAGGACATGAGATTGTTTCGGTGTTGAATACTGATAGTGTCGATGTGTGGAACTAGTCAATTACGAAAGGATGTACTATGGTAGAATCAATTTGTCGCATGAATCATGTTGTGAAGGCGTATGAATGTAATTGGAAAGGAGAGTTATCTCTTAGCCATGTAGTCGGGATTATGATGCTAGCTTCGCGTAAACAAGAACGAGGCCTAGCGCATCCTGATTTGATCTATCAAAAAGGTCTTTCATGGATTGTGATTCAAAACCAATTAACAGTCAATCGTCTTCCTAAATTAGAAGAAGAAATTATTATCGAGACAGAACCAGTTGGATATAACAAGTTCTTTACTTTCCGTCGTTATACGATTTTGTCTTTAGATGAAGAAGTACTCGTAGACGCATTAACGACTTTCTCAATGATTAATATTGAAGAGAGAAAACTCATCTCACTCGATGAAGAAGTATTAAACGAATATCCAATTGAGAATAAAAAGGATACTCGTCGTAATCCAAGAGTTCCAAAAATCGATTTAGAGAATGCGAGTGTTCAAACGTATCGTGTTCGTTTAAATGATATCGATTATAATCACCATGTGAATAACGCGAAGTATTTTGATTGGGTAATGGATAGCCTGGGGATGGACTTTATTAAGACTCATTCATTGAAATCAGTTCTTGTAAAGTATGATAAGGAAATCCTTCCAGAAGCTACCGTTAAGAGTTTTTATGAAATTCGTGAAACTGAAAACGGGGTGCAAACATTACATCAATTGGAATCCGATGATCAAAAATGTTGCCACTTATCTCTTGAGTGGGAAGTGAAGTAAAATCCTTGTATTTTCATAGGAAATAGGGTACAATACTTTTTGTGTAAAATATGCAGCAGAAATATAGAAGCTCGTCAACAGTCCTAGCCTTTAGGGTAAGGTAGTAACCGCGGCTGCAAAGGTGAACCCTTGTAGTGACTGCACGAATCGAAGATTTCGCGATTATTTTACTCCAAAAAAATAAACAATTATTGGAGGAATGTTCAATGTCACGTTACACTGGGCCAAGCTGGAAGTTATCTCGTCGTTTAGGCATTTCACTTTCAGGAACAGGAAAAGAAATCGCTCGTCGTCCATACGCACCAGGTCAACACGGACCAAACAGCCGTAAAAAATTATCTGAGTATGGTCAACAATTACAAGAAAAACAAAAACTACGTCATATGTACGGTATGAACGAACGTCAATTTGCTACTTTATTCAAAAAAGCTGGCAAAATTAAAGAAGGTAAACATGGTGAAAACTTCATGGTTCTTCTTGAACAACGTTTAGATAACGTAGTATACCGTTTAGGTTTAGCAACTACTCGTCGTCAAGCACGTCAATTAGTTAACCACGGTCACATCACTGTGAACGGTAAACGCGTAGATATCCCTTCATTCCAAGTACAAGTTGGCGATGTTGTGGGTGTTCGTGAAAAATCACGTAACTTAACAATCATTAAAGAAGCTTTAGAAGCTTTATATGGTCGTCCAGAGTTCGTTACTTTCGACGAAGAAAAATTAGAAGGTTCATTAAACCGTCTACCATTACGTGACGAGTTAACTTCTGAAGTTGACGAATCACTAGTTGTCGAATATTACAACAAGCTTGGCTAATCTTATTAGACAATTTCAGAACTGGAATTCACTATTGTGGATTCCAGTTTTTTTATTTATAATTTATATGAAAGTACATTAAATGATTAGGCGAAAAAGGGGTGGAAGAATATGATCCGTTATGTTGAAAAACCAAATGTTACTTTAGAAGAAGTAATTCCTTTATATGAAGCAGTAGGATGGACCAATTACACACAAAAACCAGAAATGCTTGAAGTAGCTTATAAAAATTCACTTCATATAGTAGGAGCGTTTAATGCTGAAGGAAAACTCGTTGGGATTCTGCGAGCCGTTGGTGACGGAGCATCTATTCTGTTTATTCAAGATATATTAGTGTATCCTGAATATCAACATCAAGGGATTGGCACAAAATTGTTACAAATGACTCTGGAAAAGTACAAGAATGTATATCAAATACAACTAGCAACAGATGATTCAACGAAAACAGTTTCTTTTTATGAGTCTAATGGATTCACAAGTTTAACTTCTCTAAATTGCGTTTCATTCATATATACTGGAAAGCGGTGAGCAAACTTTACCGATTTTTTACGATTCTATGATAGAATGAGAGAGTAAATTAGAGGAAAGAGTGGATACAATGCAATTAACAATCGATAAAAGAGCGCAAGCATGGTTTGAAGAAGAAATGGGTGTATCTAAAGAACGCGGTGTTCGTTTCCTAGGGAAAGTATACGGATGCAGTCCTATTCACGAAGGATTCTCATTAGCCGTTGAAGTTGATGCTCCAAGCAATCCTTATGTGAGCGTTGTTGAAAATGGGATTACTTATTTTGTGGAAACTGGTGATGAATGGTTCTTCCATGGTCATAATTTAGAAGTAGGCTTTGATGAAAAATTAAACGAACCAAGTTACAGTTATACAAAAATTGTAGACTAATATTTATATGGAAGAAACAGGGAGTGAGGCTTTTACTTACTCCCGTTTTTATTGGACATTTTTGCCTTTGTAGAGTACAGTTAGGTAGTTATGAAACGAAGAAAGGATTTATAAAATGACAGAACCTGCAGTAAAATATAGACTGATTAAAACTGAAAAACATACAGGCGCTCGTCTTGGAGAAATTATTACACCACATGGTACTTTCCCAACACCAATGTTTATGCCGGTTGGGACACTTGCTACGGTAAAATCAATGTCTCCGGAAGAATTAGATGAAATGGGCGCAAATATCATTTTAAGTAACACCTATCATTTATGGTTACGTCCTGGTGCGGATATTGTTGATGAAGCTGGTAAACTACATAACTTCATGAACTGGAAGAAAGGGATTCTAACGGATTCAGGTGGATTCCAAGTATTCTCACTTAGTGATATGCGTAGAATCGAAGAAGAAGGGGTTCATTTTAGAAATCATTTAAATGGATCCAAATTATTCCTATCACCTGAAATCTCAATCGATGTTCAAAATAAATTAGGGGCAGATATCATCATGAGCTTTGATGAGTGTCCTGATTTCCACCATACGCATGATTATGTGAAAGATTCGATTGCTCGTACGACTCGTTGGGCAGAACGTGGATTAAAAGCCCATAAATCACCAGATACACAAGCGTTATTCGGTATCCTACAAGGTGCTGGATATAAAGATTTACGTATTGCACATGCAAAAGACATGATTTCTCTAGACTTCCCTGGATATTCTATTGGTGGATTATCCGTAGGGGAAACAAAGCAAGAGATGAATGAAGTGTTGGATTACTTAACACCACTCATTCCTTCTAATAAACCTCGCTACTTAATGGGTGTGGGTTCACCTGACTCTTTAATTGACGGCGTTATTCGCGGAGTTGACATGTTTGACTGCGTATTACCAACACGTATTGCACGTAATGGTACTTGTATGACAAGTAGCGGACGTCTAGTCGTGAAGAATGCGAAATACGAACGTGATTTCCGACCTTTAGATGAGAAATGTAATTGCTACACATGCCGTAATTATACACGTGCTTATATTCGTCATTTATTTAAGACAGACGAAACATTTGGATTGCGCCTAACAAGTTATCATAACTTATACTTCTTATTAAACTTAATGAGACAAGTACGCCAAGCGATTATGGATGATAACTTGCTAGAGTTTAGAGAAGCGTTCTTTGAAGAGTATGGATTCAACAAAGAAAATGCTAGAAATTTCTAAAGAATATAGAAATAAAGCGACTTTTTTGATAAAGTAAGAACATAGAAATTGGAAATGAGGTAAAATTATGGATCAAATGACATTATTAATTGCATATGTTGTTGTAGCAGGAGGAGCATTCTGGTTCTTCGGACGCAAACAACGTCAACGTGCTAAAGAAATTCAAGCACAAAGAGAAGCGATGAAAGTTGGAGATAAAGTTGTTACTATCGGTGGATTACACGGTGTAATTGATAACATTGATACTGTAAATAATACAGTTGACCTTGATTGCGAAGGAGTTATCCTTACATTCGAACGTGCTGCAATTCACCACGTTGTTACGGAATCTGCTCCAACAAATCACGAAGTTTATACTGATGATGTAGCAACTGAAGAAGAGTAATCAATGGATAGAGAAATTTTGAAGAATCAATATAAGACTTGGTTGTATTATAAAGTCGGCGAGTTTAATGACTTAGGCTATACAACAATTGAAACGGAAGATCTTGCACATTATTTTGCAGATTACCGTTGGAAGAAGAACCTTCCTGAAAATCTGTTTGAACAAATCTTTCAGATTAATCAATTAAATATTAATGAGTACTTTGATTTTGAATCTTTAGAAGCGCAAACCAATAAAGAAATCACACTTGAAGATATTAATTTAAGTGAATTGTTTTAAAAAAGAAGCTAGCATTTGCTAAGCTTCTTTTTTTATACTAAAAATAAGGTAAAGGCTTTCAAAAAATCCGCAAAAAGTATTGATATTTTAGGAATAATGATTAAAATGAAGATATAGGTTAGGAATTAATTATGAAAGGGGAAATGAAAATAAATGAATCTGTTTTCATTAAGAACTTTTTTAATGAAAGGCATTTACATTTAACGAAAAATATTGTAAAATGATAATGTGATAAAAATAACAAACACTGGGGGAAATCACAAGTGAGTGAAGAAAAAAACAACAACCAAGTACAACAAGAAATCAATCATCTCGTGGAGAATGGATTGAAAGCTCTCGATGAGTTTCGCTTGTTAAATCAAGAACAAGTAGACTATATTGTAGCAAAAGCATCAGTTGCTGCATTAGACCAACACGGTGTATTAGCACAACATGCAATCGAAGAAACAGGACGTGGGGTTTTCGAAGATAAAGCAACGAAAAACTTATTTGCCTGTGAACACGTGGTGCACAACATGCGTCACACAAAAACCGTTGGCGTTATTTCTGATGATGACGTAACTGGATTAACTTTAATCGCAGAACCAGTAGGGGTTATCTGTGGTATCACACCTACAACCAACCCAACTTCAACTGCAATTTTCAAATCATTAATCGCTTTAAAAACACGTAATCCAATCGTATTTGCATTCCATCCATCAGCTCAGCAAAGTTCTGCACACGCAGCTCAAATCGTTCGCGATGCAGCCATTGCAGCTGGAGCTCCTGAAAATTGTATTCAGTGGATCGAACATCCATCTATTGAAGCAACAAATGCTTTAATGAACCATGATGGCATTGCTACAATCTTAGCAACAGGTGGTAACGCGATGGTTAAAGCTGCGTACTCTTGCGGTAAACCAGCTCTTGGGGTTGGTGCAGGTAACGTACCAGCTTATGTTGAAAAATCTGCTAACATTCGTCAAGCAGCTCACGATATTGTAATGAGTAAATCGTTCGATAATGGTATGGTGTGTGCATCTGAACAAGCAGCAATTGTTGATAAAGAAATTTACGATGATTTTGTTAAAGAATTAAAGAGCTATCACACTTACTTTGTAAACAAAAAAGAAAAAGCATTATTAGAAGAATTCTGCTTCGGCGTAAAAGCAAACAGCAAAAACTGTGCTGGAGCTAAATTAAATGCGAACATCGTAGGTAAACCAGCTACATGGATCGCAGAACAAGCTGGATTCTCAGTTCCAGAAGGAACTAACATTCTTGCTGCAGAATGTAAAGAAGTTGGCGAAAAAGAACCTTTAACTCGTGAAAAACTTTCTCCAGTAATTGCAGTGCTTAAATCAGAATCTCGTGAAGACGGTATTGAAAAAGCACGTCAAATGGTTGAATTCCATGGTTTAGGACACTCAGCAGCAATTCATACTGAAGATGCTGAATTAGCTAAAGAATTTGGACGCGTTGTTCGTGCAATTCGTGTCATTTGGAATGCTCCTTCTACTTTCGGTGGTATCGGGGACGTTTATAACGCATTTATCCCATCATTAACATTAGGTTGCGGTTCTTACGGACGTAACTCAGTTGGGGATAACGTAAGTGTTGTAAATCTATTAAATATCAAAAAAGTAGGGAGACGTAGAAATAACATGCAATGGTTTAAAGTTCCATCAAAAATCTATTTCGAACGCGATTCAATTCAATACTTACAAAAAATGAAAAATGTAAGCCGTGTAATGATCGTAACTGACCAAGCAATGGTTAAATTAGGATTCTTACAACGTGTTATTGAACAATTAGAATTACGTCCAAACAAAGTAATTTATGAAGTATTCTCAGACGTAGAACCAGATCCAGACATCACAACTGTAACCCGTGGTGCTGAAATCATGAAGAGCTTCGAGCCAGATACAATCGTTGCACTTGGTGGTGGATCTGTAATGGATGCTGCGAAAGTTATGTGGATGTTCTACGAACAACCACAAGTGGACTTCCGTGACTTAGTTCAAAAATTCATGGATATCCGTAAACGTGCATTCAAATTCCCAGAATTAGGAGAACGTGCTAAATATGTTGGTATCCCAACAACTTCTGGTACAGGTTCTGAAGTAACACCATTCGCGGTAATTTCAGATAAAGCAAACAACCGTAAATATCCATTAGCTGACTACTCTCTAACACCAACAATTGCGATTGTTGACCCAGCGTTAGTTATGACAGTTCCAGATTTTGTAACAGCTGATACTGGTATGGACGTGTTAACTCACGCAATTGAAGCTTACACTTCAACACTAGCAAATGACTATACTGATGGATTAGCATTACAAGCAATCAAATTAGTATTTGAAAACTTAGTAAGCAGTGTGAAAAATGCTGATTTCGTATCACGCGAAAAAATGCATAACGCTTCTACAATGGCTGGTATGGCATTTGCCAATGCGTTCCTTGGAATGAGTCACTCAATGGCACATAAGATTGGTGGATTCTTCCATACAGTTCACGGACGTACAAATGCGATTCTATTACCTTACGTAATTCGTTACAATGGTACTCGTCCTGCTAAAGCAGCTACATGGCCAAAATACAACTACTACCGTGCGGATGAAAAATTCCAAGACATCGCTCGTATGTTAGGATTACCCTCTTCAACTCCTGAAGAAGCAGTGGACGCTTTAGCTAAAGCTGTTTACGAATTAGGAGAGGCTGTAGGAATCGAAATGAACTTCAAAGCGCAAGGTGTTAACCACAAAGAATGGTTAGCTACGATTCATGAAATTGCAATGCTTGCTTATGAAGATCAATGTTCACCTGCGAACCCTCGTTTACCAATGGTTGCTGATATGGAAGAAATTCTTGCTGACGCATACTTTGGATATAAAGAACGTCCAGGTCGTATCAAATAATTCATTATGAATCTAAAGAGTCTTAGGAGTTTCCTAAGGCTCTTTCTTTGCTCTGTTTTTCAGCTGTAAAATATGCTATACTGTTAGGGAAATGAAAGGAGATGGCTTATGACACCCAATAAAGAAGATTACATTAAAACAATCTATAAATTAGGCGGTAAAGATGAATTCGTAACGAATAAAGCCATCAATCAAATGCTGGATCTTTCAGCGGCTTCAACGACAGAGATGTTAAACAAGCTTGTCCTTGATGGTACAGTGGAATACATCCGTTATAAAGGCGCAAAATTAACACAAAAGGGAATTAAAGTTGCAGAACGTCTAATTCGTTCTCATAAAATATGGGAAGTCTTTCTTGTGAATTCTCTTGGTTTTAGGGGAGATTCTGTTCATGAACAAGCAGAAATTCTTGAACATGCTTCGTCTGTTGAAATGACAGAGCGATTAGCGGAATTCTTAGGGAGTCCAACGCATTGTCCTCATGGTGAAGAAATCCCGCCTTATTCTGAATAAAGAAATGATAAAACTGGTCTTTTTAAGGCCAGTTTTTTATTTTAGCTCTAGTATTTCCACTAAAATTTTAGTACAATAATAGTACAGTTTAAGTAAGGTGTTTCATTTTTTTGATACAGAGGAGATATTATGACATCAAAACATCAACAAATTATTCGTTATATTGAATCGTTGCCAGTAGGAGAAAAAATCTCTGTACGTTCAATTGCGAAGAACATGGAAATGAGTGAAGGTACCGCTTATCGTGCCATTAAGGAAGCAGAGAATATTGGGATTGTTTCAACCATTGAACGTGTTGGAACGATTCGTATTGAACGAAAAACAAAAGATAATCTTGAAAAACTTTCTTTTGGTGAAATTATTAAAATCATCGAAGGAGAAGTTTTTGGTGGTCACGAAGGATTAGATAAAATTTTAAACCGCTTTGTTATTGGTGCGATGACACTTGATGCAATGACGCGTTATATTCAACCAGAATCCCTTGTGATTATCGGGAACCGTGAAGATGCACAACTCCTTGCACTAAATCAAGGAGCCGCTGTTTTAATTACTGGAGGATTCCAAGCAACGCCACAATTAATTCAAAAAGCCGATGAATTAAAAATTCCATTAATGGGAACAACATATGATACATTTACCGTGGCCAGCCTCATCAACCGTGCAATGACCGATCAATTGATTAAGAAAAAAATCATGATTGTTGCTGATATTTATAACGACATAGAAAATACAAATTATTTAAAAATTGATCAGACTGTTAAAGAGTATCGACAACTTAGTGAGAAGACCGGGAATTCCCGTTTTCCAGTTGTAAATCATTCGAATCGTTTAGTGGGTGTAGTATCCGCTAAAGATATCTTAGGGAAAACGGACACGCTAACAATGGAACGTGTCATGACAAAGAATCCATCTGTTTCAAAATTACATGCTTCAGTAGCCAGTGTGGCGCATTCAATGATTTGGAATGGGTTAGAGATGTTACCAGTTGTTCAAGACAATATGGAACTCATTGGGATTATTTCAAGACGTGATGTTATGAAGGCGATGCAATTGACACAACGTCAACCTCAAGTAGGAAACACATTTGAAGATGATGTCAGTGAAAATCTTGAGATTATTGAAGTGAATCCAACGGGTGCAAATTTCAGCTTTACGGTAACACCACAGATGACAAATAACCTTGGAATGCTTTCCTTTGGGGTGTTATGTGAAGTGGTCTCTGTTGCTTCTAAAGAATTTATTCATAGAAGTCAACGTCGTAATACTGTGATTGAACAATTAGAAATGCACTATTTGAAGATGATTCCAATCGAAAGTCATATTGTGATTCAAATTCAAATGCTCGATAATGGTCGTAAAGTTTCGAAATTAGATATTTCGGTTTTATTGGAAAATTCAATTGTTGCTAAAGCAATTATGTCAAATCAATTAATGGAAAGAAACTAAGAATGAATTACAAAGAATTATTACAAGAAATCATCACAGAAATCAAAAAGGCAGATTCAATTGTTATTTTAAGACATAGAAAGCCAGATCCAGATGCTTTAGGGTCACAAATAGGTCTAAGCGAACTCATTAAGGCAACCTATCCAGAAAAGTCTGTTTACGTTATTGGAGATATGCCAGAAAACTTGAAGTATATCGGCGACATGGATGAAATCACTCAAGAGATATTCGATAACTCGCTTGTGATTGTTGTCGATTGTTCTACACCGAGACTTATCAATTGTCCATTTGAAGTGAATGTCGATGAGGTGATTAAAATCGATCACCATCCAAATGTGACACCGTACGGAAAGATTTGTTATGTGGATACAACGGCAGCCAGTGCCAGTGAAATCATGGCAGAGTTTGCTTTTGACGAAGCAACTCCATTTCAAATGAATAAGTCAGCAGCTAACGTGATTTACGCTGGAATCATCGGGGATACCGGTCGATTCTTATATCCGTCAACCACTTCGAAAACTTTTGCACTTGTATCAAAATTGATACAACACGATGTAGATTTGGCTGGAATTGCCGATAAAATGATTACAAAACCACTGAACGTGAATCGAATGACAGGATACATTTACGAGCATCTAGAAGTATCTCGTGAAGGAATGGCGAGTGTAGTTTTAACAAAAGAAGTGCTTGAACGTTTCCAAGCTACTGACCAATTAGCTTCACTTGTAGTTTCAGTTCCTGGAACGGTTGAAGGGATTCTGGCGTGGAGTATGTATGTGGAACAAGAGGATGGCACCTTTAGAGTTCATTTGCGTTCAAAAGGGCCAACCGTGAATCATATTGCGCAAGCTTTCGGCGGTGGAGGACATACGCTAGCGTGTGGCATTCCTTCTGTTACAAAGAGTCAAATTTTAGAAGTGGATGCTGAGTTAAAAGAGGCAGTGAAAGCCTTTAAGAAAAATTGAAATTACGCCCAAATAAGAGTATTATAAGATGTTGTATTTACAATAAAAATCAGTCCAATTATTGGATGAAAGGAAATATTAAATAATGAATTATACAGAGTTTTTTAAAAAGATTGATGCAGAAATTAAAAAAGCAGATTCGATTGTTATCTTGCGTCATGAATCACCAGACCCAGATGCAATTGGTTCACAAGTAGGGTTAAGAGAAATTATTCGCGCTACTTATCCAGAAAAAACAGTTTATTTACTTGGTGAAATGCCTAGCTCATTAACATATATTGGAGAAATGGACGAAATCACACAAGAACAATTTGATGCTTCGCTGATTATTGTTTTAGACTGTGCGAACACTCCACGTATTGACTGCCCATTTGAAGTCGATCCTTCTAAGGTGATTAAAATCGACCACCATCCAGATAGAGATGTTTATGGTGCAATTTCATTTGTGGATACAAATTCAAGCAGTACAAGTGAAATGCTATGCCGTTTTGCGTTTGGTGAAGAAAGTACTTGGAAAGTCTCTAAAGAAGCAGCTAATGCATTATATGCAGGTATTGTAGGGGATACAGGTCGCTTCCTTTATCCAGCAACAACAGCTGTAACATTTGCGATGGTATCTAAATTATTAGAATTCGATGTAGATATTTCTGGAATTGCTTATCATATGATTACAAACCCAGTTTCAGTTAGCCGCTTAGCAGGTTATATTTACCAAAACATGGAAATTTCTGAAAATGGTGTTGCAGCTACTATTTTAACGCAAAAAGATTTAGAACACTTTGGAATTGAAGAAGACCAAACTCATGGAGTTATTTCTCTTCCAAGTACTGTTGAAGGCATTCATTGCTGGGCATTATTCGTAGAGCAACCAGATGGAAGCTACCGAGTAAATCTTCGTTCTAAAGGCCCAATCGTGAACGTAATTGCTCAAAACCATGGTGGTGGAGGACATCCATTAGCATCAGGAGCGATTGTTCAAACTCTTGAAGAAGTAAACGAAATCGTAGAAGAATTGAATGCATCTTCAAAAGAATATTTAAGTAAATAATTTGGAAAGAGTCGGTTTATCCGGCTCTCTTTTCTTAAATTAGGTTTTCAAATGTGAAAAAAATTCTTTCTGAAGGAAGAAAAATGGTCTTGTTTCTTTCTTGGTTAACTCAAATTAATACAGTATAATATATATGAATTTTTATTGAAAAATATTTTTGTAAAAGAAGGAGAGTTGAATGAAAAGGTTTATTCATAAATTATCAACCACATTATTAATATTCACGTTGTTAACGAATCAAGTAGCGCCAACTTTTGCTTATGCGCAGGAGGTTAGTGAACCTACAACAGTAGAGACAAGTAATACAGAAACTACTGAAACACCAGCAGTTGAAACTACGGTGAGTACAGAAAATACTACTTCTGAAGAAAACGAGGCCACAGCTACAGGCGCTTTAGGGGTAAATGCACAAATCGGTCAAGTAAAAGTAACTGCTACAAACTCAACAGGTAGTGACGCGCAATATACAACAAAGAATCGTCAAGGAGATGTTCAATTAGATGGTTCAAAAGTAGCTAAACCTATCATTGGAGGATATATCGAGTTTACTTATCCAACAGAGTATATCGAGAGTTTTACAGTTGCGACTGGTGGACCAGTGAAGAGCGTAGATAATTCGATACCAGGTCTATTAAAAGTATACTTGTCAGACATTACGCAAACAACCACAGCAAGTTTTCCTTTTACATTTGAATTTAAGGATCGTGTAACTCCAGAGGGATATACATTCTCTCCGAAAATCGTGTTAAAAGATAGTACTGGAAACACATTAAAGGAAGTAACAGATACATTAATTTATAAAGTGAAAGTCGATAAACAGTCATTGTTTAAATATAACGGAACAAATACTACACAAGCTTATACCATTGATAACCGTGATATTTATGGTGGTAAGGCAACGGGGGAAGCAATATCAAAAGCCGCAGATGTTACTTTCCAATTTAGTTTATCAACGAATACTTCAGGTGGTGGACAAACTCAAAACTGGGGAAATGGAAAAGCACAGACACGCGCTGCAAAAACAATTACGATTACGGATACACTACCAACATATGAAAAAGCTGACGGGACTACAGGAACAGCTGTCTTTGATCCTGCAAAAAATCCAGGATGGACATTAAATGCAGATGGTACTGTTAGCAAAACCATTACAGGTAGTGATACTCTAACTGACACAAATAGTGAAGCGGAACTTGCTTTACGCAACGAGAGACTTGTTTTAAGTTTCCCAGATGCTAAAACAAAAACTAATATTGTTAATAACGCCAAAACAGAATTGACGTTTATCCAACAAGGAGAATCAGAACCAAAATTAACAGTTAGCGATGATATTCAATTTAAACTCATTGGACAATTGATTAGTGATTCTTCTTTCCGTAAGTCTAATAACGATAAACAAACCTTAAATATTGATGCGGGAGCTCCAGATACATCTGTTGCGACATGGATTCTTGGGTTTACGAATACTTCTCCAAGTACAATTTCTGAATTAACATTAGTTGATGAAAACTTAGATGAAAGAATGTATTTCTACTCAGTCGGTTCTCCTGTTTCCAATGCACCATTTGATATGGATGTATATGGTGTAAAAGCAGATGGTACTGAAGTGAAATTAGGAAGTATTGCTAAAGGTAGTAAACAAATTGTGATTGTAGACGAAGATGCCTATAATAAAGTCACAAATCAAGCAAAACAAATTTATGCAGGAACTTTAAAGAAAGACGCATATCAAAAAGTAAATCGTACTTATGACAGTATAAAAATCAAGCTTCAAGATGGGAAAGTTCTTCAAGCAGGAGAAATTACATCTACTTTTATTCAAACTAAATTGTTAAATCCATTTGATGAAACTGAGCGTAAAGATCCTGTTAGATACAATAATAGTATGCATGCTGAAGGTTTAGTGGATGGCTATGGAGAAGACGGAAAGTTCTCTACAAACAAGAGTACTTCCTATGAAGATGTAAGAGTGAAGGAAGAAGAAATTCGTATTTCGAAGATGACTCGTTCAAATCCTACAGGTAATTTAGGAGAAGTTGTTGAATATGGTGTTACTGCTGATTTTAATAACTTATCAGTCAACCGTCGTGTAAATGGAGCACAAGTGATTGATGTCTTACCTGAAGGAATCACTTATGAAGGGTACTATATTGATAAAAAAGAGCATAGAAACATGCTGAAGGGTAAACCAAGTGTCATTGAAAATTACAATGGCAGCGGTCGCCAAGCGGTAATTTTTGAGTTAAAAGATCTTGATTTCTACAATGACCAAACGATTGCACGTGATTTTACAGCAATTGTTTCAGGAACAATTACGAAAGAGGCCATGCCAACAGCCATTCAGAAAGCTGATGACTATAAGAAAAACACAGATAATCATGTTTACTTAGTTGCTAAAGAATTCTCTCCATTAGCAAGTAATGTAACGTCACAAACAATGTTAGACAATGTGTTTAAGATTAAGACGCCAGATGGAAAAGTTCCAGATAGAATCGTAGCAGCAAAATCTAGTACGGTTGTAAACTTACCAACAGAAATTCGTTCTGAAAAATATATTTCAAAAAGTGATGGAAGCTGGACTCAAGAGTTAGTTCAACACAACTATGGTCAAGAGTATAAATATCAATTACAAACTAAAAACTATAGTACGTACGATATTGAAACATTTACGCTTTATGATCGTCTTCCTTATGCAGGAGATGAAAATGGATCCGGCTTTACACCAATGTTAACAAAGGCGTTAGATGTTGAAAGTAAATATACTGTTTACTATCATACATCGACAGAATTACCAGCATCTCCATATGATGCGACACAAGATAGTGGCTGGGCTACAGCAGATCAAGTAACTGATTTTACAAAAGTAACGGCCATCAAAATTGTCTTAAACGCTGGTGAAAAGATTGCTCCTGGTGAAGTTGTAAACTTCGAAGTGGATATGAAAAATCCTGAGTACTCAGATGGAGCGACAGATACATTAACAGCAACGAACGTATTCTATACTAACCGTGATGCTGAAAATCCAACAGTATTCGGTGAAACAAATGCTGTTTCGAACCAATTACCACAATACATTCCAGTTGCTAAGATTTGGAGTGGGGAAAAAGACGCTTCTATTTCAAGTATTAAAGTGGAATTAAGCAGTAAGAGCAATCCAGATGTTGTTCTTGCGACAATGGTCTTAAATGATGCCAACGAGTGGAAAGGTGTCTTTAAACTCACTATAGACGGGAAGACACTTGATCCGACAGTGACTGATTACCAAGTGAAGGAAGTCATTGAGAAAAACTATGGTAAAGATTATGATACTGTGATTACTGGTGAAGCAACCAAAAAAGAAGGTTTCACAATTACAAATACACGTAAAACGACAACGCATACTGTTAAAAAAGAATGGGAAGATAATGACAATAAACTTGGCTTACGTAAAGCGATTAAAGTTCAATTGAAACAAAATGGTGAAAACTATGGTGAAGCCATTGAATTGTCAGAGGCGAATAATTGGGAATACACATTCAAAGAATTGCCTGAGTCTAATAATGGTGTCGCTTATGAGTACACAGTTGAAGAAGTGGATATTCCAGAAGGATATACGCATGAAGTGACAACAGAAGGGGCAAACTCTGTGATTACGAATCGTATTCTTTCAGGAGTTAAGCAAGATCTAGTGTTCAAGAAAGAATTAGAAGGTCGTGATTTAGTAGAGGGAGAATTCACATTTAATCTATTAGATGAAAATGGAAAAGTTATCCAAAGGGCTCAGAATGCTGCTGAGGGAAGCATTACCTTTAAAGATGTGAATTTTGAAAAGGCTGGAACTTACAAATTCACAGTTGTAGAGGTTAGTGGTGATGATGCGCAAATCACTTACGATAAGAGCGCTAAAAACGTTTCTGTTGAAGTGAAGCAAGAAGGGAAGGAATATGTTGCTACAGTAACATACGACGCAGATATAACGTTTAAAAACAAATATGCTGCGCCAGCTAACCCTCAAAATGATTTACCAAATACTGGCACATCATCACTTGTAAGTACAATGTTTATTGCAACTTTACTAGTAATGATTGCTTTAGGTTTTGTTATTACAAACAAACAAGAAAATGAATAATATAAATTTGAAAACATCGATTAGTCATATGGCTAATCGATGTTTTTATTTCGCTGTTGAAAGCCTTTTGTTTTTTTGAAAAAAATTCTTTAAATGAATTGACTTTAACACGTTTCAAGAATACAATAATATTATGTGTTAAATCACATTTAACCATAAAAATTATCAATGCAATTTATTTTGATTAAAAATTTAATAGAGACGGAGGTGACTCAATGGACTCAGTAGTAGTAGGTGGCCTCGCGATCTTAGCTTTAATAATTGGAATTGTTGCTGGATATATTGGTTTCAAATCAAATTACGAGAAAAAGTTAGTAGCAGCTCGCGAATCGGCTGAAATGATTATCAAAGATGCAGAAAAAGATGCTGACCGATTAAAAAAGGAAGTATTATTAGAAGCAAAAGAAGAAAATCATAAATATCGTGCTGAAGTTGAAAATGAGTTAAAAGAAAGACGAAATGAAGTACTTCTTCAAGAAAAGAGAATGATTCAACGTGAAAAGAATTTAGATCGCAAAGATGAAATTCTAGAAAAACGTGAACAATCAATCGAAACGAAGGAAACAAAAATCCAAGAAAAACTTGAGAGAGTAACAGAAAAAGAAAATCAAGCTGAAGCTCTCGTTGCAAAACAACAAGAAGAATTGGAACGTATTTCTACAATCAGTAAAGAAGAAGCGCAAGAGATTATCATGAAGGACATGACCGAACAATTAAGTAAGGAACGTGCCATCATGATTAAAGAGTCTGAGCAGCTTGCAAAAGATGAAGCAGATAAAAATGCTAAAAACATTATTCTTCAAGCGATTCAACGTTCCGCAGCGGACTTAGTTTCAGAAAATACAGTAACCGTTATGACGTTACCAAGTGATGAAATGAAAGGACGTATTATCGGACGTGAGGGACGTAATATTCGTACCCTTGAATCATTGACAGGAATTGATGTGATTATCGATGAAACACCAGAAGCGGTGGTATTAAGTGGTTTTGACCCAATTCGTCGTGAAATCGCGAAAATGACTCTAGAAAAATTAATTTCAGATGGTCGTATTCATCCTGCTCGTATTGAAGAAATGGTTGAAAAATCTCGTAAAGAAATGGATGAGCGTATTCGTACAATCGGTGAACAAGCAACGTTCGAAGTTGGAATTCACTCATTACATCCTGATTTGATTAAGATTTTAGGTCGTTTATACTTTAGAGCTAGTTACGGTCAAAACGTATTGAACCATAGTATCGAAGTGGCTAAGCTTGCTGGAGTGATGGCAGGCGAATTAGGTGAAGATGTGAACCTTGCAAAACGTGCAGGTTTACTTCACGATATCGGTAAAGCGCTCGATCATGAAATTGAAGGTTCTCACGTTGAAATCGGAGCAGAAATTGCTCAGAAATATAAAGAGAATAAGATTGTTGTAAATGCAATTGCATCTCACCATGGAGATGTAGAGCCAACTTCAACAATCGCAGTACTTGTAGCAGCAGCCGATGCTTTATCTGCAGCTCGCCCAGGTGCTAGACGTGAATCAATCGAAAATTATATTCGTCGATTAGAAAGATTAGAAGCCATTGCCACAGAACATGAAGGTGTTGAACGCAGCTTTGCGATTCAAGCCGGACGTGAAGTTCGTGTAATGGTACAACCTGACAAGATTAGTGATGACAAAGCGATTATTTTAGCGCATGACATCAAGAATCAAATTGAGGAAGAACTCCAATATCCAGGACATATTAAAGTTACAGTTATTCGTGAGACAAGAGCAGTCGAATATGCTAAGTAATCATTGATTGACTTTGACTCTACTGAAAGAGTAGATGTAAAACTGGAAACCCCATGACAAGTTGTCATGGGGTTTTATTTTGGCGTTGAATATGGGAAAAGGCAATTCTCACAAGGAGAATTGCCTTTTCATTTGAACTATTGATTACGAGCTTCTTGAGTCGTTTGTTCATTGTTATTGTTGTTATTATTATTGTTGTTATTATTATTGTTGTTTTGCTGACGATTGTTTTGTTGTTGGTTTTGTTGAGTCGTACGTTCCTCAGCTGTTGTTGGTTGTTCTAGTTGGAACTCATTTGTAATCGGGTCAGAACTATCTTTACCAACCGTAACAACCAGAGTTACCGAAACGCTAGGCCCACTGATATTTTGGAATGTCACTTTATTTGTTGAAACAGTTTGTGTTTGTCCGTTTACGGTGACTTTGTATTGTGGCTTATCTTTAGAGTTCGTTTTATAATTATCCCACGTTACAGTCAACGTCTTTTTACTCTTATCGTAAGTAGCTTTCAAACCAGTTGGTCCTTCAATCTTCGTACCATAGTTCATAGATTGTTGAGTAGGGACATGTCCTTTAACAAATAGCTCAGTTGCAATCATGTTCGCTGGAGTTCTTGGTCCAGGTAAGCTTAATGGGTCAGATCCAATTTCGATTTGTTGTTTGACAACACTGTCTGGTTGTACCCAATCATCTCCGCTAGAAGATTCAGCCATATATTTCATTAAGTAGTAATAAATAAGTCTTGAGTATTCTTGTTCGGTAGTGTCCACACCGCCACCTTGTTCATACGGATTATCATAACCAGTCCATGCAGAAATTGTGTAGTCGGTAGAGTAGCCGATAAACCATGAGTCAGGAATGATATCTTCATAATCACTAGCTCCCATTGCACGTTTTTGTTCAACAGTGTAATTAGATGAACCAGTTTTGGCAGCTGTAGGTAGTCCAGGAATAGCCGCTTGTGTTGCGAAACCATATTTGAAAGAGTCTTTTAGTACATCCGTAATCATATAGGCTGTTGAATCTTTCATCGCTTGTTTTTGTTCAGGTTTAAATTCAGTCACTTGTCCATCACGAGTTGTGACTTTTGTTACAGTGTACGGTTTTGAATAATTACCGTAATTACCAAATGTGGCATATGCTGCTGCCATCTTGATAGGAGAAATATCTGCACCGATTGAATTACTTTCCACTAAGTAATCTTGGCCATCGTTTTTGATTTGAATATCTAGATTATTCAAGAATGATTTGATATTTGTTTCGCCAACAGCTTTAAAGGTTTGTAAAGCTGTTGTGTTTCTAGAATAAACAAGGGCAGTACGCAAGGTCATTGCACCTTTGTGGCTGAAATCCCAGTTGTTTAATTCAACACCATTTGAATAAGTAGTTCTTTGGTCCATGATGGTTTGACCAGTTGAATAGTTTAAGTACTCAATGGCTGGACCGTAGTCGATTACAGGTTTGATTGTAGAACCTGTACTACGTGAATTGTCAGTTGCTCGGTTATAGCCGAGTAGTGTGGTTTGTTTACGTCCACCATTTACGGCACGAACCGCACCAGTTTTTGTGTCTAACATTACAACCGCATTTTGAATTTTATCATTCACGTATTGAATGTAATCATTCGTATTAACGATATCGTATAAACGTTGTTGCGCTTTTGAATCAATAGTTGTTTCAATCGTAAGTCCGTCGTTATAAGGATCAAGTCCTGTCTTTTCTTGAACTTCTTTTAAAACCATTGTTACGAATGAATCGTAAACAAGTGCTTTATCATTACTATCGACATTGTTATTATGTGCGATTAATCCTTCAGTAACTGGAGTAGCTACCGCTTGTTCATATTGTTCATTTGAAATTTTTCCATTTTCTTTCATGGAATAGAGTACTAAGTCACGACGTTCTTTTGCTTGATCAGCATTAGCATATGGGTCGTATGAATTAGGTGCTTGTGGCAATCCGGCAAGTAGAGCTACTTGAGGTAAGCTTAATTCAGATAATTCTTTATTGAAGTAGTAGTGTGAAGCAGTACCAAATCCGTATACATTATTTGCCATGTACACTTTGTTTAAGTAGTACGTCAGAATTTGTTCTTTAGAGTAATTTCTCTCTAATTGAAGGGCTAGCATGATTTCTTGAATTTTACGTTTATAGGTTTGGTCTTCTTTTTTAGTAGAGAATACCGCTAACTTCACTAATTGTTGAGTGATAGTACTACCACCTTGAGTGATTTGACCAGCTTTTGCGTTTCGTAGGAATGATCCTGCGATACGGATTGGATCAATCCCCATATGAGAGTAGAAGCGTTTATCCTCGATTGAAGTAATTGCATCTTTTAGTAATTGAGGAACTTGTTCACTGGTGATAAGATCTCGTTTTTCACCACCGAGTGAATAAATTAGTTCGCCATCTTTATCAAGGATTTTAGTTTCAGTAGCTCCTTCTAAATCACTTGCTTGAATTGTTGGGGCAGTAGAACCGTAGTAAGCAAATATGGCGACTACAGCGAGAAATGCGACAACAAAAAAGGCAACAACTCCAATTAAAATTTTCTTCCACAATTTCTTTTTATTCGTAGAACTTGGGTGCTTCTTTCTTGAATTTCGATGCAGAGATGAACGACTTTGTTCAGTATTGTTTTCAGTCATAGATTGACCTCCTTTATAATAAGCTATCTACTGCATCTAAGTAATTTAGCGTCATTTGCAGCGATAGAGAAATTGATTGACCATGATTTTTAATATAGGTCAACGGAATTGATTGACGTTTCTTGCTTGAATCATGAACGAATTGTTCAATCCATTTATATTCAAGTAAATAATATTCTTTCAAACTAGAAAAATAAAAAATAACAAAAGCGATACCGCCTTGTTCACAGCACTCTTTCATATGTTCTAGCTGATGCTCGTGAATATTCTTTAATGGAAAAGAAGTCTTATTTTTCGTTTCCTTTGCTTCAAAGTCGATGTATTTTCCTTTATACACACCATTATAGTCGGTTGTAGACGCCTGACGAAAATACGCTTCCGTAATCTGCGCTGCGCTTCTTGCAGGGTAGTTTACTTTAACGACTTGAATCGGTGTCGGTTTCTTGTGGATAACTGCTCGTTTTTGAAGGCGATAGAGTTCGTTGGTTTGATTCAATATGTTCTCTAAACCCATACCGCGACTACTATAATTTATTTGCATTGTTTGAGACCGAGTAGCCCGTGATAATTGTTTTTGACCTTTTGGATATTGAATCATTTTATCCCTCCTATGGCGTCTATTATAACATTTTGGGCAAAAAATGAGAAAAACTATTGCTTTTGTTACCTTTTCTTAATCTCTATTCAAAATTCTTGTTAAATTACTGTTGTTTAAGTCAATTATGTTTTACAAAAGAGGAAGAGTATTGTAAAATAAATGAGTATGTAAATCCATTCATCTTTTAGATGAATAATGAATTTATGGAGGAATAATATGACAGCAAAATTCGAAAAAGTTGAAACAAATAAAGTTGTTTTAACATTTGAAATCTCACAAGAAGATATTAAAAAAGGTTTAGACCAAGCGTTTAACCGCGTTAAAAAGAACGTAAACGTACCTGGTTTCCGTAAAGGTAAAGTAAGCCGTCAAGTATTTGAAAAAATGTACGGTGAAGAAGCTTTATACCAAGATGCATTAAACATCCTTTTACCTGATGCATATGATAACGCAGTTGAAGAAACTGGTATTTTCCCAGTAACTCAACCAACAATCGATATCGAATCAATCGAAAAAGGTAAACCATGGGTTATTAAAGCAGAAGTAATTGTTAAACCTGAAGTTAAATTAGGTGAATACAAAGGATTAACTGTTGAAAAACAAGATCGTACAGTATCTGAACAAGATGTTGAAGATCGCTTATTACAAGAACAAGCTCGTGCAGCTGAATTAGTTGTAAAAGAAGATGCAGCTGAATTAGGTGACACAGTAGTAATTGACTTCGAAGGTTTCTTAGGTGACGAAGCTTTTGAAGGCGGAAAAGGTGAAAACCACTCATTAGAATTAGGTTCAGGTTCATTCATCCCAGGTTTCGAAGACCAATTAGTTGGCGCTAAAGAAGGCGATGAAGTAGAAGTGAAAGTGACTTTCCCAGAAGAATACCATGCTGAAAACTTAAAAGGTCAAGAAGCAGTATTCAAAGTTAAAGTTCACGAAGTAAAAACTAAAGAATTACCTGAATTAACAGATGAATTCGCTAAAGATGTTCATGATTCAGTTGAAACATTAGCAGAATTAAAAGAAAAATTCCGTAAAGAATTAGAAGAAGCTAAAGCAGCAGCTGCTGATGAAGCAGTAGCAGACGAAGCTTTACGTAAAGCAGTAGAAAACGCTGAAATCGTTGAATTACCACACGAAATGGTTCACGACGAAGTTCACCGTCAAATGGAACATTACTTAAACGATATGCGTCGTAACGGAATCTCTCCTGAAATGTACTACCAAATCACTGGTACAACAGAAGCTGATTTACACAAAATGATGGAAAAAGACGCTGACGTTCGTACTAAGACTAACTTAGTATTAGAACAAATCGTTAAAGAAGAAGGCATCGAAGCAACTGATGAAGATGTAGCTAACGAAGTGAAAGAATTAGCTGCTCAATACGGAATGGAAGAAGATGCAGTTCGTGCTGCTGTTTCAGTAGATATGTTGAAAAACGATATCTCAATGAAGAAAGCATTAGCTGTAATTACTGATTCTGCTAAAGAAGCTTAATTTTATGAAATTAAATAGGAAGGCGCCGGTTTCGCTAGAGACCGGCGCTTTTTGAAACAACATTTCTTGTTGTATATAGTGACTTATGGTACTCTTAAATTGAAATATCAGGAAAAGAATGGGGGTTTCAGATTGTATAAAGATGAAACAAAACAAGTAAGATGTTCATTTTGTGGAAAATCACAAGAACAAGTAAAGAAAATTATCGCTGGTCCTGATGTATTTATTTGTAATGAATGTGTTGATTTATGTAAAGAAATAATCGATGAAGAATTTTCTTCTATGACAATGGATGAAATGATTGAGGTATTAAAGCCTCAAGAAATTCTGAAGGTATTAAACGATTACGTTGTTGGTCAAGATCATGCAAAGAAATCATTAGCAGTAGCGGTTTACAATCACTATAAACGTATTAATCACTTATTTAGTGAAGATGACGACGTTGAATTACAAAAGAGCAACATTTGTTTAATTGGACCAACAGGGTCTGGTAAAACTTATTTAGCTCAGTCATTAGCGCGTATTTTAAATGTTCCATTTGCAATCGCAGATGCGACTACATTAACTGAAGCTGGTTACGTTGGTGAGGACGTTGAGAACATCCTTCTAAAATTATTACAAGCGACCGACTATGATATCGATCGTGCTGAAAAAGGGATTATTTATATTGATGAAATTGATAAGATTGCCCGTAAGAGCGAGAATGTATCCATTACTCGTGATGTAAGTGGTGAAGGGGTACAACAAGCTTTACTGAAAATTTTAGAAGGAACTGTTGCGTCTGTTCCGCCTCAAGGAGGACGTAAGCATCCACATCAAGAACTCATTCAAATTGACACAACGAATATTTTATTTATCGTTGGTGGAGCGTTCGATGGAATTGAAACAATTGTGAAAGAACGTCTTGGTGCTAAAGTGATTGGATTTGGATCTTCGAATAAAAACTTATCAAGTCATGAAAGTTTAATGCAACTGATTATTCCAGAAGATTTACAAAAATTCGGTTTAATTCCAGAGTTTATTGGACGTCTTCCAATTACTGCTGCGTTAGAACCGTTAAGTAAGGACGATTTAGTTGATATTTTAACGAAACCAAAGAATGCGTTAGTGAAACAGTATCAAAAACTCTTTGCAATGGATAATGTGGAATTAGAGTTTGAACCTGCAGCGCTTCAAGCCATTGCTGCTAAAGCAATCGAACGTCGTACAGGTGCGCGTGGTTTAAGAAGTATTATTGAATCCGTTATGATGGATTTAATGTTCGAAATTCCAAGTCGTGAAGATATTACAAAAGTAGTTGTGACCGAAGCGATTGTGAACGGAACTGGAGAACCTGATTTGTATGATGAAGAAAATCGATTGATTTCCTAGGGATTTTTAACAAAATATGTTAGGATAGAATGTGATATAGTGGGTGCATTATATTGCATTCTATTTTTTATTTAGATTTATTACATGAATTTAAGGAGACAACAATATGAAAGGATTGAAATCCTTAATAGCGAAACATTATACAAAAGAAGAATTTGCTTGGATTATGCAAGATTGGGCTAATTCGGTTTATTCTTTAATGATTACAACAGCCATCTTCCCGTTATATTTTAAGACGGTATCATCAAACGCCGGCCTTAGCGCGGCTGATTCAACTGCATTTTTAGGATATGCAAACTCGATTGCGACATTTGCCGTTTCTATTATGGCGCCTGTTCTTGGAGCTTTAGCGGATTATAAAGGCTATCGAAATCCGATGTTTACTTGGAGTACATTACTAGGTGTATTCTCAGTTATTGGAATGATGTTTGCAGAAACAGATCAATGGATTTTATTACTAGCATTGTATACCTTATCGGCTATTGGATATTCAGCTTCAAACATTTTCTATGACAGTTCGATTATGGATGTCACAACTTATGATCGAATGGATAGAATTTCTGCAGCGGGCTATGGATATGGCTATATTGGAAGTGTCTTTCCATTTGTATTATTTATGATGATTATGCAATTCAGTGGATTAAATTCAAATGCAATCGTTATGATTGGATTCTTTATAACAGCCGCATGGTGGTTTATCTTCACCGTTCCATATTGGTTATATGTGAGTCAAAAATCATTTATCGAGAAACCAAAAAATCCAGTTAAAGATAGCTTTATTCGTTTATGGGGAACCATTAAACGTATTGGAGAACATAAGCAAGTGTTCTTATTCTTACTCGCTTACTTCTTCTATATTGATGGAGTAGGAACTATCATTAAAATGGCGACAGCAATCGGTTCAGATATGGGACTCGATAGCAATAGCTTGATTGTCATCTTATTAATTGTTCAAATCGTGGCATTTCCATTTAGTTTATTCTACGGTTATTTATCAAAACGATTCGGAAACAAAAAAACATTATTCCTTGGAATCGGTACGTATATTTTAATTTGTGTGATGGCATTATGGTTAAATTCATACACGGATTTCCTTGTCTTAGCAATTCTAATTGGTACAGCTCAAGGGGGAGTACAATCACTTAGCCGTTCATTATTTGGTCAGTTAATTCCAGCCAATAGAGCCAATGAATTCTTTGGATTCTATAATATTTTTGGTAAATTCTCATCTATTTTAGGGACCACATTACTTGGGATTACAGCTCAAATGACAGGAAATTCATTAGACGGTGTGTTCTCTTTAATCATCTTGTTCTTAATCGGTTCAGTCTTACTATTCTTCGTGAAGTTGCCAACTCAGAAAGGATTAGAAAATGAAGGTTAATAAAGCCGAATTTACAATTAGTGCTGTAGGGCCAGCGCAATATCCTTCTGGAAACCTTCCAGAAATTGCGTTATCAGGTCGTTCAAACGTTGGTAAATCTTCTTTTATTAATAAGTTGATTCAACGTAAAAGCTTAGCACGTACTTCAAGTAAACCGGGTAAAACACAAACATTGAACTTCTATCATATTAATGAACAGTTCTATTTCGTGGATGTACCAGGATATGGATACGCTAAAGTGTCTAAGAAAGAACGTGAAAAATGGGGGAAGATGATTGAGGAGTATATTACGACTCGAGAACCTCTTCGTTTAGTACTTATCTTAGTTGACTTTAGACATGAACCAAGTCAAGAAGATGTTCAAATGCGTGAATTTTTAGAGTATTACAATATTCCATATCGAATTGTAATGACGAAATGTGATAAGATTCCTCGTGGAAAATGGAATAAACATGTCAGCGTAATTCGAAAAGCATTTGGAAAACCACCAGAAGACTTATTCTTAACATTCTCATCTGAAACAGGTGAAGGAGTAGAGAAAGCTTGGGCGTGGATTGAAGAATTTATTGCCGATTAAAAAACAAGTGATACCGTATACGGTATCACTTGTTTTGTTTGAGCAGAAAAAAAGCTTGCTCCATTGCATTAAATCGCGAATTGTGATATATTATATGCTGTATCATTAGGCGTAGTGTATGGAGGGAGTTTTTTTATGAGTCAACGATTATCAAAAGAAACGATTCAAAGTATACAATCGCAAGTGAATATTCTCGATATTGTAGGGCAATTTGTCCAATTGAGAAAGCAAGGGAAGAGCCTCTTTGGCCGCTGTCCTTTCCATGATGAAAGAACACCTTCGTTCACCGTCACAGAAGAAAAGCAGTTATTCCACTGTTTTAGTTGTGGACGCGGAGGAAATGTTTTTAACTTCATGCAGGAATTGGAAAGTTTATCTTTTCCAGAATCGGTTGTTAGGGTAGCAGAACTTGCGCATATTCCTCTCGATGTAGAAATCCCTTCTAGCCAACAAGCAATTCCTCAAAAAGAGAGAAAATTGTTTGAGGCACATGAAAAAGCGAGTGAGTTTTACTCGCACGTCCTATTTAATACAAAAGGTGGACAAGAAGCACTTCATTACTTAACGGATCGTGGCTATACGATTGATACGTTAAAAGAATTTGGATTTGGTTTCTCGTTAAAAGACCGCACGCAGCTGACCCAGCTCTTACAAGATTTAGAGCTAACAGAACAAGAAATGGAAGCGACAGGTCTATTCGTTGAAAGTCAA
>ERZ1674051.77-NODE-77-length-30355-cov-13.646007_pt1 | contig 30355 bp, 39 predicted proteins | sample MGYA00581125_ERZ1674051 | MGnify/ENA primary metagenome ERZ1674051 (study PRJEB41354, sample SAMEA4873326) | human saliva metagenome | biome: human-associated habitat [ENVO:00009003]; feature: mouth environment [ENVO:08000002]; material: saliva material... | reverse complement strand
CTCGAACTTCCATGATTGGCTTGCTGCCATTCGTGATGGAGATTCGATTCAAATCAAGTGAGCCCGCTGTGATTTGTCGTGCGTTGATTTCTAATGACTGAATCAATCCAGCACTAATCTTCTTAGCAATCACTTCATCAGTTGTTATCGTCTCGATAATCTTGTTCAAATCAGCGGTGTCCACCTTACGAACCCATTGTCCATCTACACGTTCATACATGATGGCATATCCACCACTTGGTTTCATCCACTTGTCGCCCTCTCTTGGATTGATAGGCTCAGCCTCGTCCAAATACAAGCGACCAATCTTGGTCGTAAGGCTCTCAATGTAATCAAGCTTTTCTTGGACGGGTCCACGATACTTGTATTGTGATTGAGATTGTCCCGATTCCTTTGCATTCGTCTTCGAGGTCAATCCGCCATCGAATGTGATGTGATGCGAGAACACAGGAATGTCGAATCGTGTATTCTCTGAACCCCAAAAGACTGAGACCCAATCACCGGGTTCGGTGTCGATGTCGCCTCGCCATGATAATTCGTATGGATAGAAGCTCAAATCTCGATATTTGTTGTATAAACGGTCGAGCAATTGTTGAGTCATCCATGGATTCTTGAGCACCATCTTATTCCCAGAACGATTCCCAGATACAATCTTGGTCTTATCGACAGTACATTCAATCGAGCCAAGTTTGTACTTGATTTCATCTCGTACCAATCCAGTAGCCCCATATTGGCTTCTCGAGATTTGTTTCGTTGTAGCCTTCAAATCGATGAAGTCGAGCTTGCCATCACGATTGAATCGTGCGAACGTGCCATCCAATTGAGCGAGATACATGATGGCATCTCTGAATGTCGCTTTCTCCAATTTGGTCTTGATGGACACATCTGGGAGACTGATTGCATCACTCACAGGGATTCCAGTCATCGTCACGATTTCTTGGAAGACTTCTCGGGACCCTGTTGGATACGAGAGTTTGCTTTCATACGTTCCAAGCAATCTCACGAATTCATCTTGAAGTTTTAATTTTGTAATTTTTGAATTACGGTCGAGCTTGATTTCGGTCACAAAAAAACGACCAAGGGGCAACATTGCCGCTTGACCGTCAATTGTTTGAACTCCGAGGCTCGCTGTTGATGGCATCATCTCCTCAATTCCTTCGACTATCTGATTCAATTCAACAGATAGAGAATTGATGAATGTGCCACCGGGAACGAACGATGAGCCTCCAGAGATGGAAGCATCATGTTCGATTTTCTTTAGATGTGACTTATCATAAGTCTGATTGTTGAGCGTGAATGAAGCGTGAATCACTCGGACATCAGACACAATCGCATCTCTATACTCTTGAGTTGTTTCCAGCATTTCATCACCTCTATTGCTCAATGAACGATGTTGAGACATCGTTGTAGTACGTTATGCCATCGCTAAACGTTCCCATACAAGTTCCCGTGATTGTGCTTCGGTATGCTCTAATCGATTTACCTTGCACGGTCGCATTGAAGAACCCGCTTGGGATGTTTCGAATGGCGTTATATTCATCTTGAGTTAAGATTCCCCAAGAGATTTGAATTGTTGTTTTGTTTGCGACTACATCTCCACTCATGAGACCGTTCGCACTTCGACCAGTCCCAGAGCTCCAAATGATTTCATCGCTATGTGATATTGATGTAGGAGATGCAAGAGCAACTCCATTTACTGTAATTTCGCTCACTCTATGCACCTCCTAAAAATCTAATAATGGTTGATTTGTTTTTTGTTGGATTTCGTTTGCGATGTCAAAGATTTTTCTTGTGACCGATTCGCCATCGATGTTCAAGTCCAATCCACCCACAAGTGTGACTAATTGTCTTAGTAACATCACTACCTCCGCACTACTGTTCGAATCTTTCGACAATCGAGCAGCTTCACGAGCCATTGCGAGCATCTTGTTCTCAGGTGCCACAATTTCACCGTAGTGCTTGTTATCCCCAATCATTGCTAATTGTGGAGTGTTCGCCTTAACGAACCCCCCTTGAGCAAGCATTGGGATTTGAGGAGTGCTGATTCTACCAATCCACGAGAATGGGCTCACACCCATTACGCTGATTCCACGGATCCCATCAAGGATTCCATTGATTCCATTGAATGGGATGGTGATTACTCGGTTAATACCTCCGATGATTCCATTCACGACAGTCTTGAACGTTCCGAGAATACCTTCAGTAATTCCCATGAAGATTCGTCCACCAGTTGAGAATACATCTCGAACGCCTGCCCATGCTTTAGAAAAGATGTTGCTGAACCAATTTGGAATCGTTGAGAATATGCTCGTAATCGTGTTCCAAGCTCCTTGGAAGATTCCTCGGAAGAATTCAACCACGCCCGAGAAAACCGCTTTGATGCCTCCCCAAATGCCGCTAAACCAAGAACCTGCCACGCTGAACACGTTCACGATATTAGACCATGCATTCTTGAACATTGTTCCGAACCATGTCGCCACATTCGATAGTGCGTTCACCACATCGTTCCATCTATCCTTGAACCATTGTCCAATAGCCTTGAACACATTCACGATGCTGTTCCATGCGTTTGTAAACATCGTTGAAAACCATGTCGCTACATCGCTGAATGCTGTCACGATGTCATTCCAACGATCCGCAAACCATTGACCGATTCCACCGAATATCGCCACAATACCATCCCATGCAGCTTGGAAGCCTTCTGGGATTGCTGTCATTGCCTTATCAGCAAATTCAGCGATTGCGGTCACACCATTTCCAAGAATATCGAAAATCCAACTTAAGAAGTCGAATAAGCCTTTCAATGCGAGTGAGACTCCAGCGATTGCAGCAAGCAAGAGTCCACCTAGCAAGCCAGCAATGACTCCGAGAATCGGACCTAATGCACTAGCAAGTAGGTTGTATAGTGGTTCAAGTGCTGTCCAAATCCTGCTTATAGCTTCCACAATGCTCGAGATGGCATTCCCTAGTGAATCAATCATAGGTTTCACGAATTGGTCGTATACATCACTAAATGCTTTTCCAACTTTCTCGAGTATTGGATTCACATGATTATTGAATCCATCAATAATCGTTCCAACCAATCCCGATATCATATCACCCCATTGAAGAATCAACGGACCAATACTATTATCGTATACACGTTTAAACATCGAACCAACATCTTCGACACCTCTTTCGAGTGTTTTGAAGATTGGAGCAATATTCTTCAACATTGTATTGAATGCTTCTGTAAGTTTCGGAGCATTCTTCGTGATAATCGTCTCGAAAGCCTTCATCAAGTCACGACCAAGTTTCGCTCCGATTTCTTTGATATCAACATATAGACTAATGAACGCCCCTGCGATGGCTTCACCTATCTTCACAGCCCCTTCGCTCGTCAATACCTTGTAAATGGTATCACCGATAGCTTGAGCGATGTTTCCAGCTGCTTTCACCATGTCACCTGTTGCATCCATTGTATTGACAAGAGCTTTTTTGATTTGTTCTTTGTGATTGTCTAATGCGTTTGCGATGGATTCAGTAAGGAATACACCGATTCCCACCCCAACAGAAGCAATCGCACCAGTAAATTGACCCAAAGCATAAGCCCACTTGTCCAACATATCATTGAACGATTGGACGACTTGTGGATCCGTGAAGATTTCTTGGAGGGTAGCTCCGATTCGTTCAAGAGCCACTTTCATTCGTTCCAAACCTTCGGAGTGGAATGCGGCATCGAATCCAGCTTTGAATTTAGCTAAGAGTTCACCAATTCGTCCAAAGAGGTCTTCGAAGAATTTCTTCAATTGGTTGTCCCCTTCGGCAATCTTGCCCATGTCAACTTGAGCTCCTTTTGGTTGGCCGCCTCCGCCACCTCCACCGCCTTTTCCTTTGCCTTTACCTCCACCACCGCCGCCTCCGCCTCCGCCAGAGTCGTCATTCGGTTCGGATAGTTTGTTGATTTTATCGAAGCCCATCAAGGACTTCATTTCTTTCGCTGCCTTTTTAGCAGCACCGCCAGCCTTGTCAGCAGCTCCACCAGCATCATCCACAGCATCAGCCATGTCGCCAGCTCCACCACCTGCCCCTTGCATATTGTCCGCAAGGTTCCCGACAGCATCGGCGGTCTCTTGTATTCCACCTCCAGCTTGTGACTTCTTACCCGTCAAGAGCTCAGTAAGAGCCCTAAATGCGTTCCCGACAGTTAAGAGCTTACTTAGTAGGAAGTTAAGAACTTGAATCACAGGCGTGAACAGATTGATGAGTCCTTGCCCAACGGATGCCATGAACGATTGGAATTGCAATTTCATGATCCGCACTTGGTTCGCCCATGAATCGCTTGTCCTTGCGAAGTCACCACTTGCAAGAGCTAGTTGACTTTGAACGAATGCGAATCTAAGAGCCACTTTTTCCGCCTCAGACATCTCAGCTGTGGTCTTCCCAAATCCATTCGCCATCGCATAGGCATCGAGGGCTGTTTGTGTCATTACGACCCCTAAATCCTTCAACGTTTCCGTCTCACCTGTGAATACAGATTTCAATTTCGTGTACGCCTCGTCTTGGCTTATGTTGTAGAACGATGCTACATCCCCCGCCAAGCTCGTCAACGCTGTGGACATCTCATAGGCTTGTTGTTCGCTGAATCCAAAAGCCTTGGACATTGCACCGAATGTCCCTGTGTATCGTTTAGCCATCGTCTCAGACAATCCCGATGCGTACATTGCCGATTTTGCGAAGTCATCAACTTGCTTCGACATCTTTGGGAATGCCACATCAACTACGTTTTGAACCTCATTCAAGTCAGACCCGAGCTTGATTGCCTCAGAGCCAAAATCAATGAGCTTCTTGACCGCGAACGCACCAGCGAGCACCTTTGCAAAGCCCATGACTTTTTGTTGGATTCCATTCAATTGATTCGTGAATCCTTGTTGATTCACCACCAATCCCAATTCAACATCGCCGATTTTAGTTGCCATTTGTCCACCTCCTTACTTACCATTCAGAAAAGGCTTGTTGAAGTTCCTTGAGAACCGCATCAAGCTCTTCTTGTGTTCGTTGTTTTGCCCGTTTATTTCTCCACTCGTCTCGGATTCGATGTTGTCCCGGTGAGAACGATTCGAGCATCTTTGGGTCGTCCTCGCTTCGAATTTGGATAATTCGTCCAAGAGGAGTCTCCGATGAAAGTCCAGAGACTAGAGCTCTGAATTCTTTCCATTTCATTTCTTTAAAATCATAAGAATAGAACGAGATGCCATATTGCGTTCTAAACGATGAGACCATCAAGTCCCAATCTTCAAAAATGTCGTAATATGGCTCACCTATTCCCCCGCTTCTTGGTCTCCTACAATCAAATTGATTGCCTCACGAATGAGAGCCATCCAGCTTTTTAGGTTTAAACTTAATTTTTCAATCTTCACACGGTCTTGTTCGTTGAAGATGATTTCATATAAGTTCTTCATTTGGGCAACAGTCGGATCCCCATCAACTCCACTCATCACTTCCATGAGCTTGAGTGCTGTTGGAGCTGAATCATCTACTTCGATGGTTACGTTTTTAATTTTGATTTTTGGTTTTGATTCAAAGTTTAGTTGTTCTGTGATGTCGATAATCTTACCCATTATTCAAATACCTCGCTTTTCATTGTTGTGAATACTTCTGTCGTTTCTGTTTCTTCTACTTCACCGATAAGTGGAACACCAATTCGATTGCGTTCGGTCGTCAATTCGTGGATCCGTTCGTCCGTCATTCCTGTTGTATCGAACTCATCACCGACTTTGTATTCCTTGCGAGTTTCCGCATCGATGAAGTTGATTAGTGCTTTATGCATTAGTTTTCCTCCTTGCCAAATAAAAAAGAGGGGCGATGTTCACCCCTCCACTTGTTTTCGTGATTCTTAGCCTGCCGCTGTATATTCAGGTTTACCATTTGACATGATATCGAATGATAGCGGTGCGGCTGCTGTACTGTCACCAGACATGAAGTCTTTGATGTTGATAACTGCTTCTTTGAAGACTAATTTGGATCCGTCTGGGAATGTCCATTGGAAGTCTTTTTCAGCATCACGACCATTCTTCAATGCGATAGCAGCGATTGCATCATTCCCAGTATCACCGATGTGTCGTTTGCCCGATACTGAGATTGTGACTGACTTAGCTGTCATCAAGCGGCGTTTCCATCCTTTATGTTCGAATGGAGACCATTCTTCGACCCCATTGTCGAAAGATACTGAGAAGCTTTCTAATTCTTTGATTTCTGTCCAAGTTGGAGCGTCTTTCGTTCCTGTGTTTACTTGGAATTGGTTTTCATAGACGGGGAATACCCCTGTTCTTTTTTCTGCCATTTTTATTCCTCACTTTCTTGTTCTAATCTGTAATAGATATCTAATTCGATGACACGCTCATACACGTTATTGTCATCAGTTCCCACATCGATGGGTTCGTTCGATAAGAGACGAATCATTTGGATTGGAGTATCACCAATCACCACGTTCTCAGCCTTTAGGATTTGGTTGAAGAGGTAGTTCGCTCGCTTTTCTGTTTCGTTCGCATTCTGATTGTGATGAATCAAGATGCTGACCGATTTCACATCATAACTTGCCAAATTCCTCCCACCAATAGCGATTCGTGGTTCGACATTCGTCTTGCGTTGATAGACTCCAATGCTATACATTTTCTTATTATCGAGTTTCCCGATGTAGTAATTTTGAGCTGCGTGATAGGATTCCAACCAATCTCGCACTTCTGCCAATGTTATCATCTTCACACCCCCGATATTTTTTTGTATAAAGCAGCATAAGCCTTCTTGATGTCCTCTTGTTTCGAACCTTCAACCCAATCATCCATCCACTTGCCTCGAGCGTGTGGATTCGTGCTTGTGTTGAAGTTGTATTCGGGATGAAAATATAATCTTCTTGCGTATGGAGTGGAATGTGTCAAAGATACTCGACCACCACTCGACCCCGAGTAATCAACCGAGAACGCCTCGCCTTGCAATGTACCGTCTCTAAACGGGACCACTTGGGCGTTTACAATCTCGGTGTGTAAATACTCACCAGTTTGCTCCAACGCTTGAATTTGAGCCTTCTTGAGCCTTCCAATGACTCCGAAGTCGAACTTCACCCGACTATTTGCATGAATCATCGTCCATCACTCCAATCCGAGATACGTGTAATTCACAGAACCGTCCGGATTGCGTGATTTTCGTGTGTCTACAATCTTTCGTTCCACTCCATGGATATTTACACTCCCGCCACTTAAAGTCGCTAAATTGGGGGCAATATCGCCATTAAACAACGCCGACCCCGTGAGCTTCACAATTTTCTGTTGATCCGTGAGCACGGTCACGACCTTGTCTTGGTAGTTGCAAAACAAATCGGCTTCAAATTCCTTGATGGGCTCGCCATCCTTCGACACGTCCTCGCTTTGCACCACCACATGGATTGGAGTCTTGCAAAATTGTGGAAGAACTAAACTTGGAAAATGCATCAAATCACCTTCCTTGTTAGTCCACTTTGATTCAATAGTTCATAAGTGCTTCGCTTCATTGCGATTCCATTCATCGTGACTACATTCCAAGAATCACCAAAATTCATCGACACTCCATTGATGGAATACGATGAAAGAGCGGTCTCGATTAAGTCTTTGTTTTCAATCATGAAGTCAGCCATTTGGCAACACACCTCACGAATCACCGATTGTTGGAATGGAGTGAGATTATCAAACCCCATCCCCACAATACGGTTGAATGTTAGTGTGTCGATATGCTGACTAGCTGTCTTCAAGATGCGATTGAGGTTTTCTGGAGTGTGAGTTCCAAGATATTCGTTCTTGTAGAACGTTTCATCAGCATATATCATGACTACTCACCCGCTTCTTCTGTTTCTTCGGCGGTTTCGTTCCCTTTGTTGTTTCCTTTGCGGTTTCCTTTTTTACTTAATTCCAACACTTTTGCTTCTAGTTCAACAATTTTGTCGAGAGCTTCGTTGTAAGTAGCTGAATCTACTTTGTGTGTGCCCGAATCGATTTTAGTATGATTTTCATCATAGATGTCGAATCCTTTTGATTTGTAGTACTCTTTTTCTAATTCGGTGATTGTATAAACTTTGTTACCTTTTTCTGCTGTATACATTCAAATACCTCCTTTTTGATTACGCTTGAGCGTTGATGTAGATACCATTTGCACGATTCTTGACAAGGAATGCATCCATGTAGAAGCGTGATTGTAGTAAATAGTTGTCAGCTGTTCTTGAATCTTCACCAGGTTCGAATGCGTTGATGTAAGAGTATTTGTCACGAGCAATGACAGCTGTTGGGTGAACTAGGATGAAGTTGATTTGTTTAGCATCAGCAGCAGCAACACAGCCTTCAGTGAAGTTGTATTTTGATTTCAAGCGAGCTGATTGCACCACTTTAATCTTCACATCATCTAAGTCGTAAATAGAGCGTTTAACTGAGCCCTCGCCAGTAACTCCCATAACACGTTGGATGTCTTTGGCTTCTTTCAATAATTTGTTCACTTTTGGAGTAACGTATAATAAACGACCAGCACCGGGAACACCAGCTTCATCCATTTTTTCCATAGCTGAATCAAATTGTTCCAAAATGTTTTCAGCTGTTAAAGCTTCAGTTGAGATTGTTGCTCCATTTGCTGCGTAAGTAGTAGCTTCATCATACAATTTAGAGAACACATAGCTGTCCTTCTCTGGAATTGTTTGTTCTTCTTCTAATGTGTTTTGTACGTTACCGATAGAAACAGTTTTGTTTGTTTCATCCACATCCATCGGATCGATTACGAATTCGATTGAACGGTCATGAGCTAATTTCTTAGGTTCCCATTCGTTTGTGATTGTGCCTTGGTTGAATCCTAATGAGCCACGAGTGTGGTCTTTGTATCCTGATAATGTGATGCTTGGCAATTTGATTGTTTGAGCATCAATAAATTTAACTTGTTTATTTGATTGGAATAATTCAAAAGATGCTAATTCCTTAGCGTATTTTTGCTCTAATGCTGGAGCGAATGTTTCTGCGTATTTTAATACCATAATTATTTACCTCTTTTCTTTTTTTAAACTCCAAAAATCTTTAAGAGTTCGTCATTTGTTGTTGATTGTTTAACATCTCCCGTGGATCCGACTTGTGTGAATCCTGTCGATGCTGTTGCTTCTGGTTTAAAAGCTGGAACGTCTTCCAAGACTTTTGCAATCACAGCCTCGTAGTCTTCATTCTTAGAATCCAACGTGAGATTGGTTGAGTCTGCCAACTTCAAAACGTATGGCAACACGTTCGAGCCCACACCTTGCTTCATTGCCGCAAGTTGCAAGTTGCTCTCAATTCTTGTTTGAAGGGCTTGAGCTTGTGCCACTCGAAGCTCTTCTTGAAGGCTTGCCACATCAGGTTGGGCGGAGGCTTTTTGACTTTTAAAGCTTGAGATTGCTTGAGCCATCTCTTCCCCTGTCAAGCCTTGGTTCTTGAAATAGTTCTTCAAGACCGTATCCTCTGCGACCTTTTGCTTGCCTTCCACGATGCTCGCAATCTTCTCATAATCAATCTCTGGAGTACTCTGAGCGGGATTGTTTGAGCTTGCTTGCGGATCCTGTGTTGTTGATGCCCCAGCGTTTGCCGATTCATCAAAGAAAAATAGTTTGCGTTTGAACATTTTCATGTCCCTCCTTCTCAGTTTTTAGGGTGTCTCCCTTTTTTTCAGTTTTGTGCTCAGGTGTCTCCTCGTAGTTTCAAGTCTTCGGACATACCAAAAAGAGCCACCCTCCGGATGGGTGACTCTCAATGGGTTTATTTATTTAATTTTGGGTACAAAAAAAGCACCTAACTTTTCGCTAGATGCTTATCTATATTTTTTACCGATTTCAAGAGCTCTTATACTATATTCTTCGGGCGTTATTTCATCATTTTTTAGAGAATCCCAAAGATTTTTCATCTCTTTTTTGAATTCGGGGCGTTTGGCGAAATATTCCTTATATCCCATAGCCACTTCACGTTCTCTTTTAATAAATTCATTACTCGACAAGAATATACACCTCCACTTGATTTTTAGATTTCACAACGCTTTTATATTTTGTGTTTCGATTAAGAATAAATTCTTGTTCATGATGGAATCGACTATAATCGCCAATATATGCTCCATTTGTTCCTTTTGGTAAATGGAATTTAACAACAATCCCTTCATCGTTGTAATTTTCAACGAAATTATTCGCAACTCTCTCGACAATAGACAAATGTTTGAACTCTTTGAATTCATTCCCAGAAGTCAAATTGCCTAATTCCTCTAACGACATTCCACGATAAGCAATGATGTCATCTTCTAACTCAAATTTACTCAACGAACTATCCAAAACATTTGCCATGTTTTCAAGCACTTCTTTGTTCTTTGGAATATATTCGCTATCGTATAGCATTCTATTAAGTTGACGATGATATTTACTTCCTGTTATATCTTCAATCGATTCTTGTTGCGGTCCTGTTAAGTTATTGAACCACTTATCAGAAGATGCTCTAATTCGTTCCAAAACATCCCCTTCAACGTTAACATAATTATACTCGGGTTTTGCTTTAGGTTCAATAGCTTTCTCTTCCAACTCGAAAATTTTATCTTTCAACTCGAGTCCATTCTTTTCTTCGAACGAATCCAATTGTTCTCGATATTGTTTCACGTTGTTATCCCACTCAGTAGCACGAGCACGATATGTCTCTTGGTTCTCAGCATCGAGACTGTTCTTCGCTAGTCGATTATAGCTCTTCGCTTGTCGTTTAGCATGATTGAGCTTGTTCTCGATTAGTTGTCGTTCCTTGATGACGGGCTTCTCTTCATAGTACCTCGATTCGGGCTTTGAGCTTATGCCTTCGAAGTATGTCGAATGCTTGTCCTTGCAATTAGGATGATACAAGCCAGCCGCCATCGCTGAGCTCATGAGTGGATACGGTCCGTCTTTAGAACTTCCACCACTCCACACATCATCGATGAGGACTTTCCCTTCAAATGGCATACACAATGGACACGCATTGAATCGCTTGTTCAATATGACCGTAGACACGCCCCATTCTTGTCGCTTCTGACCTTCACCCATCAAATAGGCTCGTTTGCTCGCTGTTCTCACAGCCATGTCAGCATACGACACAATGTTGTGGACAGCCCCGTTCGAGTACGTGATGCAATTGATTCCATTCTTCAAAAAGTCGCTTGTTGCCATGTCCACAGCCTTCTCATAGGTGATGGCTCCCGAACTTGCTGCGACTTGTGATTGGAAGATGATTTTGCGATATTGGTCGTTCGCATATCGAAGTACAGCGGTTTGGGCTGTCTTCATGTCATGTTCGACCGCATTCATCAACGCATCTAATCTCTTTTGATTCGTTTGGAAGAATCCAGCACTTAGACCACGCTCTCTTTTTAGAACGTAGCCTTTCTCTAGTGCCTTCAACACGTTGAGCTCCTCATCGCTTGCACCTTGCAATGATGCATTTGCGATGGTCTCTCTAATCTTCTTATTCATCGATTTGAACTCAAGACCGTATTTCTTAGCTGCCTCTTGTTTGAATCGATGAAGTTCTTCGAGTTGAATTGCCTGCCATTGAGTCCATTCGATACCAAGCTCAGTCTCTTCCGCCTTGTGTTTCTTGAGATTCCTCGTCATGGACTCGAGCAATTCATTCTCGATTCTTTCAAACGCTCGACTAACATCATAACCCATTTGAATACACCTTGAATCCTTTCAATCGATATTCTCTAATCAATTTCTTGAGTTGAGTCTTCGATGTTGCTTTCAAATTCATCATCTCAATCTGATTGTCTTTCTCGACCGCATAGATTCCAAAAGGACAGTATTCCTTACTCATGTTGAGAAGTGCTTTCGCTTGATCCGTTCTCATTTGGTAGTTCTTGTTCATGATTCTCACTAGCAAGTTCATCACCTCTTTCAACGCTGAATCCATCTAAGTCCGTGTTGACATAAGGCTCATCGACCTCGCTGATGCCTTGCTCAGACTTCAAGCGAATAACTTCTTCGGACTTCCATTGCTCGTCCTTAGAATCGCCATATAGCTCATCCACAGAGGCTTCGATGGACATGATGCCACTTGTTTTCGCCTTCGATACGGTCTCAACTTGAGACTCGAATGAAGGGTTCGCATACTCCCCAAAAGGAACGTTCATCGCAATCTCTTCAATAGGTCTACGATTCAATACGTTGAAGCTATTGATTGTCATGTTTACCAATTGAGGAATGAATTCTTGCAATGCTTCCACAATCGTATTTCGTGTGTATAGAGTCGTCTTCTCTTTCTCACGCTGTGCCTCAGCATTGTCAAGCTTTTTCACATCAATCCCAATCGTAGAAGGGCTCACGATACCTTGCAACGCTAAATCTAAAGCGGTGATGTAAGTTGCCAAATAGCTTTCGTGAGGGATGTTCGCTTGTTGCAATGTAATCTCATTGCTTGCTCCTTCGGCTCTGTCAGATGCTATCTTGATGAATCGATTGTCGAATGCGTTTGGCTTCATGAATGTTCCTGTTCGTGGGTCCCGTGGAAGCAACGATTCGGGAATATATTCTTTTGTTCGACCGCTTCGAAGTGCATCCATCCATTGAGACCACGACTCATCCAACGCATCGAATGTGTCCGTCTTTCTGTCGAAGATGGATTCGCCTCGTCCTCGTTCAACATCAGATTCAAAAATGCTAAATGGAACGCATAGAATCAAATGCTTGTCGAACGTGAAGTCGTTGATGTCCTGTGTGTATTCAGTCGAATGAATATCCAATTCAGCATCGCCACGATAGAGCTTGTTCGTTACATATCCAAATCCATAGTGTTCCTCGAGTGTATATGTTTGCTTATTCTCGTCAAATCGAGTGGTGAAGACGACTTCATGCAATCGTCCACGCTTGTTCTTGATTTGGATCCGCTCACCGCTTACCCATTCAATGATTGGGTATTGTGAGACCGTAGAATCAAACGAGATTCTGAATGCTCCATCGCCAATCACAAGAGCATCTTTCACAGCCTCTTTCAATTGTTTGTCGAAGTTGTTATCTTGTGCAATATCCTCCCACAAATCTTCATGCTTGGAATCTTCAAATTCCAAATCATTCATGTCGTAGAGCACCGCATCTCTCAAGACCTTCACGATGATTCCCGGGAGTCCCGTGTGAATCTTTCTAATCTCTTGCCCCGGAGTTGAATGTGCACCCCAGAAGCTCAATCGTGTCGTCGATAGTTGAGAGTAAAGTTGTTGCAACTCGTAGGACTTGCCACGATACCAAATTCGATTCTTAGCAGCATTGTCCTCGAATGTCATCTCTTCATTGATGACAATCGCACTCGGTTGAGCTTTTTCAATTCTCAAAAAGCTCCTCATTCCATTTCTAATCATATTCACCAACCCCATCGTCTTCTATTTCTCCTCTCTGTTGTCCAATCATGTACTTGTATGGTAACCACGCATATTGGTTCGCATTTATGGTGTGGTCGTTCTTGTCTTCGGGTGCTTCTTTCGTTTCTTGCCACGAATAAGCGTTCATCTCTTTGATGTGCTCCACGCAATCTTCAACGACTAAATAAAAGCCACGAGCAATCCAACCAATTTGAAGATTGATTCTGTCGATGATTTTTACTTTCTTGTATGCGTTGTTGAAGTTGTAGACGGACCCGAAATTGCGTTTGTATTTTATCATCTCGGTGATTGTCGCTTGGTCTGCTGAATCGATAAACGAATCACGACTGAATCCAAACTCCTCAGCGTTACGGTCAAGGAACGCAATGAACATCTCGACCGTGTCAGAAGGAGCGATTGGCGTGTCTAAGTCCGCATTGTTGTAGACTTGTTCGCTCAATGTAATCAAATGCCCGTCATCCGTGATGCCTTGGAATATCATCGCAATCGTGTCTTCGCTCTTTCTTGAGTAAGCTGTATCGAGCCCAGCTGAGAACATCACATAATTGAATTTCTTCGCTTGAGCTTTCGTGATTACGTTCTTCTTACTGTCGAAGTTAGGGAAGACCAATCCTGTTGCACGACCTCGAAGTCCTTGAATCTTATTCTTGTACATCTTAGTCCCAAGTGGGACCGAGTCGATTTTCTTTTGAATATCCTTATCGCTCAAGGATTTGTTATCTTTAAACGTGAAGAACCAGTATCTCCATTTTGGATTGTGTCGCTCTTTCAAGTCAGCCATAATCTCACGAGGAACATCCTTCTCGTACTTCTTGTAAGGACGAGAGCGATTGATGAATTCCTTGTACACAGGTAAATCGGGATTGTCTGGATTCAGAGTCGCCATCAGATAGTCGTTACGAGCTGAGACCTCACGAACGAATTCGATGTTCGCTGTGTTGACCTCATCGATGTACACACATCCATATTGCCCACCAAGAGCCAATTGCCACTTCTCTTTCGTATCGTATCCAAGAATGTAGATGATTTTATCCTCGAACTTAATGTGAGGAATCTTATAGTCTTTGTCCCCGTTACCAAAATAAAAAGCATCTCGATGGATGTCGAGGATGCCATTGTCTTGATTTATTAAGTTTTTTTCAGCAACACCGACCGTCTTCGCTGCGATTATGTGAAACTTCTTTTTGCTCCTTGAGACCATACGCATGAACTTGACACCCAAGCCCACCGTGGTCTTGCCGGCGGCTGTCGTGCCCTCAAGGAAGTCCGCATCCACGTTTTCGACCGTGTTGCAAAAATCGATGTATTTTTGAGAGAGTGGGAAGCTATTCATCGAGCCCACTTCCTCCTAATTGGTTCACGATATCATCGAATTTCGGTTTCGATTCAATCTGAGCGTTGATGTCCACACGATCCGTGAACGTTCCATATCGCTTGCCTAGAAGCTCAGCCGCTCGTGTTCTCGATTGTACGTTCGGGACCGCTTGAATGACCTTTTGAGTTCCTTCACCATCAAGAACCAACAAAGGCTCAGTCTTCTCACCACGCATCACGCTTGTCAAATATTGAAGGACTTCTTCTTGTGTTGCAATCTTCTCAGATTCGAGTTTTGCAAGTCGTTCATCGATGTATTCTTTTATGTAAGGTTTCATCAAGTTCTCGTTTGCGATTGCTCTTGCTGTCTTTTTGCTATATCCAGCCTTGATTGCTGCTTGAGTCGCATTCCCTGTGATGATGTACTCATCCGCAAATCGTTGTTGTTTCAATGTCATTTTCGTCACTTTCCATCACCTCATTTCTATATTTTAACCAACAAAAAAACCCCGGAAGTGGAGGTCCCGAGGTAAAAATAAATAAAAGGAGTTTTCACATTATGACAAGATGATACCGTTTCTTACACCTTTTCACACTACTAATATATCACGTTTTTCTCGTGACAAACACCCATTTCTGTCACTACTAAAATTTTTCACCCAATTTGATGAGCAAAATCTCACACGCTAGATTGCAAGCGTTCATGATGACATTTCGATTCGTGAAGTGTTTCTTCGCAAGTGAGCGATAATCGTATACATCATCGAAATAGTATTCTGTGACAAATTCTCTTTGTTTTTCATCAAGCTCTTCGAGAGTCTCTTCCACACATCGCTTCCAAAAGAGACGATTTTGAATATATTTGTCACTCTCGAATCGAATGAGCTCGTTCTCCGCTGCTTTCGAATTCGTTCCCTTCGCACGGATCCACGCATTCACATCTTCTTCCTTATGGCATAACATATCGAATTTTCTCGATGTGATTTCTCGTTCATAATATGGATACTCTCTGAATCGAATCTCAGCGATTTTCTTATCTTTCATTCAATCCCTCCATTTCAAGAATTTGATTGAAGATGCTCTTCACTAGACTAATGGGGATATTTGAGCGATTGTTGTATCCATTCATTAGTTTGAAATTGATGTCACTTGGTTTGTTCCCTGTTTTCAATTCGAGCTCCACATTGGATTTGAATCTTGTTGGTTTTTGGATTGGATAATTATCGTATTGATTGTAATGAGCCAAATTGTCAAACGGGATTTTGAACCCAAGCACTCGGTCGATATAGTCCCATATTTTAGAACTTGCTGGGTTCTCAATGACATAATATTTCGGATTGTATCGTCTAATGATTTGAATCAAGTTGTGAGTACACAATTCACCATTGATTCTCTTGACGATTTGTCTTTCTGGTTTGAATTGATATCGCTCATAGTCATTGAAGTCTCTGATTGTGAATGGGCTTAGTGGGATTTGTGGGTCGAATAAGCAATCATCCGCTCGTTCTTGTTTCCAACATGCGTTCCCTTTATCCATGGAAGATGCAATCGACCATGACTCACAAGGAGGACTTGCAATGATGAGATCCGGGTGAGGGAGTTTATCAAGAGTCTCATAGAGCTTGTTGTCTCCAAACAAATACGAATAATCAGCGAGATTCAAATGAATGAAGTGATTGTTCTTGTTTTCGATATCCAATCCCACAGAATAGATTGTCATCTTTTGCCCCCCCTCATTCAGCTCTCGAACTCCTTGAGCATAGCAGCCATTGCCACTATCAAATAACGCCCAAACAATCATCGCATCAACTCCTCCAAATCCACAAATGAATTGATATCTTCATCAACGTCATAAACTTTCGCACTTGGAAAATTCGAAATTTCATCAAGAAGCCCTTGCATTCGTTGTTTAAATTCTTCAGACGTGTTATCCCACAAATGAACAAACATATCTTCATACCCGTCCTGTTCCATATAGTCATATATCCAATCCAAAACAGATTCAGCAGATAATTTGATTGTTCTTTCTTTTAGAGTTTTCCATCCACTTCTCTCATCCCCATTTAACGAGTTCCATTCACGTTTTAAATCGCATGCGTATATTTGAGAATCGTTTCGTTCATCAAACACCAATTCATCGTCTTGTATTTCGTTAATTGTTTTCATTCTTACACCTCGTTATCCACATACAACTCGATGATTTCGTCTTCAAACAATTCGATAGCACGTTCTAAATCTTTTCTATTTTTGAAATAACCGAAAATCGGAAACGCCTCACAAGTCGAAATGCTAGTAACGACTATTTCCTTGCAATTATTGGCTAAATATAAATAGTACTTGTCATCACGTTTATTCCAATTCACTTTCCAATTCCCATTACACTCATCTCTGAATGCTTTGAATCGTGTTAATAGATTTCTGCGCTTGGCTTCTAGTTCTGCTGCTTGTTTTGTTTTGAAGATGTTACCTTGACTAAAAAAACTATAATCAGCCTCTATGTCACGCCAAGAATCTGAAAAAACATCTCCACTTGATTGGACACAATAGTGGTTATCCCCATACTTATACGGGCATTTCATTTCCCATGAATCTTCCTTCTCCTCAGGAATTTCAATATCAGGTAATATTTTTGCTAATTCATTAGCTAAATTAGAAAAGAACTCTCTGAAAGAATCTGCTGTTTTTACTAACTCTTCCAACGAATTTACGTCTTGTTTTTTATCTTCCATCGTTATCCTCCTTAGTATCTGTAATCATCAGGGCATAACCTCTCTGGCCATTCAATCATGCTTGGATTTTCCTTCAATTGCTCGCTTAATTCAATCGCATTTTCAATCGCATTCAACAATGCTTCAAATCCTAACAAGAAAGCGAATCGTTCATCATAGCTCATTTCTTCGAGTTGCCCATAATTGATATCTTTCTGGAATTGCTTCAGCGCTCGGTCATACATCAACATGTCCTTGTACTTACAATGTGCCACAATCAAGTAGTGAACATCATCCATCAACTTTTCGAATTCTGTTTTCTCCTTCATCGTTTAGTCCTCCTTCTTTAGTCGTGTAATATTCGCCACAATCTTGTCTCTGGTTTGAGAAGAGATTGAATACGGATCTCGCATGAATTTACTCAACGATGTCACACTAACATTCATATCATGAGCAGCTTGAAGCATCTTATCGCTTGAATTCCCAATCACGCTATAAATAAAAGTGATAACATCTCCATATTCTTCACGGTATTGTTTGGACATCTTTTTTCGTTTGATTCTCTCTTGAGACAAGTCCTTGATGATAGAGCCATCAATTTTGTGTGCTTGGATGAAATCCAACGCTTCTTTGATTGTGAGGAAGTGCATCGCCTTCTCAACGTATTTCGTGAATCGGTGTGTGTATAGTGGATGAGCCTTTGCAAGATATCCTCTCATGCTTGAATAGTCTTCAATGCGTTCGAATAAGAAGTGAGGCTCTTGGTTTCTAACAATCACATAAATTTTAATGTTTTCCATAAGCATCTATTCTCCTTTTGATTTCATTGATTGCATCTAATGTGATGCGATTTTTCCCGTTCACAAAGCTCCACACAAGATGATAATTGATGATGTTGGAATCTTTGATGAACTCACCGATTGACATCCCTGTATCTTTGAAGAAATTCGTGAGTTCTTCTTTAAGAGCTAAATCTTGATATCTTGGTTGGCTCTTGTTGAATTGTCGTTGGTAGTATCCCTCTTGGGGTTCTTTCTTTGGTGCATTTAGTCCGATGATTTTTTTGTCTTTTAATCTTCGAACCATTCGAACACCGTCAATCTCCACAATCTCGATGTTCTCGTATTCATAAGTTGAACGAGTCCCGTTCAATCCTTCGACTTGATTTGCCATAGTTTTACTCCTTATTTTTGATTTTGATTTTTGAAGGCTTCATCGATGTGCTCGAATATCATGAGCATTTGTCTTCTTACGAATGGATGATTCTCATATTCATCACAGAGCTTTCCACTCGATTCGAAGACCCAATTGAAATATTCGACCGAACCGAAGCCCAACTTTTGAGCGACACTTTCTTGTTCCACAATCCAATCGGCGACTTGATTCATGAATTTGTGATAATCTAATTTCATTCGAGCTCCTCCAATCTGAGATAGATTCCCGGTGGATCCGCATAGAACTTCTCTGAGATTTTAGAAGCGACCTTGTTGTCATCTTCCCAGAACCCCAAATCAGTCAAACAGTCAAGTAGCAATTTCTCCATGTTGTCTAGGTCGGGTTTCGTGCCTTTGTATTGTCCGTTGTATGTTCCATCTTTTAGAGGAAAGCACCATTTGATTGTGAGCCTCACACAGCCCCGTAGAGGCGTTTTAGGAGCAAAGTGAGAGAAGTGTGCCATATACTTCGCTCGAGCCTGTATGAGCTTAGGAGGTTCATAGAAATGAGGCTTTCCATTCCTACAAGTCACTTGTTTTTGTTGGTGAGTCGTTGTTGGAATCTTTTCCATGGGAATGAAGAATTCAATCATGCTCCCCAACACCTCTCCAAGCTGCCCACTGAGGGTCATAGATGATATAACCTGTTGACTTCAATTGTCTGAAAATCCATTCCATGAGTTCAGGTTGTTTCGAAATCCATTCCAATACTTGAGATTGCGTTGGGTCATATTCTTCATCTGGGAATGAATGATATAAGAGCGGCATCTCTTTTCCCACTTCCAACAATTTTGATTTTTTACGTGCCATATTTTTCTCCTTTTAAGTTTGTGAAATACCACACAGACTTTTCTTTTTTTATTTTCACTTTTGTCCATGGTAGAAAGGACAGACATGGTGGGCGGAGTCTAAAGCCCACCTGTTCTGTTCCTATCATGGACGATGGACGATTCTTCGGACACTTCCCAATTACACACTCTTAGTGTTATGGTTTGTCTGTCCGTGGACAAAGTCGAAGTTTGTCCCGAGTTTGTCCTGTCCAAGTACACCTTTTAGGTGAATTATTTTTATCTCGTGGACACGGACAAAGTCGGTGTTTTGTCCTGTCTGTCCCGATGTCTGTCCTCGAGTTTGTCTTGTCCAAAAATAGGATTTTTTCCGAATTTACTTTTTAAGGACGACATGCTCACCTTCGAATTCATACCCATTTATTTCCTTGATTCGTCTCTTAAGGGTCTTCTCAGATATGCCCAAATATTCACAAAGTGCCTCTGAAGTGACTGGAGCGAGTCCATCATTTAGAGCTGAGTATGCTGTGTCGAATGCAATTTTTCGTTCTTCTTTTCTGTCTTGTTTCTTTTTATCAAAGTTCTTTTTCCACGGTGGTGTTTTTGAATCATCCAACTCGATATCATCGAGGATTCCTGTATCGTCCACAATATGAAGTGGATAACTGAACCACACATTTCTTGGTTTGAACTTAGCGAACTCTCGAAGAGTTCCATCCACACGCCACGCTGACATCGTTTGAATCTTGTTTGTTTCTCGATTGATAAGCTCGTTTGTTTGCCATCTATCTTGAATATTTACGACAGCTTTCTCGAAGTGATTACGCATTTGATATGGACTTCTTAAGTCGTCTAAACCGATGTACTGTTCCATGTATGGACGATTCATGCGATTGATGGCATCCTTGTAGATATCGCAAGCCAATTGGTCGCATCGTTGTTGGATAATCTCATCCGTGAGTTCTAATTCCACTAAATCGACAAGGGCATCGGGGTCCCGAGCGAATACGCCCGAACCACTTGCTCTATCCATGGACTTCTTGCCACCTTGAGCACCCTTTGAATGATGGTGACAGTAGATGACTGAACATCCTAGCTCGGTCGCCACCTTGTCAAACTGATTCGTGAAGTGAGCCATCTGATCCGCACTATTCTCATCCCCTGTTAGAACCTTGTAAATAGGGTCGATGATTACAGCGATATAGCCTTTTTTATGTGCTCGTCTGATAAGTTTTGGAGCAAGCTTGTCCATTGGTACTGTCTTCCCACGCAAGTTCCAAATATCGATGTTTGATACGTTTCGAGGCTCGATGCCCATTGCTGCATATACATCCTTGAATCGGTGCAAGCATGAGGCTCTATCAAGTTCGAGATTCACATATAGAATCTTCCCTTGCGTACATTCCCAACCGAACCATTTCGAGCCCTCAGCGATTGCAATCGACATATTGATGAGACCGAATGACTTACCAGCTTTTGAAGGTCCCGCAATTAACATCTTGTGACCTTGTCTGAGCACTCCTTTGATAAGCTCGGGAGCAAGCTCGGGCATATTGTCCCAAGTCTCGCTTAGTCCTTCAGGATCCGGCAAATCATCGTTCAAGTCTTCAATGTACTGGTACCAATCGTCCCAAGATTTATGACCGATATTGGTGTCAATGATGAATTGTTTCTTGCCATCTCTAATGAATCCCGGGAGACGACTCAAGCGACTTGGGTTCTTGTTTTGTTCGTCAACATTGAGTCCGTTCTTCTTACAAATCTTGTATAGGTAGTCTACACGCTTCTTGTATTCTTCTTTGTTTGCTGCTTCTATGCGTACAATCGCATGGATGGACTTGCCACCACTATATACAAGAGTTGCGATTGGAAGTTCAAGCTCTCGCATGATTGCGTTCTGCTTCTCCAAGTCCATGTTGTCCGATTCCACAAGAGCATAGCGATAACTCACGACATTATCGTTCTTGACCCCTTGCCCATCCATTGGGTTAAATCGCACCCATGCACCAGCTTTCTCGTTGTAATCGCCTAAGACCTTTCCGATGTCTCCACCACATCGTTCAAGCTCGTCAATGAGTTTTCCTGCGGTTCTATCGTATGAACCACGATGTGGAAGATATTTTTCGATTTCGCCCGTCTCAGCGTTCGTCTTAGCGTATGATTGAGTGGAATATGCCACGATGTCATCTGATTGGAATAATGTATCTAAGTATCGAATAATCTCTTGCACAGGATTCCAATTCTTTGGTTCGTGGAACTCCTTCCCATCAATCCATGCTTTGTCTACGAATTTATAGTCGTTGTCGTATTGAATCGAAGAATCCCATTCGAGAGCACCTCGTCCATCATCATGAGCTTGAGAAGGATTGAATCCTTGCTCGACAGCCATGTGGAAGATTGTCCCTCCTGTGACTGGTGAACCTGTCCCTTGGAACGTATCCCATTTTCTGTAACATTCCCCGGGATGATATCGTCCCGAATCTCGAGCCGACCACGACTCCCAATCTGATGCCGAATAGCCTTCATGTTTGAGAGCCATTCCGACATTGACCCATTCTTGATAGTTGAGCATTGAGGGGTCGATGTATTCTAATAATTCAAGTAAGTTGTTTTCTTCCACTCAATCACTCTCCTTGGTAACTATGGACATCGATTGTGTGAGGGACTCTCCAACCATTCGCAGCAATGCGATTGATGAGCTTAGATGCTGCTTCGAATTGCCACATCCCCACATTTCTGAATCCATAACGTTCTAATAATCTGATTTGTTTTGGTGTTGTCAAGCCCTCGTTTTGGCGTTTTGATAGGCGGTCAAGAATCTTCTGAGCCTTCCCAGCATTGCCAATCTCATCGGGCATGATTCCGAGTCGTTCTAATGTTTGAAGTTGTTTGTCCGAAGGTGGGCTCATCTCCCATCCAAATGATGGGACATAGCTCGTGAGGTCTTCGGCGTGAATCGACATCTCGAATTGGAGCGGATCCACAAGCTTGCGTTTGCGTTTTCGCATCTCAGCGAGTTGTTTCGCAAGAGCTTCTTCTCGTTGTGCGGTCACATCTTCTTTTGCCACTTCTTCTAATTCAAGAAGCTCAAATTCTGCTCCTGTGTTCTCTTCGGTACGTTCCACCATCGCTTTTGCAACTTCCTCGTTCTCAGCGATGAGGTGGGCTGGACGACACAATTCATGCTTTTCTGTATGCCATAAGAAGTCGAGCAGCAAAAGATGTGTCTTCCCGGGATGTAACCTTGTTCCACGCCCTACCATTTGAGAGTAGAGTGAACGAACCTTTGTCGGTCTCAAGACCACTACACAATCCACGGATGGACAATCCCATCCTTCGGTCAGTAACATCGAATTACACAAAACGTTGTATTTTCCGTTTTCAAAATCCTCGAGGACTTCCGCACGGTCTTTGGATTCGCCATTCACTTCCGCAGCTTTGAATCCCTTCGAGTTCAAGATGTCTCTGAACTTCTTGGATGTGTTCACTAATGGAAGGAAAACGACCGTTTTCTTATCCTTGCAATGTTCCATCATCTCGTTTGCAATTTGCTCCAAATACGGGTCCAACGCATTCCCGACATCACTCGCTTTGAAGTCACCTTGTGACATCGACACGCTTGAGAGGTCAAGATTCAATGGGATTGTGAGTGCTTTGATTGGGCTCAAATACCCTTCCTTTATGGCTTGCGGTAGTGTATATTCGTAGGCTAGCGAGTCAAAATATGTCCCTAGATTACGCATATCACCACGGTCGGGAGTTGCTGTCACTCCTAACACATTCGCACTATCAAAATGTGAGAGCACACGTTGATATCCATCAGAGATGCAATGATGAGCTTCATCCACCACAATCGAATCGAAGTGGTCTTTCTCGAATTTTGCGAGTCTTTTGGGTTGTTGCAAGGTTTGAACGGATCCAACGACCACTCGATTCCATGAGCCGATACTCGTTGAACTTGCTTTCTCGAGCGATGTTTGAAGTCCTGTTGACTTGAACAATTTGTCGCTCGCTTGGTCTAGTAACTCAGAGCGGTGAGCGAGGACGAGAACTCTCTCGCCCATTCTCACTCGGTCTTCGATTACTTTTGCGAACACAATTGTCTTTCCGCATCCTGTGGGAAGGACGAGAAGAGTCTTCTTGCGACCTTCTGCCCATTCCTGTTGAATGGACTCACGAGCCTCTTCTTGATATTTTCGTAATTCCATTCAATGTCCCTCCTTTTAGAATGCACCCCATGATGGTTGTTGTTGTGTTTGAGTTGCTTGTTGTTGATATTGTTGTTGTGGTTGTACTGTTTGTTGTGAACGATTCAAGACTTGACTTGGGTTCACATCTTCGGGATATAGCATCGCTTTGACTTCGTTGTATTCATTGTCGTTATATTTACGAATTCCGACTTTGCACACGCCACGAGCACCGATGATTGTGTTCCAATTCATCTTCAATGGTTCACCTTTGCGTTTTTGTCCAATGGATCCGAAGAATGATGAAAGCATTCCTTCTGTGCTTGAGTGTAAGAATAGATTGTGTTTCAATTCTGCTTTTCCTTGAGGTGTTTCAATCTCGATACTTACGACCGCTTTTGGACACGCTGGGAGCTTCCCGGGATTTTGTGGGTTTGGTGTATGTCTTTGTCGTTCAAAGCCTTTTACTGTGAACTCATATAGCCCTACAGGAAGCAAGATGAATGTTGAGTCTTGTTGGATAGTGTCGTCCCATCCAAATTCACGTTCGAAGTTGTTGTTGTATTCTGTCATAATTTTTTACCTCTTTCTTTGTTTGTTATTTACTTTCGATTGATTTCAAGACATCAGCCCAATTCGTTACCATGAACGCCCAATATTCTTGTGGGAAGTTCTCGATTGGTGTGTCTTGTGGGAAGTGTCCCTTCTTGAATGCTACATCTTGAAGCATCTTCGGAGTGACCGAATTTTGAAGCATCAAGTCCTTCAATGCTTTTGGAATTTCGTTTGGAATTTCGATTGTCGATAATTCTTCAAAAGGATCCGATGTGACTTCTACGGGATTCGCATCCAATGGAATCGCTTGGTCTACTGTGATGCTTGCCGCAACATCTTTGATTTGAGTTGGTGCTTGTTCAACTTTCTGAACTTGCTTCTTTGGTGCTTCTTGAGATGAAGAAGTGAAGATGTGTGCGATAGCAGCATAGTCCATTGGAAGCTCATCTGGGAGCCCGTGTCGATTCTTCGCATCCCACGCTGGGTGATGTGTCGTGTACATGACACGTTGTCCGCCTGTCGCTTTTTTCTTCTTGCTTTCTGATGTCATCACCATCGTCTTGTAATTACAGAAGAGCAGCAAGTCGCACCACTCTTTGACAACGGGAGCGGTTTGTGAGCTCGTCTTCTTACCAAGTTTTAATTCGTAGCGGTCATAAGCTCCATCCTCATCGGGTTGTTCGAATTTTCGAAGTTGCGAATGTGCGGTCAAGACCACGTTGATTCCGATGTCCACTAATTCTTGAAGCTTATCTAATAAGCGACCCATCTCTTCTCGGACATAGGTGTATCCATTCCCATAGCCGAAGTCTTCGATTCCTCTCTTGCCATGCATCGAGCACACACTCTCGATTGCAAGTGATTCAGCCCAATCGATTGTGTCGATGACTAGCGTTTTGCAAACTGTTGGATTCGCTTTGACGAATGCGATTTGATTCATGAGCATCGTCCACGATGTTGGTTTGTCCATACGTTTGACATCCATGTTCGATGTCGAGCCTTCTGTGTCGATAAATAATGGATCCGGGAATTGTGCTGCGAGTGTTGACTTCCCGATTCCCTCAGTCCCATAAATCACTACACGTTGTGCTCTTGCTTGTTTTCCTGATGTTATGTTCATGTGATTTCTCCTTTCTTATCCTTAAAACTTCCAAGCGTTCGTTGGTTCTGTGTCTTGGAATGGTGTGACGGTATCTGATACGACATAGCCATCCTCGATGATGATTTGGCATTCTTCTCCACTTGAGACACGAGTCGCAATGGCTTGAAGTCCCTCAGACTCTAACCACTTGCCGAACTCGGTCAATGTTGGAATGTCCATTTGTTCGAGCTTGTCCAAGAGTACGAATCCACATTCTGGTTTCAACTTTCGAACGATGGCGGTTGCCACTCTTAATTGTTGAGAGCCACTCATGTTGTCCCATTTTTGTCCCTCAAAGACGAGTTCACCATCTTCTACCGAAAGACCCGGCAACGGTAAGTCCGCACTATCGAGTAAGCTTGTGCGTTCGTCTCGAACATCTTGGATTTCTTTGCTCAATTTGTCATATTGAGATCCGTATTGTTTCGCATCCTCTTCGGCTTTCTCTTTGTCGAGATTTGCTCGAACCTTGCGATTGATTTCTTCGATGTTTGCGATTGAGTTTTCGATTTCATCCGTTGATTCATCCACCAAATCTTCAATGGATTTGTTTGCTGCGATGTAGTCGCTCATTAGACTCTCGTGAGTCGCTTCTTCTTGAGCAAGTTGTTCTTTCAACTGTTTCAATCGAGCTTCTGAGAGATGCAATGAGTTCACGATATTTTCTCGATTTTGGCGTTTTTTGGCGTTCTCACCATTACGTGCGAGAATCTCTTGTTGCTCATGAATCAAGTCCGCAATGCTTACTAATTCATTCGGAGCTTCGGGATATTGAGGTTGCTCGGCTGCGTATTTCTTTTTCTGATCCGCAATCTGACCGATTGTTCTTCGCTCGTTGTATAGCTGCTCTTCTTTACGGTCTAGCTCCCACAATTTCTCTCCAACTCCAATGATTTGAAGAAGCGTGTTCGCCTTATCCTTCGAGCTTGATTCGATGAATTTAGGAAGGTTCAAAGCGAGCTCTTCCACGAATGAATCAAGCAATTGTTGACCTGCTTTCTGTCCGCTTGGATCCGTAACTTTCAAATCTGAATTCTTTCCTTTTCGTTCCACGATGAGTCCGTTTGATAATTCCAATCGAAGCGTTGGTGGATTCATGGACCCGTCACGAGCTGGTTTGCTTGGTTTGTACTTATTGCCACCCAACGCCCAAGCAATAGCATTGAGGACACTTGTTTTTCCTTGATTATTATTGCCACCGAGAATTGTGAGTCCGTTTGATGTAGGCTCGATTGTGACCGCCTTGACACGCTTCACGTTCTCGATTTCTAGTTTGTTGATTTTTACTGTCATTAGTCGATAACCTCCCATTTTTTCGCTCTATCAATAAAACCTTGGATATTTCTTTTTTTTTGTGATAAAAACGGAAGTTTCAATCATTTTCGCTATCGCCATCAATGTGTACTCAACTTCAAACTTTTCTTCATTTTCATATTCAAGTATTTCATTCAACACTTTTAAAATGCATTCTCTTTCTTTATTTGTTACTTTATGACTCATTCGTTTGATTTCTCCTTAATTTATTTTTATAATGTAGTTAGTTAGTTTAGGAAGTCGGTGATTGTTTCATCGGCTTTTTTGTTTTCGTTTTGGCATGAATTAGTATTTCGTTTCCTCCTTTGTTTTCCATGTATCTTGAAAATCAGGCTCCACATATTGTCCACTTCTAATTAGATTCACTTTTGATTCGTGCTGCTCAACCGCCTTTCCAACTAAGAGCACGATGCTCATCGTTGCGATAATGATTCCAAATGCTAAAATGTACCATCCTAGCATCCATCTCATGAATGGGATGAATTGTACTCTTGTTTTTCTCTTTCGTCTCATCTATGCCAATCTCCTTTCAAATTCTGTTCTTGTCATCTTAGTTCCATATCGATTCGCCCAATTGATTCCTTCAAGCTCGAGGAATCTTTCGAACAATTCGATGTTGATGTTTACATCGTTTCGTGAGATCCGTACATAAGCATCAGCATATTCGCTCGCTTTGATTCGATTCACGATTGTCTTCCACTTGGATTCCGTGTTGTATCTTGGATACATTTCTTGGAATTCCTTTTTCGAAATAATCTTCTTATTCATGTTCCCTCCTTTTATCTCAGACTGAGATATTGTTAGCTAAAAAAAATATCTTCTACACTTTTACCTAATTCACGAGCTATGATGTCCATCTCGTAATCTTTAAATGGATACTCTCCTGCCTCCTTCTTCTCGTATTGTCTACGGTCTAAACCGATTAGATTCGCCATGTAACCTGTCGTAAGTTCTCGACCTAATCGTTCTTTTCTTAGCTCTAGTTTTGGTTTTAAGTGTTTCTTTTGTAATCTTTTTTTGTCGGTCATCCACTCACCTCCTCTCATGTATTTGAGGTTTCAAATCAACCTCGTGACACCAATATATCTCAGGTTGAGATATTTGTCAACACTTTTTATCTCTTTTTGAGATATTTTTTTTGCATTTTTTATCTCTTACTTTTATAATGTTATCAAATCAACAAAAATGGAGGTTTTACCTTATGAACATTTTAGGTGAATCAATTAAAAAATTGAGATTAAATCATAAAATGACACAATCCGAGCTCGGAAAATTAACAGGTTTTAAACAAAATACAATTTCACAACACGAAAAAGGGAAAAGAGATATTGATGAAGAAGATATATTGAAATATTGTCGAGCTTTTGGGATAAGTCCACAAGTTTTATTTGATATGAGCAGCAACAAGCGAACTTCCAAAGAGTTATCCATAATTTACAACAAACTAGACTCAAAGAGACAATCTAAAGTATACGAATTCGCTTCGCATCAACTAGACGAACAAAATGGAATCCAAGAAGAGAAAGTGGTGTATCTCGTTCGTGGTCGTCAATCTGCTGCCGGATCCATGATTCATGTGGATGATGTAGATGCTGAGATGGGTGTGCTTCCCTCTTCAATCGTCCCAAATGGTGCGAATGAATTGGTTCAAATCACAGGCGATTCGATGGAGCCTGTAATCAAGAAAGGCTCTGAAGTATATCTAAGATATCAACCAATTGTTGAAGATGGCGAAGTTGCTATCGTTCGAGTTGAAGATGAAGGAGTTACGTGCAAGTATCTCTATCGTGATGGGAAGAATGTTATTCTCAAGTCTGAGAATCCAAAGTATGAGGATATAGTTGTGGATGCTGAGAAAGTATCAGTAATTGGAAAGGTTCTATTATAGGAGGGATATTATGCAAAAATTTAAAAAAATTGAAAACATTACAATCGATGAAGAAAATAAGAAATTCAAAATGGACAAAGTTGTAGTTCCTAACTCAAAGAAAAGAGGTTGTTTATCTAAGTTTCTTTTAATTTCAATTACTAATATTTTTTATCCGTTTTTCAAAAAGAACAAAAAGAAAAACACAGATTGGTTCTCATTTGATGACTTGGTAAGTTATGAATTGATTCAAAATGACGATATCGTGGTGACTGGTGGAGTTGGTAAAGCCGTTGTTGGTGGTGCCGTCATGACAGCATTAGCAGGTGGATTGTGGGGAATGACTGGGGCTGTTGTTGGTGGAGTTACTGGAAAAAGAAAGCAATCAAAAAAAGTGAATTCTCTAGCTATTAGAATTACGTTGAATAGTTTTGATTTTCCTTGCTGCTTTATTTATTTAATTGAAAAACCAATTAAAAGTAATTCGAAAGAATATAAAAATGTTGTAGAAACTGCTCAACTAATTCTAAGTACATTAGATTTAATTACGCATCATAAAGGGTGATTTAATATGTATATAGAGGAACGACACGGAAAGGATGGCATCAAGTATCGCTATTGTGAGAAGTTCTATGACCCACGATTCGCAAAATGGCGTAGAAAATCCGTTACGTTCAACAACAAGACTCGTGAGACTAGGAAGAGAGCTCAAGAGATGCTTGCGAATGCCATTCGAAAAGAACTTGGGAATGTGGTGACAGATAGTCGAACGATTCATTCGGTCATAGAGGAATACAAGAAAATATATAAGAAGAACGTAAAGCGAACCACATTCTTGTCCGTAGAGACACAATACGAGGAATTTGAAGAATTTATTGGTCCCGAGAGAATTATCGCTACAATTACAACTCAAGACCTGAATCGATTTTTCGACTATCTATTGTATACAAGAAACATCTCGAACGCCACCACATCCACTTATAAGTCACGTTTGAATAAGTTGTTCCAATACGCTGTCAAAAATGGATACATCGAAACGAATCCAATCGAAGCTTGCATCATCGAATATAAAGCCCGAACAGAATCTAAGAAGAATCCCAACAAGTTCTTGGAGGATGACGAATACAATCGTTTGATTGAATATACCCGCAAAATCAATTTGAGATATGCGATGCTATTCGAATGGATGTACATGACAGGAATGCGAGTTGGTGAAGCTCTCGCACTCACATGGGACAAGCTTGACTTGGATTCAAATCCACCAATTGCACACGTATCTTCAACGCTAGAATACCATCAATTGAAAATTAAGGATGTTTATGCGAGCACATCCCCAAAGACGACCGCATCGATCCGTTCGGTCTCGCTCCCAAATAGATGCATCGAGATTCTTGCTCAAATTGAAGAAATAGAGGGCAACAAGCAAGGATTCATCTTCACGACATCCAAACACACCCCGATATCAATCACAGCCATAAATACGTTTTTAAGGACACACAGAGAACGCATGGGCATCGACAAGAACATCTCCACTCACATATTCAGACACACGCATATATCGAAGCTTGCTGAGATGGGATTGCCACTCTATTCCATTCAAGCTCGAGTTGGGCATGAGAACAGTCAAGTGACTGAATCTATATACTTGCATATCACTAAGAAGATGAAAGATGAAGTATATAATGCAATACAAAATATGTGAAAAGCTTGCCCCCAAATTGCCCCCAAAAACAATTTTCCCCCAAAAATATCAAACAACAGAAAAATAGACAAAAAGAAAAAGCCTTGATATATCAAGGCTTTTCGTGTGTTTCTTATCGTCTACGTTCTTGGATACGTGCTGCTTTACCACGTAAGTTACGTAGGTAGTATAATTTA
>ERZ1674051.76-NODE-76-length-30690-cov-75.679582_pt1 | contig 30690 bp, 25 predicted proteins | sample MGYA00581125_ERZ1674051 | MGnify/ENA primary metagenome ERZ1674051 (study PRJEB41354, sample SAMEA4873326) | human saliva metagenome | biome: human-associated habitat [ENVO:00009003]; feature: mouth environment [ENVO:08000002]; material: saliva material... | reverse complement strand
AACTGCTTTTCTAAAACCATCTTTTCTCCTTTATTAAACTCTTTCTATTGTACCACAAATTACTTAAAATAACAGGTCTAGTCTGTGCGTGAGAAATTGCTGACGACGGTGATATTCCGATTGGGAACGAAGTGCAGAACCTGATCTTCTCCTCTGAGTTGCGTTGTTCGAATGCCGACACTGACAACCTTGCCCGATACGGTAATAGGACCATTTGTCAAAACGACCTCATCTCCCACATCCAGTTGACGTTCAAAGAGGATGAAAAAGCCATTGATGACATCAGATAGAAAGCCTTGGGCTCCCATCCCAATAGCCACCCCAGCAATCCCAGCCCCTGCCAGCAAACTAGAAACTGGCAAACCTAAAATCGACAAAATGCAGTAAAGCAAAAAGAAATAAAGGGTATAATTAAACACATTTTCTAACAGACGTGAGATGGTTTTCTGACGCCCGATATCATGACGAGACATTTTTAAAGAAGGTTTAACAATTCTCTGCACCATGGTATGAAGTAGTTTCTTAGCTATATAGAATAGCAAAAATAGAAATAACAGAGAAATTAACTTGGTTAAGATATTCTCAATAATCGTTGTTATATCAAGCTTATTGAGGTAGGTTTGAATAAATTCTTGCATAGAAAACTCCTTTCATTTATTATACCATACTTTCACAAGTGATGAATCTCCATAAATATTCAAAAATAATAGCCAAAATAGACAGAAAATTCTTGATTTTAGCTCATATTTATACTATAATCATAAACATTACACAACAAAGGAGATTGTTATGAAAAAATTCATTCATGCTTGGAATAAGGCGAGTCTAATCAAACGAATTTTGATTGGCATGCTTATTGGAGGAACCCTAGGGCTGACACTTCCTAACATTTCAGGAATTGGTTTACTTGGAGATCTCTTTGTTGGTGGCCTCAAAGCCATCGCACCTATTCTAGTCTTTGCCCTCGTTGCCAATGCCCTTTCCCAACATCAAAAGGGTCAAGATAGCAACATGAAAACGGTTATCCTCCTTTACTTGGTGGGAACCTTTGCAGCGGCACTTGTTGCTGTCCTAGCAAGCTTCATCGTCCCTGTTGAGATTACCTTAAATAGTGCCAATACAGAAATCGCACCACCAGATGGAATTGGCCAGGTCCTCAGCAATCTCTTGCTCAAACTGGTTGACAATCCAGTCAATGCCCTCGTTACTGCTAACTACATCGGTATCTTATCTTGGGCAGTTGTTTTCGGGATTGCTATGAGAGAGGCCAGCAAAAATAGTAAAGAATTGCTGAAAACTATGGCTGATGTGACTTCTAAGATTGTCGAATGGATCATCAATCTAGCTCCATTTGGTATCCTTGGTCTTGTCTTCAAAACCATCTCTGATAAGGGAATCGGAAGCCTAGCTAACTACGGAATCTTGCTTGCCCTCTTGGTGACAACTATGTTCTTTGTCGCTCTGGTTGTCAATCCATTGATTGCCTTCCTCTTTATGAAGAGAAACCCTTATCCCCTCGTTTGGAAATGTTTGCGTGTCAGCGGTGTTACAGCCTTCTTCACTCGTAGTTCTGCGGCTAACATCCCTGTCAATATGAAACTTTGCCACGACCTCGGTCTGGATCCAGATACCTATTCTGTTTCTATCCCACTTGGTTCTACTATCAACATGGCAGGGGCAGCGATTACTATTAACGTTTTAACCCTTGCTGCAGTAAATACTCTTGGAATCCCTGTTGACTTTGCCACAGCCTTTGTCCTCAGTGTAGTAGCAGCAATCTCAGCCTGTGGTGCTTCTGGTATTGCCGGAGGATCCCTCCTTCTTATCCCAGTTGCTTGTAGCCTTTTTGGTATTTCTAACGATATTGCCATGCAAGTTGTTGGGGTTGGATTTGTGATTGGTGTCATCCAAGACTCATGTGAAACAGCCCTTAACTCTTCAACAGATGTCCTCTTTACTGCTGTTGCCGAATACGCAGCAGCCCGTAAAAAATAACTCATAAAGACAAGCCTGCTCAGGTCTTGTATTTTCCGCTTTTATTCTAACTTACTAGGAAATTCATATGTCTATTAGCCAACGTACGACCAAGCTCATCTTAGCTACCTGCCTTGCCTGTCTTCTTGCTTATTTTCTCAATCTCTCCTCAGCTGTCTCGGCTGGAATCATCGCCCTCTTAAGCCTATCCGATACCCGTAGAAGTACCTTAAAACTGGCCCGCAATCGGCTCTTTTCCATGCTTCTAGCTCTTGCTATTGGCGTTTTGGCTTTTCACTTGAGCGGATTTCATATCTGGAGCCTCGGCCTCTATCTGGCCCTCTATGTGCCTCTAGCCTACAAGATGGGCTGGGAAATTGGCATCACACCAAGTAGCGTTTTGGTTAGCCATCTCTTGGTACAAGAGTCAACCTCTCCAGACCTCCTAGTCAATGAATTTCTTCTCTTTGCTATCGGTACAGGATTTGCCTTACTTGTCAATCTCTACATGCCTTCACGAGAAGAGGAAATTCATCACTACCACACATTGGTAGAAGAAAAGTTAAAAGATATCCTCCAGCGCTTCAAATATTATTTATCCAGAGGGGATGGACGCAACCGAGCACAGCTGGTAGATGAATTAGACACCCTTTTGGAAGAATCCCTCAGACTGGTCTATTTGGATCATTCTGACCACCTCTTTCACCAGACTGACTACCATATCCACTATTTTGAGATGAGACAGCGACAAAGCCGTATCCTGCGAAATATGGCCCAGCAAATCAATACCTGTCACCTAGCTGCCAGTGAGAGCCTGATTTTGGCCCAACTCTTTTCAAAAATTGCTGGACAACTGAGCCAGACCAATCCTGCTTCTGATTTGCTAGATGAAATCGAACGCTATCTGGAAGTCTTCCGCAACCGCAGTCTGCCCAAGACAAGAGAAGAATTTGAAACTCGCGCCACTCTCCTCCAACTCCTACGCGAAGCCAAAACCTTCATCCAAGTAAAAGTTGATTTTTACCAAAAATATGGACAGTAAAAAAGAAAACTTCAGACCAATCACAAAAAGTGAGTATCTGAAGTTTTCTTTTATTTATAAGTGATTACCATAAAGGTTAATAGTAAAACGAATAAGGCCAAACTCACCAATAAAGTAAGCACCTTGACCAAGGTGTTACTCTGCCAATAGCTTGGTTTACCAATATTACTGGTAGCATCCATGGAAAATAGTTGATTTTGACGGGGTTGTATGGTTACCAATACAATCAAAGCAATAGAGAGGACAATAGCTAAAACAATCAGTATTTCAATCATAGATCTACCTCAAAATTCCCAACAAAGTAAAGAGTAAACCAATCAGAATCATTAAACCCAGTAAGAGTGAAAAAATCTTACTAATCTTTTCCCCTCGGGTTTCTTTTTCCTTCTTGATAGGTTTTTGTTTCAACTCCTCCATGCGACCTTCAACGTCTTTGTAAAATAAATCTTCGTCTGACATGTTAGCCTCCTAAAACAGTTTGCATGGTTTCCTGATATCGCACCAAGTCAACATAGTTGGCATGTCGGCCTTGTTTGCCGAGTGCCTGACGCATTTGCTCAACATCTGAGAGGGCCAGTTTAATGGTCTCAACCAAAGCAGAAACTTCACTACTCTCAAATAGATGATCAGGAGCGATATAGAGTCTATTGTGTACCGTTTGGTTAAATCCAAGAATTAAGAGATTGTGCTCAAAGGCCTGACGCACCGCCTGCAACAACTCATTGCTGTGATTGATATCTAAATAAATATCCGACAGTTGATACAGCTCCTGAATCTTCTGTGGACTAGCATTCTGGTAAAGGACCACATTAGGATAGCGAAGCATGTCTAATAACTTAGAAGACATCTCTGTTACCGCCGCGATGCGGAAAGTGACATCAGGCAAGGCTTCTACGATTGCTTCCACTTGCTCAATCTGATCTGAATTAGTCAAGATTAAGGCATCTCTTCGAAGGAAATTATCACGTTTGAACTGATAATGGTAACCCAAATGCACAAACTGATCATGGTATTTCTCGTCAGTTAACTCTAAAGCGCGCTCATAAGTCGCCTTATTTGGAATGATGATTTTCTTAGTACGCACATCATCACTTTCCAAAATCAACTGCATATTGCCTGGAATGGCATCATAGAGAGGTTCCTGCCAAACCAAAACATCTGAGCCAGACTTATCTGGATGATGGAAAGAAACCAAGAAAGGAGTCGCTAGAGTATTAAAAACAATCTGATGCTTATCTAGCCCCAAATATTGCAAAAAGAAGGTGATAAATTCTACTCGATTAGCAAAGTAACGCATGGATTGATCAGGTAAGGTCAATAAGATATCACCTGTCACATGGTTTTCCAGTAAAACTTCCTGACCATTGACATCTTGGTAAACCGTCATGATCGGCTCACTATCAGCACTATAGGTCGTTGTCGCAAAGCAAGCACCAAAACGATTATAATGTTCAACCTGGCGTACTCTTCCTTCCAAGTCTTTCCAATCTATTTGTTTAACCAATCGAGCCTGCATTCCCTCAGCATAATGAATAACGGCTCTCTCCTGTGTCATATCTTCAATACGAGCAGACTGATTATTTCCTGAAATTTCCCAAAAAGCTGGGACAGGAACTTGGTTAAAATAGAGAGGTTTTCCCTTTTCATATCCTAGATAATAAGTAAAAGGAGATACCAGACCATCAGGCAGAAAACCATCTGCATCGATGACCACTCCAAGTTGAGAAAGACCAGTAGCGACTAGACTTTCATGTAAATCTCGACTTTCCTGACTATAACGATCATAAAGTTCAATCATGGAGCACCTCCTCTACTGTTTTTTTCCACTTTTCTAAAATTTCTTCGGTTAAGAAGCTTTCTGCAATCTGGTAAGAATGGGCACGCATATCCGCCAAACGATTTTCTTGATACAGTTGACAAATCTTAGCTGCATAAGCTTGCTTGATTTGATCCTCCACATGGTCAGATGAAATTGGAATCAGATAACCATTTTGCCCATCCTCTATAAAAGTCTGATTCCCATAAGGCACATCAAAACCAATTAGAGGAAGGCCTGAACCAATAGCTTCCATCAAGGTCAAACCAAATCCTTCACTGGTAGAAGCCGTCAAATAGACCTCATACTGGCTATAAATCTGCGAAAGTTCGGCATGTCCTTTGAGTTGGATATAATCCTCAGCCTGATGAGTTGCAATAATTTCTCTAAGCAGAGAATCTTCTCCACCGCTACCATAGATATCAAAGGTTAATTCAGGGATTTCCTTGCGCGCCTCAATGACTGCCTTGACTAACCAATCAATGTGTTTTTCTTTGGCAAGACGTGAAGCGGTAATCAAAGAAAATGGCTTACGTCCCTGACTTGACTCGGTCAAGGAATCAATACTACCTACAGGAATGGTAACAACCTTTGGTCGGTGATGTGTATATTTAGCAAATTGCTCTTGCAACACTTCATTCTGTCTATCAGTTGATACGATAAAGAAATCAACCTTATCTGCATTGGTAAACTGATAGTCATAATAGTTGTTCCAAAGGATATAGTCCTCATTTGTAGCATTTTCACTATAATGTTCCGCATGGACAACTACCGCTAGATGCGCTACCTGCGCTTCCTCAAACACAACCTGACCAATGCCTGTCTCCCTATCAAGAATGACCAAATCAGACTTGTTCAAATTCAAGGATTTCATAAAAGCACGCATGAAAGCTTGCTTTCCATAGAAAATCTTATCCTTAAAACGATAAACTTCTTCCTTGCCTTGATTCATCAAGATATCATAGGCTGGAGTCCCGTTTTCATTGTAAAAAGTTCGTTGGTATAGGACTGCAACATTGTCCTTGGGAGCAAAATACTCGCTACAATAACGCGTATAAGAAAAGTAATCCTTACGAATCAGTTTTCCTTTAAAGACATACTCTGCATGTTGAACCAAGTCCTTACTCTCATCCACCAAATAACAGGTGACAAACTTATCTTGGTCAGAAAAGAAGATACGTAAAACCTTGCCATTTTTTTCTCTGTGACTTTCAACGCCACCAAAGTAAGCCAAGACATCATCCACTGTCACGCTAGCCGGTGCAATCTTGATGTCTGTAAAATGATTATAAAGCCAAATCACTTGATCATCATCAAAACCAATATTGGCTGTTAAGTGCTGAATATTATCAGCTAAAATCATATCTGTAAAGATAAACTTAGAGGACAGATTTAATTTCCGAAAAACACCAGCACGGTAGGCTTGGGCGTATTCAACACCACTACTAGCCCATCCAAGTCCTAAATTTATATTGTAAATTGTCATATTTTCCTCTTTTTATGGGAAATGAGTCATAATCTCACCCTTAGGAGTAACTTCAACCAGGCCCATCAGGAGATTACGCACCATATCCGCACGGATTTGTTCTTTCATAGCTTCAAAGCCCGCGTAGGCTTCTTGATAATACTCTACGATCGGGTTTTTCTGACTAGCAGACTGACCACCGATAGCCATAGATAACTGTTGTAGATAGTCTACCTGCTCTACCCAGTTATCATCGATAGCCTTGAGCATAGAAAGTCGTAAAAACTGTTCATACAGACCATGTTGATCAAGTAATTCTTTCTTTGCAGAAAGTTCTTTATCAATCACCTGCTTCATAAAGCTACGAACTGCAGTCTTGTCAGTCACATCTATATGATCTGGAACTTCTTTAATATGAAAACTAATATTGGTCACAATGAAGTGGAAGAGTAGCTCTCGGCTTTCATAGTCTGAAGAAGTCACTTGATCTATGTAGCTAGCAATGATTTCCTCCACAACATCTTCTAAGTCGCGAGAGCCATCTATTAGACGATTACGCTCCTTGTAAATCAAATCTCGTTGAATATTCATACTCTCAGCATATTCTAGAGTCTGACGGCGTGCCGAACGTCCAGCACTATCACTAGCATGCTGAGCCTTTTCGACTAGCTTCCGATATTTACGACCTTTCAGTACTTCCGGTTGAGTCATATCTTGAACCTGATAGTCTTTATACTTTTTATGCACCCAAGATGGACCAAATTTCTTAATAACATCATCTTCCAGAGATACAAAAAACTTACTCATACCTGGATCTCCCTGACGGCCAGAACGGCCACGAATTTGCAGGTCAATCCGTTGGCTTTCCATCCGCTCAGTCCCAATAACAATCAAGCCCCCAAGTTCTGCAACTCCCTTACCAAGCTTGATATCCGTACCACGTCCTGCCATGGAGGTAGCCACTGTCACAGCTCCCATTTGACCTGACTCGGAGATAATCTGAGCCTCACGCGCCGCATTATTAGCATTTAAAACATTATGGGCAATTCCCTCTCGAAGCAAGAGTGACGAATAAAGTTGAGACATTTCAACTGAGCCTACAAAAACGAGTAAGGGATTCCCCTTAGCATGGTATTCTTTGATGTATTCTAAAGACGCATAAACTTTCTCTGGTAAAGTCACATAGAGATTATCTGGATAATCAATCCGTTGTCTAGGACGGTTGGTTGGAATGCGTACTACAGACATATTGTAGGTTTCAATAAACTCTTTTTCTGCAACCTTACCTGTCCCTGTCATACCAGATATCTTATTAAACATTTTAAAAAGACTCTGATAGGTGATAGAAGCCATGGCCCGTGTTTCTGGAGATAATTTGACATGTTCCTTGGCTTCAATTGCCTGATGGAGACCTCCCTGTAGTTTAGTCATCTCCATCAGACGACCAGTTCCCTTATCCACCAGCACCATTTCATCCCCACGGATGACATAGTCTTTATCTTTAGTAAAAAGTTTATGGGCTCGAATCGCATAAACTAAATGACGAGCAAAAACCGCATGTTCTTCCTTGTAAAAATGATCTATTCCTAAGAAGCTTTCAGCAGCCTTAGCCCCTTTGGTAGTGAGCCAGACCTCATCCTTCTCTTCCTTAAAGATATAGTCTTCCCCCTCAACCAAAGTCGTTACCAGCGTATCAATAATACCGTAGTGATTAGACTGAACACGCGGAGCTCCCGCAATAATAAGAGGTGTCTGAGCGCTGTCCAATAGGATATCATCAATCTCGTCAATAATAACGTAATCAAAAGGTCGCAAAAACTTACCTTCTTCATTCGAAGCCAGATTATCATTTAGGTAATCAAAACCTAAATTACTATTGGTTGTATAGATGATATCCGAAGCATAGATACGTTTCTTTTCTTCAGCTTTCATTTCCTTTTTGGAATCCCCTGTAAATGGGACCCCTATAGTCAAACTTAGGAAACGATAAACTTGGCCCATTTCCTCTGCATCCCGCTTTGCTAGATACTCATTAGGCGTAACAACCATCACTCCTTCTCCTGAAAGAGCGTTCAAATAGACCGGCATGGTGGCTGTTAGAGTTTTCCCTTCCCCTGTGTTCATCTCAGCAACATTTCCGTAGTGCATGACAATAGCTCCCATGACCTGAACATCATAGGGAAACATCCCTAAAATCCGCTTGTCTGCTTCACGCACCACAGCAAAAGCTTCTACCAATAGGTCATCAAGAGTTGCTCCCTCAACAAGACGTTGGCGAAACTCCACTGTTTTTGCCGCTAGTTCCTGGTCTGATAGAGACTCCATCTTTTCTTTAAGGGCATTAATCTTTTTTAAAATCCTTTTGACTTTCCGCAACTGAAAATTTTGATATATACCTTTAAACACGATTCGTCTCCTTAATAGAAAAAGAATAAAAATCCAAGGACTCAAAACCAGCACTTAAAAGGGAGACTTGGTAGGTATAGGTATCATCAGGATAGGTAAAATCAAAGACTTTCATCTTTTCAATTTTCTCTTCAATCACATCCCCATATCTATCAAAAAATGCAATCTTTGTATAGACTCCATTTGTAGGATGACACTCAAAATTCATACATAATTGATAATCCTGTTTTCTCTTCAGCAAAGGGAGACTGGGCTGAGTTCTAAAAGCTTGATAGTTCACATTAGAAAACCATGTTTTGAGAATCTCGCCAGATGGCAATAGAGGATTATACAGACGAACACTTTTGTCAGGATAATAAGATACAGTTGATCCGTACATATACGTTTCTCCTACTTCCACCCAATTAATTTCTTGTCTTTGTTTAATGATCATTGACTACCTCTTCCAAAATCTGATTTCAAAATCATACGGTAAAAATGTAGAAACCAAGCAATATTGGTGTTTGAATCATCATTGTGTCGTCCATCCGTACCTTTAGATAAAATCTTAGCCCCTGTATAACAAAGATATTCTACTAACTGATCGTAGGCTTTACTGTCCATATCTTCATCCTTCATATAGGAAAGACCGAAAGTTGTCTGGGTAAAATCAGCCTTTTTAAAAGCATTCCAAAAACGTTGATCCAAATCTTCCATATGATGAGAACTAACTCCACCAGTCTGATGTCTCAGAACATCAAATCCTGTATTAAATACGCCTGGTGCCTCTAAACGTCCTCGTCTTGCAATAGTCCCAATATTAGCTAATGGCTTCCCGACAATAACTGCAGGTGGTTCAAAAGCGGCTGCATAATAGAGAGACGGAAAAGTTCCCATGGAAAGACCAGATAAAATCAAATCTTTAGATGTCAAACCAAGATAATCCAAATAGTATTGAATGGTTTCCTTAATCTTATTCTCTAATTCTTGACTACCAAGGTAAAAGGCTCCACCTTGAATACGAGGATCTGAGAACAGAAGAAAAGGACATCCTAAATTTTTCATCATCCAATACCCCTCAAATCCCTCGGCAAGACGAAAACCGGAAAAATAAACAGCTAAAGGGGGCTTAAAATCACCTGGATGGAAAAAGTAATTAATTTCATCCCGACTTTTGTCATGTAAGATATTACCACCAAGGACAAATTTTCCAAACTGTTTTCGACTCCAACGCTGATGAAGACTACCAAGCTTTACAATCCCTTGACCACGTGCTTCTACAGATATTGCGAGATAGCAATCTCCCTCTTTATTTTCCATAATGAGTGCTTGCTCTAGGTCATTTTCAGTCACTAGGATTTCTTCAAAAATTCCATCAACAGACCCACTCCATATCTTATGAATGACCAATCGTAACTCACAATTACCTTGTTTTTCATACTCCAGCCACAACTCAATAGGAAGATTTTTACTAACCACAATGTTGTATGACCAATAAGCAAGCTGGGAAAAAGTATCACCAAAATCCCCTTCTAAAGCCAAATATTCAAATCCTTGATAAGAAATAGAACCTTCAAAATCGGGATGAATCTTAATAGTAAAAGGATTTACTTTATCCCCATATCCCCCACCAAAGAGTGAAGTTGATAAATCATTGAGTAATTCCTGGGGGGCCGAAAAATCTACAGCCTGAGCACACCGCTTTTTTAAGCAATCAAGAATACCCAAATCTGTCGTTTGAAAATCTTGACTATAAAGTAGAGTATAAGGTTCGATATGGTGTACAAAATGCATTAAATCTCTTATATACTGACCATCCTCTACCAAGATTGCATGAAAATTTGTGATACTATCCATTTCCATCATTTTACGGAGGGCTAGCGGTGAATTAGGGCAAAAATAATACCAATCCATATTTTCAGGAATTTCATAATAATGAGCCCAATTATCAATTCCTATCTGTAGGATTTTATAATCCTTTGACATCTGTAACCTCCTCAATCCAGTGATGCAACTTATCTAAAAATCGTTGACCAGTATGTTCCTTGATTTTATCAATAGAGTATACTAGAGCTTGATTCCACTCTTTTAGTCTATCTGTATAGTAATGTGCAGCCTTGGAAAATTCTGTCACATCTGAAATCAAATAACCATTTTTCAAATGTTCAACATAGACAGTTTCAACTAGGTTGATTTGAGGAATTCCTGCACTAATACCAGCTATCTGTGTGTAGAGATGAGGCTGTCTATTGAAATCCACAATCAAACGGACAAATTCTAGTGTTTTTATCAAATCTAACTCATCATTCAAGTTGACAAACTGAAAACGCATTTCCTGCTCTTGGTTTTCTTCTAAAGGATTTTCTGCCCCACCGTAGTCTATTCCTTTTTCTAAACTATCCGTATAGATTTGTTCCTGAATGATTTCATTTACAAGGCTTTCCACTTCCTCCATCTGTTCCCGACTAGCAGAAAAGGCTCCAAAAATGACCTCAGTATCTTTATTTTCAGCGACAAAGTCCAAGACTTGAAGTAGAGCTTGCTTATCAATCCCCTGCTCAAAATCCAGTTGATAGTAAATTATTGATTCTTTTCGAGTCTGACTTCGACCGAGTCGTAAACGCGTATCAAAAGGAGAGAGATGATAAAATTTATCTGATAGTTTAGGATATAGTTCCTGCAAGAGTTGTAAACTATCCTCTCTATCCACTAGGACTAGGTCTGCTTGTTCAAATGATGAAGCTAAGTCTTTAAAACTAGCTTGAGAATTCCGATTAATGAAAAGACTCAAAATTTTGGCAGTATCACTCGGTAAGCAATTTAAGACAAATTGGTCATGATGAGGATGAGAAGGGATGATGAAAATATCCTGTTTCTTCTGTTGCTTTTGCAGATATTTATCAAAATATTCTGCGATTAGCTGACTCATATCAGTGTAGTGAAACTGTTTAAAACGGTAACCAAATATTGGATTTACCTCTACTTGTCCTTCCTCGTTTAAATGCTCTCTAAAGCGCCAAATACCTTTTGTATCCAAATAGTCTTGATAGGTAGGCTGTCCATTATCAAAATAAATAACACTCGACACAAAGCCACGATCATCCATGATATAATTCTTGCTTATGTGTCCATTGTTATTAAAATATTGAATCTCACTTATAAATCCTTCTACACCATGTTCTATCTTGGCATACTTTTTGCCTTTTTTCTGTACTACTATTGCAAAAGGACTATAAATAAATTCACAGTCTCTCTCCCACTCTATGTCTCTCATATTAAGAACCTGGGTCTGGATATCATGCAAATCTTGCATATCATCAAAGATGGAATAGACTTCTGTCTCTAAAACACCGTGTCTATGTAAAAAATAACGCAAATGTGGCTGATAGGCTAATACTAATAATCGAGATGGTATCCCTTGCCTTTGAAAGAGACGAATTTGATTAAAGGTATCATCAAACTCCAAGCGGAATTGCGAATGATACCATGGAATTATATCCGCATGCCACTGACGTTCTGAACCATACCAAGCCGGTATAAAATAATACATAAAAGCCTCCTAAATCAAGGGTTTATAGGTTTCATTTAATCTCAGAGCTTTCATTTCATCTTTAATTGTAAAAATCATACCTCCAAACATCATAAATAAACCTGGAATCATAGCAATCCTCAATAAATTTTCATCAGATAAAACAAATAACATTGGAGTACCTGCCATCAAAACATTAAAGATTCCTCCTATAATCGAAAAACGCAACACCAATCGATTAATAAAACGACTTGTTTCCTCTCCTGGGTAAACTCCATAGATATACTCTCCAGATTTCTTCATACGATCAGATATTTGGTCTCCACTCATATTAACAAAAGCAAAGGCAATACTAAATAAAAAAATCATGGCAATATATGAATAAATCCATAATGGTTTTCCGACTCCATATTGAGCCGATAGTTCAGAGAAAACTGATGACTTCGGAAAAAGAGTCTGTAACAATAAAAAGATATAAGTAGGTAAACTTAAAAAACTCATTACATACATAAATGGCATCCCACCTGCAGGATTCAGCATGATTTCGAGATAAGAATAGCGTTTAAAACGATTATGTAAGCCAATTTTATGAACTGGTATACGATAACGCGCTCTATACATGAGCACCATCATATAGGTTAATACAATACTGCTCAAAGCAATCAATAGCATTACTCCCATAGAAATTTGAACAAGCTGAAATGTACTTAAAATATCTTGTGGAATGTTTAAAACAATACTAGCTAATAAAATAACTACAGAACCACCTACTCCAAGTTGAGCATTTAAATCTGATAACCATACCAGAAAGAAAGCACCAGCTATAAGTAACAAGGTATTCAACACAGTTACCAAGAGCGATAAATAATGATGTTGTATCGGTAGATTCAATGAAAGTGCCAAAGATTGAATTAAGGCAATGACTAGGGTTAAATACATCTTCCTTCTATCTTGAACTTCTACTGCCCCAGAAGAAATATTCAATTTCTTAGAAAAAGAAAGCAACTGCCATAAAATCATCGACGACATCCATGGCGATAATCCTATAGAAAATAGAGACAGACTTCTCAGATTTCCTCCCAGAAGTGCAGTTGAAAACGCCAAATATGCAGTTGATCCACCTAGAAAGTCTCTACTGTTCAAATCAACAAAAGGAAGAGTAATCCGGCTTCCTACTACATAAATAAACAGCAAAAACAAAGTTATTAGTCCTTTTTTTACTGCTATCGATGAATAAATTTTTTTCACGAAATACTCCCTTTCTCTAACTGAAAATCTAACTTTACTCTTTTTAAGTTAAAACAAAAAGAAAAATTTTTAAAATTCAATTCTTAGTTCTTCTCTCTGCATCAAAAAACACATTTAGTCTAAAACAAATATCTTTATATTCCTCAGTATCTGTTAATTGATGGTATTCTAAAGTTTGCTTGTAATCCTTTAAAAGGTTGACAAATCGAATGCGCATAACTGAGACATCCAAACCAGCCAAGACACAATCCGATATTTTCTTAGAAAACACTTCAACAATATCTCTTGCCCAAGAAATATCAAATTTAGATCTCATAATACTACCTGAACGTCTTCTGTAGAGATAGATGTTATCATTGATAAACACTGTTTTTTTACTTTTTAAAAACAATCTATGGGTGGAAGCTTCATCATCAAACCTTCTACCGTGAGTAAAGGAAACATCATTAAATAACACTTTCTTATATAATTTAAAAGTAGTTAACATGAAGGCGGTACTGTTCCATTGCCATGCTCCTGACTGTCTGTCTATTAATTCTTGTGAAGATAACTCTTCTACACAATAATCTTGATCTGTAATATAAAAATAAAAATTACCATCACTTTCGTCATAAATGTAATAGTTTCCTACCGCTATATCGGCATCATTTTCCTTTATTTTAGTATATAGAACCTCAATCATTCTATCAACTGCAACATCATCGGAATCTACAATCACAACATATTGACCATTAGACTGTTGAATTCCAAAATTTCTTGCAACTGCCACACCTTCGTTCTTTTTATGAAATACTTTAACCCGAGAATCTTTTTCTGCAAATTCATCACAGATTTCAATAGAAGCATCTGTTGATCCATCGTCTACTAATATAATCTCAATATTAGAATATGTTTGTTTTCTAAGACTCTCAACACACTCTACTAAATACTTTTCCGTATTGTATATAGGAACTATCACACTAATTAATTCGTCCATTATCACTATACCTCTAACTTTTTAATTGCATTAACTAAAGCTTCTGGTTCGTCCACACAAAAGACACCGTCATAGATTCCATCATCCATACTTTTACGTGTTTTGTCAAAAGCCAAGATTTTCTTGCCTCTTTCTTGTGCCCGTGTAACTACATTAAAGACCTCTTCACCTGTATTAATATCTAAATAAACGCTAGAATCATCCAATAACCAGTCAATTCTTTGATGAAGTATAGACTGATACAGAGTCATGTTGGTATAAGTAGATAACTTAGTCAGAGAATCAATACAGAAAACAGGAGCTGCAACATGAAAATGCCAATCAGGTAACTGTTGTAACAAATACTCTAAATGTTTGACATCTGCACTCCATGTCACAACCATAGCCTGTTTTTGAGATTGATTACTTCGTTCAAAGTAATTCAAACTAGAACGCCTAAAAGCAATCTCTGACCAATCCAAATCTCTATAAGTCCACCATAATTCACGCAATCTAGATATACTATACGTATTCCACGGTTTATCATGACTAGCGTAGTGAACAACTACAGGTGGATTATCATCCAAACGTTCACATTCTTGGCCAAGATGATAAATATCTACACCTACCATATAATTATATATTTCATCTAACGTTAGCCAATTTTCCTCAAAATAAATATTTAAAATGCTCTGATCCCCAAGATGAACAGCTTGATTCTGTTCTGCCGCTAATTCTAATAAACTATTGACAATAGAATGCTCTTTCCACTTTGCAACATCCATCAACAAAACTCCAGAATTAAAGCCAGATTTCCGCCCCTCATAAGCATAAACATCATCAACAGCTCCAATATAATATCCCTTAAAATCTATTTTAAAGAGAGAACTTAGATCCCCTGTTACAATGATATCTGAATCCAGATACAATACCCTATCAGCATCAACTACTTCCGTCGCAAAAAATCTAAAATAAGAAGCATAATTTAAATGTGGTCCTGTTTTATAACCTTCAAAAAGTTCTTTATTCAAGTGTACATTGTGAATGGTAGAATTTACAACTTCCATTTTCCTTCCCAATAGTTTAAACCATTCGGGAGCTATATCACTATTCAAAATATAAAAATCAACATCCCTATTGTGATACAATACAGACTTTATAGTCGTCTCCAAAGGAATAAGATAGGCATTATCTGCCGCTAATGCTATTGATTTTCTCATACTGTTCTCTACCTCATATAAGATTTGATTGCGTCTACTAAATCTTCTGGTTTTTTAGTTGAATAGAGTCCTGCATAACAATCATCAGTTAGTTCTTCATATCTACTGCTTTCAAAACTAAACATGGGTTTATTATATTTCTTCACCAAATCATAGATATATACTAGTTTATGGTCTAAATTCAAATCTAAATAAATATCTGAACTCTGTAGAAGTTTTTCTACCAAAATAGGAAAAGAATTAGGATAAAGGGTCACATTTTGATACTTAGATAATCTCTTTAATTCATCCGACATAAAAGTATGAGCAGCAATATAAAAATGTACTTTCGGCAATTGTTCAACTAGATAATCAATTTTTTCTACACACCAAGAATTAGTTAAATTCATACAAGTTAATTTTGGTTTATAAATATCTGCAGAATAAAATACACCCTTTTCTTTCCAGCTAGATACTATATAACTCCATTCCATAAAAGAGTATTTCCACCACTCTTCTCTCAGACGTCCAACAGAAAACTGCTTCCAAGGTTTATCAGGAGAAATATAGTGCAAAATTTTTGGAAGAGGTGTTAATGGAATTTCAAAAATAAAAGCATGATTTTTTTCAGCTGCACCAGCATCAAAACCTATTTGGAAATTATAGGTATCCTCTAGCTGGTAACAACTATTTTGAAAAAGAATATTGAGAATAGACTGATCTCCTTCTCCCACATTTTCATGTTCTTTCTCAGTTAATTCAACTAACTGTTGACGAATATTATCTAATTTCCATTTTTTATTGTTAATCAAGAGAACACCAGCGTTGAAGCCAAGACCTGCTCCAAAGCAAGAACGAGCTGCAGCTAGATAATTCTCACCTAAATCTAATTCAAACAAATCGGTCAAATCACCAGTCACAATCAAATCACTATCTAGATAAAGAACTTTATCTTCTGTTACAAAATCTGGAATAAAATAGCGTGCAAAGGTCATATGATTGATATGAGGTAATTTATTAGACCAGTTCATTTTATACTGTGAGCCAATCAACTTGCAATCAATCAAGTCGCCCCCCATCTCTTGTAAATATATTCTTATTTGACTAAACCATTCCTGGGGAATATCCTGATTTAGCAAATAAATTTTCAAATGACTATTGTGTCTACAGATTGATTTCAAAGCTGTTTCGATTTGTCGAATATAAGCGTAATCACCTGCAAATACTACAGATTTCTGACCTTGTAACATTTTATCATCTTTCTATCTTAATTTTCAATTATATTTATTACCATTCAATAAATAGTCTAACATTTCTAAACGTCTTGTTTCCACATTCTCCTTAAGTTCTCGTTGAATTGCAATATCATGACGATATTTCAAATAGAACTTCATCTGGTCTAAATATTTACTGACATCATATCCTTTTAGCGCTAGCACGGCAATTCGTTCTAACCTAAAATCACAATCATCACGCATCATCTTCGGTGAATAAGAATTAGAAAGTCCTTCTTTCCCAACCCTATACCAATACAAAACTTTATTAACATAAGTTACTTTCTCAACCTGCATAAATAGTTTATAATTGGTTCCTATATCCTCACACACCCGACCAAACGGAAACTGAACTTCTTGAAATAATTCCCTTTTAAATAGAATTCCCCAAGAAGTTAAAAAGCTCATATCATACCCCTCTAATAAAGGAAGTTCTTCCATTAGAAGTTTTGAATTATAATTTTTCACATAATAATCGGAGTCAAATACGTGAATATAGAATAAGCCATCTGACTCATTATAGGTTGAATAAGTTGAAACAACAATTTCAGAATGCTGCTCCTTCAAAGTTTCTATCAGAATTGATAAATACTCTTCAGTAACCCAATCATCTGAATCTACAAATGTAATATAATCTCCTTTAGATCTCTCGATTCCAAAATTACGTGCATCCGCTACCCCAGCATTTTCTTTTTCAAAATAGTGGAAACGACTGTCACGATCAGAATATTCTCGACAAATCACTCCTGAATTATCTGTAGAGCCATCATTTACTAATAAAACTTCAAAATTTTGATAGTTCTGTTTCGATAAACTGTCTAGGCAGCTAGCAATAAATGGTTCTACGTTATAAACTGGTACTATAACACTTATTAAATCTTTCATACTTCTCTCTTTGATAAATCAACTAAAATCTGACTATTATAGGTTTCATCCTCAATGAATTCAATATCTTGATCAAAATTGTATTCTGCTGTATGTTTGTGCGCAAATTTAACCTTTGTCTTGGCACCCATCTTCATCCACTCATACTCGGAGTCGATATGACCAATATCTAATACTTGGTATCCCTTTTGACTCAAATGATAAGCTAAAACTTTTGCTGTAGGGCCAAGCATACATAAAATCAAGCGACCAGCCGCATGCTTTTCTATTTCTTGTTCAATTTCATAAACACTTGAAAAAGCATTATGAGAAGGACAAACAATCCGCTTAATAGAATTTGCCTCATCGAACAAATCATTCCCTACACCTGAACGAGAAGTCTCACCTTCGACTATCAGTAGATCACGGTTTTTCCAGATACTTTTCAATTTTTCAAATTGAGCTTTAGCTTGACTCTTATCTTCAAAATCAATATAAGGACGAGATACAAAGGTGGAACCATACCATGAATCGCTACATAGTTCTCTGTAAAAATCCATATAATGATCCATGTGATTTTTCCAAAATGGAATCGCCCACGATGTAAATCTGAAACGATCTGTAAAGGCATCAGGAAGGCACACGACTAAATCTTCTCGACTTTCTTGGACAATAATATCTCTCATGGTTGAAACCAACTCTTCATCATAATCCTGGTAGGGAATCGAATGTCCTGCAAGCACATTAATTTCTCCATCCCCAAAACGGACTAAAGAAGAGTTGTGTTCAATAATATAATCCAAGGTTTCATCTATCCCTTTGACCTGTATTGGAACAAGCTGTTCTTCTAGACTATCTTTATTTATCAATTTTTGCAAATCAGCTAACATTCGTTCAGGATGTTCACTAGAATACAATCTTTGACCATTATTCCCATTTTGAGATTTATAAAAAGCTAATATAGGTTTAGATAGATGAGTCATTTCTGCAACCATATCTGCTGTTGAAGTCAGTAAGTTGATATCTAAATAAACATCCATCTTTTCCTTCAACTCTTCTAGCTTATCTCTTGAAATTGCTGGATAAAGTTGAATATTAGGATAACGATTAGATAAATCATATAATTTTGGCCCCATATCTGTCCATGCTGCAACTTGAAAAACAACATTGGGTAAGTGTTCAGCCAAATAGTCCAGCTGTTCAATGTCCTGAGAAGCCGTAAACGTTAAACAAGTCAAACTTGGAAGTTGTCGAAAACAGGTAAGATGTCCTTTTTTCTTAAAATCTTTAATGGCATCAATCATAAAAGAAACTTTCCCATTTTCGAAAACGATTTGTCCTAAATTTCCATGCTGAGTCGATTGAAAAGCTAATAGCGTTTTTTCTTGTTCTTTCAAAGATTTTAAAAAGTTCTCATCTGCATTACCATGATTGATATCCAAATAAAGATTTGTTAACTTTTTCAACTTATCTAACACAGGAGGAACGATCTGTGGATGCAATCTCACATTATCATGTACAGCTAATTTTGTTAGCTTATCACCCATATCCGTCCAAGCCGCGATATGAAATACCACATCTGGTAGAGCTGTGACTAACTCTTCTATTCCTTCTAAATCTTGGGAATTAGTCAAAGTTAAACAAGAAAATTCCTTATCTAGAGGCGATAGTAGTTCAAACTCTCCTATATGATGTTGTAAAATTTGAGTCCACTCCAAATCATGGAATTCCCACCATAAATCACGGTAACGATTGGCTATCAAAGTAGTCCAAGGTTTTCTGTAGGTCGTAAAATGAATCACCACTGGTTTGTCATTAAAAGCTAAATGAGCTTGCCAATTATTATACAAAGCTACAATATCATGTCCCACTTGTAAATTATAAGTTCTATCTAACTCTAACCAATCATCTTGTAAGACCTGATTAAAAATTGTTTGATCACCATTAAAGTGTTCAAAACGGCCTTCTTCAACCTCCCTAATTGTTACAATAGACTGTTCAATTAGCCGCTCTTTTAATTTTTCTTGACGACACTTCTGATTATCGAGTAGTAAAACACCAGTGTTAAATGTTATTCCATCTGTATCTTTAACTGCTGCGAGTAATTTATTCTCTAAATCAATACTAAATAATTTCTCCAAAGAAGTATTCACAATCAAGTCACTGTCTAAATATAAAACCTTAGCTTCCGGAATATAATCTGGGATAAAATATCTAGCATATGCAATACTGCTAATATGATCTTGCTTGGTCCAATTCTGAAACACAGTTTGTTCAGGTAGTTTAATATCAATAACCTCACTACCTAACATTCGAGCAATCTTGCGTGGCTTACGAAACCAATCTGGCATGATATCTTGATTTAAAATATAAATTTTAACATCCCGATTGTGGTATAGAATAGACTTTATGGTTGTTTCTAACTGCCTGGTGTAATTACGATCCCCAGCTAATACAATTGTTTTGTTCATCTCATTCCCTTAATCAATTCCCAAATGATAGATTGCATCTACCAATAACTTTTTAGTGAAATAACCTTCTTTTAACAGATAGCTAAAGGTTTTTATCCGATTTATCATTTCTTGATATTCTTGTGCATTCATTTTATCAACTATCTCATGAGCTTCTTCCAGACTATTCACCACAAAGCCCAAGCCTTGATCTACTATAAATTTAGCAGTTGATAAGCTACTCGGTACAATGACTGGGATACCAGCTGTTAGATAGGTACTAACCTTATGAGATATATTCAGAGTGTAATATTGGTTACTTTCTACATCATTTTGATGAGTTCCCCAGACAAGACCAAATCCACCTTTTGATAATTCTAGCAATAGTTCCTCATCTTTTTTCCATCCTTCAATGCTAAGATTTCTAGCACTAGAACTAGCCTCCCCTTTATTTGAAAATACTCTTAAAGGCGTATCTTGAGACCAATTTTGTAAGTCTGGGAAACGCTCTAAACTTCCAGCAAAAAAGAGTTCTTTTTTTAACTCTGGGGTATATAAGGACAAATCATGAGGATGATCCCACATACCTTGAACAAGGATTTTCTTAGTTGTCAAGCCTTCTTCCATCAGGCGTTCTTTCATCTGTTCAGATGGAACAATCAAAACGTCCGATAGATTATACATGTACATATACTCTTTCATGAGATAATAGTTACTATCAAACATGAGAGGAACAACATCATGGATAAAGCAAATAATTTTCACCTGCATATCCTTTAGTTTGTCAAAAAAGAGACGATCAAACTCAAAGCCATTCCAAGTTGGAGACTGAAAAACTAATATATCTCCAATGGAAATACTGGCCATGATGCCGTCCAGACGCTTATTCATTTCAGAAGGACTGTCTGAAGCAATATTGTAAAAATAAATACCAACCTCTCTAAATCCCAGTTGACTTGCTATTTTTTGTACAGCATTTTGAGCTAGAATAACAGTGCTATCACCAGCCATACCGTATAAGTTTGTTAAATGTAGTTTCATATTGTATTTCTCATTATTTATCAATATCTACGGAAGTAAAGATAATTTTTCCATCATTCTTCTATAAATCTCTGTAAATTGCATATTTTGTTCTTCTAATTTTGCTATTGCTCTTTGTAATCTATTTTTATAAATCAAAATATGATTGGTCAAATCATAATTCAAACTTGCTAAAATAGCGAGTTTTTCTTCCCTGGCTTCAATTTCATCATATATACGCTTTTCACTCCATATATTCGATAAAGTACCAGTCAGACCAACACGGTACCAATAAATATAACTATTTAAATAGACAACCCGTGAAGCCTTTAGAAGTACTTTCCATGTCCAGTAAGTATCTTCCGCAATTTTTCCTAAAGGAAATGGCAAATTTTCTAATAGCTCTCTCTTGAATAATTTCAAATAAGCTACAGTCCAATTCCCATTTCTCATTTCTTCGAGACCTTCTCTATTGATGATTTCTTTTCCTTCTATCACTTCAAGAGAATCATCTGGATTAGAATCATAAAATAAATATTGGCAGCGCGAATTATCATAACAATTAAAACGTCCGATACTAATATCCGCATTTCCCTTTCTCAAAGAACCATATAATCGGTCTAAAGCATCATGTTCCAACCAATCATCAGAGTCTACAAAAGTAAGATAGGAACCTTTTGATTGTCTTATTCCATAATTACGTGCGTCTGATAGGCCTCCATTTTCTTTTTCAAAATATTTGAAACGAGAATCTTTCTCAACATACTCTCTACAAATGTCTGCTGAATTGTCTGGTGAACCATCATTGATTAATAGACACTCAAAATTTTGATACGTCTGATTCTGAATGCTATCCAAGCACTGTCGCAAATATTTTTCAACATTGTAAATGGGTACAATAATACTAATTAACTCTGAATTCATATTATTAACTGTTCTCTCCCTCTAATAAAAATAGCATTTCATTAAACCATCGTATATTTTCATCTGTATCATAGTCAGCTAATTCTTTTACTATTTGATCTCGTCCTTGTATAAGAGATATACACCTATCTTTATACCTTGATATATCAAATCCTTTAATTGAAAGAAAGGTAAGAAAATTCAGATATTGCTGTAAATCACTACGAAATTTTTCTAAGCTAACATGTCTTGAACAATCACTCACACGATAAATATAACTATCTCGATTAACATAGACAATTCTAGCGGAAATAAGGTATAATTTAAACCAAAATTCCATATCTTCTCCTAAAGTAGTCAATTCATTAAATCTAATTTTTTTCAAACTAGTTTTATTTACCAATTTCCCACTTACAAAACGATATGAAAAATCAAATGAATCTAAATCGACCAATTCATCAATTAGTTCTATATTCGTAAAAACTTTCCGATCGTATTTAACTTGAAAGGAATGAAAGTACCAGCAGTTATCCGAAATATTAAATTTTTTGTAGGTAGATACCGCTATGTCTGCTTGTTCTTCTATAAGGGCACTATAAAGAACTTCTAAATAATCGGAATCCACCCAATCATCTGAATCAATAAACGTAATGTACGCCCCCCCCCGAACATTCAATACCTAAATTTCTAGCCGATGATACTCCACCATTTTCCTTTTCAAAATAACGAAAACGTGTATCTTTGGCAACATATTCTCTACAAATATCCGCAGAATTATCTGATGAACCATCATTTATTAATAGGCACTCAAAATTTTGATAAGTTTGGTTAAGAATGCTGTCCAGACATTGTCTAATATACTTCTCTGTATTATAAACTGGTACTATAATACTTACTAATTCATTCCCCATAAACTTATTCTCCTAAGAATTGTCTAATAGCCTCTACCATTTTATTGGGTTCTGTTGAAGAAAATACATTAGTTTGATTGTCTATATCATGGCAAGTATTTTCAAAGGCAAAAATTGGTTTAGATAGTTGTTGAACAACTGATACAATATTATCCACTTCTTGATAATGATTAATATCTAAATAAAAATCTAAGTTATCCAACATTTTTTGATAATCAAATGGAGAAAAACAAGGATATATCGTAACATTACTATATCTTAATAAGGCAACAACATTAGACGCAAAATAAGTATGTGCTAGTATAGAAAAATGTACCTCTGGTAAATTTTCTATCAAATATTCCACATGCTCCATCTCACAACTCGCAGTCAAAATTGCTGTATGAGCTTTAGGACTATATACAAGTTCTTTAAAACTACGATTAATTATATCTTTTCTCAATAAAATATCAGACCATTCTAACAGGTTATAAAACCACCAAACTTCTCTAAAGCGATTATTGGCAATCATTTCCCAAGGTTTTACCCCAGTATAATGTATAACACTAGGTAAATCTCCTTTTTTAAACTCAGAAATCTCATACCATCTTTGATTTCCTTCTATGTGAGCAACACTATCCATCCCCACCATAAAATTAAAAGTTCGATCTAATTTTTTCCATCTATTATGGAATAGCATATTTAAAATCCCTTGATCCCCATATGCTGTCTCATGGTATTGATTGGTTAATTCTAACAATTTCGTACAAGCATCTTCATCTCTCCAACTATCTACATCAACTAACAACACTCCAGCGTTGAAATTGTTAGAAGGAGCATCTCCAAAAGAATCTTCTATTGCTGCCAAGGGATAACCTTCTAAATCTATGTCAAATAAATAGTCCAAATTCTCTGTAACGATGATATCCGAATCTAAATATAAAGCACGACTTTCTTTTACAAAGTTAGGTATGAAATAACGAAAGAAAGTGGCATAACTTAAATTCTTTAACGGTAAATGAAATTTTTTAAGAACATGGTCTACTATCTTAACATTAACGATTTCAGATTGTATGGTCTTCAATCGCTTGTTCATCATCAAAAACCACTCGGACGAGATGTCGTCATTAAAAATATAAATTTTCAAGTGATTGTTGTGGCAACAAATAGATTTGATAGCAGTTTCTAATTTATCTACATAATTATTATCTGCATTAAAAACTATGGATTTTTTCATTTTTATAAATAATTCCTCTCTTAAGAAACATCTACTCAATACTTATAAGAAGCGCTCAAAACTACCGATTTCTATTTTTATCAGTTAAAAAACTTGAACCATCTATTTTTTAGGAAGTATAGATTGTTAACTTCATCATTGAACTTTCAACCAATTTTTACAACTTTAGTACATCGGATAAACATATCTTTTTAGTTGAACTTCAATAGGGTAATTTATAATCATTTCTTGTCAACACGTTTCATAAAGGTAAATAACATCTTTGGCAAAGTGAAGGTCTTTGGGCTTTTTCAACAACCTACCGAAATAGAAGTAAAACGTTTTAATTAAGAAGTAAGCCGACTGCGGGAGTTATTAATTTTGAAAGTAAATAATTATTCACAGAAGGTTTATTAAACAAATACAAGCTGTATATGATAAAGCTTTCCACGGTATATCTCACTAATGATATATAATCTATTCGTCACATTTCACACCATTCATCGATAAAAGAAAATCCAATTCCTCCAATCGATGTGTTTCGCGGCTATTTAAAAATCCATTTTCGATGGCATGAGCATGCCAAGCTTTCAAATACTGTTTATGTTGCGTTAAATAATTACTAATATCATAGCCTTTTAATGCTAACAAGGCAATTCTTTCAATTCGAGCATCATGATCATCACGCATCATTTTCTCTGTAAACGATGCATGAGAAATACTTGTATTTCTCAGACGATAGCAGTAAGTATTTTTATGAGCATAGACTATTTTCTTCGCCTGCATATAACATTTATAATTTGTCGCAATATCTTCATTTATTTTTCCAACGGGAAAAGAAATATGTTCAAATAACTTTTTTTTAAATAAAATTCCCCAAGAAGTAAGAAAACTAAGAGTTTGACCTTCTAATACTGGGAGCATTTCTAGTAGTTCTTTAGTACTATAAATCTTATCGTACGTTTCTCCATAGGTAAAGAAAAGAAATGTTTCTTTTTCTTCATCATAGATACAGTAACAAGATACTACAACATCTGCATCATATTGATTCATTTTATCAGATAAAATCTCTAGACTATTGCCTTCCAACCAATCATCCGAATCTACAAAAGTGATAAATGATCCTTCTGCACGTTCAATTCCATAGTTTCGAGCCGACGATAATCCACCATTTTCTTTTTCAAAATAACGGAAACGAGAATCTTTAGCAACATATTCTCTACAGATTTCTGCTGAATTGTCTGGAGAGCCATCATTGATTAATAAGCACTCAAAATTTGTATACGTTTGTTTTTGAATACTATCTAAACACATTCTCAGATAATTTTCCACATTATATATTGGAACAACAATACTGATTAACTCATTTTCCATTGACTTTTTCTCCTAAAAATTTGCGAATAGCATCTACCATCTTCTCTGGCTCAGCTGCTGAAAAAATCTGACTTCTTCCTTTGCTATCATGACTAGTATTATCAAAACCAAAGATTGGTTTATTGCGTCTATGAACTTCTTCGATAATATTGACAATTTCTCCTTCATGGTTAATATCAAGATAGAAATCCATCTTATCCAAAGTTTCTTTCATATTGAAAGAATTAAAATTTGGATAAATCGATAGATTCAAGAATCGTTGCATATCAACTACACTATAAGCAAAATTTGTATGTGCCAAGATGGTGAAGTGAACTTCTGGAAGTTCAGATAGGAGATATTCCAAGGACTCCATTGCGGCACTATTTGTAAAAATACAAGTATGATATAAGGGAGCACCCACTAACTCCTTAAAAGAGCGTTTGGTGATATCTGTACCTAACAATATATCGTTCCAGTTCAATCCATAATAAAACCACCAGAGTTTACGAAAACGTGTTAAAGTCAGATGAGTCCATGGTTTATAAGCTGTAGTATAATGGACAATCTTAGGTTCGTAATTTCCATAATAGTTGGATTGGTACCAGTCAGTATTACCTTTTAAATGTAAAAACTGATCTAAACCAACCATGAAATTATACTCTTTGTCCAGATGTAACCACTGGTCACCGAAATACATATTGAGAATCCCTTGGTCTCCATAGACATGTTCATGGTGTTGGGCAGTCAACTCTAGCAGACTTTGTGTCAAACGATTTTCTCGCCATTTCTTTGTATCAATCACCATCACACCTGAATTAAAGGTTGTTAACCAACCACTCTGATCAAAATCCTGAACAGCTGCGATAGCGTAGCCCTGTAAATCCAAGTAGAATAAGTCATCTAGTTTTGCATTGACAATCGTATCCGAGTCTAAATATAGAACCCTATCTTCTATAACTTCATCTGCAATGAAATATCTAAAGAAAGCCGCATAGGACAGGATTGCATTTGGCAAGTGGAAATCGCGAAGATTATGAGCTGTTTTTTTGACATTGACAATCTCAGAACCAATAACCTTCAGACGATTTCTCATCAAAAGAAACCATTCACTAGGCAGATCATCATTAAACACATAAAATTTCACTTCGTGATTATGAACTGAAACTGACTTTATAACGGTTTCTACCTTATCAAGATAATGAATATCAGCTCCTAAAGCAATAACTTTTCTATACATTCTTATCTCCCGACTCTTCCATTTTATAAACAAATCATCTATTTTACCAACTGAAAAAACGTGATTTCTACTTTTTGGGATGTTGACTTTTCATTTCTATTTCATCGACAATTACAGTACCCATGTCTTTGATGATATCTTTTCCATTTCTAAATCTATATGTTAAATCAAAAAATTTTCAAGCCAATCACACAATTCTAGTAGAAATTCTACCTAACCTCTATTAGTAATTGTAGCGAGTTGTACATTATGTTTGATCTCTATTTTTTGATTTCACATTATTACAGAAGCTGCAATATAAAAACAGATGTTCGGCAAGTTTTCAAGGAGATAATTCAACTCTTCAATCTAATCACTGACCGTCAAAATCAGAGCATCTCCTAATAGATTTTTTTCTTCATTTACTTATTTCTCTTAATTTTTCAATCATTGCCTGAACTTGGTCAACAGCATATACTTCCTGACCTACTTCATAGGATTTGGTGTTTTCAAAGGATAGAATCGGTTTCCCAAGTCTTGCAAATTGGTTGAGAATTTCTTCTGTCTTTTCGCCATAATTAATATCTAAAAGTACTTGACTCGTTTCTACCAACTCATGATCGACATCTACTAAATAGTGAATCCCATTAAAAATGGTCACGTTTGGATGAACTGTCAACTGTGCTAATTTATCACTGACTATTACTCTAGCTGCGATTTTAAACTGAATATCTGGTAAAGACTGAATTAATGTTTCAATTTGTTCAATATGGTCTGAAGCTGTATAGATGAGACAAGTGAACGGTTCTTTTATAGGATAAAGGTGAGCTTTTTGTAATGGATGTAAATGATGATTTTGTCCCAATTCTGTCCATTCAAGGCCATGATAGTACCACCAAACATCACGATAGGTTTGAGACGCCAAGTCCTTCCACGGTTTCCTATGAGAAAGATAATGAATAATACCAGGATAATCCTGACCTGCAGGTAATTGATAATCAGTGAACTGCTTATGAATGACAATATGATTATAATCAAAGTCTAATTCCAGCCATTTATGTTCAAAAAGCATATTTAAGATACTCTGATCTGCCTGATCCACCTTATCATGCCATTCATTGGTTAAATCAATCAACTTTTGAGTTATATGCTCTTGCTTCCAAAGAGCATTATTAACCAAGAGAACACCTGCGTTAAAGATTTCTCGACCGAAATAGGCTCTGCCTCCAAAATCTCTAATAGCAGCCAAAGGATAATCTTGTAAGTCTGTAGCAAATAAATCATCTAGATTTTTCGTTACCAATAAATCGCAGTCTAAATAGAGGGCCTTATCTTCTTTGACGAAATCAGATATAAAATAACGCAAAAATACTGTGTAACTAATATCCGTTTTATAACGTGAAATTTGCTCGGAGGTCACTCGACAATTAATAATTTCTGAATCAAACTTTTCTAAGCGCTTATTTATTTGCTTGATCCATTCATTAGGAAAATCACTATTAATCAAATAAAAACGAAGCGAACGATTGTGATAACAGATAGATTTAATCGTGGTCAATACTTGGTCTACATAGGCATAATTCGCCGCTAGAACAATGGCTTTCTTTTCGCTTTGTTCCTGTCTTGATAACTGATTTAAAAGAGTTCTTTTCATTTCAAACTCTTTATACGTTGCTGTATCGGATAAACCACTAGCTTGACCGTTGGAGAGACTGAATTCCAACATTTGACGATAAACTGCCAAGTGTTTCTCTAGAGGATACCCCATATTAGCCAGTAGAGTAATACGTTCAGACATAGTATCAACTGAGGCGTGCATCCACTTCTCTATCCAAACTCTTGATAGACTACCTTTTCTAATCCGATAAACATAAAGACCTTTACTTAAATAAATTACCTTTTCTGATAATAAATATACCTTTTGATTGAGGTAACCATCCTCTCCTAATTTACCTATGTCAAAGCGAAACTGCTCAAACAATCTTGCCTTATAGAGTTTACCCCAAGCAGTTATCAAAGCCAAACTCTTCATTTCTTGATTTTCATACAAGTTCTCAAAGATAGAAACATTATCATATACTTTCTCATAATAGGAATCTCCAAATATATGAAAGTAGAACATTCCTTCACTTTCGTTGAAAGAATAATAATTTCCAACTGCAATATCTGCTTGATACTCAGTTAATTTATTGTATAAAACTTCTACATAATCTTGCTCAATCCAATCATCCGAATCGACAAAAGTTACGTAGGAGCCAGTCATTCGATCTAATCCTGCATTTCGCGCATCAGATAATCCACCATTCTCTTTTTCAATATAAACAATCCGATTATCTTTTTGTGCATACTCTTGACAAATTGTGCCCGAATTATCTGTAGAGCCATCATTGACAACAATAATTTCAAGATTCTGATATGTTTGTTTTAAGATACTATCTAAACATTTATTCAGGTAATTCTCAACATTATAAACTGGTACAATTACCGTAATTTTTTCAGTCATGAAGCCTTTCTCCTTTCCTAATATTATAACATTTTTCACCCTATTTTTCAGTCTCTATTCACTTTTAATATCAAAAAATCCCCTGGATGATTTTTCATCCAAGGGATTCTTCATAAATCGAGATAATAATACTTTCTATGTATTTTTAATCCGATTATTCTTCGTCATCACGTTTACGGCGTTTCGCAAACAGACCTAAACCAGTCACAGCTGCCAAAGCTCCAAGGAGTACAGATGATTTAGAAGCTTCTGTACCTGTATTTGGCAACTGCTGTCTTGACTTAGCTGTCGATCCGGCATCATTTCCAACGTGTGAAGTTGAATGATCAGCATTTGATTCTACAAGCGAGCTTGACGCTGAAGAACTTTCAGAAGCTACACCTGAAAGTGACGTACTTGTCGAAGTCGACATAGACACTGACGTTGAGACTGACACGCTTAGACTCGTTGATTGCGAAGCACTGTCACTCAAACTAAAGTTCGGTTTATCAGTACTATCCGGAACTGACATACTTGTTGATGCCGATTCTGATGCGCTTGTGCTTGCTGATTCTGATGCTGATGTGCTTGCTGATTCTGACGCGCTTGTTGATGCTGACTCTGACGCGCTTGTTGATGCTGATTCAGAAGCCGATGTGCTTGCTGATTCTGACGCACTTGTTGATGCCGATTCTGAAGCTGATGTGCTTGCTGATTCCGATGCGCTTGTTGACGCTGATTCAGAAGCTGATGTGCTTGCTGATTCTGATGCACTTGTTGAAGCCGATTGACTTGCGCTCGTGCTTGCTGATTGGCTCGCACTTGTCGATGCTGACTGGCTTGCACTTGTCGATGCTGACTGACTAGCTGAGGTGCTGGCTGATTGGCTTGCACTTGTTGATGCTGACTGACTAGCTGAGGTGCTTGCTGATTGGCTTGCACTTGTTGATGCTGACTGACTAGCTGACGTGCTTGCTGATTCTGACGCACTTGTTGAGGCTGATTCAGAAGCCGATGTACTTGCTGACTCTGACGCACTTGTTGAGGCTGATTCAGAAGCCGATGTGCTTGCTGATTCTGATGCACTTGTTGAGGCTGACTCAGAGGCACTTGTGCTTGCTGATTGGCTCGCACTTGTTGAGGCTGACTCAGAGGCACTTGTGCTTGCTGAAGCTGAAGCACTTGTTGAAGCCGATTGACTTGCGCTCGTGCTTGCTGATTGGCTTGCACTTGTTGATGCTGACTGACTAGCTGATGTGCTTGCTGATTGACTTGCACTTGTCGATGCTGACTGACTTGCTGAGGTGCTTGCTGAAGCTGAAGCACTTGTTGAAGCCGATTGACTTGCGCTCGTGCTTGCTGATTGGCTTGCACTTGTTGATGCTGACTGACTAGCTGAGGTGCTT
>ERZ1674051.74-NODE-74-length-30858-cov-12.271792_pt1 | contig 30858 bp, 19 predicted proteins | sample MGYA00581125_ERZ1674051 | MGnify/ENA primary metagenome ERZ1674051 (study PRJEB41354, sample SAMEA4873326) | human saliva metagenome | biome: human-associated habitat [ENVO:00009003]; feature: mouth environment [ENVO:08000002]; material: saliva material... | reverse complement strand
CCATTACGCAGACGACCATTGATAAGCAGGCTCTCCGGACGAAGGTAAGGCATCAAGTCTGTTGCCGTCAGACGCGTTGGCACACCCGCCATAAGCTCCAGCTGAGGATACGACAGCTCCTCGCGGGTCTGGGCTAGGAAGCCATTACTCTTGATCTGCAAACGCAAGCGAGCCAGAAGTAACGGCTGCTGAAGATCCCGATTATGCAGCGTGATGATAAGACGATCACGACTGCCGGAATAATAGTCCACTAAGTGTGGACTCTGCGGAGAGGGCCACTGAACAGTCGCATGAACAGGATAGTACTGACCAAACAGCCGACCACCGACACCTAAACTGAGTGTCAGTAGCAGTACGAGTAGACGAAGACTATGCCTGAGGAGATACATGAGACTATTACTATTAAGCTTTATAGCTTGCTGAGCTTATTATGATGTGAGGCGGGCGATCAATCTCACCTCGTGAACGAGCCATCGGCTCGTGAAGGGTCTAAAAACGGAGCATCTTTGCTGTCAAAGTTAGCCCTTTCGGCGGGGAGTACAGCGGGGGCGCAGAGGCGCGGTAGCATGCGAGCTTGCGGAGGAGGGGATGCAAACCACTACTCGTTCGTGGCACAAACCTATAGTGGTACGGGGTGCAAACCTATAGTGGTTCACGAGTCAACCAATAGTGGTCGGTGGTAGTAACCTATAGTGGTTCGCGCGTCGACCAATACTGGTCGCCCCACTGACCTATATAGGTCGCGACTACCTCCCCACGGTGGGGGTGGTGGCACATACAGCGAAGACGGTGAGGACAGGCGTAAAGCAGTGTCCCTCGAAACAGCTGAGTAAGACACGTTAACCAGCCCGCTGGTAGATGCGTACCTCATCGTGGGAGTGGGTGATCATTCGGTCGCCGACGATGTGGACAGACTTGATATCCCAACCGCCCCAGAGGTCGTGCCAAACAAACTCCTCCGTCTGGATATCGAAGGCTGCGAGGAAGAAGATACCCGACACCCGCACCGAGACGTAGAAGATCCCTTCGTGTAGCAAGAGGCCATTGGTCTGAGCGCTATATTCCTTTCCCTCGTGAGTAAACCTATCCAAGCGCCCCCTGTAGAGCATCTGCCCAGCTTTGAAGTCGAATATCTTATAGAAGCTGGCAAGGATAGAGTAGCCAAGATCCCCACAATGAGACATCTTGGGCAGTATCATCTCCTCTCTCACTTCTAAGGACTTGCCCGTCTCTATTTCTACTCGGTGCAGGCGTTCGTAGGTTGTTACCCATAAGTCTGAGCCATAGAAATTGATGAAATAAATTTCCCCAGGCTCTACTTTATTGCTATATATTGAGTAGCATCGACCGCTCTCAGCAAAGTCCAGCCGATATACCTCTTCCAAGCCTTGACCATCCTTATCTCGCATGGCTACCAGCTGGCTCTTCCCCTCGCAAGTGAAGAAGTGGAGACCACGGTGGCTACCCTCATAAAAGAAGGGTTCTTCAAGAGGAAACAAACCCAGATCCCGATACTCATGGGTGGAGAGATTGTACTTAATGAAGCGTTCATTTATAAGATAGACCCAGTCCTCCTCTGACTTTAGGATATATAGGTCTGCGTGCAGATGAGGGATGGTTTGTTGCCATTCTCCTTCAATCGAATATATATGGGTATCCTCTTTAGAGGCACCCTCGTACTGGACAAGCCAAAGGCCACCACGCAGATAGATCCAACTAATCGGGTCTTTCTTAGAGAACTCAAGTTCTGCCCCAAGCTCCCCATCAAGGGAGTAGGGATAAATACGGCGTTCTCCATCAGAAGCTCGAAAGCCAAGGAATACCCGATCCGCGTATGTCCTCACTAAGGAAAAGGAGTGCTTTGAGAGAAGCTGAAACATATCCTCGATTCTTTAGGGATTGCTGTCAGACGGACTTATCCGTTGGTAGATGCGTACCTCGTCGTGGGAGTAGGCGATCATTCGGTCACCGACGATGTGCACGGAGTCGATATCCCAACCGCCCCAGAGGTCGTGCCAAACAAACTCCTCAGTCTGCACATCGAAGGCCGCAAGGAAGAAGATCCCAGACACCCGTACTGAGACATAGAAGATCCCTTCGTGTAGCAAGAGGCTCGTATACCCTGCGCTATATTCCTTCCCTTCGTAGGCAAAGCGATCCCTCCGTACGTTACAGAGCATGCGCCCAGCCTCGAAGTCAAATACAGTATAGTAACTGTTGAATAAGGAATATCCTAGCGACCCCTTGATAAACATCTTAGGTAGTGGCTCATCTTTCCTCTCGATCGCCTTTCCCGTAGCTACATCTATACGGTGTAGGTGCTCTTGAGTCGTCACCCACAGATCGGAGCTGTAGTAGTTGATGAAGTCAATTTCTCCGGGGACGATTCCATTGTGCCAAACGGAATAGCCACGACCGCTCTCAGCAAAGTCCAGCCGATAGACCTCCTCCAGTCCTTGTCCGTCCTTATCTCGCATAGCTACTAACTGGCTCTGACCCTCACATGTGAAGAAGTGGAGACCACAGTGACACCCCTTATATAGGAAGGGTTTTTTTAGTGAAAATTGCCCCAGATCCCAATACTCATGAGTGGAGAGATTATACTTAACAAAGCGATTATTTATAAGATAGACCCACTCCTCCTCTGACTTTAGGATATATAGATCTGCGTGCAGATGAGGGATGGTCTGTTGCCATTCTCCTTCAATCGAATATATATGGGTATCCTCCTTAGAGGCACCCTCGTACTGGATAAGCCAAAGGCCACTACGCAAATAGATCCATCTAATCGGCTCTTTCTTGAAGAACTTAAGTTCTTCCCCAAGCTCCCCATCAAGGGAGTAGGGATAAATACGGCGTTCTCCATCAGAAGCTCGAAAGCCAAGGAATACCCGATCCGCGTATGTCCTCACTAAGGAAAAGGAGTGCTTTGAGAGAAGCTGAAACATATCCTCGATTCTTTAGGGATTGCTGTCAGACGGACTTATCCGTTGGTAGATGCGTACCTCGTCGTGGGAGTAGGCGATCATTCGGTCACCGACGATGTGCACGGAGTCGATATCCCAACCGCCCCAGAGGTCGTGCCAAACAAACTCCTCAGTCTGCACATCGAAGGCCGCAAGGAAGAAGATCCCAGACACCCGTACTGAGACATAGAAGATCCCTTCGTGTAGCAAGAGGCTCGTATACCCTGCGCTATATTCCTTCCCTTCGTAGGCAAAGCGATCCCTCCGTACGTTACAGAGCATGCGCCCAGCCTCGAAGTCAAATACAGTATAGTAACTGTTGAATAAGGAATATCCTAGCGACCCCTTGATAAACATCTTAGGTAGTGGCTCATCTTTCCTCTCGATCGCCTTTCCCGTAGCTACATCTATACGGTGTAGGTGCTCTTGAGTCGTCACCCACAGATCGGAGCTGTAGTAGTTGATGAAGTCAATTTCTCCGGGGACGATTCCATTGTGCCAAACGGAATAGCCACGACCGCTCTCAGCAAAGTCCAGACGATAGACCTCTTCCAAACCTTGACCGTCCTTATCTCGCATAGCGACCAGCTGGCTCTTCCGTTCACAAGTGAAGAAGTGGAGACCACGGTGGCTACCCTCATAAAAGAAGGGTTCTTTAAGAGGGAACATGCCCAGATCCCGATACTCATGGGTGGAGAGATTGTACTTAATGAAGCGTTCATTTATCAGATAGACCCAGTTCTCCTCCGCCTTTAGGATATATAGATCTGCATCTAGATTAGGGATGGTCTGTTGCCATTCTCCTTCAATCGAATATATATGGGTATCCTCCTTTGAAGTTTCCTCGTACTCGATAAGCCAAAGGCCACTACGCAGATAGATCCACCTAATCGGCTCCTTCTTGGAGAACTTAAATTCTTCCCCAAGCTCCCCATCAAGGGAGTAGGGATAAAGATGGAGTTCTCCTTCGGGAGACTCAAAACCAAGGAATATCCGATCCGAATATGTCCTCACTAAGTAAAAGGGGTGTTTTGAGAGAAGCTGAAACATACTTTTATTTTGTTATTTCGAAGAGAAAATCAAAGATAGCATCATGCTCATCAATAGCTTTAATGAGTGACTCGGCACTGTTAACCTTTGAACCAAGAATTGTCTTTAGAGGTGATTTTTCTGGGAGCTTCCGTATTATAGAGGTGAGCTGAGCTTTCCACTTATCGTCTTGCAGTGCTTCGATGATCTTACGTTTGAGCTCCTCTCGGCTCATCTTATGACCACTGAACACCCACTTGACCATCTTGCCTTTAGCCATTGCGGCTAGATCCTTTAGGAACTGATCTCGGAAAGCCTTACTAGACCAGCTCTGCCAGCCAGACCAGTTCTTCAGCTCATAACGTGTCTCCCGCATCCCCTTTTCCGTCACGATGTCATATGTACGGGCAACGGTCTCCTTGCCAATCTTAATCTCCTCCTTAACCTCAAACTTGACGATACTTGTACCCTCAGCAAGGTGGTTGGCAAAGTACTGTAACTGGAACTTCCCCCCTTGGAGCTTCCGCCAGCTCTGTGCCATATCATTTAGTACGATATCGACACCTTTGATGTGAAGGAGTTTATCGAGCGCTTCGGGGCTGAACTCAGATAGGATTTTGTGAAGCTCACTATAGATACTGGGGGTAACATTCTGTGGGGCTTTTAGCTTTCCCAGAAGTTGTTCCACCAGCGAAGTGATGTGCTTGGTCGTCTCGTCTATGGCGTTCCCAGCCTGTTTGCCGAGAGCGACTATCAGCCGTTCCCCCTCTCGCTGTAGATATAGTTCTCTCCTCGCGGCAGCCTCCCCTAGCTCCTTCATTGTTAGGGTTCTGGCACCTCCCCCAACAAGGGGAAACACAAAGAAGCCTGCTCGGGTCACACCCTCTGACGTATCACCCTCTATCGTGGCATAAACAGCTCCTAGACCATCAGCTATCCAGTCTAGTCCAACTGTGCTAAGGAGCAGGGAGGCCTTGTCAAAGTTCCCTAAGATCTCTCGATGGATGATTGCATTCCTTCCCTCGTAGAAACAATTGTCTCTAGGACCATCCTCTCGGTGGATATTCGGTATCCCCTTAGCCTTGTAGTAGGCATACCACTTGGCATACTGCTCACAGACCTTGGGGTCACTCTGTCCCACGTACTCGTTTAGCCCATGGATCACCGGCAGAATATGCCCGACCTCATGCGTATGCACGTAGCTAAGCAGAGCCTCTCGTTGCTGCTTGAGTCTAGAGATAAAATTGGGGGACTTGTATAGGGCATCTCGTCGGGATACATATAGTCTGACCTCTTCAGCGAATGGCTCATAGAGGCTATCCACCATGAGGTGGAATTGGTAGCTTGCTGGGATACCCGTCCGGATTTCCTGTCGTTCCTTCCCGACGAGGATAAGGCCTTGATAGTTTATGAGGGTATTTCGTCTGACTAGTTTCTTCCTGGTATGAGTAAAGACATCCCAGACGAAGGAGTATACACCTCTTACGGTAGAGCCAGCTTGGTGAGCAGATAGTGACTGGCTGGGATCATAGCCTCGGGTTAGCTTAGCTTCATCCACGAAGGCCTCAGAACCATATGATAGCCCTGGCATATGCATCACCACTCCGTCCCTCAGGAGCGCATGCACCCGAATGTATGGGATAGTAATGAGGATATCTCGTTTGCCTAGGCCTGCCCTCTGGAAGACAGCCTCTGCGAAAGACTGCCAACTAGATTCACTAAGACTGAGATGACTCGTGGGAGCAGTTACGATGATGAAGCGACAGCCATTGAGTTTCTCGTAGGCTAGGATCTTATCCGAGAGTAGTTCCCCTAGATACTCGTTGTCACGAGCAGTGAATCCACGGACGAGCTGGGCGAACTGCTCTACAAGCTTTTCCTGATCCTTGAGCTCTACCTGTGTCCGCTCCCAGTCCTTCGTCCCAAAGGAAATCTTCTCCTTGACGACTCGTGTGAGTGCAAAGCGTCCTGCCCCTGCAGGTCTCTTTACCTTGTCGGCACAAGAGAAGGCCTCCTTAGAGAGGGAGAAGGCCTGACCCTCCACTGTAACCCGTCTCTCCTCCTCATCAATCTGGATTTGGACTATAGGGAGCCTACTAACCTTGATAGGGAAAATCCTCGTTGTATCAGCCCCGTAGAAAGCAAAATGCGAGCTGGAGACCCTATAGTAAGTATTATACTGGACTCCGTTTATTTCGAAGCTCGCAATACTCCCCATTGGGGCTGGATTACGAGACGTATCCTTATAGAATAGCCCCTTGATGATGGCTCCTGGGGGTAGGTGAATAGGTTGACCAGAGGCAGCATATACGGCCTTGCCACTTTGGGTAATGGCCTGGGACAGATCTGGGCTAATGGAGACGATGCAGCTCTCGGAGCTATGTAGTGATATCTCCTCTGCCTTATCTGCTGCAGTGAAAACGGCTGGATTCGCAAGGACATTCCACTGGAAGGCTGCAAGCTCCTTGCCCGTGGTGTAGTCCATCAGATTGCGTGTCTGATCCTGACTCTTCGCCCCCCCGTACTCGTCATCGAAGGTGTGCTGTAGCGTGAAGAGCCCGTGCCCAAGCTCGTGGGCAATGGTATGGCTTAAGGCGGACACATCTCCATTCGGGCTATTCCCCGAGAAGATGTACCCGAAGCGGCTACGACGGGGCATCTCACCCAGCAAGTCCTTCGGCTGAGACTCCAAGCCTCCTGCCGCATCCACAACGAAGAGGTAGACGCCATCAAGCGTACCGGCAAGCTGCGTATAAGCCTTCTTCAGGTACTCCATCTCCGCACTCTCCTTCACCTCGCGCACTCGACCGAAGAAGCTCTTACCCACCACACTGAGCTTACCGTCGCCGTCACGATCCCAGCTATAGTCCCCACGCATACGAGCATCCACTTCGACATCGAAGTGAATACCCACCGAGTCGTAGATACTATTCAGCTCACGCTCTATCTGCTCCTTGTCAAGCTTGGCATCATTGACCGGTACCAGCGTCAGCTTATGACGCTGCTTCGGATAGCTTACGACTCGGAGCTTACCGATGACCTGCCCCTCATAGATCGCATAGACATCATAGCTACTCTGGGCATCCGTTCCCGGGAGCTTGAGACTCCAGGTCTTGCTCTCTTCGTGGAGCTCTGCTGGCAGTGCAGGACTATTAGGAGACGTAGCAAAGCGAACACGGCTCAGGTCAATCGTCTTCTCCCCTTCGTAGCGTGCCGCGACGACATCCTGCTCTCCCGTAGGGATGAGCTTCCAGGGAGCTATATAGCCCTTAGCAAAAGGCTTGTAGTATTCGTCCAGCTTGACGGAGCGCTGATACCAGGGCTCAGTGCCACTGTCAAAGGCATAGCGTGCCTGTGCTGATGGCTCAAAGCGAACCGGGCCTATGCCATGAGCTAAGCGGCTCGCATCAAAAGAGCCGATCCGCTCTACACGCTCTACCTTAATGCCTTGCTTCGTGCCTACGCGTCCTTCCGTTGATGAGGTACTTGATGATGCACCACTGCTACTCACCTCTGACGACTCGTCGGGGCTAAGCTGATAGCTATCGCCCTTACTGTCGGTGATGATCATTGGGAAGGCCGAAGCAGACGCCCCTCCCTCGGGAAGGTCGAGCTTAATACGCTGTGGCTTGCCCTCGGCATCGGTCACCTCCAGCTCTCCAGTCTCGGGGTCGAAGCTCATCTCGGGCATATCCCCGAGGGCGAAGTCTACCTTACGCTCTCTGATGCGTAGCTTACTTGGCTGGACTCTCTTACCCCCATCATCGATCTTGTCGAGATCGGCAATACCGCCAGGCTGATCTGCGTAGATAGCCTCGACAAGCCCATCGATCTGACACTTCTCGATATTGATACGAAGGCGATCAAAGCGAAGGGCCACTCGCGGAAGCTCGATGATAGAGCTGAGTCGTGTCGTGCCACGACCAGAGTACCAGCCATCACCAAGGCCCTGGAGCTGGATAATCACCATCGGATAGTCACCACCAATGGTCACCGTATCCCCCACTTGAATATCTAAGGCGGGATCGGGACTGAGGTTGGCGCGTGGGGGCTCCTTACCACAGTCGCGCAGAAGGTCTACGTTACTCTTAGGCAGCGTTACCTCTTGAATAGCCGAGTAGATAGGCTTATCGCCCGTGCAGAGCGTGCCCACACGCCATTCGTAGGTCCAGCCGGGCTTGAGCTGGGCAAGCGTCATTCGCTCGCCGTAGGACTGCACCTCGCTCCATTCGTAGATATCCTTGCTCGTCTTCGGGCGACAGGCAAGCATATAGCCCGTAGCACCGACGACTCTATTCCATGAGAAGTCCACCTTAGCATAGCGGGGATCTGCCTTCAGCCCCGCGGGCACGGGGCAGTTCTCATTGAGTGTGAACCAGTATATTTCGCTGAAGCCCCCATGCTCAAACAGTCCTAGCTCATCTACACCATCACGAGCGATAGCCTGCACCTGCCAGGCGTAGCGTCGATTGGGCAAGAGAATCGGCTCTAGGTGAGTATAGTTGAGCGTCGTATGACGCGTGCGTGTGCGGTAGATCTCGTTGCCATAGGCGAAGGCAGCCTGAGGAGCAGGGCCATTATCGGGGAGCTCCTTGAGGACAAACTCATACTCCGTACCAGCCAACCCTTGATGACGAGGATACCACTGGAAGCGGATGAAGAGTGGATCACGATAGGCCACTTGCTCATCACGCTGCGGGAGGTTCAGCATAGGCGGCTGCTTACTGTCCAGATAAGCACGCGCCGTATACCAAGACGAGAGGACTTGCTGGCTATAGTAGTCGACCACCTGTACAGAGATCTCTGTAAAGCCTGTCGGGAACTGACCATTACGCAGACGACCATTGATAAGCAGGCTCTCCGGACGAAGGTAAGGCATCAGGTCTGTTGCCGTCAGACGCGTTGGTACACCCGCCATAAGCTCCAGCTGAGGATACGACAGCTCCTCACGGGTCTGGGCAAGGAAGCCATTACTCTTGATCTGCAAACGCAAGCGAGCCAGAAGCAACGGCTGCTGAAGATCCCGGTTATGCAGCGTGATGATAAGACGATCGCGACTACCGGAATAATAGTCTACTAAGTGCGGACTCTGCGGAGAGGGCCACTGAACGACAGCATGGATGGGGTAGAACTGAGCACACAACTCCTTCCCTCCTCCACAAAGGAGAAGAGAGAAGAGTAAGACTTTATAGAGTATGGACTGAGCGAAGCCCGTGTGCTTAGATCTCCACATCGCTATCACGATTATAATCTAAATAAATTAGTTGCCTTGTTTTGTCACCTTGAGCAAAGACCTCTCTTCCCCGACACGAAGCTCTACGGTGTAGACTCCAGAGGTATTTCCTCGCAGCTCGTACTCAAAAGTTTGCACTTGCACTTTCTTTAGAGCCTTCTTATCCATCTCTACCATGGTCGGAGATAGGAGGCGTAGTGTAAAGTCTTGAGGCTCTCGGAGCTCAATAAAGACCTTAAATTCTCCTGTCGTTGGATTAGGTGTCACAAGAAACTGTTTGATCATGGCTCCAACCTTATCATCGGGAAGAGTCACACTCCCAGCAGGTAGTACCTCGATACGCTGACTAACAAGTGTAGAGCAGTCTCCAAGATAGCCCTCAAGTGCTACTGTGTATATACCCGCAGAGTTCATTGTGAAGATAAGCCTCTCATCACTCTGGCTCTTGACAACTGCCCCGACAGGGAGATGCCATTTTAGTCGATCAGCCTTGATTTGACTGATATTAACTACATGGATCTCTGCTCCTAGGTCTACAGAACTTGGAGCTGTAATATCAATGGGTAGTTCGGTCTGACTCTCACGGATTATAACCTCAGCGGAGGCTGTGCAACCGCCCTCATTGGTCACGATGACACGATAAGTGCCAGCACGGCTAACGCTAAGCTCTTTACCAGTTTCGCTGAGAGGCTGACCATTACGCAACCATGAGTAGCTTACATTCTCTTGATTGGATGTAGCTCGTAGATTACGACTTTGATCTTTACAGAGAGTAAAGGCTTCGGAGAGGTTTACCTTGAGTTCGTCTGGCTGTGTCAAGCTCAAGCGATAGCGTAGCGTACATCCAGCAGCATCAGATATCAGAGCTACATATTCTCCAGCCTGGAGTTTATCTCGCTGACGAGTAGTAAGACTAGGACTATCCTCCCAACGTATCGTATAGGGACTCGTACCTCCACTGATATTGAGTTTGATGCTACCATTAGAAGCTCCAAAGCAACTGGGGTGCACTAATTCTGGTCGCACAACAAGGGCGTCAGGTGAAGAAACCTCTGCTGTAGCATCAATAGTACAGCCTCTACTATCTGTAACACGGAGGAAGTAGGTACCTATTTCGTTAACTCGCAGACTTGAGTTGGTTTCACCCTCCTTGTTCCACTCATATGAATATGGAGCAGTGCCTCCCGTGACAAGCGCTTCGATAGAGCCTTCTCCTCCACTACAATTAGGGCTGATGACCTTAAACTTGAGGCTTAGAGCCTCGGGCTGAACTAATGTAAATACGGTAGATAATACACTGATGTTATTAGCATCTGTAATCTTCACTTGATATTGTCCTGCACTAAGACCACGAGCGATACTATCTGTTTGTTGACTTAACTCTTCGTTAGAACCATTGGTTAGCTTATACCAAGTGTAGGTGTAGGGCAGACGGCTCGCTATATGGGGCTTGCCACCCTTAGTATGTGCTGTTATCTCTCCGTTACTATCTCCGTGACAGCTAACGAAGCGACTTTCCTTAACCTCAACATCTAGGGGAGGAGGAGCATTGAGCATTATATCAAGCTTTGCTCGACAACCACAAGGGGCATTCTTATCCTCGGGGGCGAGAGCATCAAAGCGGGCATCCTCTACAATGACCTGATATTCTCCTCTAGATATATTAGATAGAGTGTAGATATAGGCTCCCCCATCGGGGCGTACAGAAGTAGGGGTAAAACTGCGGCCATCCGACAGACGTATGATACGAACCTGGTAGCCGTTAGCGAGTGGAGTTCCCCCTGAGGCTCTAAAACTGATGGAGCCATCAGAAGAGTTATAAGCTAAGGGACTTACAACAGCTTCCTCCAAAACAGACACAGCTTCGGAGGGCTCAGCCAGTGTGACGCGGTGTATGAGCTCATTGCCTCCACCGTCTTTGGCGAAGCAATCATTGCTATCATAAACCTTGAGGGTATATTGCCCTGCTGGAAGGCGTGAGAAAGTAGTTGTTGAGCTAAACTCTTGGGTGCGGATCTCCGTCCCTGAGGCATCAAGCAGATGTGCCTTGAAGCGCCCTGTTCCGCCCGAGGCCGTGAGTGTGATGGCACCATCAGTGCCAGCGAAGCAACTCACATACTTCTTGGTAAACGAGTGTGTGATGGCAGGTCGCTCGGCGATGGTCATATTGATGACATGGCTAGGTGCTTGGGCGTAAGCAGCTAATCCATTAGAGTGTGTCCCTAAGAGAGCGAAGGTATAGCTCCCTGCTGTGAGCCCCCGAATGTAGAAGCCATTATTGGCATCAAGAGCCTCAATATTATCTACCCTCTCCCTGATATTCCCAATCAATCGAGCAATTCCAATAGTTTCATTGGGCTTCAGTGCTCTATCTAGTCTCACATAAATAGAGGCATCTTGAGAGTTATGACAACGCTCTTGTTGCATCTCTGTCGAGATAATATGAGGGACTGTGAGTGTAGGCTTGAGCGTGATGATCTTATATTGACTCTCCGTGCGTGCCTCATCGGTGATAGCGTTAATGCGAAAGGCAATGGATTTGCCACTCACAATCAAAGCTCGATAGTCGGCTTCGCTCATAAGGTCTTCGCCCTTGAGCGTAACAACGGACTTGCCCTCACTATAAGATACGCCTGCCGGTAGGGGGGCCCAGGTTGGGTCTCCTACTATTCGGTACTCCCATTGATAGGTTGCCTCAACGAAACCTTTTGTTGCCTTGAGGGTAATAGGATCTTTGTCTGGCAACATACGATTAACACTTACTTCCGACCCCTGCCCCTGGTTGTGGAAGTAATGGAGGTTAATAGAGATGGGAATAAGCTCTACATATGCAGTAAGTCGCATATCGTCAATATATCCACCAGATTTCGACGTATTTACATAAGCACTACTGTTAGGGACATCTATGAAATCATCTCCTGTATCAGAACCAGCCCCCCAAAAGAGGAATCCGCTCCAAGACTTAAATGATCTAATTCTCACTCTTGAGGGGCGATCAGTTACATTGTAACTATTAACATAACTAGTCGGTGTTTTCCCCCATGAGTCTCCAGGAAAACTGCCTCCATAGTTATAATGATAAACTTGTTTGTCAATGCCATTCGTGACAACATGGTAATATAGATCTAAAGTAGACATGGTATTCCCATAGTTGTAAATTGGGCTAAATGTCACAGACAACTTATACTTCCCGTCTTCTTGAGCTAGAGCACAAGTAAGAGAAACAAAGAATGTAATAATGATTACAAATACCTTTTTTATCATAGTGTTAAGCTTCTCTTAATCGTTTGCGGCTTACTGCCCTTATGCTTGACTACAAGGGTATAAGTATTGCTCTTTCCCTGTTGGGTTTCACTGTCTACGACTTCTCCCTCGGCAGGTAGGCTATCACGATAGAGGTATAAGCGTCCTTGCTCATCTGTCTTATAGAGAGCTACACTTATGAGTGCTGGAACTTGTGTCTTCCACTTAATAGCTATTACTCCTTCTGGCAGGGTACTGAGGCTAAGATGGCTATCTACCAAGGCTTTTTCACTTATCTGAGCTCCGATAGCGACTTCTTGAGACAGCACAGAAAGAAGCCTCTTACTAGAGTAGGCTTGCATCTGATAGATGTAGCTCTTCCCTTGTTCGTCTTTGATGCGATAAGTTCTCTGGGTCTTATCATCAATCTTCGCGACTTGATGCAGGGTATTACTTCCTAGCTCCTTCCTAAAGATGATAAAACCTGTAAGGTATGGGTCATCTGCGGCTTCCCAGTGAAGCACAGTATGCTCCTTATCATGCTCTATACGAGTAATACTTGGTGCCGTGGGTGCAAGTACATTAGGTTTTAATGCCTCAACAAGCTCTGATTGCTCAGATTGATTGTAGCGATGATCAAGAGCTGTCAGGGCATAGTACACCTTACTATTAAGAGATTGCAGACTGACGCTGTCCTGATATAGAGTATCTCGTATGGCTACATCTGTAATAGGGATTAACTCTTCACCCTTATTCTCTCCTCGGTATAGGCGATACCCCAATATGTCTGCCTCTTTATTAGCACTCCATTGTAGACGGACCTTACCTAGACTATCTACTTGAGCTCTTAGTCCAGTTGGCTTGCTCGGGGGAATACTATCAATCGGCTGCAGAAGGATGGGTAAAGATTCTCTTGATACCCCTCTCTTAGGCTTAGCTTCTATCTTATAGTAGACATATTTCGCTTTAGGAATATCTATCGTATAGCTCCTTACGGAAGGAGCTAGTCCCTGTTTCAAGGGAACATACTTCTTATCATTGGTCGAGTGTAAGATACTGAAGCTCTCCAAGAGGTCTTCTTCCTCTGGGGAGAATGTCCAACTCATCTGCGCCCCACCCTTTTCATTAAAAGAGGCAGAGCTAATCATAGGTATCGTCTTAAGACTTGGATATCCAGCTCCTGAAACAACTATGCTATATGCGCTCTTAGTACCAAAAGGAGTAATCCCAGCTACACGATAGTAATAGGTCTGTCGGTTAGCAATGCTATCCGTATAGGTAATCGGAGCATGTGCGCTCTTTTCCCCTTTGGCCATACGAGTAATAGGCTCTGGGGTAATAGGAGTAAAGGTATGTCCATCCTCACTCCTCTCAACGATGTAGCTATTATATAGGTGTACTAATCCATTGTAGTCCCAAGAGAGTTGAGCCGATGCATCCCCGAAGCGAACAGAAAGGGCTTGAGGCTTGACTAGCTGGGTATTCTGCCCCATGATGACGAAGTTTAGCCCGGCCTTGATTGGATTCTTCTTGTCTGTACTGAGTGCGATGACTCTATACAGGTATCGCTCTCCAGGCTTAACCGTTGTATCCTCCCAGCCCCATCCCATAACCTTGGCAACAGGAAAGCATAGGTCGGCTGCATAAGCCGAGAAGAGATAACGCTGCTCTCTTTGCTCATCAAGAGCTATAGCCTTGGCCATGGGGTTATCTCCGAGACCGACCTCAAAGTCCTCCCCAAAGACAGCTTGTGCCATCACTAAGCCCATAGGATATTGTGTGGCTATAGTCTTGAGTTCATCGCTCTCTCTTGGCTTGAGCTCAGCACCTAAGATATGAGCCTCGGGGCTTGGTAGTATTCGTCCGTTACGTGCGATAGTCAGACGCTCTAAGCGAACCCCATGCTTGTTCAAGCTTTCCCAAGTTTTGGCATCACTGGCAATCCATCGTAATAACACTTTATCACTATGGACTTCAGTCCTTACTTTAATGCTTCCCTGTGACTTCGTTTGTGCCTTGAGCATAGCCGACAGGAACAAACATATCCCAAGGGTAAGGAGCCTCATACCCCATCTTGCTTGTTTCATCGCTCTGTGTTAAACTTGAGATTGTTATTGTAAAGGATAGGCATCGTTGAGCTTACGGTACCGTCAGGTAAGACATAGCTTACGAGAGCCTTATACTTGCCATGTCTGAGTACGGGTAAAGTTCCAAGGGCGAAGCGCTCGTAAATACTACGCCCCACTAGCTCTCGGTTATTGACCACAAGCCCCTGTAGGTCGCTAAAGTCAGCAAAGACAACATGCGAAGCTAAGAAAGTGAAGGGGAATCGATAAGCTTGCTTATTGAGAGTCCCGTCACTCAATTTAGACAAGAAGTATGGACTTGGGGCAAAGGCATAATAGGGTGGTGCACCATAGGGTTGCTCACTACGATAAGTTAACTCAAGACCAGCAAAGGGATAACCCTCATAAACTAAGGGGTAGACGGTCTTGGCAAAATAATCCTCTTCTAGCGTTGCTTTGAGTTGCACAAGGGCTCTCCCTTGTGTTTTCTCTACCCCTAATACTTCAGCCTCGTCAAAAGCCTCATCAGCTCGGACATCCAGTTCAAGAGGATAAGCTGAGGCTTCATCATAAACAGCAAAGCCATCTTTAATCTTGAGGGCATCCATCTTTTCCTTGAAGGTACTGTGCTGACTTGTACTGAAGTCATAGCTGAGGATAGCTTTCTCTAGGTTGCTAGCCACAAGGCGCTCAGCCCTATCACCTCCAATACGCACACTTAAGTCTTCGCTATCAAGATGAGTAGTAGAGTTACTCTTAGTACCTTCTTGCCCCTCTTGAAGTCCTGCAGTGTAGGCTAGGCTCAGCGTGTAGGGAGTTTTCTTTCTCAGGCTGGGGATAATAAACTCTAGTCTATTCTCGCTTTCGTTGTAGTTGAAGTCCGTGGACACTCGTCCGCCCTCTTCATCAAGGAAGCTCATCTTGTAGTCAAAGCCCTTCTCAAAGAGGTACTTTTGTCCCATCTTGAGCTGCACATAGCCCTTGTTACTTTCCTTGGGGAGGAAGTATGACTGGCCTACAACTGGGTAAGCATAAACGACATTGGCAAGAGGGATTTCACTGGGAGCCCCACCCGTAGTGAAAGTATGTGTCTTCTCTTCTATTGCTGGTTTACCCGAAGTCACAACTTGATGCCAAGAACCATTTATAAACTCTTCAAAGCCAACACGAACACTTGCCGTAAGCTCTGTATTTGGCGGAAGGACTTCTTTAGCCTGCAAGCTGAGCTTAGTCTTATCATCACCCCACACAAGTTGAGCAGCAATGCTCTTGCCTTCCTTGTCCTTAAGGTCAAAACTTTTGAGACTAATACGATAGATCTTATTTACACCACGCTCGTCTGAGGCCTCAAAGGTTTTACCCATTGCAACATTGAAGGTTGCTTGAGGTACAGCAAAGACACTTACTTCTCGCTCCCCGATAACTGGCGAAAGATCATTGATCATTGGTTCATCTACGGGAGATGAGCCTGGAGTGACGACTTCACACTCTTCGCCGATACTTAGCTTAAAGCGAGCATGTCCCTTCACAAGCCCAAGCACATTAAGATTTACGCCAAGGTATCCCTTGAAGAAGGTTGGATCGGGTAGGCCTGCTTGTAGCAAGGCGGCCGCACCTCCCCTAATGACAGGGACACGCACACGCACAAACCACAACTTAATTTTTACACCCAACTCGCCTTGCAGATAGGCATAAGCCTGCCCTTGAGCGTACCAGCCATTCAGACCGATTGTCCCAGAGCGGCCTCGACATTGTGCCTGACCATAATCCTTGAGCATCACATCAAAACCTAAGCCTGCATTAAAGTTGGCATACATGATAGCAAACTGAAGGTCACCAGTACGCACTCCCAGTTTAGAGCCAAAAGCGAAGCCTTTACCTGTACTTAGAGCGTCTAAATTACGCCCTAGGCTCAGACGGCTAATATCTTGCCCTATAAGATTAGCTACTTCTTGCGGAGGAGTAGGCATACCCGGAATACGGCTTCCTGCCATTAGGTAAGCATCACTCTTAACAGCGAGAATGCTACCAACATTTAACTTCAAGCCAATAGGAGTCGCAGGAGTCCCTAGATGTAAGTACCACTCCTTAGGATCAATATGCAGTACCCCCCTTCCGGCAAGTCCATCAGGACCAGTACCTGCGATTACACCAGCTGGACTTGACACATAGACTTGGCTCACGGCGTGTAGGCTACTATTGTCCAGATCCAACTGCATAAAAATAGAACCTGAAATATTAGCCCCCTTAAGTGCTTCTGGTAGTTTCTTTATACTTAAAGCCCCTAGAATGTTCTCAAAGTCACCACCCTGCTTCAGCTGTTCTCCTAAGTTGCTCGGAATGAAACGATGTTGTTGCTCTATCCTCTCTTCTGCGGACACTTCGCCCCTAAGATCTTTAGGGAATTGAGCATAGCCATAGAAACCGACCATACTTAAGCCTCCAGAACGAGAAAAAATTATCTCTAGGGCAGCCTCACCTTGTGCCATTTTGCTGATTTCAAATAATGTAGATGCCTTGAATCCGAGTCCTTTACTCTCATCAGGCACGTACTGAGCACTTCGGAATTTGCCACCCTCGGCACTTTGCCCTTCAGCTCGCACACCATAAGTAAGAGCTCCCCCAATACCATTGAGGGTCATAGGAGCAACAAGCGGTATACCTTGAGGGAAAGTCCCTTGGCCATCGGCATACCAATAACTATTGCTGCCTTTACGACCAAAGCCTGCGCGGACTTTCCACGAAACATGATTAGTCTTGCCTAAACCCAGCGATAAGAGAAGATCCCCAGTAAAGCCATTCCCATAAATTGTATCGTCGCGATGCCAATTAAGCTTACCTACCAGACCAATCTTGCCCGCAATTTTAGCATCAAGGGCAATCTCACTGACGTCCATACCCTCATAATACCAGACATTATCGCGATAAGCCGCTCGTAGCGTAATGTTTGTCTTTCCTGAAAAGAGATTTTTCCCTAGGCTGAGCCCAGCCCCTAGTGTCAAATGAGCACCTCGTTCATTAGCTCCGAGTTCTAACTGGTGTATGGAGAGAGGAAAATCTCCCAGCTTAGCCTCACCCTCGTATCCCAAAGCCTCAACGCTAATATAAGGTGCTTTGGTAGTTAAACGAAGGTTGCGAAATTTTAAACTCGCTAATTTAACGGACTCAGAGCCCTTGAGATCATCAAGTCCTTCGGTCTTGCCAAGAGCCATCCGACCATGCAAAACAGCCTCTGGGACAAATTTGTCGTCTATTAAATCAAGCTTAACATAAGAGCTGGGATCTAAGTGAGCCTCAGCATTAAAGATTGAGAAGTTCAAACTAGAGTCTGGCCGAACAACCAATGTATAACGGTCGTTCATTTGCATAAAACCCTCATAGGCTAAGGTTGTTGTTTCCCCTTTGAAAGGCAAGCCTAGGCGGCCTTTAAGCTCCGAAGACACTAGCTCGCTGGCTACAAGGTGCATCGCAAAGCGATCCACGGAGAATTTCCAACCGCTGGCACTCCCTTTATCCAGTTGCAGAACATTATCCGCAACAAATATCCCTGTAATGCCATTATCATCAATTAATAGATTCTCGGCAGAGAAACGTGCATTAGAAAAAGCTTTAGGTAGAGTCACGGAAACACTCTTAGCGTATACCCCCCGCCATAGTGTACGTTCATCTGGTAGAAAACCTTGTTCATATTCCTTGGGGAAGTCTATATCTTTAGAGTTGCGCACGCTACTGAAGTCAAAGACCACATCGTTAGCATCAAAAACATAGCCCCTAAGTCCCTTTATTTCAAAAGAAGGTAGGCTCATCGATACAAGTAAGTCGTCCCAGCTTTCTATGACTGTGCTGAAACGACCAACTACTTGTTCACCATTTATCGCTGATGATATCAGAGAGGTTGGAAAATGTACCTCTGCATCTAAAGCTAAGTTTTTAAAGCCATCACAATTGATGGTCATGTAAGTATTGCTCTCAGAGACACCTCGAGTACGATTGAATCCGCCCTTAAGAACAAGGGATGTATTACCTCCATTGAACGGGATCTCTATATCTCGGAGAAGTGATAACTTGACTTCATCAGCCAAGCCTCCTGAATGAGTACCCTTGACACCCTCTGCGCCAAAGAAGAGGACTAACCTACGACCATCACTTCCCTGTGGAATAATGGCTTTTGCATAAACGGCAAGTTCACTATGGGCTGGCCCCAATGCAAAACGATTAACGGCAATGGTAACTTCCATACCGCTAATCGTTCGCTTCATTCCTATGGGCAAATGTGCCATAGGCAAGTCATTATAATCTAAGCTCTCAACATAGGCATTGCGCTGAGCTAGATCGGCAAAAGTTCGTTCTACAACCTCAAGTTGCCGTTGAGTATTCTGAGAAGTTTGAGCATATCCCCCGTTAGGTAGACATAGTAGGCAGAAGAAAATCAGTAGAATTAAACACCTCTCCAGAGAGAACTTAATCCCCCCAGCACCTATAGACCTCTCCTTTTTTGAACAAATATGCAGACTCATTAATACAGCCTAAAACAAACAACAATTACGATTCGCTACTTACGTTACTCAATGCGAATTTACTTATCATTTACCAATTGGAGACTATTGCCGCGAGTCCAGCCCTCTATTTCGAGTGCTAAGGCATCACGCCCCCCCCCGGTATGCCTCTCCGAAGAGATACACAAGCCCTTCGGTTTATCGCGCGTATTCCCTCTTATCCAGCGGAGGAAAAGCATCCTTCTCGTGAAGAAAAAAGCACCTTCACGTAGTGGTTTCCCTCTGTCTATGTACGTAGTCTTAAAGACCAGGCACGCAAATCCCAATATCCACGTACGTAGATATTAGAGCCACGTACGTAGCCCAAACCTATCTGCCACTCGTCTGCAACTTTTATCCCTACGCGGAGCAACAACCTAATAGAGGTCACTTCACAAAGCTATATAGGAATCAGGCCAAAGCTATATAGCTTTCTTCGCCATCCTATATAGCTCTACCGGTAGAAGAGCGCCCGATAGAGAAGCTATACAAGAGACAAAGGACGCTCCCTGACGAAGAAGCTGCACCTGAGGGAGTCCCAACACTCACTCTGTTTCACCAGTACGAAGACCCCAAGAGACAAGGCTATGTGGAAGCCCCCCCGAGAAATGAACGGGCAGACCGTGTACTTCGATGACGATCATCACCCCATCATGGAGGCAAGCCACGAGCAGGAGGATCTACTCTTTGCCCCAGAAGAATATACCCTCTGGAGACAAGAAGTAGAGCGAGTAAACGCCGAACTCAAGGCAAATACCCTCAAGTACAAGGACTCCTCTCCGAAGGCTCATACGGAAACTAAGGCCCAAGCACCTCGCAGGCGTAAGCAGCCTGCTCGCGATACGCTCCAAGGAGCTTCTCTCTTCGACTTCACGGATGAAGCAGGACAAGGCTAGGTGGTCCCCACAACCGAACATCGGGAGGTCTTTGACACATCCCCTCACCCCTTCCTCTCCGCCCCCAGTAGCCACCTCCGTGATGGCTCGATCGTCGTGCAGAATGGACAAGTAGGCTACCTATCCGACATCAAGAACAACGATTAGGCTTGCATCATCCTGACGCACGAGCAGTTCGGGATGATCCCTCAGGCCCTGGAGATACAACAAACCATCCTGCAAAAGGAGATGAACTCCGTAGAAGATAACCTCAATGTCCTCCGAAGAGAAGGCAAAGGCATCTCTCGAGGGATGCTTAAAGGACTCGAAAAGCGGAAGTATCCTTCGCTTGAGCAAGAGCACTCAAGAGCACTTATTTCGGATGCCCCCCCAAGTGAGAGGGTGGAGGAGAAGGCTTATAAGTATTGAACAATCCCTTATCTCAACACCCATCGACCTTAGCCTAAGACACGGCTAACTTGACCCTTCCTTAAGAAACAGAACTGTAAACCAGACACCGAACTTACCCCTTCCCAAGCCCCAAAATCGAAGTACTTCAAGCCTTATCCTAAGACACTCAATCAAAACGTATACGTTTTACGCTCGAAACGTATACCGTTCACTCAGGAAGGATATAGGTTCGGATGAGCAAGGGTGCACATTCGCTCCTTAGAGCCTAAAGATCAGCCTAAGGGAAGACCGTATGTACCACGAAAAAACAGCTAACTCTAATCTCCGTCACCTTAGCTTTGTAGCTCGAAAAGAAAGAGGTCGTACCTTCGCAATATTCAGATTATTTAGGAGCAACAATAGCTTTCTCTGGACAAATCAATTCTCATCCTACAAAACAACAGAAGAGCCGAAGCGATACTCTCGCTTCGGCTCTCCCAGTGACTGCTAAGAATAAGAAAAGGAACAGTAAGCCGCAGAGGCCCCCATGTAGAGGGACAAGGGTTATGATCAAATGCTATGCACTTCTTTGCAAGCACTTGAAGCAAGAATTATTGCGCCTTCCAACGGAAGGAACGCGTATATTCTTTCTTTGTTTCAAACATTCGGTGATCCTCAGATAGAACACGCTTGAGTATCTTACCTGCATCTTTGGCTGCTTGATCAAACGCATAGTCATGACCACGATGCTTGTTGATATGACGGAAGTAGAGAACCCCTAATGGATAGTGCTCCCAATAGGAATTATCTCCTCCAATAAAATCTCTAGCGCAAAACCACTCACTCTTACGTATGGCGCACCAACAGTAGACTGCACCCTGCAAGAATGCCTTAATCTTCTGTAGTTCTTCTTCTGAAAGACCATGAACCTTCTGGATCAAAGTTTTCTTTCCTTCAAGCATAGTTTAATCATCTAATAAGTTTATACTATCCAAAGATACACTATAGCTTTTAATGTTGAGCAAGCTCGAACGCAAGGAGAATACCACAAGATTGGATCAATCTACGGCTTCAACATCTTCGTCAAGACCGAGAGCTCAGCAAAAGATCTCTTCCAAAGCTCCGTCAATCGATTCTTCGTCAAAGGAGAGGGAAGCATCTACTACACCTACAACAATGGTAAACTTGCCAGCGACCCCAAGCTAGCCTGCCAAAACTTTCTCTCCGTCCTCGAGAGTGCATGCCCAAGGTGATGGCAACCCACGAGAAGGAGCTCACCAGAGCCTCACAAGACATCGAGATCTACAAGGCGATGGCTAGCGGACAGTGGAATAAGGAGGAGGCTCTTAGAGACCTCAAAGCACAGGCAGCAGAGCTTGACAGAAAATAGCCCTCTCCCTCATCCCTACGGACGGAGCCGAGGGGGAGGGAGAGGACCAAGTAATACAGCAGAAAGAGAACGTACAGCAGCACCCCAATGGAGGAGGCAACACACGCCCGATATCTGTAGGGCAGTCAGCTACGCCAGAAGAATCATCCTCCTTAGCTCAATCCACGGCTTCCCGACCCAACGAGAAGGAAGAAGCTGTGAGTAAAGTCGTCTTCGCTAAACCGAAGATAAGGTAAGAGGAGCTACCAACCACTTGTGCAGATGGAGATAAGTTGTATTAGGATGAAAGCTCCAAGAAGTGGCTAAGGCGCTCTATCTCTTCTCGGAATTTTGTTGGATTATTATCTCGTAACTTCTGAATGTTTTGAAGCTTCCATTGAACTGCCGGGAACCGTCCTAAATCACCCGCTACACAAAGGCTCCAATCAGGAGTGCCCTGTTCAAATGACAAGAGAAACCTCTTATCCCTACCTGTCCAGTTCTCACGAACCCTCTCTACAAGATTCTTGCGAGCCTCTTCATAATCACAGTAGGAAAACGGCGTACTCGTCATCCCCTTGAACTGATTCTCAAGAGCTTCTTCTTGGTTGATGCGATGAGGTGACAAGGACTCAATAATGGGTTTGTCACTTCCACACAAGCTCAGGAGCAAACCTTGTTTGACCTGCTCCCAATTCTCTTTTCGCATCAACCAAAAATCAAAGAGGTCCCGAGGATGTTGCCGACTAAGAGCTGCAGCGAGCTTCCCTCCGTAGAGTTGAGCATAAGAAACAATACGAGCCTTACAACTTGCTTGGAATACTTCTTGAGCCTTAGGGCACAAACTCAGGATATCGGCTTCCCCAAGAAGGCCTCTTTTCATTCCATTGACTTCAATCTTAACTAGGGCACCTTGATAAGCGCACTGTAGCTTCCACACATCGGCTCTGTGCATGACTTTGATGTCAGGAATGGTGCGCTCTATATGCTCTTTTAAGCCCTGCAACAAGCGATTGATATCAGCCAAGCTCTCACTCCTCGGAGCAATAGGGATATAAGGATATAAGTAAGATCAATATCCACAGAATAACGAGGCATATCTTGATGGAAAAGATTGATCGCCGTTCCTCCATGAACAGCAAATTCTTTTATCCTATAGACAGAAGGCATGATGCGTATTAGCAAGGCTACCTGCTGATGATACTGCTGGCTATTCATAATTATATAATTCTTTAGGAATAGTCATCTTGTATTTAGCAACATAGGCCCCATCCTTAACCAGCTGATGCTTGTGGGAACCAATATCAATTCGGGATACATCTAAATCGTCGAACCAAGCATGCCCAGCCTTTTCCGCCATATAAAGGAAAAGACGTCGCACACGATAATGCTCGACTTCCTCTAATAGCAACTGCAGTACATCTGCTCGAAGCACCGTGAGTTGTTCCATTATATAGAAGAGATCGACATAGTTATATAGCTTGGGAGCTAAATACAGACACTCGATAAAAGCCTGTTCTGGGATCGATACTTGGAGTAGCCAATCTTGATATTGGAATGAAGCAAGGCGAACTGATTGAAGTATCGACGAATGAAATGGTCTGAAATCACGATCAAACAAAGAGGATTTCAACCATAAAGGGACGGAGCGCTGTCGCATGCCAACCATCAAGACAGGCTTGCCCATAGGGACATAGTGATTGAACCCCCATAACTCCAAAGCGGAATGAGCCGCAACATACAAGTCAGAAGATACTTGACTTTGATAAGAAGCCAGGGCTCCCAAAGCAGACAAGCTCTCTCCTTTACGATAAAAAACACCCTTTGATAGAGCTGATAACCACCCAGACTTACGATAGCGCATAAGGAGCTGAGGGCTATAGCCTTGGTCATGTAGCCAGCTCGAGAAGAAGAGCCCGCCCTTCTGGGCAAGCTGAAGTAGCTGGTTTATCTTTGCTTCTCTATATACACCCATAGTTTATCACTATTTTTTTTATCAACCACAAAGATAGGCAATTGAAGATGACTTCCGCCTGTCCTAAAGTTGATTACTCTGCCAAATAATACACTATAAGTTTATTACAAAGGTCGAAACTTCAACCAATAGAACTCTCAGGGGCTAAAACCTCATCGCTACCACTCCCCGCGTCGCCTAAGCATCTCATCAACCTCTGCTCTCAAAAAGAGCAAGCGGCCATTAGCCTTGAGGTAGGGGATCTTCCCAAGGGAGACCCAGTTATAGATGGTCTTCTGCTCCACCTTGAGGAGCTTAGACACGTCAATAATGTCGAGATACTCTGCTCGGAGGGGAGGATAAACCCGAAGTTCTTGCTCCTGCCTTTGCAGGCAGAGCAGCTCATCAAGCTTAGCTTCCATCAGCATAAGCTTCTCAAAAAGGCTCCGAAACTGAGCCTTGCTCTGGTGTGAATCTAGATGGGGCATGACTTATTCTCTTGATAGTTTCCTTGGGCATCTTGCCTAAGAATGCCCTGCTCTTTCATATAGGCAATGTACTTCTTTGCGGTACGATCTTTGATCTCGAGCTTGCGCAATAGTCTCATATAGGTGCATGAGTACGTGGGTAGAGCTATAATAGGATGGCGAAGAAAGCTATATAGCTTTGGACTGATTCCTATATAGCTTTGTGAAGTAACCTATATTAGGTTGTTGCTCTGCGTAGGGATAAAAGTTGCGGACGAGTGGCAGAAAAGTTTGGACTACGTACGTGGCTCTAATATCTACGTACGTGGATATTTGGATTTACGTACCTGGTCTTTAAGACTACGTACATAGACAGAAGAAAACCACTACGTGAAGGCACTTTTTTCTTCACGAAAACACTGCTTTTCCCTTCGCTGGATAAGAGGAATACTCGCGATAAGGCGAAGGGCTTGTGTATCTCTTCGGAGAGGCATATTGGGAAGCTGGGCGTGCGATGCCTTAGCTCTCTAAATAGTGGACAGGACTCTAGGCAACAGTCTCATAGATGTCTACCGGGGCTGCAATGGGACTGATAAGAGATAGAACTTGGTTAGTTTATTCATCAAAAGAGCACGTGAATCTTCCTCTGCCACATAACCTCCTATAAAAGAGAAGCTTTGCTTATCGTTCGTTTTTCTGTACCTTTGTCAACCGAAAAAGAGAGATGTTTTACTTTCAATAGCCATTCAGAAGAGTAGTCAAGAGTCAGTCAGAAAACTGCTAGACTTTTACTACATTCCCCGCTTGACTAGATTAGATAGAACCTGTCATACAACAACATAGGTGGGATGCGTTCATATCCCGCCCTCTCCGCAGTATATAGCATGAGCGATCAAGTGAGCGAGACTCTCTTCGTCGCTCTTTTTTTTCTTTATCTCCACATCGGGGGGAAGAGCCGTAGGCTACGGAGAGCGCTCCGCAGCTCTCTGCCTGCGCGCAGCCGCAGGCAACTAAGATGGCATCGTCTTTGTTAGGATAAGAGTGGGACTAAGGCCGGATACGCCTACCCGCTCAAACGACAAGACAACATAGATAACGAATGATAGAACAAAAGAAAACAGGCGGGTCAGGGCGTCCCTTCCGCTTCAACGAACTCTGGATCTACGCGATCATCCTCGCTATCCTCGGGGGGCTCTTCCTCTGGGATGGTGGCTTCGGCGAGAATAAGGATATGAGTTGGAACGAATTCCGCCAGATGATGAATCAGGGTGCCTTCACCCAGATCACCGTCGACCGCGGGGAGAAGACCGCCACGGCGCAGCTGAACAAGCGTGCTGCCGACAGTCTCTTCACCCACCGCTCTCCCGTGCTGGGTCGCGAGCAGAAGCGCATCGAGTACACGGTAAAGACGCAGATCCCTACCGTCGACCGCTTCGCCGAAGCCTACGACACGAGCGGCACGACCGCTAAGGTAGCCTACAAGGAAGAGAGCTCCCGCTGGATCTCTCTCACGGCCAATATCGTCCCCTTCATCATCATCGCCCTCTTCTGGATCTACATCTTCCGCCGCTCATCGGGTGGCGCAGGTGGCGGTGTAGGAGGTGGTATCTTCAATATCAGCAAGAGCAAGGCTCAGCTGTACGAGAAGGAGAGCACCTCGGTGACCTTCAACGATGTAGCAGGTCTACACGAAGCGAAGGTCGAGATCGAGGAGATCGTCCACTTCCTCAAGAATCCCGCTAAGTACACGCAGCTCGGGGGTAAGATCCCCAAGGGCGCACTGCTCGTAGGCCCTCCAGGGACGGGTAAGACCCTGCTGGCAAAGGCCGTAGCAGGTGAGGCACACGTCCCCTTCTTCTCACTTGCCGGCTCGGACTTCGTCGAGATGTTCGTCGGCGTCGGGGCTTCACGTGTCCGTGACCTCTTCAAGACCGCCAAGGAGAAGGCCCCCTGTATTATCTTCATCGACGAAATCGATGCGGTGGGTCGTGCCCGTGGTCGCAACAACAACCTCGGGGGCAACGACGAGCGTGAGAATACGCTGAACCAACTCCTCACCGAGATGGATGGCTTCGGCACCAATAGCGGTATCATCGTGCTGGCTGCTACGAACCGCGCCGACATCCTCGACGCAGCCCTCCTGCGTGCGGGCCGCTTCGACCGTCAGATCTATGTAGACCTTCCCGACGTCCACGACCGTAAGGAGATCTTCCTCGTGCACCTTCGCCCGCTGAAGATCGACGAATCTGTTGACGTCGACCTCTTGGCACGCCGTACCCCAGGCTTCTCGGGTGCTGACATCGCCAATATATGTAATGAGGCAGCCCTCATCGCTGCCCGCGCTGGCAAGGAGTTCATCTCCCGTGATGACTTCATGAACGCCGTCGACCGCGTCGTCGGTGGTCTGGAGAAGAAGAACAAGATGACCACCGAAGAGGAGCGTCACAGCATCGCCCTCCACGAAGCTGGACACGCCACGGTCAGCTGGTTCCTCCAGTACGCCAATCCGCTGGTCAAGGTCACCATCGTACCTCGAGGCAAGGCTCTCGGCGCCGCTTGGTACCTCCCCGAGGAGCGTCAGATCACCACGACTCAGGCTCTGCGTGACCAGATGTGCGCCACACTCGCAGGTCGTGCCGCCGAAGAGGTCTTCCTCGGCCGCATCTCTACGGGTGCAGCCAACGACCTCGAGCACACCACGAAGACGGCCTATGCTATGGTCGCCTACTACGGGATGAGCGACAAGCTCCCCAACGTCAACTACTACGATATGCAGGGTGATGGCTATGGCCTGACGAAGCCCTACAGCGATCGTACCGCCGAGCTCATCGACGAAGAGGCTCGCGAGATCGTCCGTGTCGAATATGAGCGTGCTAAGGAGCTCCTCCGTGAGCATGCCGAAGGTCTCAAGACGCTGACGCAGCTCCTCCTGGACCGTGAGGTCATCTACACCGAAGATGTAGAGCACATCTTCGGTAAGCGCCCTTGGGTCAGTCGCACTGACGAAATGATCCTGGAGCACGAAGAAAAGAATCAGGAGAAGGAGCAGGGACAAGAATCCACAACCCCAACAACAGATACAGAAGCAACATCGAATGAGTAACCTCGTCAAGCGAGCCATCTTCGGCTCCCTCTATGTAGGCCTGATCCTCGCGGCACTCCTGCTGCGTGAGCACCTCGTCTACATGATCGTCTTCGGCCTCTTGGTCTTCCTCGGTACCTGGGAGTGGTCGAACCTCGTGTCGACTCACCGCCTCTTTCCCCTGCGCCGCATCTTCGACGCTACGGCTGCAGTCTATCTCTTCTGGGCGACTCACGAGATCGCTGACAAGGGTATCGCGTACGCCGCCTTCCTCGTTCCCTACGCTGGCTACCTGCTCTACATCTTGGTACGCAGCATCTACAGCGAGCGTCAGGCTATGCCGACCGACTTGGCGAAGGTGATCTTCGGACAGATCTATGTCGGGGGCTTCCTCAGCATCGCAAATATCTTCTACACCGATACCTCGATCATCCTCCTCACGATCTTCGTCTCGATCTGGGCCAACGATACGGGCGCTTATCTGGCGGGCTCTACCCTCGGACGTCATAAGCTCTTCCCCTCCGTATCACCTAAGAAGAGCTGGGAAGGCTTCGTCGGCGGGCTCATCGCAGCCGTCGTCGCTACGGGTCTTCTCCTCGGCTGGGAGCAGTGCTATATCGGTGTCATCATCTCTATCGCCGCTACGTGGGGTGACCTCTTCGAGTCGATGGTCAAGCGTAGCGTCGGTGTCAAGGACTCGGGCAATATCATCCCTGGTCATGGTGGTATCCTCGACCGCATCGACAGCCTCCTCTTCACGCTGCCCTTCGTGGCCTTCTTCCTCTGGGTACTCTATACCTATCAGCTGATCCACCTCGCCTAATCATCCCCCTGATGAACGTCAGACTTCCCCTTGGTGCACGTGGCACCGCCCTTCTACTCTCGGCCTTTGCCTCGCTGTGGCTGCTCGCTTCGTGCGGTGTGAGCTCCCGCCAGAGCCGCCCCTCCGACCCGAAGCAGCCTGTGAAGCGTGAGTTCCGAGGCGCTTGGCTCCCGACGATCTACCGCAGCGACTACGCTTCGCTCTCTCGCGAAGAAGCCCGTAAGCTCCTGAGCAACCGCATCGCGCTCCTACAGCGCCTCGGTTGCAATGCGGTTATCTTCCAGGTGCGCGCTGAGGGTGATGCCTTCTATAAGAGCACCCACGAGCCCTGGAGTAAGTACCTCACCGGTAAGCAGGGCGAAGCTCCCAACCCCTCTTGGGACCCTCTGGGCTTCGTCATCGACGAGTGCCACTCCCGCGGTATGGAGCTCCACGCTTGGGTCAATCCCTATCGTGGTGCGGGCAATGCCGAGGCTTATCTGGCGCCTAACCACGCTGCTAAGCACTCGCCCGAGCTCTTCATCCGCCACGGCAAGCAGCTCTACATGGATCCAGGCAATCCTCAGAGCATCCGCTATATCAGCACTATCGTCCGCGACATCGTACAGCGCTATGATATCGATGCCATTCACTTCGACGACTACTTCTACCCCTACCCACAGGCAGGCTTAGAGTTCGATGACGAAGAGTCCTTCAGCCGCTACGGCCTCACGGCAGGTTACCGTCCCGAGCAGAAGAACGAATGGCGCCGTGAGAACGTCAACCGCCTCATCTACACGATCCGTCAGACCATCCTCGAGACTAAGCCTTGGGTGCGCTTCGGTATCAGCCCCTTCGGCATCTACCGCAACGAAGCCTCTTCACGCGAAGGCAGCAAGACCTCGGGCCTGCAGACCTACGATGACCTGCACGCTGACGTCCTACACTGGGTGCGTAAGGGCTGGGTCGACTACATCGTCCCTCAGATCTACTGGAATATCGGTCATCAGGCTGCCGACTACGCTGAGCTCACGCAGTGGTGGGGCAAGCACACCCCTCAGAAGAAGGCACAGCTCTACATCGGCCAGCACGCTGCTCGCACGATGGACAGCGGTCAGCTCGAGGAGAAGCTCGCCCTCAGCCGACGGAATAGCAGTGGGAACTCCTGGTGGTCAGGCGAAGATCTCGTGAAGAACTACAAGGGTCTTGGCGATAGCCTCATCACCAGCTACCAGACCTACCGTGCGCTCCTTCCCGAGGTACACGGTGCTCTCGGTAAGACGAAGGCCCCTGCCGCTATCAGCCTCATCCTCGAGGACACCAACGAAGACGGGCACATGATCCTCTGGGATGACTACCGCGAGCCCAGCGACCCCGAGACGGCATTCTACTATGCCGTGTATGCCTTCCCCGAAGGTACGCGCCCCGACATCTCTGACGTGCGCTACCTGATGAGCATCTCTACCAATCCCTACTTCATCCTGCCCAGTATGGAGCGTGGCACGACCTTCCGCTATATGGTGACGGCTATCAACCGCTTCTGGCAGGAGAGCAAGCCAGCATCGATCCGCATCAGCTACTAAGGAGCTAAGCGCATAACCCATATATAAGCCGAGGGGGCTACGGACGCAGTGTCCGTAGCCCCCTCGCTTTGCTTTAGGATGAGGAAAGGGAGGCGCGTGCTACTTAGCAGGCGAAGAGTTCACCGTGCTGGCACCCGTGACGACCTGACCGATCACGACGGGCTGGCCTTGGTATCTGAGGTTCGAAGCCCCCGACACGCCATAGCTGATGGTATCGACGTTCCCAAGGTCGAGGCGCGAAGCTCCAGCGAGGAGTGCCTCGACAGCACGCGTATGGAGCTGCTCAGCACGGAAGTCACAGGCCCCAGAGAGGCTCACCGATAGGTAGTCAGCCTGCCCTGAGAGGCGGATCGAGGAGGCACCCGAGGAGATGATCTCGAGGCTCTTAGCTACGTTCACCCAGCCACGGATACCCGAGGCACCCGCCGTGCTGACGGAGAGACTATCGGCGGTGAGGCGAAGGTCGGTGAGGTCAGACGCCCCCGAGAGGATGACGGAGAAGGACGACTGACGAAGGCTGTCTGGTACGGAGATATTAGCGGCATAGGTAGCCTCTACCCCGAGGAACTTGGGTAGATACACATCGATGTGGGCGCTCTTCCCGCGCTGGACATCATCGTAGGGATCGACGCCCGTGCGCTCGTGGCGCGAGCTGATGAGGAGGATGTTGTCCTTGACCTTCACCTCGATATCCTCACGGATACGCTTCGGCATTTTCTCGTCAAAGGCGACAGCAGTCTGAGCCCCCACGTGGACCGTCACGCTGAGGGGATAGTCGACGACCAGATAATCGCAAGTGGGGAGGTTCTTGAGATCAACTTCGGTGAAGCCGACGCGTGCCGTGCGACGACACGAGATGGCGAGGAGAGCTCCGAGGGTGAGCATCAGAGCCCCGAAGAGGAGTCTACGGTAATGTGTCATGATAGTGTGCGTATTGGACTTGTGTTAGTGGATCTTAGTACTATCAAAGGTAGCATTTCCTCACAAAAGCAAAGGGTATGCAAGCAAAGCGATAGATCTCCCTTGCCTTTTGGCGCAACGAGCCGTCTTTTGAGGGGGCAGAAGAAGCCCGCTCGCCATGGGGGATCTCCGCCTCTATAGTGGAGGGTGGTATGGACCTATATGGGTCAGCGGGCGAACCTATATGGGTACGTGGGTAGAGCTATATTAGATGGTTGCTCCGCGTAGGGATAAAAGTTGTGGACGAGTGGCAGATAAGTTTGGGCTACGTACGTGGCTCTAATATCTACGTACGTGGATATTT
>ERZ1674051.73-NODE-73-length-31209-cov-7.036978_pt1 | contig 31209 bp, 45 predicted proteins | sample MGYA00581125_ERZ1674051 | MGnify/ENA primary metagenome ERZ1674051 (study PRJEB41354, sample SAMEA4873326) | human saliva metagenome | biome: human-associated habitat [ENVO:00009003]; feature: mouth environment [ENVO:08000002]; material: saliva material... | reverse complement strand
TAAAAAGGATATGACATGGAAAATCAATTACAAACAACAAAAGGGGCATATTTAACAGACCTCCAGCAACTCGACGGCGAAACGTTGAGAAACTTCGTTGACCCGAAACATCAAGCAAGCCCACAAGAGCTTCAAACGTTGCTGGCAATCGTTAAGAATCGCAATCTTAACCCTTTCACTAAAGAGGTCTATTTCATCAAGTATGGGAACAACCCAGCTCAAATCGTGGTATCTAAGGATGCTTTCATGAAGAGAGCTGAACAAAACCAAAACTATGACGGTTTTGAAAGTGGTGTGATTTACGAGGACGAAAAAGGCGAACTTAAAACCAAAAAGGGCGTTATCTTACCTCGCAAAGCTACGCTAATCGGTGGTTGGTGTGAGGTGTACCGCAAGGACCGAAGCCGTCCAGTCTATCGTGAAGTTGAGCTTTCAGCTTACAACACGCATAAGAACTGGTGGCAGAAAGCACCGGGCCAAATGATTGAAAAAGTGGCAATCGTTGCAGCCGTCCGAGATGCGTTCTCGGAGAACGTGGGCGGACTATACACTGCGGATGAAATGGAACAAGCGGCACCTATTGACGTGACACCACGAGAAACACAAGAGGATGTCAAGGCTCGTAAAATGGCACAGATTGAGCAACAGAGACAGGAACAAGCTCAACCAGTCCAACCAGAGCCGGAGCTAGTCGAAGAAGGCGAGGAAGTGGAAGAACAACCTCAACCAAACTTCATTAGCGATGAACAACATGACACAATCATGCAGCAAGTCAATGAACTAGCTTTAATTACTGGCCAAGCAACCGAAACAGTAGCGAATTACTACATGAAGAAGTACAAGCTCAATGATTTTCATGAGTTGCTAGTGGCAGGTTTTAACGTGGTATCTAACGACATTCAAACACAGATTAATAATCGAAAGGGTTAAACACATGAAGGACGTAACGAACAACGCAACAAGCAATTTTCTTGAAACGATTGAACCGGTTTATACACCGGGGACAATCAACTTTGATTTTGACAAGTTCGATGCAGCTATTCAAGCGGCAGTTAGCGAGCTTTCAGACGAACAACTGGACCAACTTGAATATAGCGACATCAAAAAAGAAATTACCCGCTATAAAGGGCTTGATGACAAGCTAGATGCAAAGCGCAAAGAAATTTCAAAAATCTACAAGAACCCACTCACAGAGTTTGAGGGCAATTTGAAGAAATCTCGCAAGCCATTGCAGGAACTTGTTGACAAGTTGCGTGCTAAACGTGATGAAATCGACAATCACCAAGCTATGCTGCGAGCTGACCACGTTAGATCAGTGTTTGAAGAAAAGTGTAAACTTGCCGGACTGGATAAAGACACGTTTAAAGACAAATACGACGGCTATTCTTTGAAGAAGTATTTCAAAGACAAGAAGATGGAGTTCAAGAAGGAGACTATCGAAGAAATCGACGCTATGGTTTTGGCTGAGTATGACCGACTTGAAGAATACAAGGCTAACGTGGGCATGATTGAGGAACAAGCCCTTGACTATGAGCTACCGGCTGAACCATATACTAGAGCGCTAAATAACGATACACCTCTAGTTGAGATTCTCAAGCAAATGAAAAAGGACCGTGATGCAGCCGTAGAGCGTAAGCAGCAGGCAGAAGCCAAAGCGAAAGCAGAAGCGGCACGCCTAGCAGAAATTGAAGCTATGGCTCAACAGTCAGCAAACGAGGAAATTAAGGCGGTCAACGCTGAAACTGGTGAGGTTATCGAAGATGCTAAACCAGTCGAGGAAGTGCCTAGCAAACCCGCTGAACCGTACAAGGTCAATCTTGCTCTTACGTTCCACGGTGGAGAGAATCAATGGCATCAATTCGCTAAGCTGCTTGATGACAACTTTGTTAACTACGAAATCTTAGGAGAAAATCAATGATCAATAATGTCGTGCTGGTTGGAAGAACAACCAAAGACCCAGAGCTACGCTATACGCCTAGCAATGTCGCAGTAGCTACATTCAGCCTTGCCGTGAACCGCAATTTCAAAGACGCTAACGGCGAACGTGAAACGGACTTTATTAACTGTGTTATCTGGCGTCAGCAAGCTGAGAATTTGGCTAACTGGGCTAAAAAAGGCGCTTTGATTGGAATTACTGGACGCATTCAAACCCGTAGCTATGAGAATCAGCAAGGTCAACGAGTGTATGTCACTGAGGTAGTCGCTGAGAACTTCCAAATGTTAGAAAGCCGTGCGGCGCGTGAAGGTAGCAATGCTACTCAAGGCAATACATCGGGAGCATTTGGCAATGACAACGGCTATGCAGGACCTTACGGGCAACAAGCACCGCAACAGCAAGGACCAAACTTTGCAAGAGATAACAGCCCATACGGGAACAGTAACCCAATGGATATCACGGATGATATGCTACCATTCTGAGGTGAAGCATGAGACTAGAATTTCTATTACCAAGGTCAAAAGCTAAGCCTGCTCAAAATCTAGTTATCAACAGTAACGACAGATTCCACTATCAAGCAGAGGGGCGAATGGTCAAACGGCTACGATTAATAGCAAGAGCAGAAGCTGGACTAAACATTACACCAATGTATAGCCCAGCTAAGCCTTGCACGGTAGCTGTAACAGTCTATGCACCAACTAGACGAAGACTAGACCCACCAAACCTATATCCTACGGTTAAAGCCCTCATAGACGGCTTAACGGACGCTAATTTGTGGCCAGACGACAATCACGAAGTTATTAAAATGATGTCGTTTCGGTATGGCGGGCTAAGTGGTGAGTCTGGGAAATTTAAGATTGTGTTAGACATTGAAGGAACGTGAAATGAATAGCAAATATAAGGACAAGCTGGTTGGTGTGTATGCACCGGGCAACTATGGACATACTAGCGTATTAGATCAGTCACAAGCATTTTCAAGATGGTTTTGGGCTAATCGTATGGATATGGAACTAATCAGCATTAAGCTAGGTATCGACGTCAAAAAGCTCAATCGGATTTTGACACTAGAGCAGTTACCGGATGAAGGCTTGTTAAGGAAGATGGTCGAGTTATGCAATGGCTAAGGCAATTTATAGCAAAGAATCCGGCAAAGGTTTTCAGAGAAGGACCGGAACCGATAACTATGGGAATTAGAAATATGAAACGCAAAGTGAAATTTTTTGACAAACTATATGACACTGACACGCTTGACGAAGAAATTAACGCCTGGATAGAAGGCTACAACAAGGAACTGATAGATGTAAGACTAACCGCAGATTGGGAAGATGGCAACGACTACGTTAAATATACTGCCACAGTAATCTATGGGGACAGAACCGAGGGATGATATGAAATACAAAGTTATAGTTTACTACGACAATATGGAAGACAGTGAGCATATCTTCAACAACAAGAACGATGCGATTAATGAATTACACCGTTTGCGAGGTGTTAAATATCGCAATGCAAGAAAATACAAGGTTGAAATGGAGGAAATTGATGACTAGACAAGAAGCAATACAAACGCTATCGAAGGTAGGGAAGATTTCTGTATCGTACGCAGAAGACCTATATGACTCATTCTTCCCGAAACCAGTCGTTCCACAATATGTGGCAGATTGGTATGAGGAACATAAATATAATTTAAATAGTGAAATATACTATTTGATTAGGTATTGGGGAGATGAAGAAAGAAATTCAGATTTCTATAAATGGTTTGATGATACAAAAAACGAAGCAATCAAAACCCTCGTCAACATGCACCAGTTCGGGTATGAGGTCGAGAAAGAGCCTAGGTATACGGTTCGGATTAAAGGGATTGGTGGATACAGTAAATACCTCAATCGAGATACAAACACTCAAAGATGGCTTTTTGCATCGAAAACAGAACTTGAAAGATTTCGAGCACACCACACCCGCAAAGAGCTAGAGTCTAACGGCTTTGAATGGGTATTTAACTGTGAAGGCGTTGAAGTGAAAGAGGTGGAATAGGTGAATTTATTAGAGTTGAAAAAAGCAGAAGAAATTAGACAACAGATTGAAGAATTGGAAAAATTTATCAACTACAAACTGTCACCTCTTGACAAAGCTTTTATTATAAAACAAAAACCAAGATTCAAGTTGGCAATTAAAAAGAGATTCTTTTTTGATGAAAAAACTATGGCAATAACATCGGAAATTTTATCAGACGCAATCAATAACGCGTTGAAACAAACGATCAAAAATTTAAAGACACAATTAGTAGATTTAGGTATTGAAGTTGATGAGGTGGAGTGATGAATAACCTAATTAATAAAATCAACCATTGGGCAGATAGCCGTGGACTGAAGCAAGCTGACCCAAAGATACAGTGGATGCGAGTTACTGAGGAGGTCGGAGAAATTCGAGATGTACTCTTGAAACCGACTAAATTCACTGAACCACAAGCAGCACTGAAGGACGCAATCGGTGACACATTGGTAACGATTATCGTGCTAGCACATCAATTAGACCTCGATGTTACTGAGTGCCTTGGTATTGCATACGAGGAAATTAAGAATAGAAAGGGAAAGATGATTAATGGAACTTTTGTCAAAGAAGAAGACCTCTAAGAAGTGGTACACGGATAGCTTGACTATTTCAAGCGCTATCTTAGTCTTCAGTCTGGTCGTCAACATGCTGTCGGTCTACTACGTTCTGACAGTGCCACGCAGGGTGGAGACAGTAAGTATCCATAAAGTAGATAACGTGGGCGCAGAGATGCACGGCAAAGTTACTGGGAAAGAGAAAATTAATGATCTCTACACGATTGATTGCGGGGCTTACGGTAAATTCCTCGTAAGCAAGGAACAGTATGACCAAGTGAATATTGGGGATGATATCCCTAGCTATTTGAAGGAGAGAGGGCAATGATTCCAAGATATAGAGCGTGGGATAAAATCCATAAAACAATGTACGAAGTTGATGATATTATGTATATCAATTTCGGAAAAAGCGAAATTTCTGTAAAGACACTCTTTTTCGAACGGACAAATTACTACAAATTCGACGACGTCGTTTTAATGCAATCAACTGGCCTCAGAGACAAGAATGGCAAGGAAATCTTCGAGGGGGATATTCTTAAAGTGACCAACCTATCAAGCTGGTTGGAAGTTGTATCTTTCAATAAAGACAAGGCAATGTTTGTTTCTAAAGAGACTGAAAGAAAGGTTGAAGAAACTCCTCTATATGATTTGTTTAACACGGATATTTTTGAAATTGAAATCATCGGAAACATACACACAAATTCAGAGCTGGCAGAGGTGAGCTCATGAGTAAAACATACCAATATGCAGGACTGACACCAGAATTACATCAGCGGCTAGTCAATGAGCGTGTAGCACTAAAACTAGCACATCTGAAAGATTACAAGCAACATTTCCAAAAAGTGAGACAGTGCAGCGAGAAACAAGCGATTATCATTTTGCAAGCACTCAATAATGCGGTCGTGGAGCGTCAGAGGATCTCACCTCAAACAGTCGATAGACTGAAAGGCATTATCTCCGATGAACTATTCGACGACCTTCAAGATTATCTGTCTACTAATTACACAAGAGGTAAAACCACGCGCCCAGTTTTGGAGAAAACCAACGCAGGACTGCCAGAGGACTTGTTTAAGCGATTCCGTGAGGAAGTGGAAGAGCTACGCAAGGAACACCCTAACGACCTAAATAGCTATATTAGAGACGTTAAGGACTGTGATAAGAAGAAAGCTAACAAAACCCAAAACGCCCTCAATTGTTGCTATGCGGAGAAAGCCGCACTAACGCCTTTGAAGGCTATTCAAATGGAAGGGCTACTTTCAAGAGGGCTATTCAGCGAAATCATTGATTACGTTTTCAATAACTACGAGTGGTCTGAAAGGTTGGACGATGAAGTTGATCGCATCGGTTTTAAATATCGCAAGAAGGATAAAATTGGACGTGATAAGACTAGTGTTAAACGTTATCTATACCGAGCTTACGCTCTCGGTTTGTAGCTAGAAAGGAAAAAAGATGAACAAACGCCAAAAGAGAAAACGCATAAAGTACGAGAAGAAATTGGTTATTGCAGCTCTCGACTCATTAGAAACAGTGTTAGACAAAGGAGTTGAGCAACTACCCCTTAAACGTAAAAGTGAAGAAGGAAAAGAAGACTTCAGCTATGGCTTTAAATGTGGCTTTGAACATGCCATTAGAATGGTCGGTTGTTTCAAAGAGCTTGTAAGAGACATTGAAGCGTAGCCAGAACGGTTTACGAGGGTTCGACTCCCTCGCTAGCTATCGTCTGTCAAATTACACTAAAAAATGGATATAGATTTTTAGTGGCTTGGACACTTTTCAACATCGAGCAAGCTGACAGACCTTGCTCAAACAAAACCCAGCAAATTTAAGAAAAAAGGATGTGAAACACCCTCTTTCTTATCGATATCGCATTACTAATCAAAAGCCAAAGATCTTGCTGGTGTCTTGGCTAGAAGGAGGTGATAAAAGGCCCAAGAAACAACCCAAAAACAAATACATTAATCTTTCCCTTATAAAACTTCTTAATGTTTTTTGGGCTAAACAAAAAAAGACCGACACAATGGCCGGCACTCTTTGAACACGATACAACTATTATATCATACAAGAGGGGTGTCATGGCAAGTATCAATCTATTTGCGGAAATAGATAAAACCGCAACCAAAAAGAAAGCTATAAAGGTACTAAGAAGGTATCGCATGCTAACACGGATAGCGGGCTTGGAATACGCCCCGAAGGTGACAGCTTCATTCTCGTTAGAACCCAAGTCATTCGACGGCATGGTTCACAGCCAAACCGAAAGCATGGTAACACGCAAGGTGGCCGCTGAACAAGATTTACAAGCTATTGTTAGAGCTATTAACGCATTATCAGACCGGCATTACAGCCAAATTTTGATAGAGTGTTATTGCAGGAATCGTAAGCAGTACAATATCGAGGTCTATATGGATCTTGGATATTCTGAAAGTGAATATTACCGGATGAGAGAATTAGCCATTTTAGAGTTTGCTGAGAACTACAGAAACGGCGAATGTCTGGTATTTTCAGGAGATTATTGCGAAGAATAAGCGAGAATATAGCGGTATAACGACGGTATAATATTAGTATTGATAATTATAGCATCGTACCTTGAAAGAGGGTGATTGCTTTGAAATAACATGAACAAAAAGAGACTTATAAATCGCTTTGATTACAAAGTGGGGCTTAATAACTATTAAGTCTCTTTTTTTATTGTGAGGAAAACATGCAGATCTATGACAAACCGTTAGGGTGGTTAACCCCTTATGAGAACAATCCAAGAAATAATGATGAAGCGGTTGAGCCAGTTGCTAATTCCATCAGTGAGTTTGGCTTCAAAGTGCCAATTGTGGCAACGCCAGACGGCGAGATTATCAATGGACATACGCGCTGGAAAGCCGCTAAAAAACTAAAATTAAAGACTGTTCCAGTAATTGTTGCGGATGATTTAACAGAAGAACAGGTCAGAGCGTTCAGACTAGCTGACAACAAAGTCGCAGAAATAGCTCAATGGGATATTGAACTGTTATTGAGTGAAATCGAGAGCGTCGACAATCTTGACATGACACTTTTTGGATTCACGGACAGCGATTATACATTGGATGATTTTGAAGACGAAGAAACCGGCACCGATATTTCAGAAGATGAAATCGAAAGCGAAGGCGATTCGGTTTCATCAGTAGAGTACGGGGATATTTACCAACTAGGACGACATCGCTTGATGTGTGGGGACAGTACATCAGCAGGGGATATGAAGGAGCTTGTCAACGGCGAAAAGATAGACCTCTACGTTACTGACCCACCGTATAATGTCGCTTACGAGGGTAAAACCGAAGAAGCTATGACAATCCAGAACGACAGCATGGATGACGCAAGCTTTCGCAAATTCCTGAGAGATGCATTCGAGGTAGCTGATCAACACCTAAAACCGGGCGGAGCGTTCTATATATGGCACGCAGATAGTGAAGGGTTAAATTTCAGAGCAGCCGTTAAGGAGACAGGGTGGTTGCTGAAACAGAACCTTGTCTGGGTTAAGAACAGCATTGTTTTAGGTCGCCAAGACTATCAATGGAAACATGAACCGTGTCTCTACGGGTGGAAAGATGGCGCTTCACATTACTTTATTGATAACCGCTCGTTAGCTACAGTCATCGAAGAAGATGAAGAAAACCTGAAAGAAATGACTAAAGGGGAGCTTATTTCTTATATCAAGACGATGCAAGAAAACAGTCCAACCAGCATTTTCTACGAGGATAAACCAGTTAGAAGTGATATTCACCCAACCATGAAACCATTGAAATTGATTGCTAGGTGCGTCCTTAATTCTAGTAAAAAAGGCGAGCGCGTGCTGGATAGTTTCAACGGCGGGGGTTCCACTTTGATGGTTTGCGAGAAGACGGAACGTATTTATTACAGGATGGAACTTGACCCGGTATATGTCGAGCGCACAATTAAACGATGGGAAGAAGAAACCGGACTGAAAGCTGAAAAAATAAACTAAACGATAGGAAGTGAGGCGATGGCGAATGAACAAAACCTAAGGGTCCCAAGCTCGGAGGAAGCGCGAGAATTAGGAAGAAAAGGCGGCATAGCTTCAGGCAAGGCTAGACGTAGAAAAGCGGACCTAAAAAGGGCATTTAACACTATTCTAAAAGCCGACGTAGCGAACGAAAACATATCAAAGCAACTTGAAGCGCTCGGTTTCGAAGCTACGAATGAAATGGCGTTAGCTATGGTAATGATGCAAAAAGCCATGAAGGGTAACGTCAAGGCGTTTGAACAAATCGCTAGACTGGTCGCCATTGATACCAAGGACAGCTTGGATCGCAAAGAACAGCGTGAGCGCATTATATCTATCCAACTTGAAAACGATAAAAAACGCAGCGTTATTTCAGGCGATAAAACAAGACAAGATTTCAGTATCTCGGTAGGTGAATGGGATGACGATTAATCTTGAAATCAATCCAAGTAGGGTGTTTAATCGGCATATCTATGAACATTTGTTTGATTATGACACGTTTACTGAGGTCCATTACGGCGGAGCTTCTAGCGGCAAAAGCCACGGAGTCTTCCAGAAGATAGTCCTCAAAGCCTTAAAGAGTTGGGACAAGCCTCGCAAAATATTGATATTGCGAAAAGTAGGCTCTACGGTTCGTGATTCGGTGTTTGCGGACGTGCTAGCAGCTTTGTCTTACTTTGGTGTGCTTAATCTATGCAAGGTTAACATGAGCGCATTTCGTATTGAATTACCAAACGGAGCCGAACTGATTTTTAAAGGGATGGATAACCCAGAGAAAATCAAGTCTATCAAAGGCATTTCAGACGTTGTGATGGAAGAAGCGTCAGAGTTTACGCTTGATGATTACACACAGCTAACACTTCGCTTGAGGGACAAGGCTCACAAACAAAAACAAATCTATTTGATGTTCAACCCAGTGTCTAAGGCCAACTGGGTATATAACGCATTCTTTGTGAAGAGCCCTAAGAATACAGTGGTTTATCAAACGACGTACAAGGATAATCGCTTTCTGGATGACTTGACCAAGGAGAATATCGAGGAGCTAGCCAACCGAAACGAAGCCTACTACAAAATCTATGCTTTGGGTGAGTTTGCCACCCTCGATAAGTTAGTATTTCCAAAGTACGAAAAGAAATTACTCAATAAGGACGAGCTTAAACAGCTACCGTCCTTTTTTGGTCTTGACTTTGGTTTTACAAACGACCCCACGGCGTTTATGCACGTCAAAATAGACCGAGAGAATAAGCGGCTATATATCCTAGAGGAGTATGTCAAAAAGGGCTTGCTTAACAACCAGATAGCAGAAGCTATTACTAGCCTTGGTTATTCAAAAGAGGTGATTATGGCCGACTCGGCGGAACAGAAATCCATTGCTGAATTGCAAACGCTGGGCTTGCGTCGAGCTATTCCGGTAGACAAGGGCAAAGGCTCAGTTCTACAAGGGATTCAGTTCCTGCAGCAATTCGACATAATCGTTGATGAAAGATGCGTCAAGACGATTGAAGAGCTTGAAAACTATACATGGCAGAAAGATAAGTATACAAACGAGTACATCAACAAGCCATGCGATAGCTATAACCACTGTATCGATGCGATTAGGTACGCACTGCAGAACCTTATTTTCGTCAAGGATAGGCAGGATGTAGACGCTAAGATTAGACGGGTTAACAAATTGATAAGGAGATAGAATGACGAACACAACACATAGTGCTGACGACATTTTACATGAAGGACAGTACATTCCTAGATCATACCAATTCGAGCGAGACATGGAACCGACTAGCTTGCAGAAACGTGAAGACTTCCTTCATTTTCCCAAAGAAGCTAACACCCACTTCATGGCTCAATCAGCGGATGACCTAGTGGACACGTTTCAAGGGCGAGAGAAGTTAGAGAAGATGGTGGCTCAGTTTCAAGACGAGCAGGTAGACCGCTTGAATATCCTAGAGAGCTACTCAAACGGGAACAATTACACGATTCTAAACGGGCGCAAACGACTAGAGCCAGAGAAAGCCGACTACCGTATTAGGCACGACTTAGGCGGACAAGCTAGCCGTTTCTTCACTGGTTACACAGTAGGGCAACCTATTTCAATCGGTGCTACCGATACTAACAGCGACTTGACGGCTATTGATGGCTTCAACGCTTACAACGACATTGAAGCTCTTAACCGTGAGCTGGTCTATGACGCTTCACGCTTTGGACGAGCATTTGAGCTGCATTATTATGACGAGTTTGGCAATCCTGCAGTGGTCTTGATTGACGCAAGAGAGATGTTCACAATTCGCAGTGCAGACGTCCGAAAGGATATCATTGCGGCTGTTCATTGTCCGGTGTACAACGGTGAAATGTTTGTCACGGTATACACCGACAACAAAATTGTTAGCTATGACCCAAACTGGCAGGAAATCGAACGCAAAGAAAACCCATTTGGAATGGTGCCAGTGGTTGAATGGCAAAACAACCGAGAACGTTCGGGAGACTGGGAGAAAGGTATTCCAATCATTGACGCTTACGACGCAGCAGAGTCAGACACGGCTAACTATATGTCAGACCTTAACGATGCCATGCTTGTTATCAAGGGGGATGTTGAAAGTACCGGCATGAATGCGTCCGACATCATGAAAATGAAACACGCTAACATGCTAGTGCTTGAGAGCGGTGTTGGACACAACGGACAGCAAACGTCACTAGATGCCGGCTATATCTACAAACAATACGATGTGAGCGGTGTTGAAGCGTACAAGTCACGCTTGATTAAAGACTTCTTCCGAATTGTCGGGCTACCTAACTTGCAAGACGATTCGACTTTCTCAGCTACGTCTGGGATTGCTATCCGCTATAAGCTCGTTGACTTGCAGCAAGTTACAGCCGTGAAGCGTGGGTTCTTTGTTAAGGCGCTCAGACGACGCTATAAGTTGCTTGAGTTGCTATCTAACAACCTCAAAGGGATCGAACCAGTGGACGCTGACATGCTGACATTCACATTTCATGAGAACCTGCCAACGGACGTATGGGCTGAGATTCAATCTGCTATCAATTCCGGCATGGAAATCTCACAAGAGACGCTTATGGAATCAGCTAGCTTCACCGATGCACGCAAAGAAAAGAGCCGTTTGCTCAAAGAGGGCGGGGCTACTGATCTAGAAGTTAGCCAGATTGTAGGTGTTGAGGATGATGACGAATAATGAACGCTACAATGCTGAACGAAAAGCACAATCAGACCTAATAAAGCGTGACATAGAGCGTGACGAGGTCTTAAAAGAGCTCTATCAAGCGTCGTATAACCGTATGCAGAGCCAAATAAACGGATTTTACATGCGCTACGCTGACAAAGAGGGGCTAAGTCGTGCCGAAGCTATGAAGCGAGCTAATGAGTTCGATGTTACTGAGTACAAAGACCGGGCTAGGAAGGCAGTAGTCGAGAAAGATTTCTCACACGGCACTAACCAATGGCTAAGACTGTTTAACTTGAAAATGAAAGTCAGTCGATTGGAGCTACTCAAGGCAGAATTAAGACTTGAAATAGCTAGTCTTATATCAGACGTTAACGAAGTCTTCGATAAAGCGCGTGAGAGTGAATATTTAGCTGAATTTAAGCGCCAAGCGGGTATCTTAGGCAATTCTGCTGTCAATGCGGTAAGTCGTATGAGAGCAATTTTAGACGCTGATTTCTACGGGCAGAATTTTAGCCGTAGAGTTTGGGGCAGGAATGGACTTCATGCAAGTATGCAGAAGGATGTGTTTAGCTCGTTAGCACGTATCTTCACCGACATGAACGGTTTTAAGCAGGAACGGCAGCGATTAGCTAAGAAATATAACACAAGCCAAGCCAACGCCCAACGATTACTCAAGACCGAAATAGCTCGCATTAATGCTGATACAGAATTGATGATGTTGAAAGAGAACGACTTCACGCATTTAATCTATGTCGCTGAAAGTGGGGCTTGCGATATCTGTAAGCCTTTGGATAGAAAAGCCATACCGATTAACAAGGCAGAGAAAGGGATTAACATGTACCCAATGCACCCCAATTGTCGCTGTTCAGCGTATGGACACATCAAAATGGAATATAAAGCCGGTGGCAGCACTCTTGATGAAGAAGCTGTTAACGGTGTTTGGGGTGAATAACCACTTGTCCAGACCGTGCTGAGGACGTTAAAAGCTGCATGAGTTCGAGGGGGTTGCTCGTAAAAGCGTAAAGAAAGGAGCCTATCATGGCAGAAAAAGAACTTGAAACAGTTGAGAATCCTCAAGAGGTTGAAGCTAGCCAACCAGAAAAAGAGGAGAAGATGGTGTCAGTTGCTGAAATGCAGCGTAGACTCAAACAGATGGAAGAGAAACACACTCTTGAAATTGCTGATATGCAAACCGGTATTCAAGCAAAAATCGAGGAAGCTGTTGCTAAAGCTAAAATGAGTGAAGAAGAACTTCAAGAGCTGCAACAGAAACAGCGGGATAAAGAATTCGAAGAAGCCCAGAGCACAATTGCAGCACTTCAAGCTCAGATCGTTCAACGTCAAATGCAGGATATCGCTATTAAAGAGCTCGAAGCTCAAGGCGTGCCTGTCAATGAGTCAACGCTTGCATTCGTAGTCAAAGGCGATGAAGAAGCTACTAAGCTAGCTGTTTCAAACATGGCTAACATCCTAAACTTGCAGAAACGAGAAGAAGCTAAAGCTCTACCACCTCGCACTAGTGGTGGAGAGGAAGGGCGTTCTCACCGTGGAAAAGACAAGTTTGATAAAGCCAAAATCACTAATTTCTAAACTAAGAAAGGAGAGCGCATGGCTCAACAAAAATTCAATCCGGACACAGTCCTCTTGTCTGATTCTCTTGGAAAAGAGATTACATCAGAATACATCACTGATCTATTCACTGACGAACTTGTAAAAACTTCAAAAGTCATTCAGCTTGGTCAAAAAGTTGAAATGAACGGTAAAATGGTTCGTAAAGGCGTAGAAGTTGGTCAATTGACAGACGCTTACTTTGTTGGTGAAGGTCAAAAAATCGGTACTGCAAAAGTACAAACTAAATCTTACGTTCTTGAATCTCGTAAATTGGCAGTTATCTTGCCAGTTACAGAAGAAGTCCTCAACTACACTTGGACTGATTACTTCGAATCAATCAAGGACAAGATTGTCGATTTGTTTAACAAGAAAATTGACGGGGCAGCATTCCTTGGCTTGTATAACAATCCATTCGGTGCTAACGTTTTGGCGTCTGCTAAACGTGCTCAGAACATCGTATCTGGTGACATCAACCTCAATAACATCTACGACGTTGAGGACAAGTCAGAAAAAGAACCTAACGCATTCGTGGGGCACCGCACAATCAACCGCACACTCCGTGGAATCGTGGACAGCGTGAACGGTGGTCAACACATCTTCACTAAGCCAGCTAACCCTAACGCAATCGGTGAGCTTGATGGTCTTCCATATTCTCAACTTCAATTGCAAGACGGCCAAACTTACCCAGCAGGTACATTGATTACTGGTAACTTCAACGGCTTGGTGTACGGTATTCCAAACGGCACTAACTTGCGCCTTAAAATCGCAGACCAAGCTACTTTGTCTAAAGTTCAAAACGATGGCACACTTGATTCTGGTGACGTTCACTTGTTTGAACAAGACATGCAAGCACTCCGTGCAATCTTTGAAATCGCCGTAGCGATTCCAAACGATGAAGCATTTGCGGCTATCCAACCAGTAGGAGTATAGTCAGGAGGTTTAAATGACCTATAAAGCTAAGATTACATTCCGTGACTTGCAAGATAACGAGTATATCTATCAAGTCGGGGAAACTTACCCACGAGAAGGCTATGAGCCTACTAAAGAGCGCGTGGCAGAGGTTCTTGAAAAAGGTGGTATCGAACCAGTCGAGCCGTCAAAAGAGCTTACAGTCAAAGAGCTCAAAGCAAAACTTGATGAAGCTGGCATCGAGTATGATGCCAAAGCGAAAAAAGCAGATTTAGAAGAACTTCTAAAGGCTGCGGAGGAGGTCTAAAATGAACGATATCCAACTTGAGAAGATTAAGCGTCGGTTGGGTATCGACGTTGAAGACAAACTTGAGGATAAATTGATTGAAGACTTAGTCAACGACGCTGAGAGCTATTTCAAAGCACTAGTTGGAACAGCCGAGATTGACAAGAAATATCACTTCATCATCGAAAATGTTGTTTACAAGCTCTATGGTCGTAAGGGCTCAGAGGGTGTTAAAATCGAGAACGTAGACGGCTATTCAGTCACTTACGAGGATTGGGACGATATGTTCAAACCTTACAGAAAGATTTTGGATAAAGATTTCGGTCTGGACGGTTCGCTGGCTCGAAAAGGTAAGGTGAAGTTCCTATGAAAACACCGCACCGCATCAAGTTAGTGAATCAAGGCGTTTCGACTTACAACCCGATAACTGATAAACACGAAGAAAAGGCACAGTCTAGTAAGATTGTGCCTTGTTTGGTTAACTTCATTGATCAACAACGTGTCTTTGAAGCCTATGGGAGTAGGTCAGACGTGGTCATGATATGCCGATTCAGTCAAGAGCAGGAGCCATTCGACTACGCTCTATACGAGGGCAAGAAATATTACCCTATCGAACGCATTGACGCACCGATTAAGGGCGCAATCAGATTGAAAAGAGGTGAGCTAAATGGCTAACTTTTCAATTGAGTGGCGTGGGGATTTGGAGCTTGCTGCCGCATTAGGAAATGCAAGCCAAAAAATAAAAACCCAAGCTAACAATGTCCTAAAAAATGCCGGAGAAAAAGGCACTAACATCGCTCAACGTAAAGCTCCGGTAGATACCGGTTTTTTGAAAAGCGAAATCGCCGGACTGCCAAAGGGTGATGAGTATCACATCCATTCAGCGGCATCTTATAGCGGCTATCAAGAATATGGGACACGTTATCAGCCGGGGACGCCATTCATGCGCCCCATGATGACAGAAATCGAGCCTTACTTCACAGACCAAATCAGAAAAGTAATGGAAGGAGCCTTTAAATGACACCTAGCCACGACTTATTCAGAAATCTATTTGCTATTGCTAGTGAGACGCTAGCAACTTACGACTACTTACCCGATTCATCCGCAAGCTATCCTTTCGCTTTCGTTGGTGAGAATAGCTCAGCGCCTACACTCAATAACGACAATTTTGGAACGATAAGACAAACCGTCCATATCTACGGGACTAGAGTGCAGCGTGCAGAGTTAGACGCCCATAGTCAAGCGTTAGAACAGGCTAGCGAACGAATTAAAGGGTTTGAATACAACTTATTGAAAACAGGTACAGACAAACAAGTCTTACCGGATAATACAGACGTCCAGCCATTGATCCACATTGTGCTGGATTTTTCATTTTCATATACCAAAAAGGAGGAATAAATGGCAGAACTTATTTTGGGTAAAGACCTAATGGTCTTCTTCCGTCGTGTCAAAGACCAAAAGACACAAGATGCTGCTAAAGTACGTTTCCAAACAGAACACACTATCAACGCTGAGAAAGAGGTCGAAACTACCAAAACTAAAGACGGTGTGGTTAACTCAATTTCAGACGGTGAAGTGTCTGGGGAATTCGTATCACTTGCATATCGTGAAGATGGCACTACTACGGAAATGTGGCGTGAAATGCGTAAATGGTTCATCGCAGGTGACAAAGTAGAGTGCTGGCAAGTTGACCTTGCTTCTAAACGCATGTCTGGATCTAAAGAAGTCTTTGATGTTGAATATTACCAAGGCTATCTTAAGAACTTTGAAATTTCAGCACCCGCTGACGACAAAGTGGAGCTTTCTTACGAAATGGCTATTGACGGCAACGGTATTATTTCAACTGACAGCTTGACAGAAGCTCAGAAGAAAGCAGTTGCAAGCGCTCAGTACGACTATCACACCCTTGCTAAAGAAGACGGCCTAACGGCATCTATCTAGTCTAATTGCAGGGGCTTTGTGCCCTTGCTTTTTTTTGTATAAAGGAGAAATAAAACATGATTCTATCTATCAACGGACGAGACTTTGAATTGAAATTCGGACTTGCGTTCTTGCGTGAAATCAACAAATTGCACTCAGCAGAACTTGAGGGCATGAAGACTGGTTACGGTGCTATGACATTGATTTCAGCCGGTGTCGCTATCAACGACCCTCTTGCATTCGTGGACATCATCAAAGCTGGTACGATTACATCGCCACAAAAGCCAAGTGACGCTGACATCGAAGCCTATCTTGCTGATTTGATTGACAAAGGTAAATACAAAGAGACAATCGGCTCTATTATTGACGAGTTAAAAGCGTCATCCCTACTCAAACTCGCAATGAACGTTCAAGAGTAGGGCAAAGTCAACCAGATTATGATTTCAGCTATGACGACGCAATGGCCCTCTTGATTGCAAGGCACGGCATGAGCTATGTCGAAGCTGCTAGGACAACGCTTGTTGAATTTGAGGTATATAATACCGCCTACGCTATTAAACAAGAGGACATCCGCTTTAACGCAGCTATTCAAGCATGGTATAACCAGACCGTGCAAGCTACCAAAGGCAAGGGCAAAAGTGTTCGTTCAGCTTACCGAACCTTTAATGAGTTTTATGATCATGAAAAAGAATTCAGTAAGATATTTAAACCAGAGGACACTGTGCCTAGAAGTCGAGCGCTTTCGTTAGCTGATAAGAATAGGATCATCAATCAAAAAACGAAAGGGGGTAGTTAATGGGAGCATCTTTTGACGTCACCGCCATACTTCGTGCCAATTCAAGCGACTTCACCAACGGTGTCAATGCTGCCAAGTCTGCCCTTGCTGATTTGAAGAATCAGTCTGGGGGCATGCTTGCTCAAGTTGGTAGCAGTTTGAAGTCAGTTGGTAGCGCCATGCAATCAGTCGGAGCTGGAATGACCACGGCTTTCACATTGCCGATGGTCGGTGGGTTAACTGCCGTCATCAAAGGCTATGCAGACCTTGAGCAATCTTTGGGCGGTGTTTCTACGCTATTCAAACAGAACGGTTCAAGTGTCAATACACTGGCCAGAGACTACGGCATGACCAGGGAACAAGCCCAAGCGCTGTATAACACAATGGACCGTGAGGGAACCAACGTCATTGAGAACGCCAACCGAGCCTATAGGACAGCTGGTGTGTCTGCTAACCGATACATGGAGCAGGTAACGTCGTTCTCAGCTACCTTGTTGCAAGGTCTAGGCGGCGATACTGCCAAGGCTGCGAAGTACGGTGATAAAGCCCTTGTCCAAATGTCAGATAATGCGAATAAATTCGGTACTAACATGACCGACATTCAAAACGCTTATCAAGGCTTTGCCAAGGACAACTATTCAATGCTGGACAACTTAAAACTTGGTTATGGCGGCACCATGTCCGAAATGGCTCGTTTGGTCAATGAATCTGGTGTCTTGAATGGTGAATTTGAAGCTACGGCTGACAATATCCGTGATATTCCATTTCATACCTTGATTGATGCCATCGGTATTACTCAAGATAGATTGGGAGTTACCGGAACGACTGCTAAAGAAGCAAGTACAACCGTTTCGGGTTCGTTTAATTCCATGAAAGCAGCCGCTGAGAACTTAGTGGCCGGCCTTGGTAACAACGAAGCTAATATCAAGCAGCTCATGGAAAACATGAAGCAGACCATCATCACGTTTAAAGACAATGTGGTGCGTGTTCTAGGGACTATCTGGGACAATCTGCCAGTAGACGGCTGGGTTAAATGGACAGCCTTAATCATCGGTACTGTAGGGCCGGTAATATTTGCCCTCGGTTCACTGATAGCGTGGGTTGGGAAAGTCGTTTCTGCAATTAGCACTATCGGAGAGTTCTTAGGAATCTTTTCGACAGCTACGGAAGCGGTAGAAGACTTTTCAATGGCTTTTGAAGGTGGCGAAGCCATGATGGTTTCATTTGGTAGTGCTGCCAGTGGTGTTTCTGCTGCTGCCCTTGCTGCGTTCGCTGGGATTGCGTTAGCGGTTGGGATGGTAGTAGCTGCGCTTGTTGATTTGTGGAATCATAACGAGAATTTCCGTTCACAAGTCATTGCAATCTGGGAAACCATCAAGAGTGCAATCACTAGCGCTGTTCAAGCCATTGTGTCGTTTGTCATGTCAATCTGGGGCCAGTTAACGTCATTCTGGAACGAAAACCACGCCTTGATTATGCAGACGGCGACGACTTACTGGAACATGTTCAAGAGCATGATTGAGAATGTCATGAACGCTATTCTGCCAGTGGTTCAAACTGGATTGAATTTGTTGATTACACTGTTCTCGACAAGCTGGCAAATGATTACCACAGTTATTTCAACAGTTATCGATGTTATCCTCAATATCATTAAGATGGGTATGCAGATTCTACAAGGTGACTGGTCTGGAGCGTGGGAAACGTTCAAAACCATCTTGTCTACTGTGTGGGAAGGCATCAAGTCACTTGTTTCAATCGGTATCAATGCTATTGGTCCGATTATCCAAGCAGGGATAGATTTCATCCGTGCGATTTGGGACGCGGCGTGGGCATTGCTAGCCGTTCCATTCCAAGCACTTTGGGCGTTGCTTCAACAAATCGCTGGCGGAGCTATGACTGCCATTAGCGGTGTTATTAGTGCTGGTATTGCTGTGATTCAATCCATTTGGTCAGCAGCATGGACGGTTATCCAGACAGTGTTCTCAACAGTTTGGAATACACTAGTGTCTATCGTGTCGCCAATCTTGTCTGGTATTGCTAGTATCATTTCAAGCACACTGTCCGCTATCCAATCTATTTGGGACTCAATTTGGAATGCAATCAAAACGATTCTATCTGCTGTACTGTCGGCAATCGTAGGACTAGTGACTGGTAACTTCTCACAAGTCCAGTCTTCTATTTCGACAATCATGTCCGCTATCCAATCTACCATAAGCTCCATCTGGAACGCAATCAAATCTTTAATCAGCAGCGTACTGAGTGCGATTGCTAGCACTGTATCAAGTACATGGTCTGCGATTCAATCTGCGATTTCAAGTGCTATGAGTTCTGTTCAGAGCATTATCAGCTCAGCTTGGAGCGCTGTTAGATCAGCGGTAAGCAGTGCCATGAGCTCTATTCAGTCAGCTATTACTAGCGGATTTAGTGCCGTGGTATCAGCGGTATCAAGTGCCGGTCAGCGTATCATTTCAGCGGTTCGCTCAGCGTTCAGCGGTGCTCTTAGTGCAGCCCGTGGATTCGTCGGGCAAGCTGCAAGCGTCGGTGCTAACCTTATTAGCGGTTTCGTTAGCGGGGTTACATCCGCAGCCGGCAAGCTGATTTCAGCGGTTAAAGGCGCAGTAAGTAATGCGATTAATGGAGCTAAAGCCTTGCTTGGTATCAAATCACCATCCCGTGTGTTCCGTCAATTCGGTATCTACACCGATAAAGGTTTTATCATCGGTATTGATAGCAAAGCGGACCAAGTAGCCCGCTCAATGCGCTATATGGCCCAAGGGGCCATTGACGCATTCACTGGTCAAGATATCAACGGAGCCATCACTGATGAACTCGGTAGCATGGACGGCCAGTTAGGTCGTTTAGCAGGGTATGATCCATCTGTTTCGTTCAACGGTGGCAAGATGTCAGTTACTCAACAAGCGGCGGATATCGTGCTTAAAATGGGTGATACAACTTACAGAGCATTTACTGAGGACATCACTAACGCTCAATCAATGGAATTAATGCTTGATAACTATTAAGAGAGAAAAGAGGTTTTAGCAAATGTATGATTATGCTTCATTGAAGCGCACGGAATCAACGGTGCTGCAAAGAGCGCCAGTTGATAACATGCGTATCAACGGAACACCAATTGAAGATATCATCCAAGGATATCGACAGCTTACAGTTAAGGGGCGTTCGTTGCTTAACCGTGAAATTTCAACTACTCGAGTTCCCGGGAGACGTGGAGTTTGGGTGGATAGTGTCAACGACTCAGAGCGTGAGATTGAAGTTAAATATCAGTTAACTACGGTTACTAGCCAAGTCATGAGAACATCTTTCCGAGAGCTTAATCGCATCTTGAGAGAGGTAGGCCCTAGCGGGTATCTTGAAGTAACTTTCGATGATGAGCCAGATTTCACTTACTACGCCATTTTTAAAGAAGCTGACGAAGTAGAGGAAGATAGGCTTTCAATCATTAGCAGTTTTGTTCTGCTAGTGCCAGACGGCTATAAAAAAAGAGTTCCAGAGCGTTCTAACGACATTGTTTATCTAACTTATGCTAAGAAAGTGATACCTGAGAAGATTGTAGCTGTAACATCTACAGCGGCAACGGAATTTGAAATTATCAACGGTCAAACCAAGCTGTCGTTTAAGGGTAGTTATGCAGCTAATAAGGAAATCGTCATTAAATTCGGTACAGAAGAAGTGACAGCTACTTATGACGGGCGTAATATCCTAAGTGAATTACAACGTTTTAGCCCGCTTGAGCAGTTCTACGTTAAGGACGGCGATAGATTGACCGGAAAGAATGTGACTATTCGTGAAGTTCAGTGGAGGGATGAAAGCCTATGATCTATTTATTCGATAAGGACGAAAAACTTATCAAGATTGTTCGCAAGCCTGCAATTAAGAAGGCTTTGCAGAAATTCAGTCTTACCACTGAAAACTACATTTCAGACCGCTTGACTGTCGAAATGAAAGCCTTGAAGGATGATGAACTGGCAAAGCTGGAATACATGGCCATTCAGTCAATCGACGATACCCACAAATTCCATTACTTCTACATCGCCCAAGGAAACACCAAAGGGGATATCACAACGCTTGTCGGTGTTCAATCCGGTATTGAGGAGCTACGCAAGACAGTTGTTTACGACAAACGCCCAACAGACCAACGTGCTAGACCAGTCATCGAATGGCTTTTAACTGGCACAAACTGGCCTCCTCGTTTCATTGCAGAAACAAATCCAAAGAGCACTAATTTCTATTACATTTCCACATTTGATGCACTGAAAAAGGTGTGCAAAGTGTGGGGCTTAGAAATGCAGTTTTTTGTTGAAATGAACGGCGCTCAGATTGGCGCTAGATACATTGATTTCAAGCGTAAAATAGGTGAAGCAGTCGGTAAGCGTGTTGTCTACGGTCATAACGCCCTTGAAATTCTTCAAGAGGTTGAAAAGACAAACCTATACACTGCCTTGGTTGGTCGTGGTAAAGGGGAGCAAGTCAGCTCAGCCGAGGATACCGGTAAAGATGCCGATGGCTATGGTCGAAAAATCAACTTCGAGGAAGTTGTCTGGTCAAAAGCCAAAGGGGACCCACTAGACAAGCCACTTGGTCAGAAGTATCTTGAAATCCCAGAAATGACCGCTAAATACGGCATTAAACAACCAGACGGCAAGATGCGCCCAAAGATTGGCTTTGTCGAATTTAGCGAGGAAGAAGACAAGAACGAGCTTATCAAGCAGACTTATGAGGCTTTGATTGAGTCTTCAAGACCTAAGTTGACACTTAAAACGTCAACGGTTTATCTCAAGGATGTTCAAATCGGGGACACTATCCGAGTTGTTCGCCATGACAGACATCTTGATTATGATACACGTATCTTTGAAATCACATTCAACCGCTTAAACAACGAGTCTAGCGACATTAAGCTAGGGGACCGAGTTAGCGAAAGTAATGACGCAAAGGTACAGAATACCGTCAACAAAGCTCTTGATGAGTTTAAAACCGGTGAGTTTACTGAGTTTGTCAAAAAGTTGCCAGAGTTTATCCCGTCAGCTAATGGTTTTAACCATAACTGGTACACAAGCACTGATCCAACTGAATCTCACCCCGGACAAGTCCTAATCAATGATTCTTGGTACAAGCCGGACCCAGAACATGAGGGACACACTATCATGTATCGCTGGACCGGTGAAATGTGGCAAGAGGTTTTGAGAACGTGGGACGGTACGGGGCTACAAGACAAAATCAAGAAAGAATTTGAAAAAGTCGCAGCCGACATGGCTAAACAGCAATCAGAACACGACAGAGTGGTTGCTGAAATCACAGCCAAGGCTACTAATGCGGAAACATTAGCTAGCTCAGCTAAATCAACCGCAGAGGACGCTTTTAGCCGTCTAAACGATGTTAAGAGTGAAGCTATCGCAGAAGCTCGATACTTGGACACCGTCGAGCGTGCAGAGACAGAGAAGAAGATTGCTGCGTCTAAGAAAGATGCGTTGTCAGAAACTGTCAAACTGGTCGATAACGCTAAAAGTACGCTAAACACGGACTTATCAGAAACTGAAAAGAAAGTTGAAGCTCTAAAAGGTTCTATTGGCACATTGTCAAACGACACGTCTGTACAGTTTGCCAAAATCAACAACGCCTTAATCTCAGTAGCTAGCAAGCAAGACGTTGACAAAGTCAGTCAGCGTGTGTCTAATGCTGAGACGGTTTTGACACAGCAAGCAGGGCAGATTTCAGCCAAGGCTAGCAAAGAGGATGTCAATGCTGTTTCTGGGCGTTTAAACAAGGCTGAGAGCTCGTTGACAGTGCAGGCTGGGCAAATCGACCAGAAAGCCAACAAGCAGGACGTAGACACGCTGACAGGGCGTGTGAATCGTGCTGAAACATCAATCACTCAGCAAGCGGACATGATTGCGTCTAAAGCTAACAAACAAGAGCTTGACAATGTCAATAATCGAGTGTTAAACGCTGAAAGCCGTATCACTCAACAAGCTAACGAGATTAGTCAACGAGTGAAAACAAGCGATTTTAACAATGCTACCCAGAGACTTGCGACGACTGAAAGCTCGATTACTCAGTTAGGAAATAAAATCACTACTGAGATTAGCCGTGTGGACAGCAAGATCCCGACAGATTTTGGCAGTCGTAACTTGATTTTGAAATCTGCGGACTTCGATAACTTACACCGTCAGCCGTCAGGAAGTAATGCTACTACCGACGGTCAGGCCTATGTCATCAATTCCCAAAACTATCCTAATGATGTTTACGCTGGAATCTCATGGGATATGGCCGTTACGAAGATTGAAGCCGGCGAAACATTCTCGCTTCTAGCCCCGATTTACATCGACAGCAGCATTGACATTGATTTCGGTGCTAAAATTATGATAAAAAATCATAAAAGTAATGACCATCTATTCGTCTTTGACATACCGACGGGCGTTAAAGATGAATGGTTTGATGTCAAATTGACGTTTACTACTAGCAAGAGTGTTGAGCTCGGAGAGTGGCCATTTTACATATCAGTGGTCAGAAATGGGTATCTGAAAATCAAACCGCCTATGATGGTTAGAGGGCCGCTCATTCCCTTGCAACATACAGTAGCACCAGAAGACACCGAAGCTGAAATAAGCACGGTTAAAACGACGATAACACAGACTGAGCAGGGGGTCAGTCAGCTTTCACAGAAACAATCTGAAACAGATAGCCGCATGACTAACGCTGAAACCAAGGTTAATCAATTGGTCGGTGAAATGTCGTCGAAGGTATCGAAGACAGATTTTGACAAATTGTCCAAGAGCGTAGCGGCTAATGGTACCGCAATCACTCAGACTGATAGCAAAATCAGTTTAAAAGCAGACCGGACAGAAGTCCAAACTGCCAAAGCTACGGCTGACAGTGCAGTGTCTAAAGGTCAAGAGTTAGAGCGTAAAATCAACCAGACTAACGCAGAATTACGTGTTACAGCGGATTCTATCGCTCAAAAGGTTTCAAGAGTTGATTTTGACAACCTTGGGAATAAAGTTACTAACGCTGAAACGCAAATCAACACATTGGCTGGCAAGATTGAAACTAAGCTATCTAGAGTAGACCTAGATAGAACCATCGATAGCAGAGGGTTTGTGTCGGCTACTACTGTCACAAATCTCATTCAACAATCAGAGCGAGGGACAACCCAGCTTATTAGCGAGGTTAAGAAACAAATCCCGTCAATCGGACAAGTCGGCGGCGAGAATTTAATCCTAAACTCGGCATTCCCACAAAACATAGACGGCTGGGGTACATGGATTTATGGACAAGGGAATAAGAATTTATTCGTAGATAAGCACAGTGCTTACTACAATAACACTAGAGAGCTGTTCCGTTTGTACAATGCAGAAGTTCAACTCACTGCGACAACGCCAGCGTCCACTCGAAGGATCCCTCTTAAGAGAAACACTGCTTACCGAGTTAATATCTCGCTAATTGGCAGCGATAACTTGGCCGGGGCTGACATTTATTTGCTCGTTAGAAAAGCGGGAGAGACCAAAGACTACACTAACGTCTATCACTTGAAACACATCAACGGTCCAGAGATTAGCACGCTTAAGCGGTTTGGATTAACTGTCCAAACCGGAGAATTCGATGAAGGATATATTCGGATTGATAACAGAGGGCGCACGGATGCACGACCATCAAACTTGTTTTTCACAGAATTGGATTGCTATGAGGGAACCATGGACCGTGCTTGGCAACCGTCTTCAAAGGACGTAAGTCAAGAGGTTACAGTTAAATTCAATGAAATCAAGTCAACCGTTGACGGTTTCAGCCGTACCATTGGCGAACATGGGCAGTCTATTTCTCAGATTATCCAAGATGCCAAGGGTACAGTTTGGAAAGTTGAGAACCTAGAGGATAAGTGGGCGTTTAATCTCGGTGTCACTAACAAGCAACTAGACAAGCTAGACACTGGGCTTGAAGCTACCAAGTCCGAAATGTCGCAGATTGCTGGTTCATGGGCAGTCAAGAATCTGACAAGGTCTGGTGATGTGCTCAACCAAATCAATCTCAACAAGGACGGCTCAGTTAAAATTGATGGTAAACTGGTTCAAATCACCGGTTCTACTTACATCGAGGATGGTGTCATTAGCTCAGCCAAAATCGGAGAACTGTCAGCGAGTAAAATCACTAGTGGACGCTTAAACGCTTCACTGGTTGACGTTGTCAATCTAAACGCTTCAAGTATTACTAGTGGTACGTTTACCGGTTTAAATTATCGTGGAGGCAAAATAGAAGGGCTCAACGGCTCAATGCGAGTTGACTTAAATCAATCTGAGATTCATTTCTACGATAATGCAACGATTGAATTTCACAATAAAGACAACGCGCTGGTTCGACGTAAGGGGCCGCACACAGCGTTTGTGCACTTCAACGACACCCCACCAGACGAAGACCAGAATACCGGTTCGTTGTTTGCGGCCATCGGCGTTACATCCTCTGGAGATGGAGTCAATTCAGCGTCATCTGGTCGTTTCGCAGGGCTTCGTGTGTATCGTGCTGCAAGAGGTTTGGAACATAGCGCAGTTTTTGACCAAGCCGAATTGTACGGTGACAGAATTTTGTTAAAAGATGACTTCCACCTTAACCGAGGATTCTCTTTCCACCCAGCTTCACTTCCAGATGGACGTTGGATAAATGTTACCAATCTTGCGTTTGCCGCTGCGGCTCTCGCTAGGGTCTGGCAGCATTTCCTAAACGTTGGAGGGAACGGAAAGGATCCTGCGTTTATCAACGCTTTAAAAAACGAACAAGCGACTTTCGGTAAAATCGACCACTGGTAAGAGAGGAAATACTAATGAACGAACAAATTTACACTTCAATGATTCAAGACATCGCAAGTCAGAACGCCAATTTAACGATTGAAAAAGCCGAGTTTAAGGCTCGCTTGCAGGCGACTGTTAGCGAACTTGAGCAAGTTAAATCACAACTAGAGCATTATCAAAGTGTTCTAGCGTCTGATTCAGACCTTAATGACCTCTTTAACGAGGTAGCACAGAAAGGAGCGGATAATGAACAAATCTAATTTCAGTGTCACATCCAGCTATCTAACCAACCCGACAACAACACGGATTGCTGTCCAGTCCAAAGATGGCTCGACGTGGTTGACCCGTGATGTTCCGGGCGACCACACAAGCAAGACGGATGAAGCTAAAATCCAGCTTATCTTGGATATCTTAGCGACTGAGTTGGATCCTGCAGGAGCATTGGCACGCTATCAAGCTAAGTCAGAGAAATCTATTAAAGACCTTGACAGCCGTTTGAACTTAGCTGAGAAAGTCGCTGAACAAGGCGAACTAACTCGTAAAATCGCTAACGTGTCCATTCTCAATGCGGTAATGAGCCAAAATATCCAGTACGGCACAATTTACAAGCAATATCTGGAATTGTTGCCAGTCGCTAAAAAAGGCGATGTATTCAACGCTGGGGATATCTTTGCTATCGAAGCCTCGGACCACGAAGAAGTGGACGGAGAAGGCAAACTGGTACTTATCCAAGTTAACAGAAGTTTCACTTACGACAATCAGCCGTTCGCTGATTTCGCAAAAGGTGGCAAACTAGAAAATAACGGGGTTGCTACAGCATGGCTATTCAAACCGAAGGAGAATTAATGGCACAGAAACCAGACGGCATTTTTGGGCTATTTGATGTAGTCCGAGACTTCTATGCGCACGGTATTGATGAGCACCCGTGGGTTCTCTTTCTTGTCATCGTCATATTCTCAGACATCGCTGTGGGTGTTTCTAGGGCTTGGGCTGCCCACGAACTTTCGAGTACAAAATTTCGCAAAGGAGCAGTCAGCCACACAGCGATGATTGTGTTTGTGGCAATATTCTATCCATTTGCAAATTTCATGAATTTGACGAGCATCGTTGACACATTCATTTTTGCCATGATAGCAGCTTACGGCTCTAGTGTTTTGGCTAGTCTATCAGCGTTAGGGGTTGAAATCCCTTATATCGACAAGTATGTTAAAAAGAATATCGATAAAGAGAAATTCTTTCTGAAAGAAGAAAAGGAGAAAAATGACAATGATTAATTTTAAACTACGTTTACAAAACAAGGCTACTCTAGTAGCTCTTATCTCAGCGGTTTTCTTGATGCTGCAACAATTCGGGCTTAATATCCCTAGCAATATTCAAGAAGGTGTAAATACTTTTGTTGTGATCTTGGTTATTCTTGGAATCGTCACAGACCCAACAACCAAAGGTCTTGGAGACAGTGAGCAAGCCTTGGGCTACCACGAACCAAAACAAGATTAATTGAACGAAGGAGATATTAACAATGAGTAAAATTGAATCAAGTATCGCACGTATGTATCATTTACAATCAATCCCTGTACATTATGACATGGGTGACCGTTACGGAAACGACGCTGACGGAGATGGGCGCATTGAATTTGACTGCTCATCAGCAGTAAGCTATGCGCTCGAAATTAACTTAAATAACAACACAGAATCACTTCAACAAGCACTACCAGCAATTGGCTATGCAAAAGTGTTTGACGCTGTAGATGGCACATTCGATGGCCAACGTGGAGATGTCGTTATTTGGGCACCTCGTGACGGCTCAAGCTCTCTTGGTGCATTTGGTCACGTACTTATCATGACTAGCGATAGCACAGCCATTCACTGTAACTACGGTATGGACGGTGTGACTGAAAACGACTATAATTATATCTGGGATCTAAACGGTCGTCCTCGTGAAATTGTCTTCCGTGAGAGTGGAACCCCTCTTCCAACGCCAGCCCAAAGCGAATTTGAGCGTGAATTAGATGTTAATACACGCTTAGAGAAGTCAGACAAGCCTTATTATGAAGGCACTCTTACCACTGACTACTACGTTGAAGCTGGTCCTCGCATCGATAGCCAAGACAAAGAATTTCTTCCAGCAGGGACAAGAGTCCGTGTTTACGAGAAACTAAACGGCTGGTCTCGAATCAACCACCCTGACAGCGCTCAATGGGTTGAAGACCAGTATTTGGATGATTGCACAGATATGTAAATAACAGACCACGAAACAAAATAAAATAAAAGGAGTATATCACCTCCCCTAACACTGCAATAGGGATATCATGGCAGTAGTGGTCGAGCCTCAGCGTTTGCTGGGGCTTTTTTTATTTGGTATAATATACCCACAGCAAGTAAGTCTTGACTGTTCCAAAGACTGATTAGGTTCAGCGCCATGTAAGCTATGTGCACGTAGCCCGATGGAATTTTATGGAACGGGTGCCGTCGTGCCCACCAAAAAGGGCTATTTGAGAGAGGGCCCTTTTTGTGTTATAATATGATTATCCATCATAGGCAAAGAGCCATGAGTTAGTCTCATAGCTCTTTTTTATATTTGTAATTCCCATAGATAAGTGATACTATAGTCACGGAATGCTTGGCGTCATTTCGATAAATTTCTTGAACTGCCCCGACATAAAGTCGGGCTTTTTTATTTTGCAAAAAAACTCAAATTTATTTGTAAAAAGTGTTGACTAATTATAGTATATGTACTATACTATAAATGAAGATAAGGAAAGGGAGAACGAAAGAAGTTCTCAGGTAAAACAAAATGAAAAACGGTCAAACAATTTTAGGTTCTCGATACACAGACGAGATCAAAAACAATTCTGCAACAGCAAGCAAAATGTTCAATCTTTCTAAAAAATTGGAAAATGATAATTTGCGAGAAATCCACAAAGCGTTGTACGGTTTGTTAACAGCTGGCTACGACATCAGCAACATGCGTAACGTCGAAGAACTTGAAAAATACGTGAATGTTAAAAAATCTCACGGCAAATTGTTAGATGTCACTAACGATGACATTGAGTTATATCATAAATTATTCGTCGCTAGATTTGGAAAGTGAGTAGATCGCATGGACGCACAAGCAAAGGCCACTAAGAAGTGGAATGCAAACAATAGAGAGCATAGAAATTATCTCTCTAAAAGGTCGTCCGCTCGTAGCTTTATCAGAAATCATGCTACGGGTTCGGATTTGAACGAACTAGAGGAGCTTATCGCAGAAAGACGTTGTAATCTGGGAACGATAAAAGACTAGGGGTATCCTAGCCTTTTTTGTGTATTCATGATAAATCGTTAGACATTTAATCTAAATAAAGGTACACTATAGATGTACTTTAGGCGATTGCGTGCCGAATGTTTTTGTTTTTCATGTCGCTTGGTAGCTCATGCTGCCAAGTCTTTTTTTATGCTCAATCAAGAATTTTAGTGTCCTTGATTGAAATGCTGGTCGTGTTGCTCATTATCAGTATTCTTCTTTTGCTCTTTGTTCCTAACTTGAGTAAGCAAAAGGATTCTGTAAAAGAAACTGGAAATGCAGCTGTCGTCAAAGTTGTGGATTCTCAAGCAGAACTCTATGAAATGAAAAATAACAAGACAGCTAGTTTAGCAGCTCTTGTGTCATCAGGTCAAATTACACAAAAACAGGCAGATTCATACAATGATTATTATGCGAAACATGGTGGTGAAAGCCGCTCAGTTGCCAATTAGAGCCTTCACCTTGTTGGAAAGCTTGGTGACATTAGCGGTCGTTGCTTTTCTTACTCTGAGTTTGTCAGGGTCAGTGACGGGGATTTTTCAGCAAGTCGAGACTAATCTTTTTTATCTACGCTTTGAGTATCTGTACCGGGATAGTCAGCGCTTGGCAGCAGCGGAAGGGACTAACATTGAATTGCAGCTGACTAAGGATAAGATTAGTAATGGAAGAACCAGTCTCTCTATTCCTGAAAACATTCATCTGGATAAGGGGCAGACCCTAGTATTTGATGCTAAAGGAGGCAATTCTAGTCTTAGTAAGATTCGTTTCTCAAGTGACAAGGAGGTGGTGACTTATCAGCTTAACATGGGCAGTGGAAAATATAAAAAGACGGTCTCTTAGAGGCTATATTCTCATCGAAAGTTTGGTAGCCATGGCCGTTTTAGTGCTTGTCAGTGGCCTCATCTTAGAGCAAATTAACACTAATCGTAGGTTAATGGCTAAGAATCTTCATCAGCAAGAGGTCTTGAGTGTGGCAACTATGGCCGTCCAGACCAAACAGGATCAGTTGACCTTAAATGGCATCACGGTAACAGTGAAACGTAGCAAGCAAGGCATCACAGTTTATGAATCAGGAAAGGAAATTACTCATGTCTCTAAATAGTAAGGTTCGCGCCTTTACCCTTTTGGAATGTCTGGTAGCCTTACTGGTTATAGCTGGTTCTGTCCAAGTATATCAAGGCTTAACCACCGTTCTGGTGAGCAATGTCAAACAGGTAAGACAACAAGAAAATCAAGATTGGCTTCTGTTTGTCCAACAAATGGAGGCAGAGTTAGAAGGTTGTCAGTTGGTTAAAGTAGAAGGCAACAAGCTTTATGTCAAGCAGGATAATCAAGACTTGGCTTTTGGTATCTCAAATGCTTCTGATTTTCGAAAAACTAACGCCGATGGTCGAGGCTATCAACCCATGCTTTTCGGTTTAAAATCTAGTACAATCAGTCAAAAAAATCAGATAGTCACCATTGAAGTTATTCTTAAAAATGGTCTGCAAAGGAGTTTTGTTTATGCTTTTGAAAAAACAAGTTAGGGGAGGTGTTCTCCTCTATGCCCTTTTTATGGCTGGCATTTTTACACTTCTTCTTCAGGTTTATCTGGATAGGGTAGTTGCTAGCTCTAGACAAAATCAAGCACAAACAGTAGCTAGTCAGAGTCGACTTATGGCAGAAATGACTGTGGATTTGGCTGACAAGGAGTCGGGTTCTTTTAGTTTTGCTCAGGGAAATACGACTTATGAGGTAAAAGACAAGAAGATGATTATTAGAGTTGAGAATGAAGGACACACCAAGACCTATCACTATGTGAAGAAAGAGGACCATAAATAGCAATTCTCCACCCTTTTTGATATGATAGAGGGACGGAGGAAATCATGAATTTTGAAGCAATTGAGACAGCTTTTGCGCTGTTGTTAGAAAATGTCCAAACCAT
>ERZ1674051.72-NODE-72-length-31787-cov-8.935712_pt1 | contig 31787 bp, 47 predicted proteins | sample MGYA00581125_ERZ1674051 | MGnify/ENA primary metagenome ERZ1674051 (study PRJEB41354, sample SAMEA4873326) | human saliva metagenome | biome: human-associated habitat [ENVO:00009003]; feature: mouth environment [ENVO:08000002]; material: saliva material... | reverse complement strand
AAGGTATGTATAGATATGATGTTTGTACAAAAATATTCGATAAAATAAACGATAATTTCATACATTTGTTCCAATCTATATATACACTATATTTATTTTTGAAAAGTTGTAGTTTGTATTCCATTCGTCGTTCAAACCTTCACAATGTCAATCCACTGTGACTTCGTGGTATTTACCGGTCGCGTAATCAATCTCGAAACCGTAAGCGATATTTAAAACGATGTATCGTTCTTGAATATCATCGTTCCATAATGTCACTTGAACCGCGTAAGGTACTAAGTCGCTATCCTTGAAGTAGAGTGGTACGGCATCGTATAACAACAATGCTTTCGGATGTTTTTCCATATATTCTTGTGCACGTACTTCTGGTACACGCATCCCACCGCTAGTGTTATCACCACCAACGTTTTGTGGTCTTGTTCCTGTGATAGCGTTTCTTGGTGTGGCTTCACCACCTAACGAATCCGCAATTAAATGTGACCTGTTCCAAAAATGTCCTTTATAGGTTTTGTATACAGGGTTATGAATATATACTTCACGATTCTTCGTCCAACCAATCGTATTCTTATCGAAATGTTGTTGGTTTCCTTTTTGTCGTGTGACGGATGTATGATTCAATACCACGGTTGCTCGAATAGGGGCATCTCCTTGTTTCGTTGGTTTGGATTCAAACACGGCAACGTCTGGTGTTAACGACTGAAACAACTGTTGGTAGGTTGCTTTGTCTTCTTCTGTAATATCCACTTGATACGTATAGTTCGGATAGGTCTTGACCAGATCTGTAACGTTGAACTCATCAGGGGATAAAGCTACATTAGTTGTTTTTACCTTCGGTGCGCTTGTTGTTTGGTGTGACTCAAACTGGTGATACAGTTGTATCAGTGGTTTTCGATAGTAATAGAGTACGCATAGAATCGTGATGACTATCGACAAATAATACTTGAGCTTTTTCATTGTACTTTCCTTCCTTTCAGTGTATTGTGGAATCCTTTATCCCTTATCTAGTAGGGCATTTTAAGGGATAACTGATTCCGTTGTGGGATAAAAAATTACCTACCCGTTAAACGGACAGGCAATTTGCAACAATGAAAACCGTACATGAACGGACATCTACGGCTGATACACTCTATTATCCGACTATCGGATACGAGTTCTCAGCAACACTCTAGGCTACATTTTGTAGCCTTAACTATCGGACTGTGTAATCTATATATTGCTTGATTTATGAATCAACTTATGTTATTATAATGATATAGAAAGATAAGAAAGGGGATATAATGATGGGTTATTCAAAAACCTATACTCGTCGGTCAACACGTAAGAAACCTAAAGATGAAACATTGATTGACTTGTATCATAATCAATTACTACCAGCTAGTGAAATTGCGACTCGCTACCATGTGAAACGAGCAACGGTTTATAACTGGTTAACTGAAGCAAGAAGAAACTTAGGAATCACATTAACTGAGAAAGGGGAAGACGATGGATAAGAACGAAATGCGCGCGTACTTAATGGAAAAACGCGGATACACAACCGATTATTTAGACGAAATCGAAACAAGCACAACAGATACTTTATTGGATATGGATAAAATGGTCAAAGCATTACATAAATGTTATGTGAATCAATCTCTCATCACTATCTTACCGGACTTTGATATGGATGGTATCGCTAGTCAAACGCTTGGATTCGCTGGACTCAGTGAATTAGGATTCAACGTGGCCTTATACGAACCACATCCAGAAGAAGGATATGGATTCACACCGGATACTATCGACGATTTAGTGAAACATTATCCACGCACAAAGACTATTTTGACATGTGATACGGGTATCACTTGTTACGAAGGGGTTACGTATGCAAAATCTTTAGGAATCGATGTGTTGGTAACAGACCACCACTTACAAAAAGATAGAGATAAACTCGAAGCGGATGTCATCGTAGACCCGAACCGTATTGATGATATGTACGAAACACCATACATTTGCGGTGCGTACACGTTATGGAAATGCTTATACGCGTATGCAAATGAGTATTGTGGGATTGACAAAATCTATAACATCGAGTTGTTACGTGTGTTTGCGAGTCTAGGTACGGTATCTGATATGATGCCTGTCTTATACGAAAACCGTAAACTGTTACGTGATGGACTATCATTTTGTAACGCCTTATATGAACCGGGTAAAACGATTGATATGTTATACAGCACGCCAGATTACAGCTTATTGAAAGTGATTCATGGATGCGATACATTTGTGAGTGCCTTTTATGGGTTATACAATTTGTTTCAAGCGTTGTATGAATCTGGTAAGATTCAAGATACTATCGAAGAAGATACGTTTGGTTTTTACATTGCACCGATGTTCAATACATTGAAACGCTTGAATCAACCAATCTCTATTGCGTATGACGTGTTCTTCAACCCAGCGAAAAGTAACTTTGCAATTAGTCAGTTAATGGAATTGAACGAAAAACGTAAACTGTTAGTGAAGAAGTTTTACGCTGAAATGAACGAACAGTTACAACCATACGCACCGTATATCTACATCAGTCAAGCACCGGGTGGAATCCTAGGGTTGCTTGCTACAAAGAAAATCGAAGAAACGGGTTTACCAACCTTTGTGGTATCACAAGACGGAAACGTGTATCATGGTTCTGGTCGTTCGCCTGAATGGTATCCATGTAACACGAAGTTGACACGAGAAGGGTTTCATATCGCTGGTCACGAAGGGGCATTTGGTATCGGATTTGAAGATCGCTCAGAGCTAGAATCTTGTTTAGCGTTCTTACAAAAAGATGTTCCAGATACCTTGGATACGATTGAGATTCAAGAAGAAGAACCCGAAGTGATTTTTGGTACGGAAGAATTTCCACTTACTATCAGAACGTTACGTGATATGAACAAAGCGATTCGTAGCTTTAGACCATTTGGTAAAGGATTCACTGAATTTACGCAACAATGTCGTTTCAAGATGGAAGACGTGGATTCGATTCAATACTTAGGTCAAGACGGGGAAACAACAAAAGTTATCACAAAGAGTGGTGCTTGCATCCTTATCTGGCGAAGCGGAACACTGATTCAAGAGTTATTGGAAAAAGGTGTTGAAACCTTTGTCGTAAACGGAAAACTCAAATGGAATTGTTTCAATGACATTTGGACATTACAATTTATTGGTGACTTAGAAGAAACGGGGTGTAAGTAGATGAATAAACGATTTTTCAATCCAACAGAAAAACCGAATCGGGTAAAAGAACAGTTTGCATCATTAGGATTGTTTGTATGGTATTTATTCATGGCCTATGGTACGTTCAAGGTGTTTCCATCCTTGAACTGGAACCTAGGTATGACCGTGATTGATTTGCTGTTTGTAGCGGGTGTGCTACACTTTGGGATGCACGAATCGGAACGTCGATTATTATTGAAAACGTCATACACAAGTGGCTATACATGGATTGTAGCATTGATGTGTACCTTCGTAACGGTTCTTGTGAGTATCGTTTTACTAGCAATCCTGTACCTGATTGGTTGGGTAACGATTGTAACGCCTGACCAAACATTGGTTCAAGAATCGCAATCATTATGGGATAACATCTGGTTGTATACATTCATCGGGTTAGGGCATCCGGTATTCATGGCGTTTTTGACGCATTATTTGATTCAAATTCAATTCTTACAAAAACTACCAACATGGGTCACAATGTTATTGATTGGTTTGTTTTATGGATTCCTGTATCACGCATCTGTGCCTATTTTAGGTCTGTTTTATGGTGTGTTAGGGGTTGTAGCTACTTTCGTATTTGTATGGACTGGATTCAATCTTAGAGTCACATTCTTGCTTTACGTATTGTTCCATGTGATACTGGTATCACCTACTTATGGTGCATTAGCAATTTTAATACTCGGTTTTTGTTGTTTGTGGTATTTCATTAAGTTAGGACGAAAACGTAACAAACAGTAGAAAATTTCAAAAATAACATAGGCTCAAGCGATTTTAATTCTAAACTAGGGTAAATAGACCTAGAATGGTTAAAATCGCTCTATGGTACCTTAAAACGCAAAATAGAGAAAGGATGATTTGATAACATGAAACAATGGATGAAAAAGTATTGGCGATACCTTCTCGCTTTTATACTGGTTGTGATTGGATCACTATTGTTGTTGATTGAGCCAATACAAACAATGATGATTCAACAGGATGCTCAGACAGGTCACGAAGTATTGAGTGGATTAACAGCGGAACAAGTGAAACAAAACGATGCACTCGAAGAAGATGTTAACTTTGATTTCTCACAAGTAGAACCGTTAAGTTTGGAAAACGTCGCGAAGAACCGTGGTCAAGGCGGTCGATACGCGTTAGGTGAAATTGCGATTCCGGATTTGGATATGAAACTACCAATATTCAAAGGGGTGTCTAATTATGTATTGTCGTCAGGGGCCGGAACGATGAAACCGAATCAAAAAATGGGCGAAGGGAACTATGCCTTAGCGAGTCACAACTACTTCGGTGATAAGAAGATTCTGTTTTCACCGCTGGTTAATGCAAAAGAAGGGATGAAGATTTATCTCACGGATATGGAAAACATTTATGTGTATACCATTCAGTCTGTGAAACAGATTCACCCGACACAAGTAGAAGTGATAGAAGATGTTCCGAATCAAAAACTGTTGACGTTGATTACATGTACGGATTTAAACGGAACAGACAGGTATCAAATCACGGCTACACTTACAGAAAAGGTATCGGCTAAAGAAGCATCAGAAAACTTGATTAAACCCTTCGACGTGAGTTGGACAAATGGAACTGAATAAAAAAAAGAAACACCGGGCTGAATAGCTCGGTGTTTTTATGTGTAAAAAAAGATAAGGAACCCGAAGGCTCCTTATCAAGAGTGTGTCAATGTTGTTGCAACAAGTGTATCAATTAGTTTTCTTCGTTGCGTTTTTTACGTGGAACGAATCCAAATCCTAACAACGCTAGGATGACTCCTGCCACTGTGGTATCTGATTTTTGAACACCAGTGTTTGGTAGTTCTTTTGCTGAAACAGGTTCAACACTATCGATGATACGGTCGTATTCAGCTAAACGATTTTCTTCAGCAATACGTTCTTCTTCAACACGACGTAGACGAGCTTTTTCTTCTTCTTGAGCGTTGTATTTCGCTTCAAGGTCGTCTGCTTCTGTTTGTAAAGTCGTTGCCTTTTCTTGTAATTCAGCTAATACTTTTGTTGCTTCTTTTAAAGCTTCATCAGCTTTCTCAGCAACAGTTTTGAGTGTTTCTAATTTAGTCACTGCTGATTGATAGTTTTCATCAGCTTTTTCTAAATCTTCGATGTATTTCGCTTGTTTTTCAACTTCGAATACAGCACTTTGGTGTGTTTCAGTTAATTCAGCGATACGAGCTTTTTGGTCTTCAACAGCCTTAGTAGCTTCATTTAATGCTGAGTTCACGACAACGCGTTCAGCTTCTTCTTTTGCTAATGAATCTTGAGCTGTTTTGAGTTCAGCTTTCGCTTCATTTAACGCTTTTGTCTTTTCAGCAATAGATGCACGATAACGGTCTACGTCTTGTTGAGCTGTTTGGACTTGAGCGACAGCTTTCGATAATTCAGCTTGAGCTTCAGCTAATGCTTTTTGGGCTTTAGGTGCTAATAATGATTCTTTATCTAAGCGTGCTTTTTGTTCAGTTAACGCTGTGATACGTTCTGTTAATGATTTGACATTATCAGTCGCACGTTTCAATGCGTCTGCTGAAGTTTTCACATTTTGTTGCGCTGTTGTTAACGCATCATTTGCTTTCTTCAAGTTTGCTTTCAATGTATCAATCGGATTTGGTGAAACAGTTGTATCGAACTCACGCTCACGTGGTGTAGTGCGGTGTTCTAATAAACTTTTCTTCACACCTAATACGTGTACATGGAACTCATTACGTCGTCCGTTTGTTGTTGTATCTGGTGTCACTGAGAAGGCGATACCAGCGTAGTTTGTATCACCAGCTTTAGTTGTGCTTGATACGTCAGCAATTGATTTTGCATGGTCGTATTCATATCCATTGAACATGAATCCTGAGAATGTGTTGAAGATACGTTGGTAGATTTCATTTACAGTTAATTTAGTACGAGCGTCGGAAGTGGTGTATAGGTTCTCATAATATTGACCACCCATCTTTTCACTTTGACCTTTGCTGACTGGTAAGCCGTACTTCTTAGCCACACGGTTGATAGCATAAGCATCGTGACCGATTGGAATTTCATTTGCTTTCGCACCAGCTTTTTGTAAACGGTCAGCTTCAGCTGTCACTCCGAATACGCTGTGACGGTCAGATTCATAACCACGGGCCACTTCTTCAGTAAAGCGACGCATTTCTTTGTTGTATACTGAACGTCCACTACCGAATACGTCACGTACTTGGTTTTGTAAGTCTTCAGCATATTTTTCAAAGCGTAGTTTGTCGGCTTCTGACATGTTTAATACGTCAACAACGCGTGATAATGATTCGTCTGATTTGTAAGGTAATTCTTTCTTAATCAATTTACTTAGTTCACCTAAACGTTTGTATTTAGACATGAACTCAGTAACAGATAATGAACGAGAACCGCCGTACATTTCACGCATGATTTGTGAGTACTCACGAACGTGTGCGTTAGAATCATCGAAGAAGTTATCAGTCTTTGTAGCTTCTTTCAATGCCACTTCAGCATTTGTTTTATCCGTTTGGGCTTTCGTCAATGCTGATTGGTTACGAGCATTTGTTTCAGTAGCGCTCTTTAATGTAGCGTCTGCTGTTGCTTTGCTTGATTTAGCTTTGGCTAATTCTGAAGCATTTTCTTGTTTTTGACGATTCAATTCATTGTCGTGGTCGTTTGCATGTTCTAATTCAGATTCTTTTGAAGTCACTTTAGCTTCTTTATCTTTCTTAACAGCTTCAGCTTGTTCTAAGGCTTTCAACGCCTTACCTTCATCAGTGCCGTCTAATGCTTTTTGAGCTTTGTTGACCGCATCTTGTTTTTGGTCACGTGTTGCTGTTGCGTCTTGAACTTTCTTTTCTTGAGCATCAGCTTTTTCTTTAGCAACTTTTTGTTTGTCTTCTTTAGATGCTAAATCAGTTTTTGCATCTTCAACAGCTTTCTTAGAATCAGATTCTTTTTTCTCTAATTCTTTAGCTTTTTCTTTTTCAGACGCAATCTTTTCTGGTGTTGCTTCATCTTTTAGTTCTTTCTTCTTAGCAACTTCTTTTTCTTGGTCAGCAACAGCTTTGTCTGCTTCTGATTTTGCTTGTTCCTTTTCAGAAACAACTTCTTTTTGAGCTTCTACTTTAGCGTTCGCATCATCTGATTGCTTACGTGCATCGTCTACTGTTTCTTTCGAAATTTCAGTAGTCGTCGTTTCTGAAGTAGTAGTTACAACTTCTGGTGTTGCTGTTGTGGGTGTAGCGGTAGTAGGGGCTTCAGTTGATGCCTGAGCTTGTGTTGTGCTAGGTACCGCTTCAGTAGTAGGAACTACTTCTGTGTTTGGTACGCTATGCGTAACTGAACTCACTTCTTCCGCATGGATTTGTTGGCCTACTGATACTAGACCTACTAGGGCTGTTGCGACAGCACCTTTTGTTAATTTCTTAGACATAATATGTCGATTCCTCCTTGGGTTTTAAAATTTGTAAAGGTTGTTTCGTATATGAAACAACTTTGTGTTTATTCTACACGAGAATAGACCTTTTTGTCCAATTTCGTTTTCGTAAACCGGGGAATAGGTACTATTCCGTCAAAAACTAGCTCGACACCGTTAGGTGTAGCGAAGTCCAGAAGACAATATCACTTGAATATTTACATGATATGTTTCTTGATTCTGTTTCTATTTTGTTGATAACGAGTGAGTTGTTTTTGCTTTCGGTTAGATAACGAAGTCATATCTACAATGTTGATGTTCATTGTAGATGCCAACATGACATCGTAAACGTCTTTGGCGCTAACGACAACAGGCGAATGGGATGTACTGTTGGTTTGTTTATACTTGGCTCTTTTCAATGGGTACGAATCTTGAACGAGATTCTTTAGTTCATACTCAGTGAGTTTTCCGTATTCTTGAAGCACGTCAGATACGTCTTGTTTCATTAAATGGGAAACGTTTGTTGGATCATTAGGAAAATGTTTCAACTCTAACGTGATTCCATTGGGTACTCGCTGTAACCAGTGTTCGAGTTCCTTATGATAGAGCAATAGTTTCTTGTTCTTCTTCATTGGATAGAACTGACCACTCACGTTGGATGATTCGTACCATAACAGTTGATACGCATAGACGTAGTAGAGTAACAATGTCAGATGTAACTTCGTATACTGTTTTGGTCGTTGCGATACGATGTATCTGGCAATCGCTAACGTGTGGTCTGGGATTTGTTTGGTTGTCATCGTGATTCCTTCTTTCTTTGTATGTATTAGTTGTTCGAATAAAAAAGAACCACTCGTTATGAGTGGTTCAATTTAACGTCCTTCAAATTGTGTGATGTTATTTGTGTTTTCTAAAAATAAATGTTTAAAAGAGAAATTTGTAAGAGAATTTTTATATCATTTCGTCGTTGGAAGTGTCGGAAATGTTGAACATCATGCAATTTAACAAAAAATAAAAGAGAAAATTATTGACCCTAAATTGAACTATAAGGTAGTGAAGTTGGCACTCACACTATAAAGGACGTTACCATTCGGATTTCGACATTGGGGGTCGGGGTACGAATGAAACCCTATACGGTACTTACGTCGCGAACGTAATGCGCTCTGGAACGAGAATCTCGAATTAGCGAGTACCGTGCGATTGATACAAATCCTTGTTCCTAACGGATGACAAAAGTTGTTTTAGTTTATTGAAACAGTTCTCGTGATTCGACTCCGCTAGTGGGTTGGTGGAATCTACTATACGGAAATTGTTTCTTTATAGGCAACAAGGTATCTGTGTCAATTACAGGCTAGGGTGCTGGTAAGCACCCCTAGGGGCTAACACTATGATTCCGTCATTTGTTAGAAGATGATGGAAGCTCTGGTTGAGAGTAGAGCGAGCGATACTCCAACCAACCGTGTTAGACCGTGAGAAGGCAAGAACACGTTCAACCATAAGGCGAACGTGGGCGAAGGCTTCGGATAACGAATCCAAACGTGCAACAGAATGAAGAACGAGTTGCGCCTTATGCGTAACTCGGATTCATTCTGGGTGTTCCACTGGATTGCTCTCCAGTGGAACAGTATCCTTGGATTCGGGTTTGGATACACCGATGGAACATCAAAGAGTTTCACGAGTGAAACTCTGTGTACCAGTCGGGGTGTCCAATCGGTGAGAAACGACAGGAAACAATGTTCTGGTAACAGGATATTGGCTCCAGTTGTTTCGATGTTTGGATCCGTGTGACGAGTCACACCGGATGCAAACGAAGAAGAGCAATTTTGCGAGCTCATGCGAGCAAAATCGAGCATCCGAAGGATGCGAAGTAAGGGCTTTTGACAACGACAGTTGGCAAAAGTGAAAACAACCGTTAAGGTTGTTTTCAGTGGTGTCGGCTATGCCGACCGACAAGACTCGGAACGAGTCTTGGAGCCACCACCCCTTATGCTCTTTAGACTCATCTTGGTGATTCACCTGTTGGACTCATCTCTACGTGCCACGAACCGCGTCATGACGGGGATAATCTATTGTTAAGTATAGCGGAAACGAGTGGTTGATTTACTTCTACTGCAAACTTTGTAGGTAGGATAAGAGATTTTGACACCCAGAGTTGGTTCATATATGAAGCAAGTAGAGGTGTCGATACGACCGTTTGTAGTAGAAGTAAAATTCGCGTTTGGCTCATTAGTCAACTCAAGGAATGATGCGTGGATTCAGTGAGTGGAAACAAGGATTCGAGTCAGGGATTTGGAATCAAAAGCGAGTCCAAACAGGGGTTCGATGAGTCGGAAGCCGAAGGCGGAATCCATTGTCAAGGGGGTGCTAGGAATACGACGCACCGCCCCTTGACGTTCTGTGATTCCGACTAGGAATCAGATTGGTTGGTTTCCGCTTGCGGATCCGTTCTCCTGTGTCCATGTGGGTATCAATCAGTGTACCACTGAGTGCCAAAGAAGGGTGGAAACGTAGGTGTACCATCCCTTCGGATACCCACTGGCTGGTACAGTGTACCATGCAAGGTGTATTATTCGGGTGTTGATTCCTTGCGTGTACCATAGCGTGTACCAACCGTGGATTCAATGTACCATATGGTGCATCCTGCACGGGCGAACGCCCGTGTGATGCGTACGTGGTGGTACAGGATAGGGTATCACTGTACCATTCAGGGTACGTTCCACGGTCGGTGTACCGTGTGTGTCGCGTCCTATGGTCTGTGAATCAACCGCCTGCTTCCCAGTGGGAAGCGAGCAAGGCGGTGGCTACCATAAGCGACACACCGGTTGGTACAGATGATGCGACCGAGTGTACCGTTGGTGTACCATACGTGGGTTACCCGACGGGAATCGGAACCGGAAGGGGGTGCTAGGGATACGACGCACCGCCCCTGACGGTACCGTCTGTGGTACACGAAGGTGACGCTAGGAATACGACGCGTCGCGCCTGAGTGTGCCCGTGGGCACCCACGGTGGGTACACGGTGGAACGTTGGTGATGCGAAAGCATGAAGCGAATGGATGGTGCAATGGTGGAAACAGAATATCCCCGTTCCGGCACGTAGGGTGGCTTCCCCACAAGGATGATTGATTCAGCCCGGTTCTGCTTCTGTGCGCGCCTATGCCAACCCCACGGCATTGGGTGATTCAACAAAGCAAGAAGCGGATTCGGTGCCTAGCGTGTGGATCCGTTACGAAGGCGAAGACGAGTGACGGATTCTGGTTGCAAGGTTAATAATCGAGTATGGGTGATTAGCGAGCCTCAGACATATTTTTGTTTCGTGTGTTTGTTACAGCGAAAATATGTCTGAGCGACCGGATGGTTGTCGGTTATTAACCTTACAAGCGAGTGCACCTTACGTGTGCGTCCAAACGGGGATATTCCACGGACGGAACAAGGGTGCTTCGAAGATGCTACCAGTGTGTGCAATGTAAAAAAAAGAAAGTACTCGTAATGAGTACTTTTTAAGCGATACCTGCGTATTCCACTTCTTGAACGTCAGTCCAGATTCCTAGTGCAATTTCGTAAGCGTCTAATTTCGTTTGTGCAACAACTGTTGCGATTCCGTCGTTTGTATGGATGTTAAATTTGTATAGTTTCATGATGATTTTCTCCTTTATTAACTCTTTTATTTATTTAGATTTTTAAATTAGGCATAGATGATGTGATTTGGATTGACATATATTCCGTCGTCGCCGACAGGAATCCAAAACGGTTGATTGTTTTCATGACAATATAGGTATTCGTTTAGTTTTGAATGATTATCTGTGTAATACTTAAACTCTTTACCATTTGACATGACGATTGTTACGTTGTACATATGTTTCACTCCTTATGACAATTTTCTTTTTACTTCCAGTCATTGAATCGGCTTGCTCTGCAAGCAATTCTCTTAGTCTAAAACTGTAATTGGCATTGGACGTGTACCAGTGTATGGTAACACACCAACGAATTGAGATTTAAAGTTCTTTTGACCTAGTTCGATTGCTTTTTCGATTGATTCTGTATGGATGAAAAAGCAACGGTCGATTGTGTAGATGATATATGTTTTCATAATGGTACACTTCCTTTTTTTGGTTTTATAATATTTTGTGCATAGAATAATTTGTAAAACTCTTGGATAGAATTAAATTCATGACCACTTAGAACGGCTAGTTCTGGCCCGTGGTTGAATGTGTCGATACCGAAGTAGAGTGGTTCATTATTACCTGTTACTTTACATTCAAGTAACACACAATTCTTCATTTCTTCGTCCACTGTATTTAATGCGTCTTCGATGTTTGCTGGGCCACTGAAATGTTGCACTTCGTTGTTATCATCAGCGTAACAAACAAGTCCTGTGCCGAAGTATTGTTCGAAATTTTCTTGCAACCATTCTTGGTGATAGGTTTTACCTAATTGGAACGGAAATTCTTTAAGTTTTGATTTGTCTACAATGTAATATACTTTTGTCATGATTCAACACTTCCTTTGATTTTATTTTCTTCAATTAAACCATCGGCGAGCTTGCTCGCGATTAAAAAAAAGTAGAACCCGATTAGGGTTCTACGCGGTTAAATCCAGTATAAGAATGTTGCGAAGACGATTGGTTCATCTGTCATGAGTCCTACTTGACTCATCGCATCGCTTTCAGTTAAGGCTTCAACTTCGATACATTCTCCTGATTTAGTGATAACTTCAAACATAGCGTACATAATAATAATCTCCTTTTATTGAGTTTTTCTTCAATCAATCCATAGGCGGGCCTGCCCGCTGTTTGTGTTATTTAAACAACTCAATCAATCTGTTATTAACTTATGTTAACTGTACTTTTTGTAATAATTCGTAGTTGATTGCTAAATATCCAAAAACAATTACTGTTTTTACTAATGCGGACATCATGATGTACATCGTTGGTAATTTTCCATTGATTGGGTATGGTATACCGATTATTGTTGCGGACATAGAACACATTTTTCTATTTAATAAGATAAAAAAAGATATTATAGGTATTTGTAATAAGAAAAATGATTCAATGGTTAGTTGTGTCATTATAAAACTCCTTTCTTAGACGATTTGTTCGATGATTTTATCCCAGCGATAATAATCTTCAATGTCGGAATGAGCACCAACAGAGTAGGTACCATTTTTATAAATAATGCTGATAGCATATATCGGTTCATCTTCGAACCAGATGTGTAACGAACCTACTTTTTGAATGTGTAAGAAGACCGCGATTGAATAACTTAGGAAGTATTTCAACTTCTGTAAGTTTCGATAGTGGTCAGCTGGGTTATTTTGATTGTCATCGAAAACATCCTTCAACGACATGTCAGAAATAGCGATTGCATCATCATGTTTGTGTCCTTTTAAACTTTGTGAGTATCCTTCTAAGTCCATGAGCTGATTGTATAGTTCTTGAACGATGTCTAAAATCGCTGTTTCTGGTCTTTTTACTTTTTGAACCGACACATCGCGGTTACATTGACTGGCTAGTACATACATTAGTTCTTACCTTCTTTCTTAAATTTCAACAATTTCATATTGAACAAAATGGTCTGCGTAATCAAAATCATCAATGAGATATTTTCCGTATTTGTTACGTAACGCGTCAATCGTACTTTGATACGAAGGTCTGATACCATCGAATAGTGGTGTTTGGTTTAACGGAAGGATATATCCTGTGTATTCTGATTTGATTTCAGAAAAATTGTGATATTTATCAATAGACCATAATCTTGTTTGATGTAAATTTTCGATATTACCATAATTGAGATTCACGTCATTGTACGCTTCTAAAACTTGTGGTTCTAGTGCTCGAATGAGTTGTATCCATGGTACCACTGTTGGGTGATATTCCGGTTTGATGTATTTTTTATCAGGTACGTATAGACCTGTACCACAATGTACTGTTGCGAATTTTTCCATAAATGTTCATTCCTTTCTAAAGCAACATGTGCTTGTAATGTAACGCAAAGATGTCGTCGATTCCTTCTAGGATAGAACTAGGGGATTTAGCGACAGACATACAATACTTGTAAGTGACTCTGTATAAATCACCGACTGGGTTTCGTGTATCGACTTTAATAATTACATACGAACCGTCGATGTAACGTTGGTCTGAAGCCACCATCGACGGTTCTTTGATACAGTTCGATGTTTCATAATGAATGTAGGCTTGTTTAGATGTTACTTGTAACTTGATAACATGATGGTCTAACTGAAACTCGATACCAGATAGTGACCAGTCTTTTGCTTCATTTATCACCATCAACTCCGGATGGAACGTGAGTGTTTCGTCATTCTTCTGTGTCAAATCATAGGTTTTCGCAACAAGTGGATGAATCGTTTCTTGGAACACGGTTGTTAGAATCGATAGAATCTTTTCTTTGTATGATGTAAATTCAGTACAAATGATTTTAACACGGTATTGCACCGTGGTTCCATCTGGATTTGGTGCTTCAAGCACTTGGTAAAAATTGTAATCACCTTCGTTGAAGTAGAGTGTTTTGAGTGTAACGGTGGGTTTATCCATGTGTAATTAACTCCTTTCGACTAATTGTTTCGCATGAGAAATAAGTTTCGCTGTTGCAAAATCAATCGGATAGTTTTTGAACCATTCATTGTATTCTTCAATGTATTCTTTCGTGTGGTCATCTAAAGACCATGATTTTTCTTCAGGGTAGTAACCTACGATGAATCGGTAACGAAGCGATTCTTCGTCAATTTCTGCGTTTGACGGTACGTTGTATACTAACGAATCTTCCACGGTAGGATTCTTCAGAACTTCACCTGTGAGTTTAGAACCTTTACCACCTACGAGAAGACTTTCTAGTTCGATGTTGATGTAAATGTTCTTACAATCCATCATATCACTGTAACTTTGTACGGTACGGTTATAGATATAATAACAAATTGCACGTACTAGGTTTTCTGTTTCATTCGTGACGGATACATCTTCACGATTCGTGATAACCATTTCGATGTCTTGATTCGAAACGATTGGTTGACAATCAACGTACTTAACGAAGATGTCGTTTTGTGTGACGCTTCGTAAAGTGGTATCAATTTGGTTTGATAGGTTAGTGACGAACGAATAATATAACGGATTTTGGGTACTTGTTGGATCATTTAATGTCGGCATGATGGTTTCACTCCTTTGTTTTGATGATAGATTACCATGGACTAGGTTCAGGTAAGTCGGTTAGTTGTTTCGCTTCTGAAATGAGTTTCGCTGTCGCAAAATCAATCGGATAGTTTTTGAACCATTTATTGTAATCTTCGATGTGTTCGTTGATGAATGTATGAAGACGCCACTTTTTGTGTAGTGGATTGTATCCCACGACGAAACTGAAACGAAGCTCATCTTCGATTGTGGTTGTATTGTCATTGTAGACCAATGATGGATTTTGTCCTTCAATCGTAAACAAAGGAACTTCTTCTTTGTTTGAGTCTTGACGTTTCTCAAGCGCGATGTCAATGTTGATATTTTCGACGTTTTTGCAATCGCGATAATGCTTTAACAGTTGTTCATATAGATAGCGAGTGAGTAAGCGAATCATGTTTTCTTCTGATTCTTTCATTGTTAAACCAGAACGATGTGTAATGGTGATTTTTACGTTTTGGTTTGCAATTAACGGTTGCGTATCGACGCGTTTGACAAAGAAGTCACCCTTAGTGGTATGAGCTAACGCATCTTCGAATCTATCAGCTAACATCGTAATGAATGGATAGTAATCGCTAGTGGCTACACGTGTTGGGTCATTTAATGTTGGCATAGTTTTATCAGTCCTTTACTGTGATTTTTTCTAGGTGGTAAGGTAGGAACCAGAACGCATTATCAATCTTGTAAGATGGGATGTTTAATTTCGTATTAAACATCATATCTGTAATAACATGTGGTTCATCATAGTGTGAAACATAATTATCATGTTCTGTCCAACCTAATGGATAAGTGTTCTTTTCTTGGTTTGGAATATCATGGATGATGACCTTATCTCCGATATTGAAGATAGGAATCGGGTTTCGTTGGATGCGTGATAATTCTTCTTTCGGAACGTATCCAGCGATAGATGTAAAGTGGTGTTTTGTACCTTTCAATGTTAACGATGTTTTCATGAGTCGTCCGATTTCACCTTGGTAGTAGATGACATCGAATAAACGATACGTTTCATCCTTGTGTTTCTTGGTGTGAATTGACGCATTATGTTCGATATGTGTTTCATCGTCGTAGATTTTCACACTTGTGTACTTTTCATCATCTTTGCGCTTGGCTACAAACCAGATGAAACGCTCACCAGTAGATGGTGTGTGATGCACATGGATACCATCGAAGGCGAATTGAGTAAATCCTTCTAATTCTTTAGCTAATTGGTATTGATGTGCTTTGTAGAATACTAACGCGTGAATGATTTCGCTTTTAACATAGTTGATTTGTTCTTCGATAGTTTCTTGATTCAATACAAGGTCTACATGAAATTCCATGTTAGACACTTGATGAATCGCAATATCGAAATTGTTTTCTTTGAGAAGTTTGATTCGAAATTTGAATCGATTCGGGATGATTTTGTATAACAATTCTTTTAATTCTGTTTGGTTCATTATGATACCTTCTTTCTTTAGTGGATAAGGTCGCCAAATTCGAGCTTATTGAGATAATCCAAATCTCGTAACAACACTGCGTAAACAAGACCTTCGATGACTTTTTTACTTTTAATAGAATCAAGGTTGATACGCTCTTGTTCGTAATGAATCGGACTACCTGAAACACCGGGATGTTCCACGGTACGCGTCACAGCGATGAGTCGTGAGTCGGTTAGAATAAGCTCAACTTTGTTGTGCATATCTTTGTCTTCTTCTTTAACTTGGAAGCGGAAATTATAGGTTTGAATCCATTGACGTGTCGATTCGTTGCGATAGGAATCGAAAATCATGATTGGTTGTTGAAGTGCACTTGGAAACAGAACGATCAGATCTGTAATGATGTGCTTGGTTTGTTTCCATAAGAGCATCGCTTTGTCAACATCGAATTGTACGCGTCGGATGATGGATTCATCGGTTGGTGCGTCTAAGTAATCAATGATTTGTTTAAATTTGAATTGCGTGCTTTTGTCGATGTATGTGATAGCTAACATGTTTTCAGATAGTTCTTCCAATTCTGTGTGTAAGTGATACATCGTCGCATAGCGATTCACGGTATGCGAAAGTTGGTTAATGGTTACTGTCATTTGGGATAACTCCTTTTCTGTATAATTTGTATAGTTCTTCGAATAAGTTTCGTTCAAAGTCAGATGCAATTTCTTCAACCGTTTGATTGTTGATGAAATAGACTTTTTTGTATACATCCGCGAATGTAATTAAGACACTTGCTGTGCTCGTGGGTGCAATACTTAAAAATTGCCAGTTGTCTGGGGTCATTTTTTGATTCAGTCTTATCGTTAGTTGGTTGATAATATCATTGAGTTGTTTCCAATTCATGTTATCCATAGTTGGTCACTCCTTTGCGTATATTGTGTTGCTCAATTCTTCGGATAAATCATATGAGAATAGAGCAACAATTTGTTTCGGTGTGCGATTCTCGATAAGATACTCCTTTTCAAACATGAAAAAGAGAGTATAGAATCGAATCCAGATTCTTTCGTTGGGTGTATCACTGGTAGTGACGACAATTCCTGAGTAGTGGTCGAAGTCGTCTGTGTCGAGCTTATTACGAAGTTCGATACGCACTTGCTTTTCGAACTCTTTTAAATCATCTTTGTTCATGTGAGCACTCCTTTTATTCATTTTTAACTTCGTCCATTTCCATGTACGCAAAATCATCCGCATCTAGGACGATTTCTTTATTGTTGTACATTTCTTCAGCTATCTCAGTAGCTTCCCAGAGAGATTTTGCTTCAATCTCAATGGTTCTTCTTAATACTTCTTTGATTTCAATTTTAAATTTAGGCATAATAATCAATCCTTTCTATTCATCAAACGGGGTACAATCGGCTGTTTCAAACACGAGTACCTTTTCGTCGTCAGTGCGTAACACGAGTGTTTCTTCGCCGTTGGTGTAATGTTCGCCTAGGATAGCAAAGTCGATACATTCCACTGGTAGACCGTGTGAATCTGGTAGCATCGGTGAGATATACGTATCGAAACAATGCTCACCAAAGGCTTCAAAACCATCGTAGCAAACTAGGTTGGTTCCAGTGTAATCATTGCTTCGTAAAAATTCATAAGCCAGACCGACTAATTCGGGATGTTGGCTCAATTTGATGAGTTTTTGTCTGTAATCAGGCGCTAAAGCCGGGTTTGTTTCTTTGTTTGGATTCATAAGTGAATCACGTCCTTTCTGTTAGTAATCAACACCTTCGATACCGAAGTGTTTTCTAAATTGATACGTTGCGTCCTTCATCAAGACATTGATAGCAAGGTCTTTGATGTCTGAAGGTTGATGAATGTCTTGATTCAAGATAGTGGATTCAGAGTACATAATATCCACTTCGCCACGATTCTCTAAGGTTGTAGTGGTGTAAGCGCGAAGTTTATCAGCTGTTAAGATGAATGATACTTCATTGTGATAGTTGTTGATAACACTAAACATGAACGCTGGTGTGTGTACCCAGCTTTTTGTACGTTCATCTACGTAACTAGTCATCACGGTTGGTTCTTTTAATTCAGGATACGTTTGTTGCATGAATCGTAACACTGGTTTTGTTCTTGCGTACAATTCGATAGTGCCTTCTAATTGTTTACGGATTTCGTATAACGTTTCTTGTGCTGTGGATTGCATCCCGATGTGTTGATAGACAGGGTAGTAGATGTCTTCATTGTCGATACGAAACATAAACGGATTGTTTGATTCAGGTGCACTTAAACACTGAATCAGGAATCTAGGTGTTGATTTTTGTATGTCTTTAACTAGTTCGCGAACGTGGTTAAAGAATTTTGGGTTGTTTAGTTCTGGATTGTATGACATGATACGTCACGTCCTTTCTTAATGGTATTTTTCATATTTGACTAATGTCATTTGAACCAATCTGTTTGTATCGTGTTTCAAGAGTTTGGTGATTAAGTTTTTATTTTTCGATTTCTCTTTGTAAGCGTCTTGAATCATATACATTTTTGTTCTTTCTTTAGCGACACGTATTAACTGTGGGATGATGCGTGCTGGGCCAAAGGTTGATAAATTCACTTGGACGAAAGCTGGAATCGTTGCCACCATTTCGTCTGGAAGATTGAGTTTGGTGTATTTTGTTAAACAATAAGCTACTAACAAATACGCATGTGGTTTCTGTGTATTATTATGATAATACATTGTGTAATCAATTATTTCTTGACGAGTTAGCTGACGCACGATACGAATCTTGTTCGTAGCTATTTTTGTTTCGTCTAATGTGTATGATAAATCGCCTAACAATTCTACTTCACAGATAATTGGTTTTTCGTATGGTAAGTAGAATCGTAATGTATCTTCAATATATTGACACGCATGGAAACCTGTGTGACAAACTCTTGGTTCTTCGTTCATTTCGTATGTTTCTCCAATCTCATATTGGAATCCACGGCATGTCATATCTGCTTTAAACGCTTTGTATGCTTTCATTTTTCTTCACTCCTTTAGATAGAATTATGTATAAAAGAACTCATCAAGGCTATGGTAGGCAACACCCTGATGAGTCCATGATTCAACTCGGTCGTTAGACCGTAGATGTTATGATGGTTGCTGGTAATATTTCTACTGGATGATTTTTAATCAATGCGTCTGAAAATACGATGCACCAAAGTAAAAATAGAACGAATAAGAACCAACAACCAGCTACTATGATGTCTAAAATCGCTTCTGAACTAGACGACGCATCTTTGGTAATGATACCTACCATCGTTATCACGCCCACGACAACGGTTAAAATAAGCATGATGCTTGCTAAGAACGAGAACATGAATCATCATTCCTTTCTGTTTGAGTTTTGTTGGTCACCGTTTAACACACGGTCGATACTTTCTTTGTCTTGGTTTCGTTGTTGGATCATTGTGTCTAAATCATCTTTATTGGTGACAGTATATTCAATTTTGAAATATTGTCTTTTGTCATTTCTTCGATAGACATCTGGATTGATAACCATTTTTTCAATGTGAGTATCCGAAACCAGTGTTACCTTTGTGATTTTGATGTGGACAAGGGATGAATCATCATTGTTTAGTTCTTTGATAGTGTTTGATGTATCTATCAATTCTGGTTTCACATCTGTATCAACGGTTTTCGAAACAGAACCTTTTGTCAATTTAGCGGTTGTACTATCTTTTACTTTGTGTAAGTCATTTAATGTTGTGATAGTAGATACATCCACGAAGTTCTTATCATCATTTTTCAATGACAATGTGACGTTTTGTGTGTTTGTGTATAACGTGATTTCTGAATCAACGGTATCTTGAGTTGTCACTTGATAATCGAACCATTGTCTACTTTCAGTTTGAAGTTTGTAATCATTTGGGTGCATTTGATACAGGAATCCTGTATAAGGAATCGTACCACCTAAACAAATGATTGCTATTGAAATAGCTAATTTGTTTTTGCTGTATTTGGAATCAAATTCAATCCAAATAATAGTGACTATCATAATAAAGATTAACCATTCAATTCCAACCAATGTAAACGGGATACCATCATGCGATACAAGGTATTGTATCCATTCGGTTGGTAGGTAAGCGTGCATGTCCACATAATAGAACAAGAGCACTACCGGAATCGGTAGTGCGTATAGGACTTTTGTGCGTTTGGATAGGTTTCTACTGTTTTTAATCAGATAGACCAAACAGAAGATGATGACAATATAGATGTGTCGAAGGATGATTTGTGTTGCAATAGGATACATGGTTAATCATTCCTTTCTGTGTTATCGAAGTTGTAACCGTAAATTCGACTCATCGTGTCATTTACGATTTCTTTTTGTTCTTTGGTTCCGTTTTTGTAGATAGCACATAGGACAAGTTTATTTTGTTCTTGTGCAACCATTTTATCGAGTTGCTTTTTCGTAGCAAAAAGAGCGACTTGTTCGCGCACTATGGCTGAAACATCGTTCATTAAGATGCTACGATGACGCTTTTTACCATAAGTAGCGACTTTCGCACGAACTTCTTCAAGACTGTCTTTCACCAGTGTATCTAAAATGAGCTTTTGTAGACTTTCTGGATACAAAGGTACTGTCCGAACAAGTTCTTGTTTTGTGGATGGGTGTCCACATTTTAACAAACGCTTGAGAAGGTCTTGTGAACCGTGAATCGCTAATTCTTTTTGCTCGAAAGGTACCAGTTGGTAGAGAATCTTATCTGAGATAAACGGTGCTAAGTTCGGATAGGTTAGTAATGCGTATACCAAAGGAAGGGATTCTAATTTTAGTTTGAATTGGTCTAACGCGTATTTTGTGACTTCATCTTCGGTTAATTCACGTACAATTTTAATTTTCGTGAGTTCTCGAATGATTTTGATGTTGTTTGCAACCAATTTATAAGAACCTTCTAATATATGTCGTTCTCGAATTGTACCTGATAATTCTACTTCACAAATACGGGTATCAGCACTTATTGGATAGTAGTAAAACACTCCGTCGATGGTGGAACAAGCATGGAATCCACGCTCGCATAGAACAGGTTTACCTTTCATTTTGTACGAATTTCCAATTTCATATTGGAAGTCACGACAGGTTAAATCGGCATTGAACGCCTTGTAGGCGCGAATTGGTTTTGTCATTTGAAACACTCCTTTCTGTGTTTAGGATATAAAATCTTTTAATTTACGAGCAGTTTCAGAAACTTCTAAATCATGTTCGATGCGTTTTTCCGCTCTTTCTATATCTACAGGAATGATATATACGTGTAATCTTCTATCTACACCTTGTTTTATACGAACATTACCGTTCTTTTTCACAACTTCTTGAGTCCACGGTGTTTCTACAATCGCGATTCGAGAAATGGTATAGTGACGACAACGAAGTAGAAGCTCTTGTGGTACACATGCTTGTTTGTCGTGTTCTACGACTAACAATCCATCATGTAAACAATCACCGTATTTGTCAATTTCTGTGGGGGATGATTTCCATAATGTATCTTCGTGTGTACGTAACCATCTGTTTAAAATTTCTAATGATTGAAGGTTACGTCGAATTGAAACAACTTTTAATAGACCATGTAATGTTCCACTTTGCCACGATTCATAACCGACTCTTGTATCGAAGATAAATGTATCATCTAGGATATAGACTTCCTTTTCGATAGGTACTTGTCTTTTAACCAACGAATGTGACACTCTGTGACCTTCTATAATGTTATCGTTCTCACGAAAACCGAGAATCACATCAACACCGTCATTGTTAGGGTAGAGTTGTTTGATTTCTTTTTGATTAGCATTATCGTAATTGTAATCAAAAAGGTCAGAAACAATAATATCACCTTTTAATTCTTTGATGAGATTGTGTATTTTTACCTTTAGTTTTTCAATAGTTTTGTTCATAAGTATTCACTCCTTTTCTGTGTCATAAAATATTAAATAAATGGTTTAATTAGGAAATGATAAACAATAAGCCAACTAACTAAACTGAATAGAAAGTACGCTAAACATCCACATCTAAACATAACTATCAACTCCTTTTTATTTTTCATCCAACCACTCGATACAATACTTTGTATCGTGCATGGATAAAAAAAGAGAACCCCGAAGGATTCTGCTTTTTAGATATTTAACCATGATGTTGTTTGGAACGGGCCGTTTTCTTTCGCATATCGTACCGCTTCGTACGCCACATCATCTGCTGTTTCATTACCTGCAACACCAGAATGACCTTTGATGTTTTTGAAGGTAATTGTTAGTTGTGGATGTTGCGCTAATAAAGTTCGAATTTCTTGTAACATCCATTTGGATACAGGTTTCTTTGCTTTGTATTCACCCGTACACCATTTACCTACGTGTTCTAAATCATAGTAGAGTGTGATGTCTGTTGTTTCAGGGAATTGATTCATAACGGTTTTCAATCCTTGAACAACAGCGATACATTCACCAGCGATGTTTCTTGATTCTAAGAACTCAGGTTTCTTAGAAGCACCTTTCCATGTACCGATGTGACGTTTACCGTCAAAGATGATGCAAGCACCACCGTAATAAGGGATTCCGTCGCGGAATGACCCGTCTGTATAACATGAGATTTTCATAGATAACACTTCCTTTTCTTAATATTTTTCAATCAAACACTCGCTTTGTGGTCACATAAAGCATAAAAACAGATGAACCCGTTGGTGGATTCATCTGTCTGTGTGTTACTCATAATCGTAATCATCACTTGTATCGGGTACGAACGCACGAAGATTCTTTGGATGATTTGGGTTTGATGAGTAATCAAGGGATTCTTGTGCTGTTTTGCTCACCTTGAGATTCGCATATTTTGTCAAATGCTTCAATAACTGTTTATCGCTAGATGTATAAGCTACCATTTGAATCACTTCAGGGTCGGTATCATAAATCAAGTTCTTATGTAACGATTCGTGATACGCTAATTGTTTACGCACTTCGACATTTTTATCGTAAATCATTCGTTTTCCAATGCGCTCATCTTGGAAGTAGGTTGCTAGTGTTGTGCGAACAGCAACGGATGGATCATGGATGAGTTGCTTTTGAACTAAAGCACCTGAATGATGAGCGATGAGTTTGCGTAACTGTTCGTCTTCATCATGTACGTAATCAGAACGAACGAAGTCGTCTACACGTACAATCGCTTCGTATCTGAGTTCTGGATTGTTGCGTTGTTCCAAAGCGTATCTGAATAGGTTTTCATCTGGATGATTGTCTAACAAGGCTTGTTGGAATTGCGAAGTGAAGTGTTTATTTAATAGCAAAGCATGTCCGATGTTATGTGGTAGGTTTTTGTTACCGATGTAACCGTAAAATACAACCGATGATTCTTCTTTTTGAGCATAAGGGAAGATGTATCCGGCATCTTTTGGAAGAAACACGCGTGCAACGTGATTGCGAAGTCCAATTTCAGATTCATCCTTCATGAAATGTGGAATGAACACGTCTGGTTTTTGATGAATCAAGACATCCATCACATCTGGGTATTCACGAAACACTTCTTTATAACGTTTGTCTAATAATTTAGAGTTATCCATCGCGAAGACGGTATACACTGCATTTGTAATAGCAAGGTATTTATCGTCTATTTCATGTCCGTGTTCGTGATACCATTCCGTACCAGTCGCTTGGTCTTTTAAATCCTTCACTTGTTCCATAGAAGATAGAGCATAGTGAAGCATATCTTCTAGTTCCATTTCTTCATGAATCACCACTTCAGCTGTGTGTTCACAATAGCGTGGTTCTTTTGATGTTTCATTATTGAAATCAGGGTCGATACCGTAGATGGTGAAGTTCTTCGTGAATTGTTGAAGACGCATCCAGTCTGCATCAGTTAATTTACGTTCTGTGAACGGTGCATACTTTTTGCATAAGGATACGTATTTATTCACCACACCGAATAGGTGTAGGTATTGAGTGATAACAGTGTTGTCTTTCAGTGGTTTGTAAACATCTCCTTGTTTCAACCCTCTAGGGGCAATCACAAAGCCTGCATTATGTTGGAATGTTGACATAAGGTTTCATCCTTTCTTTTCTTAATATTGATAGCTTTATTATATCATAAAAAAGAACATCTCCGTAGAGATGTTCATAAAGTTAGTTGATAACACCGAAGTATTCTTTGGTTTCGTCATCGTACCAGAAACCGAATTTGTTCGTTACGTCAATATAGGCCAGCTCATCCGCGAACTCATCTAAAGTATCCATCGGTACGTTGCGTAATGTGATACGATGTGGTTCTGCTTTTAATTGTTTGAAATCCTTTGGTTTCATGTTCCAGTTATCACGTAATTCTTCTTTCGTGAATTTCACTACCACGAAGAAATCAAACGTGGTTTCCACAACATCGACATGACCGGATTCGTCAAACGCCCAGTAGATATTTACGAAGAAATCACACATTTCGTTAAAGAAATCAATATCTGTAATATCATAAGCAATGAGGCCTAGACCACGACTTGCTTTTGATTGGTCAATTTCATGAGAGAGTAGGGGTTTGATGTAATTCAGTGACATCAGATGGTCTACGGCAACTCCGGATACTGCTTCAAAGCACGCAACATCGAAACGTTGACGTAAAGCTGTTTCTGTGAGTGGTATTTCTTTTTGGTGGTTCATGTTCATATAGACAAATTTGAGTAAATGTTGCATTTCTCGAATCGCGTCTGCTGTATACGCACTACTGTGATAGTAAATAGCGTTACTTACCGTACCTTTAACATGGTTTCTAATCATCAATCGTTGCCCCACAATGAACAACTCCTTTCAGTTTTTTATTTCAATTTAGGACTCGCTTTTTTTACGAATGTAAAAAAAGAGAAGCACCCGATTCGGGTGCTTTTATTTCTTGAATTTAAGAAAGATGTATAACAAAACTGGAATGACTACTAATGGGCCACCTGCTGGGCGCATCAAAGCTAACAACCAGTCTGATAATGGTGCTAATACACCTGAGATAAGAAACCAGATGAAGATGAGTTTTAAAAACCATGTACCGAAGGCTAACCCGTAATGAGCATCTCGTTTACCTTTCTCAATTTCTCTACCGACTTCTCTCCAATTCATGGTCAATCACCTCCTTGGTTAATTTTAATTGTTTTTATGTTATAGACCTATGGAAACTTCCGCGTAAGCGGAATCGGCTTCTCCAATACTACCCTAGGGTAACAGTAGTTACCCCTACCAAACGTGACTAATAAGGAATGTACTTGCTTGAAAAATGAACCAACTTCTGATAAACTAGGCTCAAAGAATAAACATAGATAGGATGTGAACAAATGGCTCAAGAACAAGAAGCTGTCCGATACAGCTTGCGATTGGACACCGATACGCACGAACGATTGAAATATTGGTCAAAACGTAACGGTGTTACTATCAATCAGTATATACAAGATGCGATTGAACGTCAAATCCGATACGAAAACGGTGATTATGACTTACCAACAGCGGAACAACAGCGTGTGAATCAGCTAATTGCTAGTCAAAATGCGACAACCGCGACGTTAGAATCTCTTCAAATCACAGTGATGAATGGATTTGACGCGTTAATTGGATTGACTCGTGGTGATAATTATTTAATGAGTGAAGAAAGTGGTGAAATTGATGAGTGAAGTAGATAAACATAAACAGAACTTAGATGTTATTAACAACATCAAACCAGTCGTTATCGATATACAGGGAATGGAACCTGTGATACCGTCGGTGGATGCGCCGGTCGTACCAACGCCGAAACCCACGCCGACGGTTGTAGAAGATTTAGGGGATGAGCTGGTGTCGGATGAAGCAACCGATGAACTAGACGAAGTGGTGCCGACTACGGTGTCTGAAGATGGGGATGACATGCTGGAACCAGAACCAACAAACGAACCTGAAGATGTATTCGGTGATGACCCTGACGAACGGGAAGGGGAAGAAGACGTGCATCCTGACGCTTCGGAACCAGCGGACACTAATCCAGACGGACATCCAGATGACTCGGATATGGATTCAGACACGGATTTAACAGATACGACTAATCCAGACGGAATCGAACAAGTGGACAAAGCGGAACTGTTACAATCCCTAGGCTTCGTAAAAGAAGTAACGAAAGAAAAAGAAACCCTTCGGGTTGACGAACTGAAACAAGAAGATGAAACAAAATTCAACGACGACGGAACTGCCGAATTTACAACTGTGAAACTACCAACACCATTACTTCAGAAGGCGTTTGATAAGTGTGGGTTAATCATGGATACAAACGGACGCTCAACCGATGATAAAACAACTACGAACCAAATGTTAGTGGTGTATATTCTCGCACGATTAGTCGGTTTGCGATTAAAGGATGTACCTGAGTTAATGGGTTATTCTACCATGCAAAAAGACAAATGGGATGGTTTATGTGATGTGATGCGTGATATTTGGCGACAAAAGGTGTTTCCTGTGGAAACGTATGTGCAATCATTGAATCAAAAACACATGCGATTGTTGGATCAACAACGGGATTCGCAAGTGTTGATGGCACAACAGTTCAAGGATATGGAAGAACATTACGCATTATTGGAAACAGCGGTTATCTTAATGCTTGGTAAATCCGTTGGTACTGGTACTAACGCTGAATCATGGTTGAAGGAAGGTACACCGATTCTGCATATTGCTAAACGATACTTGGAAAAAAGAAAAAAGACTGAATAGGGGAATCCCTATTCAGTCTTTTGTGTGTGCACTTGTGGTTCGTAATTCGGGTTGCTCACATGGTAGAGAATATATCCTGTTGCGAATAACGCACCGTAACCTAACGATAGAATGAAATAATCCATAATAGGAAGAATATTTCTTTCCATGGCTAACGCACCGGCATACGTCAACACGCCTGCAATCGACATCATCGTCGCACCGATACCTTGACCAATTTTCATCGCTTTTTCTAAATTCATTTTGAACACACTCCTTATTTTTTTGATTCGGCAACATGCTCGCGTGGGGTATCCACGCGTATAAAAAAGAAAGAGATTCCGGATGGAATCTCTTATTTAGCGTCTTTTTCTTTTTCGCGAACTTCTTTCGCTTTCGCAACAACGCTTTCTGTTGATTTCACAAAGTGAATGTTTCCTTTTGAATCGATAATGTATGACATGATAGTTATCTCCTTTTGTTGTACAATTTAGTTTATTTTCCAATAATTAAACCGGGTTGTTTCCAACAACCCCTTAACGATTGGATCTGTCATGTGGGATGGGTAAAAAGAAAAGGTCTTCCGTTATGGAAGACCTTAATTTTTAGTATTTATTTTTTAGCTGATTCTAATAATTGAATGTTAGCAACGCGTGCGATTTGTTTGTATTCAGTTTCGCCTTTTGCGTCTTTGTAAGATACACTGTGAAGTGTGTATTCAACTTCAATCAATAAACCTTTCTTGATGTAGTCGTATACTGTGTTTGTAGTACCAGCTTTGATGAAACCTTCTACTTGAATGAAGTCTGCTTCACGCTTACCTTCTTTGTTTTTGAATGGTTTGTTTACTGCTACTGACATGTATACTTTCTTAGAACCATCTTGGTTGTCACGAATGTATAATTCTTTACTTACACGTCCTACTAAAAATCCTTTGTTCATAATAATTTTCTCCTTCTGCCTTGGTTCGCAAGGTCTTTTTAATATTTTTTTCAATCACCTAACCGGAATGTGCACCACATTCCCTTATAGGCTACTAGATTTGTAATGTTAGTGAATCTTTTTCTTGTCTTTGACAACTTCAGGAACTTTTGTTTCTTCGTCGATGATGACTGATTGACCATACATCAACGCATGGATTTGTTCCATCTGTTTCTCAATCTCTACGGCTACTTGATGCCAGTAAGATTTATTACTTAGGGTAGAGAATAGGTCACAACTTGATTCAGGTAAGTTGTAACGAATGGGTACGATGTCATAGTCATCGTTGATTTTGTATCCATACGCTCTTAGATGCGTGTAGGCTGAATCTTCTGTTTGTAATTGATTCAATTCTTCAACCGTTGTTTGATACACCCACGCACGTTTGTCGGGCGCTACGTCTAATGCGATGATGATAGACCCGTCGATAGAGTAGGGTTTCTTCGGCATGGATTTGAAGATGGTATCAGCGTATGCTGACAATAGTTCTTGCCAGCTGTCGTATGTTTTTGAATAGAGTAGTTTCATGGTGGTTAGTTCCTTTCTTATTGAGCGTTTTGTAACATATCGACGATTGTTAGTTCCGCTTCTGATGCTTGAATGTAATATTTTAGTGTGATGGCTAATAGTTGACAATGAATGTCATCGTCTGGGAATTTTGCGTGCATTACATTGAAGTTTGGTAACTCATAGTAAGCGTCACTATTGAAATATGTGTAAATTTCTAAATGAAATTGTTTGTTTTTCGGATGATGTAAAATTTCAATAGATTTATATTCTACATTATGAATACTGTCATCTTTTTTCTCAGCGAAAGAAATGACTAACGATGGTTCATGTTCGTTGTAGTCACATTCAATGTTTAGTTTCTTTAAATGCTTTTTGAGTACAGTAATTGGATTTAGTTTCATGATGAGATTCTCCTTTTTTGTTACAGTGTTGGAATGTTGTTTGTATCCATATAATAATGAATCAAATGTGCTAGTTGTGCGATGTCATGGTCGCTGTTCATAGCGTGACGTAATTCCGTTGTGACGCTGATAGGTTTATGCGGAATAGGGTATTTTAACACATCAAAAAACAGAATAATCATGATGGTAAATAGTTGAGTTTCTTCATCATAATAAATGTTAAATTTTTGTGTTTTAATATGTGGTTGAACCGTTTGATGATTCACCACTGTGATTGTACCTTCTTTATCATAGTGGTATTCAACAGTTCTGTCTGTGATAATATCGTTTAGGTATTGGAATAATTTACCTAACGGTGTTGCTTGGATAGCGAATCTTCTCTTTAAGTGTAGTTTTTTAGGTTCCATTGTAATTTCTCCTTTTAAGTATAATAGAAAAGCCAACTTATTCATATGATAGGTTGGCTTTGTGTTTTTGTTTTCGATTGTATTGTTTCTTATTTTTCGTACAGAATGCGCCTTTACGCTTCATATGAAGAAACAGCATCATTTCGTAAGCATCTTGTATCTGATACTTGGTTGATGGTTTAAACTTCATAGGGTATCACTCCTTATTGTGTTACGATTGTGCGCACAATGTCATCACAATGTGAAGCAATCGTTAATTGGACTGTTTCAAGTGAATCCGATGTACGAATAATCATTACGGGTACGTTATCTTCGTATGCAATCACTGGATTGTGATATTGGATGTCTTTTAATCCGCTGATAGCGTCTAACATTTCTAATAACGAAGAATAAGCTACGTCTGTGTATGTAATAATCTTAAATGTGTTCATGTAATCAAATCCTTTCTTTATGTCATATCTTTGTATGATACCACAAGGGTGTACGAATGTACACCCTTAACTGCGGAACGAATCGGGTTCAAGAATGAGTAATCGTTTGTTTTGTTCTTGACCGATTTTAACAGCATTTGCTGTTCCGCCAGTGGTATCTCCATTGTAGATACAAATCAACACGTCACATGGGGTCACCATGCCTAGGTTACGCATGTTCAAAATATACGGATAAGATTTATTCGGGTTTTGAATCGCATACGTGTTGATAGTTTGTGCTTTATTCAATAGGGAAGACCAACGTTTGGCATCCAACGGCTTCCACAAACTCGATTGACGAAAATCTGGAATGTCGGCTACGAAACGCACGCGTGTAGGATACTTTTCTTGCATATCTGTGATAGCTAACGCCCACACGGTATCCGCACCTAACGCAAGACCGCTGTGACATTCAACGATTTCAGCTTTGTCTAAGGCGTTGGTGATAGCCAGTACTAAACGATTGTACATCTTTTGGTAGTACGGGCGTAACTGTGTAGAAGTAGCAGATACGAACAACTCGTAGCCGTCTAACTTGTTTGGTCTGTGCCCTGTAAGGGCGATAGTAATTTTCTCTCTCATGATTGAAACAACTCCTTAAAATAAATTTCAAACACCACACCGGTTCGGGAATCCGAACCACGATGTGAAAAAACCGAGTCGAATGACTCGGTTTACAGATATTGGCGCACAAACGCAATCGAACGGTCAATCTGATCTTTAGATTGCGTGATTCCATAAGTGGAATCGGGATAATTACAATTACATAAAAAAAGAGAACGGAACTAAAAAGCACCGCCCCTAATAAATTCATTTGATGTTGAATTTTGATTCGCACCATTATATTATCATAAAATAAACGAATCGTCAAGGGAAGACTATATTTTTTTAGTAGTAATTATTGATAATTCTTTGCTGTGTGTTGTGTTTCTTCAATTTAATATGATATAATAGAAGAAATAAATACTATTATCTCATTAAAGAAGAAAGGAATGATATGATGGAACAACTTGTGATTGTATTAGACATACAAACAAACAAATTGAGTATTGTCGATAAAGATACTAGACATATCGTATCGAATGTGTATCGGTATGAACCAATCGCTTCGAGTGATTCACTGAGTGAAGCGAAACGATTGAAAGACCATATTGAAGCAATAGGGATTCAAGCGTATTTTGATGAAGTAGTTGCAAGCGCAAAGAAAGGATGAGTGAATTATGAGCGAAAAAGTATATAGACCAAAATACACACCGACTGAGATTATGACGATGATGGAAAAAGTGGTATGTGCTGAAATGAACGCGAAACCTAATTGGGAAAAAGATGATAAAACAGACTGGGTGTTAACAAAAACGACTAAATCACAATATGTTGAATACGGTGCATCTGATGATGTCGTACATGAATTGATTTTAACGGGTTGTTCTAAGAAAACAGCTGGTCGAATAGTTACATTGTCATTTAAAGAGAATCCTTGGTATGTAGTTGATTATTTTGACAAAGAAGCTACATTATTAGTAGGTTATATGGAATTACCAGATGATGCTGATGGTAGAGCGATGCGTGATGAGTTCAAAGCACCGTTTACTACGATGGATGTAATAGTGGATGGGAAACAAGTGACATCAAAAGGAATCGAAGATGTGCGTATTAGTATTTATTCTACTTTAAATCCAGTTAATGTTGATGGTTGTTATTTAGAATGTAAACAAAATAACACATTGGATCTTAAAAATGGTTTGTGGAATCCGGCTCAACAATTAGGTTTGTTTGATACGGTATCACAAATTGATTTAGAGTATGTGTTTGCACCGACGATGTATAAAGAATGGTTGAATAATGATTATTATGTTACGTCGATTGTAGATGCAAAATCGTTCCCTTATGGACGATACGCTAAGAATATGGGTTTTGATTGGGTTCCAGATAATGCGGATGATTTACGGTTTTATAAATTAGAAGCAACAAATGGTGTATCAGAACCCGTAATTATTGGTGTTGATAAATTAAACAGTGATAATATTCGTGTATATAACCCTTATGTACGTGATTCTAATAATGAACCTGTATTCACACGCTTGTGTGTGAATCAGTCAGAAGAATTACTACCAGAAGTGGTACGTGGATTTGAAACAGAG
>ERZ1674051.70-NODE-70-length-32381-cov-24.251346_pt1 | contig 32381 bp, 26 predicted proteins | sample MGYA00581125_ERZ1674051 | MGnify/ENA primary metagenome ERZ1674051 (study PRJEB41354, sample SAMEA4873326) | human saliva metagenome | biome: human-associated habitat [ENVO:00009003]; feature: mouth environment [ENVO:08000002]; material: saliva material... | reverse complement strand
TCTTTAGTAACTTCTGACCCAATCATGGTACGTGATATCAGATCCGAACCGACAGAAGTGAACCCTGTAACGACATTATTTTCTAATACTAACTTAATCACTAAGTCACAAGATAAGTCAGACGGCTTCTCTAGACGTATCGATTGGTTTGAAGTAAAAGATAAATTATATCGTCGTGACCCGTGGTTTAAGAGTCTACGTTCTGATGCAACTGCACAATTCTTATGTGAATATCTACTAGTAACTATGCTAGATATTGTTAGAAATGATGCAATGCCTGAAGAATCAGATATGATGCGTCGTACATACGAAAGATTTACTAATGAAAATAATTCGACTATCGAATATATCGAAGCTGTCGGATTACAATCGATCATTGGTATGTCTAAATCAGAAGTCAGAGCTAACTATGAGAAATGGTGTGAAGAGAATGATATGGTCGCATACTATGACGTATTCGATTCTACGATTAGTTCTAAATTCCATTTAGAGTCTAGACGACTTAATAAGTCTACTGTTAATCCAGACTCAGAATATTATAGTCGTATCCAGTCGAACGCACGAGGTGCTCAAGTTCGAGGTTGGGTTCCGAATGGTATCTCATACATCAACTATGACAATCTCGACGAAGACGGTAACGTAATCTTTGATTTCATAGATGAAGATCATACAATCTCTACTAAATCAGAGAAATCGTCTAAGAAGATTTCATTAGATGATTTAGAAGAATTTAAGCCGAAGTTGATTCGTCAGTCTTATGAAGATTCAGAAATTCTTGAAGAAACTGAAAATAATTCTAATGCTGAAGAATCTGAACAGAGCGATTCGCAGATCGAGCACTCATCTCAAACATCTCGTGATCATGAGAAATCTGACGGAGATGATAGAGATAACTCTAGCGAAGACGAGGACTCATAGGAAATCTTCGAAAATGTGCGCAGAGTCGAATATAAGTCGAATTTTATGATAAATGATATTTACTTCGACTCTATGTGCAAATTTATTTTAGAAAGGAATGATGCTAATGGAGCAGAGAATCTTGAGAAGTAACGAGTTTTTGGACTCGTTAGATCGAGATCTTGTAGAAAGCTGCTCTTTCAAGTATTTAAAAGAAAGATACGATCATCAAAGAGATGGAACTTCTGAAGAGTCAGAATTCTTTGTACCGACGATCACAGATTATAAGAAGATGAATGATAATCTGGCTTCGATCGTGAAGTATATTAAGGTTACGACTCAGAAAGATTATATCAATGCTAGAAACTATAAAACGTGTGAGTCTTATGATTCAGATGTAGTAGTACCAATTGAAGGATATCTGGATCTAGCAAGAGATCTTTATCATTTCAATCATTTTGAAAACGATAAAGCTGCTATCGGCAGAATCTCTGAATCAGATGAAAAGATTGTTCGATCATTCGTAAGATCTCGTGATCGAGAGTGGTTTAAGAATCGACTTCAAATGGATGTATTGAGACATCTTGATAGATACTTGAAAGACAATGATCTTAAACTTGAAGGTCAGATGAATATGATCAGAGACGATGTCGCATTGATTGTTAGATCTGAACATTCGTTAGATCTTCAGATTCGACGCGTCAATGGTAAGTTTACCGCTGATAACGTCAAATCTGACTTTGCTAGAATACCTGCTTATCAGGTATCATTGTACATTGACAATTAAAGAGAGGTGATTTTATGAAAGTTTCGAATCCCTGGAAAGTTTTACAATCTAGGGAAACTGATGGGCAAAGAAAGTTCATGGAAATGTTCGATACGTATAATGCTTCGATCGGTAACGCTTTAGGTATTTTGCAAGAACAACCGCAAGATATCCAAGGTCGTGAGATGGAGATAAGAATGCTCTATCGAATTCTTGAACGTCCTAAGACGCCAATTGCTCTGTTAGTCGGTCACGCCGGTGTCGGTAAAACTGCACTAGTCGAAGAATTTGCTAAACAGCTGAATTCGGGCTCTTATGATACTAGATTACAATACAACTATATGCTATTAGCATTACGTCTTGGTAATCTTGCATCTATCGGTGTTTCTAAATTGCAGTCAACATTGGCTACATTATTAGATACACTTAAAGATTTTGAAACAATCGCACAAGATGTTTTGAAAGATCCGAATCTAAGATTAGTTCTGTTCATCGATGAAGTACACATGATGGTCACGATCTTCGGACCGGGTACTAAAATCGGTGGTGACGTAATGAAAGACGTCTTAGCTAGATCGCCTTTACGAGTAATCTGTGCTACGACTCGTCGAGAGTATGACTCTACAATTGCAGTCGATAAACCGTTCGCCGAACGTTTCAAACAGATCGAGATGAATGAGCTTAGTAAGCCGATTGTCGAGAATATCTGTTTAAACTGGTGGTCGAAAGTAGCTCCAGAATTACCGATGATTCAGAGAGATTTAATTTCGAAGATCATCGATGCTAATGCGATCTATCGTTCAGATAGTGCAGAACCTCGTAAGACTCTAGATATCTTGGAAGACTTAGTTTCTTACAGTAGAATTACTGGTAAGAGGCCGACTTCGCATACAGTTAATGAGATCTTCAAAGATCGATATTCGATTAATCTGACGTTCTCAGTTTCTGCTGACCAAGTTTCAGATGAAATCGATCGTCGTATTAAAGGTCAACCTTATGCAAGATACGCTCTTCGAAGAGCATTTAGAGCTATGATGTTCCAGCTAGATCCGAATAGTAACAGACCATTAGGAACGTATCTATTCACTGGTCCGACAGGTGTTGGTAAATCTGAAACTACTAAAGCGATTGCAGCTGCATTATATCCTGGTGAGAAAGTTCTATTGAACATCAATATGCCAGACTATAAGACAGCTGAACATGAGCCGGGATTCAGAAAACGTCTAGGCGAAGCTGTTCGACATACACCGAACTCGATCATTCTTTTTGACGAGTTAGAAAAGGCGCATCCGACAGTCTTAGATTCGTTGCTGGCAATCTTAGATGAAGGTCTTGTAACATTCGAGACAGAGAACCGTGAAGGAAATATCGAGGTTAACTCGACATCTCTTCGTAATACAATTGTAGTTGCAACTACGAATGCTGGTTCAGAGATCTTTAACAATGACGCAAGATACTCACAACGTGATATCGATTCATCTGGAGAACTTAATAACGCTGAAATTCAACGTCTTCAATCTTCTTTGAGAAATCACTTGATTGAAGCTAGTGGATTCAAGCCAGAGTTGTTAGGTCGTTTCAGTAGAATCATTCCATATCGATCACTTTCTGAAGCAGAACTTCTTCAGATTGCTGAATCTAAGATTGACAGTTTGATCAAGTCATTCAATGATATCAGAGATATCGAGATTGAGATCAATCCGCCTAGACAATGGCCTAAAGACATCTATGATTACTACACAACTGACGTCGCTTTGGATATCACATTCATTCGTGCGAAGGCTGACGATCCATCTTCAGGCGGTGCTCGTTCTATCCAACGTGAGATCGACGATAATCTTCGTGATGAAATCGTTGATGCAGTGTTAGATAATCCAGGATATTCTAGATTTAAGATTGAAGTCGATCGAAATAGTAAGATCTACAATCCATCGGCTGATAGATCAGTGAAAGGAGTGCATGTACATGCGATTGCTTAAAAAAGTCGCAGTCACTTCGATGCTATCAGTCTCGATGCTGACTGCGGCGAGTTTAGTGAATGTTGAACAGAATAGTTCAATTTCTCTTGGTCCAAAGATCGTCTACGCTGCAGAAGAATCTATTCCATCTGATGCACTTAGTGCTTTAGATAAGATCAATTCAGTTAAGAATGACGGTGATAATCCTGGAACGACAAAAGAAGAACAAAGTGCTTTATGGAAAGTAATGAAAAATCCATCTAAGTACATTGACAAAGATACTGACGGCTCGACACTTGATAAGTTAAAAGCTGCAATGGATAAACCTAAAACTCTTGCACTTGGTGCAGATGAAGGTGATAACGTTGAAACAGTATTGTCAGCTCTTCAAAATGAATTGAATGCGGCACGTATTAAACGTGGTGACACCGAAGGTAATTCGATCGGTACGACAGATACATCTTCCAGAGATCTTGAAGAGTTGAAAGGTAAAGAAACTTATGCTTCGTTATATGCTTCTATTATCTACTCTTTAAGTAAAGGTGATTCTGCGGATAACGCGTCGATTTCATTATCACAAATGATGAAATATCCTGTTCGTGACGGTGATACTACTCAGCAATATGGTAATTTGGCTACACCATCATTTACCTCAGGTAATCAACGTGAAGGTAGTCAGTTAGCATCGTACGTTAGATCACTGTACGAGTACAACTATCTCGTAATGAAAGATAAGACTGGATTCTCTGGAATCTGGAATTTCTTGACAGGCTGGATCGGCGGTGCAGTTAGAGGTTTCTTGCTTTCTACAGCTTGGTTGGGTGCAGCATTGTATGATACTTCATTCAATCTCATCAAATGGTTTACAGATAGCTTCACTAAATTCAATATCTTGCAAGTTACCGGTCTTCAAGCCGGTGTAGCTGGAGCGAATTCGTTCGTTACGAAGATCTTTGAAAACTTGTTTAAGTCTGTTGGATTAAATGGTGAAACTATCAAAGCTATTCAATATTTAATCTATGTAATCTTGTTCGGTGCATTCGCATTAACAGTAATTACTCAATTAAATAAAGCTAAAGCTAAGAGAGCAATTCAAACTACTAAACGTTTCGGACTAAGAGTTCTGACGATTGTAATGACGATTCCTCTGACAGCAATGATGTATGCTACGGTATCGAACGTCTTTAGTGGTTTAAATATGGCTGCACAAGACGCATCTAAGATCTCAGATAGCTACGTTATTAACGTGACTAGATGGGCTGGAACATTGAATCTATCCTTCGCACCAATTACCTCTGGTAATGTTCGTGCGGATGGCGAGATCGATAAAGCTTACAAACCAACAGTTAACAACATTGCTAAGATCAACGCTGCTTCAAGAGCAGTTGAAGAAGCGTCAGGCGGATCTAAGAAGAGTAATGCTCAATCAGCGATGTCGACCATCGAAGGAATCATGCAAGATAAAGAAGCTAGTGCACAAGACTACTTCAACTTCATTGCATCTAGATCAACTTCAGGTTCTAACATTGCAGCAGAAGGTTTCCCTACTACGACAGTATCTGACTCACGCGGTCGGACAAATGCTTACTTATTAGTTTCTCGTGATAAGAAAGACGATGTGTCACAATTGGTTAAGATTATCCTCGCGATCGCTAACGGTGATAAGGATAAAGGTAAAGCTAATGACGATGCAGGTAAATCTTACACTTACAAAGTTGCTAATAAGAAAGATGTTACAGTTTCATTAGATTCTAAATATGATTTGACTCCAGTTGTTTGGAATAACCCAGTTTCATATTTGTATGGAGCGGTTACACCGGGTAACTTGACTAAGTCAACATTGAATCACAACAACTATCATTTGTCAGCATATACTAACATGCTGAACGATCCGAAAACTGGTGAACTTGCTAAAGATAATGAGCTTCAGAAAGCTTTGCGTGATAACGCTATCGCGTTCGCTCTTATTAACAAGTACGCTGGTATTAAGAGCTACGGTGGTGGTTCTCAGTCACTGTCATCTCAATCAGTAGCATTCTTGCTTCAGTCTAAGTTATCAGACGGTACATTAGTCTATAAAGGTTATAATACTGCTGCTAACTCAGCTGGTTCATCTAAAAACACCGGTGCTTACGGTATCACTTATGTTGAGAATGTTGTCCCATCAGAAAACGTTGGAGACTATATGAATAAGATTGCTTCATTGAATGCAATCTGGCTCTCAGCAGGTATCGCATCGTTCATCGTGTTATTAGCATTGATCAAAGCTCCAATTCTTGGATCTATCATGCGACATCTCAAAGGATTCTTCTCAGCATTGTTTACTGGTAACACAGTTGCATTGATCGAGTCAATCTTATACTATGCTGCACTGTCAGCATCATTCATCTTTGCATACTTCGGTGTACTTGCAAGCTTGACGATCGTGATGGCGATTGTTGGTTCTGAAAGTGTAATGTCTGGAGTAGCATGGTTGTCATTCGTACCAGTGTTCGGTCCGATCTTTATGTCATGGCTAATCTGTTACATGTTAACTTGGCCAGTCGTAAAACTTAAGACCGGTACATCTGGTAAGGCAAGATCAGTCGGTATTGCAGCATTGTGTGTATCGATTCCATTCTTGCTCGTTGAAAGCATGGACGCTTACTTCGAAAGACTTGAACGTAACATGTATGGTAAATCTAGAAGTCAATCATTTGTTGGTAAACTTTCTAGACAAGCTGAAGTTATCGATCCTAAGAATGAAGCTAAACGTCGTTCTAAATCGCTTCTTAACAAAGCGATGGACGGTGTGCAAACTGTCGGTTCAGCGATTCCAGGATATGGTACTGCTGCAGCTGCAGCTGCTGGAGTCGTGAAAGGTGCTTTAGGTGCAGATCAAAACGATCCGAACGCAATCATTCCTAAGACTGGAAACGGTCTAGTAGATGGAGTCGTAGATGCAGGTGCTAAGCTTGCTGGAATTAAAGATCCAAACGAACACAAAGATCCGAAAGACCCTGCTAAGGATGGTGAGTTGTTCGAAAGTGAAGAACATCGCGAAAAACATAGCGATCTTACATCTCCTAAAGAGACTGATAAGATCGACGCGGAAGAACTCAAAGTCGAACATGCCGATGAACCTACTCTAAATCTTGAAGAGTTTGAAACTCCAGCAGATGAACAATCTCGTATCTTAGAAGAAATTGCTAAGAACACAGCTAAGTTCAAGGAAGAAAACCCTGTTGAAGTCGAAGTCAAGGAAAACGATAAACCTGTCGAATCTGTTGACACTGATAAAGTCGATGCTGAAAAAGTCGATGCTGAAAAAGTTGAAGCTTCTGAACTCGACGTTAATCATCACTTCGATGATCATCATGAAGGCAGAGATGGTGATCTTAAACTTGACGAACTTGAAGTTCAACATTCTGATATCAAAGATACAGATATTAAAGATGCTGATATCAAAGATACAGAGATCAAAGATGGTTCAGTTCACTTAGATCCAAACGCTAAGAAACTTGAAACTGAAACACCTGCAGAACCAACTGAAGTGATCGTTAAAGATCAAGAAAAAGATCTTAAGACGAACGACGATTCTGAAAAAGAAATTAAATCTACATTAGATCCAAACGGTCTGAAAGTAGAAAACAAGATCAGTGAAGGTCTAGTTAATTCTAAATTAGCTAAAACTGAAGCAGATCAGCATGGATTGAACGAATTCGGTAATCTTCTAAATTCTGCAATGCAGAAAGTTAAAGATGCTCCAGAAGGCATGAAGAATATCCCAGATACTCTGAAAGCTACAGTCGATCCAATCACTTCTTCAGAACTCGGTCGAAAAGTTGGTGATGGAATCACAGCAGCGTTAACAGGTAAACCATTAAGTCAAGTGCAAATGGAACGTCATACTGAACGTGTCGAACACGATAGAGAGAAAGTTGTTAAACAACAATCTAAAGAACTTGAGAAACAGATCCTTAGAGAAACTCTCGTCGCAGAAAACATGAGCAAAGGTATGAGTGCAGAAATGGCTAAAATGATGGCTGGTGTACAAGAAGCAGTTGGTAAAGTTGCTTCTACTCCGGTTGCAAAAGCTGCTCATACGGCTGCTAAACCATTCGCGTTCGCTATGGATAAGACTTTATTCGACGGCGATGCTATTGCACAGAAAGTCTTGAATGGTCAGAAAGTCGAAGATAAAGATCAAAGATCTTCGAGATCGACTAGATCTGAATCTGAGACACAAATGTCAGAACGTCAATCTAGAATGTTAGCAGATGCTATCGATAGATTGTCAGATGACATCAGAGATCAGAATGATCAACGTAGATAATCTATAAAAGAAGCAGAAATGCTTCTTTTCTTTTTGATGAAAGAAAGTATGTACAATTTCGTAAAGATATGATATAATTTTCATATCTATCTAAGGAGGTAATAACTGTTTTGACAGAACAACTTTATGTAAATGTTGAGACTAAAGAAGGTCTCGACGGGATGCGTGCAAAGCCTGCAATGTATCTTGGTTCGACCGGCGTTTTGAAGCAAGGTCACGCACCTAGAGCATTAACTCAAATGGCTCAGGAAGTTTTATCTAACTCGTTAGATGAAGCGCTTGCAGGATATGGTAAAACAGTAACTGTCACGATCAACGAAGACCAGTCAATGACGATTTCCGATAATGGTCGTGGTCTTCCAAAAGGACATGATCACACATTTGACGCAGTAATTCGATCTGCTACTGCACCTCACACTTCAGGTAAGTTTGACGATGCTAACTATGCAGGTAAAAATACAACCGGTACTCACGGTATCGGATTGAAAGCAACAAATGCGATTTCTTCTAAGCTGATCATTGAAGCAATCTGTTCTTCATCTAAACTTGATAAGAAAACAGGTGAATCTGTACCTGATGGCGGATTAGTTCATTATATTATCGAATTTGAACAAGCTAAAGTTTTAAGAGCTGAAGAACTTCAATCTTGGAGCAAGAAAGATCTAGAGACTGAAGAAGTTCAAACTGGTACGAACATTACATTCTGGCCGGACGATACGATCTTGGAATCAAATGTTTGGACTTTGAATGACTTGCTTCCACGCTTAGAAGCTTCAGCGTTTCTATTTCCAGGTGTAGAAGTTAAATTAGTCGACAAACGCGATGATGTTGAAAAGTCTTGGTGCTATGAACGCGGTCTAGAAGATTACATCGAAAAGATGTCTAAAGGCGAAACGCTCTTATCATCGATGCAAAAACCGATTGTCGTAGATCAATTGTCAGAAGTAGATAACTTTACATTCAAAGTTACTGCAGCATTAGTCTACTCAGATGATATGAACTCAATCGTTGAGACTTATGCGAATGGTGTACCGACTAAAGAAGGCGGTCCGCACTTAGACGGTTTCAACGCGGGTCTGCTAAAAGCTATCAATGACTTCGCTACAGACAAACGTCTCATCAAACAAGCTTTTCGACTTAGCGACGTATCAGAAGGTTTGATTGCAGCATTACACGTTCAAGTACCATCTAAAATCTTCGAGACTGAAGGTCAAACGAAAGAAAAACTTGCTACAGTACAAGCTAAACAAGCGACTCAACAAGCAGTTTATCAAACTTTGACAAACTTCTTCTATGATAATCTAGAAGTTGCAACTGAAATTGTAGAAAAGACAGAATCTGCTCGACAAGCTCGTGAAGCGGCTGCAAAATCTCGTAAAGATTCGAAAGCATCTCGAGATGCTAAGAAGTCTAAACGACTCGAGATTTCATCTAAACTTAAACAAGCGACATCTAAAGATGTTTCTAAACGTGAGTTGATCATTACAGAGGGTGATTCTGCATCGAATGCTAAACGTGATAAACGTTATCAAGCAGTCTTAGGTATTCGTGGTAAGATCCGTAATGTATTTGAACTTACTCTATCAGAAGCTCTTAAGAATGAAGAAGTCTCAACGATCATAGGATCGATTGGTGCAGGTGTTGGTTCTGAATGTGACCCTGAACAATCGAACTACGGTTCAATCATGTTCGCATGTTTCGACGGTGAAACAAAAGTTAAGTCATTGGATGGAAATTCATACAGTTTTAATGAACTTATCGATTCTGGTACTAAAGAACTTTGGGTCTATTCAATGGATTCGAATGGTCGTGTAGTTCCAGCGTTAGCTAAGAATATCCGTAAGACAGGTGATCGATCTAAGATGGTTCGTGTAACATTAGATAATGGTGAAGTCATCGAATCTACACCTGAGCATCTCTTCATGACAGTAGATGGTGTCTATGCTGAAGCTCAAAATCTTCAAGCAGGTCAAAGTCTTATGCCATTATACACTAAGCTGGATGATCGTGGATACGAGTTATTCTATTCGCAAGCTGACGGTCGTTACGAGTTCACTCATCGAATGGTTGCTGAGAATGTTCATTCTGTCGAAAAATCTTTGACAGAAGAAAGATTGAAAAATGAAGATCATCATTCGAACCAGAATAGTGTGCAAGCTCATCATAAAGATGAAAACAAGTTGAATAATCTACCTGAAAATTTAGAGTGGAAGACAGCTAAAGAACATTGGATCCATCATGCTGAAGATGGAGATCGGATTGCCAGATATAATCGGTCTGAAGAACGACTAGAACATCTGAAAGATCTTCATCAAGAAGGTGTTTATGATCAATCATACTTTGGCAATAATGGATATAATGGTTCAGATCGTCAAAAGAATGATTTGAAAAATGCTCATTCTAGAGGAATCTATAAAGAGAATTATAGAAAACTTTCAGAGTATAATCGAAGTGAAGATCATTCGAAAGTCGTAGCTAAGACAAATGCTTCTGAAAAACACATCGATTCAGTCAGACGTTCTAAAATCTTGATGTCTGTAAGATTCTTGCTTGATCATAACATGCCAGTCGATGAGTATCATTATGACATGTATCGAAATAAGACAGCTATGAGATTCGTCAACGCTCTAGAGTATTTCGGTTCAATTGATTGCATGATTGAGGAAGCTCTTAAGACTGAGCCGAGAGAATTCGAACATGCTAAAGATTTTAGATTCTCGTACGACGCAGATCGTAAACAAAAGAATCAGATCGCTAAGGTTGTAAGAAAGATTCTGGATGCCAATGAAGAAGTGACAGAAGATCGATACAACTCAGAAAAAGGTTCTAGAACGCCAAGATTTGATCGAGCAATCGAAAAATTCGGAAGCTACGAAGAGCTCATCGAATATGCTTCAGCATATAATCACAAAGTCGTGTCTGTTGAAATCGTCGAATACGATGAAACGAAACCAGTTTATTGTATGACTGTAGACGAATATCACAATTTCTTCCTTGATAGCGGTGTGCTAGTTAAGAATTGCGACGCGGACGACGACGGAGCACATATCAATACACTGCTCTTGGCTCTATTCTACAAATTCATGCGAAATCTTATCACCGCGGGAAAAGTTTATCTGATCATTCCGCCTTTATACAAAGCTGAAAAGTACGTTAAAGGTAAGCCTGAGATCAAGATGTATTTTACAGAGCAAGAGTTAGCAGCTGATCGACATAACTTGTCAGGTTATGATATCAAGCGTTACAAAGGACTCGGTGAGATGGATAAAGATACTGAAGCTTATGACGCTATCACAAATCATGCAACTCGACGAGTAGTGCAAGTAACAATTGAAGATGCTATGCGTGCGGCTCAAATGATGAAAGTCTTGATGGGCGGAGATGCTAGTCTTCGTGCAGAATGGATCGAAGATACGATCGATTTCGAAGAGATGGCTTATTCATAAGATAGAAAGATGACGATCTATGAAAGATATTTTTAAGATGATTGACAGTATTTTAGAAGTAGCTAAGCGCATGATCTATTCGAATGAATTTAAAGGCATTGCTGCTGCAGTCATAGTCGTCCTGATCATTATATTCATTTTAGATGAAACTGACTAATGGAAGGGGGTGAGTCGAATGGATCTTGCAGAACTTCGTTCAAAGGCATCATTCTCTAATGTCGTAACTGAAGATCAGGTGAAGCGTAGATATCGCGGTCTAGCGATCGTAGAATCTGAAAAAGGATTTAATTCAGAAGAAGAAATTGACGAGTATGTCGAAAAATCTATTTCTAAATTAGTAAAATAAAATTCTATATGAATAGAATTTTTTTTTTTGATCGCAATATGACTAAAATCTTATCGATTTGATATAATAGATTTATAGAAGATTTTAGAATAAAGAGAGGTAAAATCGTATGTTAATTCTCAAGACTAATTCTGATTTACCGATTTCAGTCAGAAACCTTGGTCATAGCATCGGTCAATCTATCAAGCGTCTAGAAATGACGTTCAAAGCTGACTTAGAATTAAATAACTATCCAAAACTCAGATCTGTAGTTGAAGAGCATCTCTATACAATGCAAGCTGTCGGTCAGAATGTCACAAAACTTGGAGATGTAGATACATTCGAATTAGATCGACTATACGCAAGATTATCATTCTTGCAAAATGACTATCGAAATAGTGCAGAAATGATTATGAATGCTACGATCGACGCACTTTTAAACGCTGATAAAGATGCATTCGATCTCGTTGCACCAATGTGCATCAACGAACTAGATCGTAATTTCCAAGATGAGCTGCAAATGTCATCTATTAATCGTTTAGAAGAACTGCAGACTTTGAAAGAAACGACTGCAGTCAGTACAATTGCAGGATTGTTAAGACTGGACTGGTCGGCTAAAGCATTTGTGAATGATCATCGTCAAGCGTTCGAAGAAGTTGCTAGATCAAATGAAGATAAGTATCGTGAAAGAATGCTAGATCAATGCGTAGATGCGGATCTAGAAGAGATCGATAGCATCTCAGAAAAGATTTTGAAATCTCTAGATGACGAGCTAGTATTGTTTACTCAAGAGCAGATCGTACCGATTGTAGCAGAATCTATGAATGAGACTTACGATTCAATGTTTGTAGCAAACGAAGATCTTTCAGAATTGAAGTCAAACTCTGCGAAAGTTGCAGATAATTGCATGTTGAGAGGTGCTGCTAAGAAATCGATCTTGAGTTTCAATGATCATCTTCGAGAAGAAGTCGTAGTGCAAGTAACAGATTTTATGAAATCTATGAAGAGCAAATCAGGTTTGATCAAAAAAGTAAAAGCTGTTGTCGAAGAAGAAACTAAACGATTCTTCGAAACTTGCAATTTCGACGTGTACGATGAAGATGATGCAGTCGTTGTAACAATCTTGCCTGTATCATTTAATTATCTTGGTACAAACTTCGAATCTAACTATCGCGATCAAGTAATTGCAATTGAAAGAGTATTTCTAGGTGAGACAGAGATTGATTTTTCTTTAGATAAAAAGACACTAGAATGCAAAGTCTTAAAAGAAGAATTTGATATTAGCGAAATCGAAGCACATGATATTGAGTCTGAAGAAGCAATCTTAAATCTCGATTATAAAGATCTAGATCAAGACTGCTTAGAAAGACTACGAGCAATTTTCGAGTCAATCGTCGAAGATTTGAAGTCTTCGATCGAATCATCAGTGAAATGATAGAGACAACTTCGTCTCTATTTTTTTTTTTAGTGCGACTGTTAAGAAACTATATACAATTTTGAAAGTGTATGATATAATAGATCTATCAATCTTATAGAAATTAAATTACGGAGGCAGACAAATTGTCGGACACTATCGCAAAGATTTTAGAGCATTCTGACATTTCAGATATCGCTCAGTCTAATATGCAGCGTTATGCGGCAAAAGTTATACTCGATCGAGCCCTACCGGATGCTCGTGACGGATTCAAGCCGGTACAACGTCGAATGATGTATACGCTGTATACTGAAAAACTAACACCTGAAGCTAAATTCGTAAAAGTCTCTACTATCGCGGGTCTTAATATGGCCTATTATCATCCGCATGGTCAAGCTGACGGAGTCTTAATAGACTTATCTGAACAATGGACGAAACGTCTGACACTTGTAGAGACGCATGGTAACAATGGATCTATTGATGGTTCACCTGCAGCGGCAGGACGGTACGTTTCAGCTCGTCAAACTAAAGCTGCTTCATTATTCTTGAACGGTCTAGATAAAGGCGCTGTTAAGATGGTAGAAGCTTATCACGATGGTAAATATGAACCAACAGTCTTACCGGCTGCATTACCTGCAGCATTGGTAAATGGTACATCTGGTATCGCTCTCGGTATGCGTACTGATATCTTACCGCATAATCCATTAGAACTATTGAAAGCTGCGAAAGAAATCGTAAAAGATCGTGACGTATCTGCATCTAAGATTGCTAAGATCGTTACTGGTCCAGATTTTCCAACTGGCGGAATTCTGATTGCAGATCAATCTAAGATCTTAGAAGATATCGAAACTGGTTCGACTTCATTTGCAGTACGCGGTACAGTTGAAATTGAAACTTCTAAAGATTCTTCGAAACTTACGATTACTTCGATTCCTTGGATGGTAAATACTTCTAAACTAATCGAACAGATTGCAGACGTGGCAAGTTCTACTCGAATCGTTCAAGTAGAAGACATCATCAACGGAGTTGAGTCACATGAAGATCTATCTATCGAAATCGAATTCAAGAAGAACACACCTGAAGATAAGATCAAACAGTTCGAAGCTCTTCTCTATAAAAAGACTGATCTTGAGAAGAAATATCGTTCACACAACTTGATGATTGTGAATGGTAAGCCAAAAGTCTTGGGTGTATTAGAAAATCTTAAGGTTTTTGTAGATTTTCGATTAGACACACTTCGAAACATCTGGTCATTCGAGCTAGACAAGTTTAAAGATCGTCTGGAATTAGTCGAAGGTCTATATCGATTGTCTAAAGGATTTCCGATTCTCGACGTTATGAAGAGCATCGACGGTCGTGGTCGTCAAGCAGTTATTGACGAATTAGTGGTCAAACATGATTTTACAGAACGTCAAGCTGCTTATATCGCAGATATGAGTGTTTATCGATTGAAAGATAGCGCTGATAAGATTGAAGCAGTTGAACGCGAGTACAATGAATTGCATGAAAGTATCAATCAAAGAAATCTATATTTGACTGATGAAAATGCTGCTAAAGAACAGCTTCTATTAGATTTAGATCATTCGATTGAAGTTCTGAAAGATCAGACTCGTAGAACAAAAGTTGTCGATCAAGTGGAAGAAGTCAAGATCGAAAAGATCATCGAAGTAGTCGAAAGCAAGCCATGTGTAGTTATTGCTCGTAGAGATTTGCAAGCTTGTCAAATGGGATCAAGAGCTTTCGAAAATCAGAAAGAGTCTTCAGATATTTCTCAGATTGCAGATTATGAATATTGTCGAACTGACGAATTCGTAGTATTTCTTACTAAGAATGGTCGAGCAATCACTCGTAGAGCAATTGATCTAGACTCTGGAAATCTTTCTTCTACGCATCAACCATTCAATAAGATGATCAGCACTGTCACGGCGGACGATGAAATTTTGACAGTCGCAAAAGCTGAAGAAAATATTGATTACAAGATTGTGACAGTATCGAAACGCGGATATGTCAAGGTTATTGATCCAATCAAACTAAGATTGAATGTCAATAACAAAGGATATTTGAAACGCAGCGGTCAATGCAGTCCTGTTAAGAATGGTGAAGATGAAATCGTGTACGCTCTTAAATTACCAGTTGCAGAAAATGGTGAATTCTTAGATGAAAAGATCATCTTCGAAATGACACATCAGAAGAAGCAAGATAAGACAATCACAGTAGAATTGCCGCTGAAAAACATTGAGTCTCGTGATGACGGGCAAGGTGGTAACGGTGCTAAGCATGTCAACACTTGGGATGGAGTTAGAAAACTATTGAAAGCTGAGGTGAAAGGTTATGAAATTGAAGAAACCGAATCAGTATCTGACGGATCAGATCAAGAATGAGAATTTCGATTTCAAATCTTGTAAGATCTCTGATAGTCAGATCTCGATCGTTTTCCATAATCGTGTAGATGATCGAGATCTTAGACTCAAGATTAATTGCGAGAAACCAGCATTTGTCAATGAAGACTTCTTGAAAGCTTCGAAGATTGAAGATTTCGCAGTCTTACGAGTTAATCGATACATGGGATATTCTACAATGATTTGCAAATCGATTGTTTTGAATGTAAATGGCGATAGCATTTCGCTGGAGGTATCGAATGTCTAGAGAGATTAGAGACTATACTTCTGAGTTTCTTTTAGAGACTGATGAAGAGTATGGTTCTTCATCTGAGACAACTTCTAAACATGATAAATCTCTTCAATATGACGATTCGTTCTTGATAGAAGCTGAAATCACATTGTCTGATCTGATCGATGAAATCGTCGACGAAGAATGGATGATCGTAGCTTCAGACTTAGATGAAAAGATTTTAGTTCAAACGAACGCTCGTAAGACTGATGAAGTGAAAGTCTTAAAGATCAGATCTGCAAATCTTTCGAAAGTTTTAAACTCTCAAAAGAGATTCGGACCGTCATTCTTACGACGCAGAATGAAGTCTTTGAAGAATTCATCTCTATTAGAAGAAAAGGTCGCAGTAGAAACAATGAAAATTGTCAGCATTTAACGAAAGGAATAATTTATAAAATGATTAAGATTACATATCAATTGCCAAATGAAGAAAGTTTCGAGTCTAACACTCGTCGTCAAGTTAGTTCTACGAAAGTCGTAGAAGAAGATGCAAATCTTGAAATGCTCGCAGATATCGCGAAAATGCTATACGATCAGAACTATGACTTAGATATCAGTATTAAAGTCAAAGTTCCAAAATAAACTCAATAAAGACTTGAAGAAAGACGAAATGTTTTTCTTCAATTTTTACTATGATTAAGCTAGAAATTATAAAGGAAGAAATTGTAAATGACAGTAAGAAAATCATCTGCGAGATATCATGTAGTTGAAGGATCGATCGCACCTCAACGAGAAAGATCTTTGAACGCAGGATTAGATATCTTTATTCAGGAGACAAAAATCTTACAGCCTGGCGAAACTTATTATTTCAGAGCCGGTGTAAGATTCGAATTACCTGATAATATGTATGTGAGTGTGGTAACTCGATCTTCGACATTTAAGAAAGGCGTAGTCGTTGTACCGAGCATTGTAGACTCTAACTATCGTGACGAGATTTCTACGATCGTAACAAACATGTCTTCAGAACCTGTAAAGATCGAGAAAGGCTGGAGATTGGCTCAATGTATCTTACAAAATTGGTACATGTTTGAAAACGAAGATAGCGAATCTATGAATTCTGATTTAAGAGAAAGTCATCATAAATTCGGTTCTAGCGGAGATTGACACATTAAAGAAAGGAGAATAATCTCTAGAATGAGTATTATTGATAAACGAAACATCAAGTTAGATTTTGGCACTTTTAAAGTCTATCGAATTGAATTAGTCGATAACGCTTTAAAAGAAAAATCAATCAAAGTCTTCTATAAAGTGAAAGAGAAACATGCTGCAGAGACTAGCATCTCTTCAAGAGTGATTAGTTCTTTAGATTTAGATGAATATATCGAAATCATGAAAGACTATCAGATCAAGTCACTTTCTGCACTCGGTTTGATCACACCTACACCGAACGCATTGATCGCGAAGTTGACAGAATAAGGAGTTGCTATGAAGATTGATTTTAGTTACAAAGAAAACCCGTTAAAAGTTACTTACGATATCGAATCGACTCCGAATCTATTCACTCTTGCGATGATTCATGAGAAAGCATTGACATTGATGATCTTTGGAGATGAGCAGTTTAATGACTTAGATCATGACGATCTTGTTCGGCAAATGAAAGATTTTGCAGGTAAGAAGATCAATATGCGAATGCTCGGGATCAAGTCAGTAGACGATCTCGATTATCATGTGAAGCATTATATTATGGGTAATGCTAGAGACATGAAATTGTTAGAACGCGACATGCAAAGAATGCAGACATGTATGCCGTTAGACGTTGATGTCGACTTAGGTTACGATTTTGCAGAATATCACGGCTGGAACTCTGCAAGATATGACTTGCCGATGATTGTTTGTATCAAACTTCTTGCAAGAGAACTCGGTCCATCACTTAGACCGCAAACAATTCGTATGGTGTCTAATGCTATTGTTAGATTCGATGGTAGACCATACGAATTTCCAAAACATCTTGAAGAAAGAATGCACGGTCTCATTAGAGCTAATGTATATCGTCGTGAAAGAAATATCGCAATCTGGTTCGATGGTCATTTAGACTGGGCTGCAATCGCACGTCAGCAGGACGGCGGAGAAGAGTCTCAGTATCCTCCAGCGTTAAAAGGTGAGATGGCTAAATTTGGTTTAGATATTATCATCGACGAATCAGTCGGAGACGATTCTGAGAAAATCTGGACTGAAGAAGAAAAGAAAGACTTAGTAGAGTATAACTTTAACGACGTTCTCGGTACTCGTCAGATCTCTAAGAATAAAATCTTGGTCGGATGGCTTGTTTCTCGAGATATTGTTAGACGTATGTACCCGTACACTTCTGCTCGAGCAGTCCCATTCGAAAAATTAGAGTTCATTGACCCATCAGAACGTGATTGCTCTGCTGCCAACCTCGCGGGTCTCGTGCTTGTAGGTCCGAATAAGATCAGACCAATTGACTGGGAAAAAGTTCAATATCTCTTCCCTGTACCAGACGATAAAGGTGGTCATAAGATCGTCGATCTATTAGAGTATATGAAACAAAATGAACCATTTATGCATGACGATATGTATGCATTCTTCGATCATTTTAGAAATAAAGATACTCGTAAGAGCGGTGATTTTTATCGAGTGAAACAGTCTCAACCAATCACGCACGGTCCAACAATGAACTTGCCTTACTATCGTGACGGTAAGCCGACTGACTCAGTTATCACAATCTCTTGTGGTGGTGCACACGGTTTCCCTAAAATCGGATTAAGCAAGTTTTCTGAAGATGAAGTCAAAGAATGGATTCGTTCTAAGACTGGTGCAACTCGAGAAGAAGCACCAACGATCGACGTTACGAATATCGTTCACGCCGACTGGTCATCATTCTATCCAGTTATGACTTCTAAGATGCAGTTGTACGTTGGTCAAGACGGTATCGACCGTATCATCGAGATGTTCAATCGACGCATGGAGATCAAAAAGATCATCATGGAAAACCCAGATCGAAGTAAGTGGACTAAAGAAATCTCTGATCTGAACGAAGAACAAATGGGTATTAAATTCGTAATGAATAATGCGACAGGTGCAGGCAACCAGCATAATCCATACGCTCTTCTACCAGTAGATAATAAGACTTTGTCAATGCGTCTCGTTGGTAACATGCTAATCTGGTGTTTGGCTCAACGTGTGACTCAAGCTGGCGGATATATCATTTCTACTAACACTGATGGTATCTATTTCGCTAACATCTCTTTAGAAGAAGCGCAACGTATTATTCATGAGTACGTCGAAGTCTATGGAATGGAAGTAGAACCTGAACCGCTAGAACGATTCATCAACCGCGACGTTTCAAACCGTATCGAATTTGTGAATGGTCATAGAAATATTGTATCAGGACGTCTTCGTTGGGGTAACGAATTGATCTATGATGATGGTGCAATCGGACGTAGCGCAGTTTATCCGTTAGCATCATGCTACGCAGCTCTAGAGTATATGAACGATTCAGACTGGTTGCAAAAACCTTACGATCGTAATGTCATTAGAGATCTTCTTCAAGAGATCGTTAAAAATGACGAAATCGGTCTTCAACCTTGGTATCATGTGCATAAAGCCAAATCGATCTTCTTGACACTGAACGGTAAGAAATTGCAAAAGGTAAATCGAATCGTCATGGTCAAAGACGGTGATAAGCTTGGAACACTTCAATCTAAATCACCATCGAAATCTGATCGAACTAAGATTTTCTGTGACTTACGTAACGGAGTCGTAAAAGATCTATCAGAAATCGTTCTCGACGGTAAAGAAACAGTCATTGATGAGACTGAATTCTACGACATTCCGAGATCTGATAATTTCACTTATTACGACGTCAAAATGAAGACTAAGACTAAGTATGTGAAACGTGAGATTGTAAAACCGGAATTCGTAGATCTTGATAAGATGGATCTGACTAAACCAATCAAGATGCTCATCAAAGAGACAGATTTGAAGAACAATGACATCTTCAGAGTTGTCGATGAAGAAATGCCAAGAATTTCTGAAACATTGTACGAAGCTTTGTCTAAGTCTAAGAATGCTACATACATCGGATTCCCATCTAAAGCAGATCCGACAGTTTATCTACCATTGAAGATGGTGAAATCTGGAGAAAACGTTACAGGCTATACTTCTACAATTTGTAAGTTAGTAAACACTGCTCAAGAAGTTGAAGAATTCGATAGAAGTCAATTAGACTTAGAAGCGTATGCTCGATGGGCTGAAGATCTATTGGAAGGATGGAAAATTTCAGCAGATTTCGAAGAGCTCGGTATGAAGAAAGTTGATGATACAGTCGGTGAAAAGACTGAACAATCTTCTTCTAAACGTGTGTCTAAGAAAGATATTTCTATCTCGATCGTTGAAGATCTGTATTCTAATATGGTCGAAATCTTGAAAGCTATGTGATAGATACAGAGATCTTTCGAGATCTCTTTCTATTTGTTAAGAAAGTGTGTACAATTCTATCAGTATATGATATAATAAAACTTGTTAGACAATTCTATTTACATCTAATCAAAATCATTATATGCTGAATTATATAGATAAGAAAGGAGACGTCAGATATGAAAGCAGGTCAAGTCGTGAAGACACTGAATATTGATCGTTCAACTCTTTATAATAAACGCTTGTCGAGCAACCCTGTTTACATACTTCTAAAATTATGATACAATAGTATTATCAAATGAGAAAGGAGGGAACTAATGAAACTAGCAGAGAAACATAAGATCTATAAGTCTCATCCGTCATATTCTAAGTTAGACGAAATGTCTAGAAAAGCTAATAATCTTTATAATCAGTGTGTCTATTTCGCAAAGAATTCTGAAAATTTATCTGAAGATCTTAAAAATCTCGATAAAGTAATGAAGAGCTTTCCAGACGAGCATGACAATTATCGATCATTCGGCTATGTAGCATGCGCTCAGCAAATTCTCAGATTGTTTCATCAGACTCTACGAGGCTATTTCGCTAGCATTAGAGATTATAAGAAGAATCCTACTAAATATACTGGTATGCCAAGATTTCCGAAATTTCGAAAATCGGGAGAGAGATTTCAAGTTATATTTACGAACCAAGCTGCTAGATTAGATGGTCGAATCGTAAAGATCGCGCCTAGAGTTTTCGAGAATAAACTCTTTATTAGATTACGAACAGATTCAGCGACTAAGTTATGTCAAGTAACGTTCGCACCAAGAAATAATCATTTTCTCGTATACGTAATCTATGAAGTAGATGATCAGACTATTTCTCAAGATTCAAACAAGGTAGCTGCGATAGATATTGGCTTAACCAATTTAGCAACTGTAACGTTCTCTGAGAAGTATGAACCTATACTTTATCGCAGCGACTTAGTAAAGATCAACAAGGACTTTAACAGACTGAATGCTGAATACGTGTCTATACTTACGAAAACTCAGAATAAGTATACTTCGAAAAGAAGAAACAGACTATCTGAGAAGTATGCAGGTCTAATTGAAGATAGACTTCACAAAATCTCTAGATCTATTATTAATGATTTATCTCAAAGAGGAGTTTCTACAGTAGTTGTAGGAAAGAATACCGGACAGAAGATCGGCAATAAACTCAAGAATTTCGTGCAAGTTCCTTTGTTCAGACTAATTGAAATGATTAAGTATAAAGCTGAATTAGCTGGAATAACGTTCATTCAAGTCGAAGAAAGTTATACTTCGGGTACTTCGTTCTTAGATAATGAATTACCTACTAAATCATTTTACAATAAAGAACGTAGAAAATTTCGAGGTCTATTTCTGTCAAATAAGCTGAAACAAATTAATGCAGACGTTAATGCTTCGTTTCAGATTATGAAGAAGATTTATGAGAAATTTACATACGACTCTTCTGTAGAATATGCGAATCCGATTGTAAAAACTATTTGTTAGGATGTCTGGTATAATCTAGACCACTAACGTTTAAGCTAATGGTACTAACTATGTCAGTGCATTCCCGTAAAGCGAAAGTTTCTTTAACAAAAGTTGAGAATTACACGACAGAAGATTGAATAGACTATTTAATAATTCTGATTAGAACTATTAAATGTTGTTTAGAAGATCAGTACCTAATTGAACTATCTATAGAAAGGAACATGACTAATGCTCTATATTACTCTTCATAACTTGCACGCATGGGGCAAGAAGAATATGACAAAAGCTGGAGATATCTGCGTAGCATCTGAACTTGCTAAGGCTGCACGATCTTCAGTCAACGTAATCGCTACATCAAAGAATGATTTTGATCAAGTTAGAGATCTTTACAATGATACTAAATTCAATCTAATTGACGATATCAGAGATTCAGATCTTTCTAAAGCGACGAAATCGGATGTGATCGTTGTACCGATTTTAGAGTTTAGCGATCTTTTAGATCAATATCGCAGACATGAAACTCTAGAGTTCTACGATCTATTAGCTGAGACACCAGCGAACGTCGTAGTGATGAATATTCATCATAATAAGAATTTCTATTTTAATCAGATTGAAAAAAGTGACACAATCGTGAAAGATCTCGTTTCAAAGATTCTACGAAAATGTGTATACGTCGTTCACGATCCATGCATGAAGATTGATTCGTTAGATTCTCGATTTGTAGAGCAGATTGTATATTTTGATAGATCTAAAATCGAAGACGAAATTCAAACAAAATTGTTCGGAAAACATTTATCGTTCTATCGTCCGGCATCATTCAAAGGATTCAATATCTGGTCTGAAGATGCAGTTTCTTCAGATGATATGATTTTAATTTCGAATGTGCTCTATAATCAGCATTTGTCAGAACAGATCTCACAATTGAAAGACAAGGTTGACATCTTTGAAAGATTTGAAGATTATGTAGATAATGGTCGATCAGCTATCATCTCTAGACCATATAATACGGAATCTGAAGAGTTTAAACAATTCGTTGAAATGTCAGTCGATTGCTTGAATACGACAGATTATGACTATCTTCGTGAACAAAACGATAACGAAGAAGTTGATTATTTGATCATTGAAAACGCTATGCTGGAAGCAGTATATGCTGGATTACCGTTAAGATGGTCGAAATCATCGATCGATCGAATGGATGTCAATGCAGCTTCTGAAGCTGAGAAATATAATTCAATAGATCTCGAAGAGCAGATTGAATATCTAGCGAAAAAATTCGACGCTTGTAAAACTGTAGAATTTCTGGAGAATTTAGCAAAATGAAAGTAGCTGTAATTGGTGCAGGTCTGTACGGTCGATATACTGCAGACTTGTTTAAAAGATACGGTCATCATGTGACGATCATTGCAGACGATGACAGTCTAGAGATCAATTGTAATCGCAGAAATTGTGCAAGTCTAATCAATCAAGCACGTGTTCATAACGGTTATCACTATCCTAGAAGCATAGCAACTGCTAAGCAGTCTTCAGCCAACTATCGAAGATTTAGTGATGAGTACAGAGATGCTCTGATTGAATTTGATCAATTCTACGCGATTCCTAAGCGTGGATCTTTGACTGACAGCAAACAATTCGAAAAGTTCTGTGAGAGAGCAAATCTACCTTTGATCAACAGAGATCTACCATTCGTAGATTATCGATCGATCGACAAAACGTATCTGACTGACGAAAATGCAATTGACACTGTCAAAATGATGCATATTGCAAAAGATAAGTATCAATATGATCGAATCGTCATTGACGAAATCATCGGAATTGATAAAGTTGAAACGATCGACAGTTTTGTCTGGAGAATCGAGACTTCGAGGTTCAGAGATGAATTCGAACTGATCGTAAATTGCACTTATGCGGGTCTTAATGATATCGAGAAGCTTGCGAATGTAGAAAGATCAAATGTTAAGTATGAGATCTGCGAAGTAGCAATCTTCAGAGACTCTGAAAACATTTTATCTAAATCTGGACTTACAATCATGGATGGTCAGTTCGTATCATTCATGCCGTGGTCTCAAGATGGATTATGGTCTCTAACTAGCGTATGCTATACGCCGCATTCGTCTTCGAAAGTGTTAGACAATCGTTTAGATGTTAGAAAATCAGATGCAAAAGCTGAAGATATGAAACAGCAGCTTAAGAAATATGTCAAATCTGAGATTGTCGACCAATTGATCTTCGAAGATTCGAAGTTTGTAGTAAAGACAATCTCTTTAGACGCTGAAAACGATGATAACAGACTTATCAATGTTAGATATCTGAAAGATGATCGATTCATTTCAGTCTTAGGCGGTAAATTAGATGCCGTGTTTGAATTAGACAAAGCATTTCTAGATAAAGGAGTTTTATAAATGAGTGACACTGTTAATGATGTTTCAAGAATTTCTAAGACTAGGAAGTTCTATGATTTTAAAATAAGGAAGTTCTATGGTTGCAGAAAGATTGCAATCGTCGGTAAAGGAGCTGTCGGATCAGCTATTTCTAGATATTTAGATGTGATCAATGTCGGATATGATCAATTCGATTCGTCTGATATCGATCGAATCTTTGAAGAAGAGTACGATCTATTGATTTATGCAGGTGTACGAGCATCTAAATATTTCGCAGATCGAAATGTCGAAAAAGACTATCTTCACTGTCTAAGAGCTTACGACACATTTGAAAGAATCGATGCTACAGAAAAGATTTTAGTCTCTTCGATCGATTGCTCTGACAAGTTCGAAGGTCAAAGTGCGTACGGTCGAAATCGTAGAATGCTCGAAAGAAAAGTACTTGATAACTGTGCTAATGCAAAAGTTTTGAGATTGCCAGCATTGTTTGGCACAACTGTCAAAAAGAATGCATGGTATGACTCAGTAAAAGGTGCAGATCTCGTTAAACTGAGTGAAGAATATCAATCTCGTGTAGAAGAGGAATCTGCGAAGAATAATCTAGAATCTAGGTATAATATTTTATCATTTGTTAATCGATCTTCAGTATTTTGCTGGTATAATCTGGACACAATCGGATATACGATCTATAGTATTTTAAATTCTAGTTTTGATCTATTCCAATGTGTGTCATACGATGACGAAAACGAGTCTTTGATCTTTAATCACGGTGAGATGATCGAGAAGTTCGGATATTATCATATTACAGAGATCTCAGATGTTAAGTCGATCGACTATGAGTCAGCTCTGATCGATCAGAGTGCAAGATTGATTTTCGAGAAATCTGAGATATCTATGTTCGATGAGATCTGGAAGGAGATGTTAAACTAAGATGATTATTACGCATTGTGCTCGAAAGAAAGATTTCAATCATACTAGCTGGTCTGAAATCAAGTCATTCTATGAGATTTGCTCATATAATAGATTGATGGATAATCTTGAGATGAAAGACTTTACAGAATTATCTCATACAGCGTATATCTCAGATTTGACGATCTTTGCAGCCGGTGATCAAATGAATCAAACGATCATTGATCTTGCAAATGATTGTAAAAATCTGTACATCGTTGTTCAAGATCCGAACTGGCCAACATCTCTACGGCAGATCAATCGATCATTTCATCTGATCACTCCGTTTGAGATCTTAGACAAAAAGCCATTGGAAGAAGTTAAGAAGATTCTGTCAGAGACGATTCCAACTCTCAAACTCGATCACTGTATCTCTCATTCATTCGTTAGATTCGGAGATATGCTCTTTTATAACGACGAGTATCTTTCTAAATATACTTCTGAACTTCGAAAATTCAAGCATCTACCAATAGATCGATCTGTATATGTCGGATCATTAAAGAAAGATCGAGTAGCAAGTCTTGTAGAATATATCAAAAAGACTGGTAACTTAGACTTTTATGGAAACTTTACAAAGCAAGACTTTGTGAAAGTTAGCGGAATTAATCAAGATCTTCTTTCGACTTGCAGATTTATGGGAAGAACGGATAATCCGTATGTTGTAGCGAGACTTTATCGAGACTATTCGAATGTTCTATTTGCACCAGACGATAAGATTTCTTTCTTGAAAACTAGTTACATTAGATACGCAGAAATGTGTTTATCTAATTCTAGAATCGTAAATCTATCGAATCGTAAAGATGTCTCAGACGTAGTTAAGTCATTGTCAGACTCGTCAGGTAAATTAAGTTGGTCTAGATTTACACAAGAAGCATTGAAATATAATCTATTGACTCAAATTAAAAATGCATACGAGGCGATTAGATGAAAGAAGAAGTAGTAGTTAGATTAATCGAAAAGCAGTTAGCATCTAAGTCTAGATTATACAACAATCTTCATGGTACGATGTTTTCGAAGAATGGGTCGCCAGACTTTATTACAATGGATACGACTGGCAGATATCTCGGTATTGAAGCAAAAGCGCCTAAAAAGACGCCGTATACGAATCAGTGGCGAAGAGCAATTGAGATTCTCTTGAGTGGCGGTAGATATATCGTGGCTCAAGAAGATTTTGATTTGAACAAAGTTGATTCAGGCACTCTAAGTTCTACAGTCAAGATTGGTTCAGAGATCGGCTACGATGAATTCCTAGCTGAAGATCTCAAGATTAATTGTACGACTGAAGTGTTGTTGAAAGATTGATTCAGATTTAAAGCAAAAAAAAAAAGTGATAGAAGATTCTATCACTTTTCATTTACGATCGTTCTGATAAAATTACCTGCGATACGTTTTCGATTAGCTGCTGCAAGAGATTGTCTTGCTATGACTGTCAATCTTTCATTTTGAGCAGTCACAAAATCAATTGCGAACAATGCCAGACAAATTAATGCTAAGATTGCTAGGATAACATTTGAAAGTAGAACTGATGCAATCAAGAATAATATGAAGAAAATGCATTCTGCTGCAGCAGTGTTAGGATTCTTTTCGAATTCGAAATATGAAACTTTTAAGAATTTAGCTTTCAATTCTAAGATATCTGAATCAGAATAAACTGATCGATGCTCGACTCTGTCAATCGTGTAAGTTTTAGCATCTTTAGAGAACGTTGAAATTGCAAGAGCAGTGAATACGTCGTAATAGTCAAATTCTGACGAATCAATCGAATTAGCAACTTGTCTAGAAATTGAGAATCCGCATGCTCGTCTAGGAATAACTTGCTCTTTAAAGCTCCTATTTAGTTCTTGATAGTAATCGATCTCGTTATGATTTGTCTTACGTTTCATGTCAGAATTCTTTATCCAGATTAAATGATCATTATCTCGATCTTTATAGTAAGATCTTAAAAATTGAAGCATTTCGTCAGAAGATCGAGTATAGATCAATCTGTCACCGAAGAAAGCATCGACAGCTAACGTAGCCTTTGTAAATAGCTTTGATCGTTTATCAGGCGTTAAGATCGAGACTGATGTAGATCTTAAAGATTCTTTAAACTTGAGCATATCTTCAAGAGCGTTCTTAAATGAAAGATCTTCAGATGTGATCAAGACTTCAGAGCTTTCATAGATTCGTTCTTCTAGGATCGATAAGATATGCTTAAGATCGTTGAGCTGTTTTTCAATCTCCGAAGAGTCCATGTGAAAAGCATAAGATATATATTGCATGTTAATGACACCTTTCCATAATGTATTCCTGTATATTATATCATATCTTACGAGATATGTAAACAAAGTATGTACAATCTCGTAAAAATTTGATAAAATAATCTTATTATAAGGTTAGAATGAGGTATCAGTATGAAGATAGAAAAGCCAATAGTTCGAGAGTTATCTTTGCAACTTCGTAAAGACGGACTCGTATATGATTTTGCTAGAAAAGAAGTATTCGCTTTCACAGATGGTGAAGCAGAAGTTTTGATGAGATTTATTGCAATCTCTGACGACAGAGCATATATACATATTCCTGTCGACGAATCATTAATAGAGAAATATATTGATCAAGAAGATTTAAGACGTATCAGACATCTAATTGAAGAATCGCACGATATTAGTCTTGAAGAAATGATCTTATCTTCTGATTTAGAAGAATTAGAAAAGGTTGAAAAATTGTTAGAGCAATCTTCTAAAAAATCAAACATCGTTCAAATGAAGGAGTATATGCGTGGACTACGGTAAACTTGCTGCAATGAAGAAAGCTCGTGAGAAGAAACTCAAGAGTGAAGAAATCAAAGATACCTCAGTTAAAAAGAAGACAAAGAAGAAAGAACCTGTAATAGATCTAGAGCCATTGAAAGCTAAAAGAGCTCGAGTCATTACTGAGTATAAATATGACTGGAATGATAAGACAACTTCTGAAAATAGTAAATATCTATGTGAAGAGTTTGAAAATGGTCATAGAGCTAAGATCTTAGTCTTACCGCCTGGAGTAGGTAAAACTGCAATTGCAGTTAAGACGATCGCAGAATTGCAGAAATCAAGAGGTCGTAAAGTACCATTTTTAGTTTTAGCATCTAGAACTATCGTAGATGGTCGAGGATGGCATAATACGATCTTAACTTGGAATCACGACAATCCAGATTGTCAGATTGAACCAATGATGATTGAAACATTTGATAGATTTTCAACAATGTTAGAATTTCCAAAGCTCGTCACTCAGATTTGTATGCATTTAGCTGACGATGGAATCATTATCATCGACGAAGTTCAAAACTATAAAAATCAGACATCTAAAAGAAGTAAGAAGCTTCAAAAGCTCAGCATGTTTAAGAAACTTGGATTATCAGCGACTCCGTTGACGAATGACGTCGTCATGGACGGCGGTTCTTATCTGATCATGAATGACGATTTTTCGAATAAGACTCAATTCATGAGAGAGACTGGTCTCGATATGAAAGTCGGTGGAAGATTCAATGAGTTGATGATCTACGATAAGAGCGGTCATATTTCTCCAGTTCTATGGGAGTATTATCCAACATTTCTTGAAAAGCTTAGCAATGTGATTTATCGACCGGATGTCGATTTGCAAAATCTAGATATGCCAGACGTCGAAACTAAAATGCATTCGTTGCAGTTTAATGATGTTCTACACGAAGACATGAAGTCACTAGCTAAAGCTTATCAAAAGCGTATGTTCGACAGTGCTATCGATTATCGAATGGCGATCATCGAACGAATCAATGCTGACGAAGATCGATTGAATGAGATGATTGAGATCGTCAAAGACGAAAATACAGTTCAACCGCTCATCTTCTATACGCATAACGCTGTTAAGGAAGCTATCATCGATCGTCTGACTGAAGAAAAGATTGAGTATCAATTAGTTTCGGGCGGAAACAGCTTTGGAGATGTAGATCTCGATAAAGACTGTCCAATCTTGATTCAATATCAATCGGGCTCTGAGGGTATTGAAATGAAGAAGTCAAACACGTCTATCTTCTACGAAAATCAAACGTCTTATCGAGTATTAGAGCAAGCTCGAGGCAGAAATCGTCGAAGAGGCATGAAGCACGAGATTAAACATCATCATTTAGTGTCACCGGTAATGTTCGATTTAGAGCTATTCCAACGTGTAAATAAGCGTGAAGAAATCTCTAATGCTACTCTAGACGAGATCACTGAAATGACACTTGAGATTTTGAAAGGGTGAAGAAATTTGAAAAGAATTGTATTATTCGGTTTTGAAGATTGTCTTTCTTCAAGAGTGATTAAGCTTCAAGCTGAATACGTCAGACTTTCTTATTCAGGTAGAAGATATCGGATAAGAAAGTCGAATCTTGAAAGATTTGATCGACTTGTAGAAAGATTATTGTCAGACACGAAGACAAATTCAATCGCTTGGTGGACATCGGATCAATCTGCGAATGCGATCTTCAAAGAGATCACATCATTAGAGTCTATGACGATTCCAATCTTAAAGTTTGAAACTGAAAAGGATCAGCTTGAGATTATCAATCGTCTCTCTAAGAATGTAGATCAGATCATCATTGTCGGACGTGATACGAGATTATCAGAAGCGCAGATCGACTGCGAAGTAGTTAAGATTCATACTGATTGTGAAATGGATGACGAATCATGGGATCAATTGGAATCTATCTTATTCTGCGACGAATAGAAAGGAATATCATTTAGAATGGTAGAAAGTATTGTTAAAGAAGGTCAAATGATCTTGGAAATGGCTGAAGAGCTTAAACAAAATGTTCGTCGTTCGAAAGATTCTTATCATGAAATGGAATCGAATGGACGTGCATTTTATAAATTAATGGAAGATCGATCTAATTTGATGTCTCAATTGACTCATATCGAAGGTCTGTTAGAAGAACTCGAACGTGCAGTCAATCAGCATACTCAAGAGATCGAATCTTTGATTGAATAGACGAGAGGTGAAAGATTGGTATCAGTTTCGATTAACTCGGAGTTTATTCAAAGAGATTTGAATCTCGACGAAGATCGAATTAATCATCTAATTGATGTCGCTAGATATTCTAAAAGTGACTTTGACGTTTTATATCCAAGCACAGTTTTATCTGAGTCGCATCTAAGAAAGATCAACAAGTTAAAAAGTTCTTCTAAGAAAATTAAGAGATCTAAGATCTTAGAAGAACTGACTAAGTCTGAGATTGCTGCGATGTATGGTAAAAAGAATGATCTAAAACGTAGAAGAAGATTAATCTGCTATGAGAAAGATCTATCGATCGTTGAGCTCGAGATAATGACCAGAGAATATGCTTCTAAAGAAAAGTATACTCTTGAAGATAAGAAATTCATCAAGTGGCTCATTGAAGAATGTCATTATACTTCTGAGAGACTAATGAAAGAGTACGGTTACAGACTCAAAGATGTATTTGATAGTCATCAATTGAAAGAGTTCGTCAAGATTGATAGGTCTATCGCAGAATCAAGATGTCTAGACAGAGTCTCTAGATTTTTAGACTCAAATCTGAGCAAAATCGAGTCAGGCGAGATTGATAATGCTACGATCTCTAAAGAATGTCATGTCTTAGATGAAAATGTCGTAAAGTATCTTAGACAAGTTCTAGGAAAAGAAGAATTTTGTAATCTTAGAAAAGATCTTAAGTCTGAGAGATTTAAGAAGACGTGTCAAAAAGTCTATGGTGTCTCTAATGTCTTTTCGTCTAGAGATATCAAAGAAAAGATCGTCGTACAAAGAGCAACTAAGACAACTGCATCATTGAAGTTTGACGAGATTAAACTAGATAATTCTCGTAGAAAATTTGAATCTTTAAACGATCTGACATTCGAAGATTTTCATCGAATGATCGAGCACGAAGGATATTCTATTTCTGATCTAAAGCATCAGATTTCAGAAAGTGTCTCGTGTAAAGATTTGAAATCGAGGATAAGATGTTTAGCGTCAGAGAATCATCAATCGATAGTTCTTAGACTCAGAAGATCTGATTCAGAAAAGTTTGCAGATCTTCATGCAAGAAAGATATTAAATCTCCTTAAAGAGTCAGACGTTCGTAATATCAACAAATCTGATCTGTCAGAGAAGTTTTACGTTCCGTATAGATTATGCGGAAACGTGCTCGACATCTTGAACAATGGAAATCTTGAAACAGAAGCCGGTCTTATCGATTCGATAATTCTTGAACTTCGAGATAACAAACAGATCGTAGAAGCGATATCGAATGTTCTAGATTCTGAAACAGATATGAGTCTGAAAGACTTTTTGATCGGTCTTAGATCTAGAAGATCTTCTTCAATCTCGAACTTGATCGACTTGATTAATACTCTGGAGAACGACTCGATCGCTTTAGAGGATTGCAAGATTTTGCAGATTCTAAAGATTGATCTATCGAGAGATGAGTTAATCAATCTTTCAAAGTGTACGAAGATAATCGTGGATGATGAGACACTTGATAAGTTTAGCTTGTCATCATACGAGAGAAAGATCTATAACGTCTTGACAAGTCTCGTAGATCGAAAAGACATTCGTGTTAGAGACAGATCTACTCTCGAATCTGCGGAGTTAGACTTCTTGATACCATCGATGAATCTAGCTATTGAAGTAAATCCAAACTTCACACATCATTCTAATCACTTGATCAACGATCGCACTAGACGGATCTATGACTGTGATGGAAAAGACAGTTCTTATCACTTTAGAAAGTTCAAAGAATGTCAATCTCTAGGTATTAGATTATTATCTTTCTACGAGCATGATTTCGAAGAAAGAAGATTTAATAATTTTACCAGAAGATTGATTGAGTCTTGTATAAGAGATGAAGATTTTCAAATCTCGAGAATGATCATCAAAGAACTTGCCGAGGAAGATCTTGAAAGTCTTCAGTTTGTCACGTCAGATCTTAAACCGACTCATTCTATCGAGATATATTCTTCAGATCTTAATCAGATCGAATCTATCTTATACGTTGCGATCAATCGGAAGAATCTGACTGTCTTAGATCTAGATCAAAGATACAGATCAGACATTCTAAACGAGAAAATCTTCTTTAGATTGATAAATGTCTTGTTCGATAAGTTTAAAGATATCGAAAAGATCCAGATGATTTTTCGTAATGACTATTACGATTCGAGCAGATTTGAGAATTTAACAATCTCTGAAGATCAACTGGAATTGCAGATCGACGATCTAGATTCGATACGTAGATTCAATGGTCAGTACGATCGATCTAGAAGATATAATATTATTTCGACTTGTGGAACTAGAACGATAGAGATCGATCGCTCGAGTGATTTTGAGTTTTTAAAGAAAGGAAGTGATGTTCTCTAATGGGAATGAATATGCTCAATACAAAAGCTAAAGATCCTACT
>ERZ1674051.65-NODE-65-length-34149-cov-11.265091_pt1 | contig 34149 bp, 50 predicted proteins | sample MGYA00581125_ERZ1674051 | MGnify/ENA primary metagenome ERZ1674051 (study PRJEB41354, sample SAMEA4873326) | human saliva metagenome | biome: human-associated habitat [ENVO:00009003]; feature: mouth environment [ENVO:08000002]; material: saliva material... | reverse complement strand
CTAGTGGGCGCTAGTGTTTTAAAGTAGGTATATATTAGAATATCTACCTATATTATACCACATTTTATGTCAGAAAAAACAAAAAAAGACCGCTCAAATTTTGAGCGGTCAATTGTAATTAAATTTTGAATTTCTTTCTTTTTTTATTTTTCTTCTTTTGGTTTGTCAACGACGGTCACAAGACCATCTGGTTCGGTTTTGAATGCTGGATCTGTGTGAAGTTCACCGTTAGCTTTCAAATAGTACCAGCCATCGCCAGACTTGACGAATTGTTTAGAGAGCATGTACCCGTCTTTTTCTTCCATGAAGTACCACGTTTCGCGATACTTAACCCAGCCTTTAGCCATGCGGCCATCTGATTTAAAGAAATACCAGCGATGGTTTAGGAACATCCAACCTGTGACCATTGCCCCACGTTTATCGAGATAGAACCAGTCTTTTTCATCAAAGAACCATCTGTTGATTAGACAGTATCCACGGTCATCAAAGTAGAACCATTCGTTGTTGATTTGTTTCCAGCGGTTTGTAGGATAAGAGCCATCTGACTCCTCCCACCACCAGCCGGTGCCATTTTGTTTCCAACCAGCTTCAGACAGACCCCCTTCAATATCTTTCTTGAATTGCTCACGGCTAATGCCCCATTTTGCAAGATAAGGATATGGATCCACATGGTCGCTCGCATTTCGTGGCTGATTATAAGTACAGTATTGATGAGTTTTAATACCGGCTAAACTATCTGAGTCAAGCGTTTTAGGAATACCAGCCTCATCTGCAAGCTCTCGTAAGAGTTGTACATAAAGCTTATAATCACGCATAAACTCCTCTTTGCTGCTATGGCTCTCAATCAATTCTACTTGTCCATAGCCTTCAACGTTCCAGCCACCTCCCACGTCGTAGGCTCCCATATCTGTGTACCAGGTTTGCATCACACGGCCGTTGCCGACAACGTGCGAGAAAAATCCTGAATCAACAGGACGACGCATATGGTAATCTGCTTCATTTTGAGCTGTTGAGTTAGGATTGCCAGTTGAATGAGCGTGAATCTGACGATAGGGTTGTTCTCCGACCTGTGGCAAATTAGTTCTTAGTCTACTTGTATCAATATCCATTACTGTTCCCCTTTCCACGCATCATTCATTTGTTTGACCGCTGACTCAACGAATGTATCGATGTCACTATCAGTCATGCTGATACCATACTTAGTTAGTTCAGCGCGGATTTTAGTTCGTGCTTGCTCCAACTTTTCCTCGCCTTTGAAGCCAGTTTCGGATGCGACCTGCTCCACGGCATTGACCGCATTTTTGGCCAAGATTTCGATAATCTTGACCGTCTGTTCGCTACCTTTTTTGATAAGGTAATCTTTTACTGCTTTGATGATGCTGCCTGTCGCAACTGCTAAAAATCCTGTAACAAAAGCAATAATAATTTCGTTAATCTGTTGCATTTATATTTTCCTCCACAATTTCTAATGCTAGAAATTTTTCATACAATACCTTGATGGCTCCATTCCCACCAAGTTCCACGTAACTTTCGTAAAGACGAGACAATTCCTCAATCTCATGCTGATTGGTATTGCCTCGTCTAATGGCTTTTTTTAGGTTTTCTTGCAATCGAAAACGCTGTAATCTTTGAAGACCTTTTCCAATAACGTTCAAACCTTTGCTATTATCTTTGCCGATAGCCTCAACATTTGAGACTGTCTTTTCAATGGCGCTAATTTTATCAGATAAGAGACTGATTTGCTTGTCAGTCTCTTTTGTATTCTGAGTGCTTTTGAAGGAGAAATAGCTAGGAATGATCACGATTAGAATCGGGCTCAGTTTATCCAGAAATGCTAGTAATTCCAATCAGACCACTTCCAATCTACTATACAGAAACTCGAGTGGTTTCAAGATCACTTTCGTTTTTTTGTCCTTCCCACTTCCAGATTGCAAGATGACCATTTTGAGATGGTCCACCTTCAAGTTGTTTGAGAGATTCTCCTTTGTAGGTGAAAGTCTGATTTGTCTGAATCAAGACACGCTTGCCTTCGCCATTGATTTCAGCGTGTTCTGGATCTTCAACGACAAACATATCACCTGGTTGATAGGCCTTACCTTCTTCAGCAAATGGGAAGAGTTCGACAAGTTCCTTGTAGGTTGTGCCGTAGGCAATTTTCTCACCCATGATTGAGTCTTGTGCCATGACACGTACTATCTTGTTAATTCTATTGGTTAATTCAAGCAATTCGTTCTGCTTATTTTCAGTTTGGGTAAGCTTCTGTACGGTTTGCTCGATTTTAGATTGAGCTTTGACGATTGCACTTCCTGGATCTAATTCAGATTTCACAATATCCAGAACCGCCTGGATAAGTACATCTTCTTGGTCTTGTGTGCGATCACCAGCCAATTCGCGTTGATTAGTGCTATAGCGGTTACCGTCTTGCAAACGAATTTCTACAACGGTTGTAGTTTTGTCTCCGAAACCACGGGTATAAGGCTTAGTTGCGAGTGTGTAGTTGTTTACTGTCATTTTGTTTGTCCTTTCACTTCTTCAAATTTTGCTTTCAATTCTTCGTCTGATTCGATGATTCGTTTCATCTGTTCGAGTTCCATAGCTGTAACTGTGTACAGAGCTTCTAGTGTAGCTGATTGAGTAGCTTCATTGCTGATTCGTTCAGCTAGTGATTTAATCGTAAGACTACTAATCTGTTTGTCTTGCTCGGTCATGTTGTTTCCAACCTTTCTACTTTTTGGTTTAGTTCTTGAATCGCCTTAATTAAATAAGGCACAAGTGCGAATGTGTTATATGAGTAAGCACCATCTGGATTTTCTAAGAAGGCTTCAGGAGCATATTTCTGGACATCTTGCGCCATGATACCGCAAGAGATATCTTCAATCTTGTCATCGTATTCCTTACGATAAGAGTATGTTTTGAGCTTTTCAATAATATCCAGTCCAGACACTTGACTGTCTTGAATGTTGGTTTTGTATCTACGGTCTGAGATATCTTTGTTTAAAGTAAACCATGAATACGAATTATCAAAACGATACAAGTAAGCATATCCAGCTTTCTCTTCGATACGCTTATAGGATGGCGAGTGAATCCAATATCCACCTATACCAGTATCTTTGTCGGTAATGTAATAAATATTTCCGCTGACTTTCAAATTCCCGTGAATAATAGGTGTATTCCAAAAATGAGCTTGATTGTAGCAATACATCTCTCCGTTGTTTTTGACAAACCACGCTGTATCACCAGGGTTCTCCCAATTGTTACCCCAATTCACCCACAATGCTGTCTGGCCCCATCGTCCGTTACCGCTACCCATACCGACCTTGAATTGATTTAAACCAGTCAACCAATAAGAATTCGGGTCTTTATCATGCGTTCCGATTTGGAAACCACCAATCTTGCCTTTATATCCTTCAAGCAAGGTTGCAGATACTACTACTGACCTCAACTTGTTGATAAAGGCTGTTTTAGCAGCTAATGTGTCTGTGAATACATCACTTGACACAAGCTTCTTCGCTAGAGCTGTATCGAATATCAGCTTCTCTGCTGCAATCGAATTTGAGCGAATGATGTCGGTATTCAATGTTCCAATCCGTGCATCTCCTACGAACAATCGCTTGAAATACCCGTCTATGGCTGTGATTTCATCTAGTAGCGTTCTACCTTTTAGACGGATTTTAGCAGCTTCAATCAGAATGCTATTGCTATTCAGATTGATTTGAGAAGAAATCGCTCCAGGTCCCGTAAGGGTTTGGATAGCGTAGGAATCATGCAACTGTGACACTTGAGTTTGTGTAACTACATCTTGTGTTGATGTATTGTCGCTAAATTTCTTAGGCGGTTTGTCACCACGAATAAGAGATACCTGACCAACAGCGACTTGGCCATTCTTCATCAACCAAATTTCAAGAGGAAATTCTCTTGCTTTTGTCGATGATTTCTGGACGGTCATCGTACCTGTAATGATTTGAATTCCAGTTTTAGTGAGCGTTACTTTATCAGATGCAAGTCCACCGTCACTCGCCCATAGCTCAATGCCAAGCGGTGCATCTGGTAACACATCCACCCACACTTCCATGCGATAACTAAGCTTTTCACCCTTCGTAAATGTAGATGTATTAAGTGGTAATGCGAAACCGTGATAGACTGCTTGGTTTTTACCAGTAGTGGTAATTCGTAGCAACCTAGTTCCGGCTTGAACTTCGATAACATTTGCTTCTGCTTGTTTCTTGGCCCACTTGCTGAAGTTCGTTGGATCATATACCAGGTTAAAGTCATCCAAGAAATTAGATACACGACTGACTAGACCGTCAGCAGTCTGAATGACTTGTGAAATAGAGTCATTCTGTCTTTGGATGGTCTGTGTGTGACTCTTAACCGTATCGACTACATCGTTAAATTCAGCAATGCTCACGATTTCAGAAGAGTTAACATCGTAGTCTGTCATACGGTCTGAATGTTCAAGTTTCATACCACAGATTTCAATACTGCCATTTCCGTTTTGACCAAATTGTATTCTGTTTTTAACCGCATCTGCTGTAAACGTAAATTGGTATCGTACCCAATCATGATTCGTGACAGGTTTGATTGAGATACGATTTCTGTCATTGGTCGTCCACGAACGCATCAATAAATTAACACTTTGGCTCGTACTGATTGATGATACTCTTGCCCAACAAGACATTGTGTATTTTTCACCAATAATCAAATCAATTGATTGAGCTATGTCTTTATTCCCACCGTTAGTATTATTAACGACACGAATACCTTTCTTAATAGCGTTATGTGGTGCATCTGTAAGTGCGATTACATCTGTTCTACCATTACCACCAGAGGTGTTAAGCTCCCAAGTCCCTTCTAAGCCATATCCAGGAGGGATAATGGACGAATTTTGCAAGAGGTTGTCATTACGAATAACATCTCTTAGCTTGGTTTCAATCCGTGAGATGGTCCTTTGGAATCCGTCAACAGAATTCTTGACTGTGTTCTGGACTTGAGTCGCATTTTGAAAACCTCTGTCATTGGCCAATCTGTCAAAATCAGTACGAGATAATTTCTCGACAATCTGGTCAGCTTGAACATCGATTCTGTTTTCAGCGATTCTCAACCTGTCTGCCAGAGGGTCGAAATCTTGCTTGGTCACAAGCGTTCTGAATCGGTCTGTCATCTGCTCGATTTTAACAAGGTTTGAATCAGACAAGTCTTTGGAAACTTTGGCAGATTCAAAAGCGTTTCTAGCTTCCTCCAAAGCTTCTTCGGCAGTCCGACTGACTGTTGAACCGATAGCACGAATCTCTTCAATTTTAGTTCGTTGGTCTTCAAGCTTTTCGTTCATGCTGCTATCGAAACCTGAAAATCTATTGTCGATTTCTTCGGATAATGAACGTTTGTTTTCCTCTGCTTTGGCTTTGGCGAGTTCGAGTTGATCATTGAAATCTTGCTTGATTTGGTCAACCTTGGCATCGAACCCTCTATCTGCTTCTTCAATTTGGTTTTGAAGTTGTTTCTCAAACTCGCTAAATTGCTCGATTTTCTTGGTGATGGTTCCAGCGTATGAATACTGCGCATCATTGCCAGCCTTACTATCAGCGCTGATACGACTACGAAGACCGCCTTTAAAACTAAAAGATTGACTCAATACAGGCGTTTTAAATGTTTCTCCCTTGTTGGTTTTGATTGTCACCCATTGGCCAACGTCAAGGAGAAGATGCCCTTGAAAGTTCAAATTGAATGGATAGTATCGAATGTCCTTGATTTTGTGATAAAGGTTATCTAAAATCGATTGTGTCATGAACGGATTTTCGATTTCAAGTGAGCGACCAGTACGAGTTCCGACAGTCAATCCCTCTTTATCTTTTTTACAAGTGATACCAGCAATCTGATACTCGATTTCACTTCTGGTCAATCCATGTAAAAAGTAATTATCTGCGGTAATCACGATGCCGGAATCGGTCAACTCTTTGATTTCGAGTTTTCCTTCTCGGTTAAAAAAACAAGACATTCCGAGCATTTGAGTAGCTAGACTCAAAACATCTCTGAATGTCATCTTCTTTTCTTTTGGTTTCGTCTCAATCGCATAATTCATGGATGCGATATCCATGTTTTTGTTTGCTAATTCTACGCCGGCCTTCAAGCAGATTTCTTTGACCACTTGCCTGATTTCTGCTGGGAAAGTCAAGTCTGTTACATACTCATGATTCAGTTTAAACATCCCGTCCATGAGGTCTAATGTAGTGGTGTTACGATTTCGGTCGATTTCAATATCATTGATAAAGTATTCGCCCATCTTCACCCATTCATAGGTTCCGTCGACCAAAAGACCAATTTCAGGATAAATCTTATCTAGCTTATTGAATGTCGTGATAATACTTGTGAATGTGATTTTACCGCTTCCTGCGCAAGTTCCGCCCGGCTTGTAAGTATCGCCTTTGATGTAGCCGTACTCAAAATTAGCTTCTTTGATATCACTTGATTGATACTGTCCTACTCTGATAGCAAGAGTACGGTTTTTAGCGAACATCGCTTCATTGAATTTATGTCGTCTGAATATATCCATGTTCTACCTACCTTTCTATCAGATTGAACTTAGCACCAGACCAAGGCTTGAACTTCTCAGTAAATGAATAGCTAGGAGCCGTTCTGTCTCCGACGTAAAATGTTTTAGTTGTTTGGCCATGTATCGGATCTGGATAAGACACCGTGAAAAATTCAGGAGCCACGGCATTTAAAAGCTGACTCATTTCTCCTTGAGTCAGCATGCCCCACTCACAGTCTAATTTGCGCTTGGTTGTGATACGGTCGCGGACCATATCTCCGTTAGCATTTCGGCCAGTTTCTCCGTCGATGTCCTGGATACCGACTTGAAAAGATTTGGGAGACTTAACAGCCACCCCGTTGATAATTAAGCGTGCCATTTTACCTCCCTTTAAATGTTAAGCAAGACTTGTCCTGCACGTTCCTGTTCTCGATTGATTTCTTGGATAGCTACACGACCAAATTCGTGGCCACCAATCTGGATCACGATGTCGCCATTGCCACTGAAGCCACTTGATTGCGTTAAGCCACCACCTAGAGCGTTGACTACTGCACCACCTACGATACGACCCATGGTCTGTAAGAAACCAGTGTTCTCAAGTGGCATGACAACCTCTTTACCAGCCTCACCAATCATGGCTACAGTCGGACTATCAACGATACCCCCACGAGCGAGACGAGGAAGACTTACGTAGCCAATGCTTCCTAGAGATACTCCAGGAATCTTGTTGATCATTCCGATAACGCCATTGATCATACCAACGAAGCCATTGACAACATTCTCAATCGTTCCTAGGACAGCGTTAACTGCGCTTCTGAAAGCTCCACCTACTGCGCTACCGACTGCTTGGCCAGCATTTACAAAAATGCTCTTGACAGTTGACCAAACGCCACTGAAGAAACTTCCGATGCTGCTAAATGCGTTAACCACTGCATTATAAGCGCTTGTGAAGATACTTCCGAACCAAGTCGCTACGTTAGCAAGCGCAGTCGTCACATCGTTCCATCTTTCGCCAAACCAGGTGCCGATGTTTGCAAATATACCAGTAAGCCCATCCCAAGCTTTCTGGAACATGTCGCCAAACCACTTAGCGACATTTGCTAAAGCTGTTGTGATGTCGTTCCATCGTTCTGAGAACCAATCTCCAAGTGGCGTGAAAATGGCAACAATACCGTCCCAAATTCCTTGGAAGATTGCTACAATCGTATCCCAGATAACTTTCAAAACTGCTACTGTTAAATCTAACAATCCAGTCAGTATTGTAGACAAAATGTTCATGATGGCATCGCCCGTTTCGGTGAAGCCCTCAAAAATCTTATCCATGTCACTGGTAAGAATTCCAGTGATGATATCAAACACACCTTTGAGGAAGTCGGCTATACCTCCGAATATATCAGCAACCGTATTGAATAAAATGCGGAAGACTTCTCCAATGTATTCAAGAGTTGGAGCTAGAACTTTCGTTAATTGTTCAACAATAAAGCTGATAACTGGTGCTAAATAAGCATTGATGACTTGTGACATTTCTTGGAAGCTAGCGACCATGTCCAAAATCTTTTGAATCAATGGTGAAATGTGCTTACCGATTGTATCGGAGAAACCTTGACCGATTTTCTTGATGACTGGTTGGATATGATTGTTCCACCCTTTTACAAATACGCTAACAAAACCAGATATAGCCTTTGTTGATGATTCAATCGACGGTCTAATATAATTATCATACACACGACTGATTGAATCAGACATGTCATTGATTGCTTGTTCAGCACTTTCAAAGATTGGAGCGATGTCAGACAAAGTATTTGAGAAAATTTCAGCAATGCCAGGCATATTATCCGTAACAATTCGCTCAATCCCTTGCATAAGATCGCCACCAAACTTGTAGCTAACCTCTACAATACTTGAACGAATCGCTAAAATGGATGACACAATCGAACTTCCGATACGAATAGCACCAGTCGATGTAATGACATCATAGAAGCCGTCTGCGAACGCTTGAGCGATGTTTCCGGCCGAGGCAAACATATTGCCCGTGTTCTCAAATTCCGCCACCATAGCGCGGATGATGCGCTCTTTTTGGCGCCCTAGACCATTTGCGATGCTTTCAGCAAGGAAAACACCGATACCAACTCCGACCGTACCGATAGAACCCACAATCTGCCCTAGTGCATAAGCGATTTTCCTAGTCATGCCATTGAAGGCATTAACGACCCGTGGATCAGTAGCGATTTCTTCAAGTGTCGTCTTGATTTGACCAAGGCCAATCTTGATACGTTCTAAACCTTCAGCTCTGAATGCAGCGGTGAAACCTTTGCTAAAGAGGCCAGATAGTCCTTTCAGCTTGTTTCCTAAACCATCAAAGATACTCTTGAATTGGTTATCCATATCGGTAAGAGCTACTTCTGGCAAGATATCCTTGAAAGGTGCGCCACCGCCCCCTTTTCCTTTCTTGCCTTTGCCTCCGCCCCCACCGCCTTTGCCTTTGCCAGCGCCGTCATCATCACCAGAATCGTCTTTCTTACCTAATAGGTTGATTTCATCAAATCCCATTAGACCGAGTAATTCCTTAACGGCTTTCTTGGCTGACTTGGCTGTGTCGTCCAAGTTATCGGCCATACCACCTGAAGCGTCATCTGCGTCACCCATGGCATCTGCTAGGTCGCCTGCACCGCCTGCTGCATCTTGTAGTGAGCCGTTCATGTCATTGACCGCTCCAGCTACACCACCGTCTTTTACAGTGGCTTTCTTGTTAAACATCAAAGCGATAAATTCGGCCAATTTAGCAGTAACATTCTTCAGTACCATAGCAAACGAGTTCAAGACTGGCATGACTGCGTTCACTATTGGTAGGAATGCGTTACCTACGTTAAGTGCAGCATCTTTCAGCAATGATTTAAACAAGCTGATTCGTCCGTTGACTGACTGAGACAAGGTTGTGCCGTATTTAGCAGTTGCTTGTTCCAGGATAGCCATAAGGCGAATTTGTTGTTGAGTTTGGTAATCGAGCTGGTCCCAGCTTTGGCCATTTGCAAAACGTTTGAACGCTTCAGTAGATTGAATCATCGCCACATTGACGTTGATTCCCAAATCTTCAATTGCTTCGGTGTTCCCGAGCAAACCTGAACGAATACGCTCCATAACGTCCGTAATACTACGACCTGAACCCTCTGCTATTACCGCAGATGTCTGAAGCATCTTAGCGGTATAAGCGCTGAGCTTGTTTGAGTCTTTGATAAAGCCAGAAAATAAGTTTGAATATACCGCCCCATATTTTGTCGCTTCACCAACACCCATATTCATAGCGCTCGCATTGTCGTTAACCCATTTTAAGAATGTTTGTGAGCTCTCGCCCATTTGGCGCTTGATTTGATTGACTGCCGCTGTGACTTCAAGAGCCATTTGAGTCGAATACATACCGACATCGAGCATCTTTTTACCAAGATATGCCAATCCAGCGAATTTAGCCAATTTAGCAAATGTACCCAACATAGAACCGGACTGTGCCTTGATTTTATTGGTTGATTCTTGGACTTTACCAGATGCATCCTTGACTCTGTTCTCGACTTCTTTCATCTTGTTTTTGAAAGGCGCGATTTCAGCGTCAATCATTACCTTGAGCTCATCAAGAGTAACTCCCATCTATTCTCCTTTCATTTTCATTTTTCGATTATGACTTTCAGCGAATGCGCGCATGCGTTCTTTATGCATTCTCATTTCTTGTTCTTGCCTTGCCTTTTCGACTTGAGCTCTTTCTTCCTTGAATAATTCAGGCGCATAGTCCCAAACATCAAGCAGTTTAGCTTCTTTAGAGAGCAATAATGATACGTTGTTTGCTATCATCTGCGAAAGTCTGTAAGATTCAACAATTTTTTCTTTTTGTTTTTGAATAGTGACACGGTTGTGGCTTTCAATCATGTCCCTGATTTCAAGTATGGTTAAATCCCAAAAATCGAGAGGCTTCCCCCCGATATCTAAGAACATCGGGTATAGCCTCTCAACCATTTCTTTTACTGAATTGACAGTAGTCTGTTCTAGTCGACTACTTCCATTTTGGCTTTGGATTTCTTGGGAGCTTTCTTCTTGCTTTTTTCCTCCCGTGGCATAAAACCCGATACTTGAAGCATCGGTAAGACAACATCTGCCATAAACGCTGCCTGGTCACCGCCATTATCCACGTAAGAATCATATAGATCAGATACATCTTCGAATGAAATGCCGTGTTCATATTTCTGAAGCGCTCCGTGAGTCAAAAGCAACATTACCTTGAGTGGTGGCAGTGCAAAAGACTCGCCCTCAGCGGGCATGAACACCTTGAGCAAGTTCACTCCGATTTTTTCTTCGACTTTCGTCGCTTGCAAGGATGTGAGGCGGAGCTTCAACTCCTTATCCTCACTGACTTGCCAAACTGCGTATGGTAGAGTAGTCATCTATTATCCTCCAATTCCGTCTGTGAATTCAAGTTCAGATTGTAATGCAATTTTAAGAGTGAACTCAATTACAGAGTTCACGCCACCACCGCCAAGTTTGACAGATACCTGTCCTTCAAATTGAACCTTAGTTTTATCTGGGTAAGTTTGTTCAAAGAAAAGTTTCTCCTTATCTTCCGCTGCCTTACGCAAAATACGGTAAGAAGAAGTTGTGCTTGAGTTATCATAAGCGAACTTGTACTCAAGTTCTCCTGCATCACCAATACCAAATTCGTATTTTTTCACCTTATCTGCAAGGGTTGTGTTTTCAACTTTTTCAGGTTCGATACCAAATTCAGGCACTTCTTTAAGTCCTACAAGGTCAGTATAAGTTCCTTTAGCTTTTCCATAAGCGAGCTTAATTCCATTTGCTAACATCTATTAATTCTCCATTCTGTATTGATAAACCAATTGTGATTTTAGGTCGACGATACCTTCGAATCGCATCAATTTATGACGCAAGTGTGATGGATCTGGAACGTCCTGACAGTCAGTTCTTCGCAATCCTAAAGATGCAAAGATTTCATCGATTTTGACCGCTAGACCACTTGTACTGTCTTTGTCGAATATATCAACCTTGTAGCGGATATTCGACTTGCGCTCTTTCTCGTCATACCAATCACCTGGCTTGTTCTGTTCTTCTAAAAAAATGACGACTGGGAAGTTCTCCCAATCGTCCGGATAAGTATCAGTCACATTATCTGCGACCTTTTGCAATTCTTTGTAAATTACGGGTTTAATATTAATCATTATATCTGCTCCTTCAGCTTCCTACTAATGTATTTCGAAATACTTCTTGATATACGGTCATGATTGTCTTTCAAGGCGGGGTACAGGTAAGGTTGCGCCGGTTGACCATACATCTTGTAGAACTCACCTCTTTTTGCAAAGTGGTAAGGTCCTACGTTGATTTGGTCTTCATGCACGTACCATGGACTAGAACGATAAGATACGCTCACTTCGGGCGATATACCCGAATGGTTTGCTAGTCCTTTCGGACCTGTTCCGAGCTCGACATAAGCACCGTGGTCTGAATTCGTGAATATTTCGCTTGATATCTTGTTGCCGTTCACTTTCAACCGTACTCTGATGCTATTCCTCAACTCGCCTTCATTCGCTGGCGCTCTGAGTTTCGCTTCAGGTTGAACGATTGTCTTACCAGCATGCAAGACCGCTTGACCTACAAACTCATTAGTCTTTGCTCCGTAGAGCTTACGGCATTTAGCAATTAAGCTATCTGCTCCGATTAAACCTGACACGTTCTAACTCCAATACTTGATGTTGGCTATACACTTTCTTCGAAATAACCCGATGCGTGACTTCTGTCTTGCTTTCGATACAAACACCATCTTTGACATTAATGTCTGCATCCTTGCTCGCATTCGCATTCAGGATATCATTCAAGCGTTCACCATATATTTCAGATTGTAGCTTGCTACTGGCTGGCCACAATTCAATCCTTACTTCTTCAACCTCATCCGCATATCCTTCTTTAGCAATCCCTTCGTCTGTCACGATTTTCTTGAACCGTTTGAGGTTATAAGGTTTCAGTCTATTCTTTTTCAAAAACATGGCCTGCCACCCTCGCTAAGCGATGCATCCGAATACGTTGCAAAAGCCCTGTAGACAATCCGTTTTCTCCGTAGGTAACAGAGATACCACCTTCGCTCCTTGACTGCTCTCCTTCACTTCCTGAGCGGTTGTAGAGCTCAATTACAAGTTCAGGGATAAGCCTTTCAAGTGCGGGTGTTAGATTGTCCCGATTAGTTTCTGATAAAATGATGTTTTCTGCCCGTAAAATCAAAGACGAGAGGATTGCTTCGTCACTCTCGCCTGTTAATGTTTTTAGTTTTCCAAGTTCCATAAGACCTCCTAATCTAAAGGAGTCGTCTCGTCTCCTTGTGCTTCGGTTTCTTCTTCGTCAATGATTTCAACTACATCTGCGATGTCAACCGAGAACCCTTCCTTGAGATTATGCGACAGTTCGTCAAAACGTTCTTCTGTCATCTCAAAGATATCGTTCTCTTGTCGAACCACATTAGCTTGCCAATCATTGAACGCTTGTTTGACTCTGACTTTCATGGGTCAGGCCTTATTTCTTGATTTCTGCAAGCACGACTTTAGAATCGTCTGAAACGGCTACTGTGTAGAATTCGTCAATTGAGATTTCAGTAGAGCGTTTCAATGATTTACGGTCTACTTCGACGTTTGGATCACGTTTAAGATAGACTGTCAATGCTGCAGTGTCTTTTTCAGTTTCGTCATCATGAGTAAGTTTGATGATTGGGCAAGTGTAGAATGCGCTAGTTGTATCGAGAGTAACTTTTTTAGTAGGAACAATACGAGTGTTAGCGATTGTACCAATTTCACCAGTCATGACAACTTGGTTCGGATATTTATCTGCTGAAATGAAGTTAGGATCTTTACGAAGAGTTGTAACTTGTTTTGGATTGACAAACATTACTTTTTCAGTATTAACTTCTTCTTCAAACAAATCAATAGCATCTACGATTACATCATAGCTGATTGCTTTTGTTTTAGAGTCATGCTTGCGAGTGTTTGTTTTCAAAAGAGCATCCATTGCATCGTTATCGATTTTAGATGCGATAGAAAGTGCGAGTTGGTTTTCTGCATTCCCTACTGGGTCACCATAGCCTGAGAGGACGGCTTCATCTGTCAATTCAACAGCTTTCATAGCCTTCTTGATTGTAGCAGTCTTAGTAGATGTGCCAAGGACTACAACGCCAGCTTCTACACCTTCGTTTACGTCTTCGGCATCGCCAATATAAGTGTAAGATGGTACTGTGATTGTATTTCCTGGCACGCCTTCAAGCGTACGGTCGATTGCTGCAAATGGGATCACTTGCAATTTCTTTGGTAGTTTAGCTGCAATCATATCTCCCATTACTTCAGGATTTACTAGATTTGCAATTTTAGTTTGTGTCATGTTTTAAATTCCCCTTTTTTAATTAATTCAAAAACGAGTTATACAATTCAGGATTTGACTGTTTCAATGCAGCCTTTTCTGAATGACTCATTTGGAAAAATTGAGCTTTTGAGAGCCCTGTCGATTGTTGTGGCGCAGTCTTAATAGGCGCGCTACCCTTCATGCGTTCGGACACACCTTTCTGTACTGCATCCTCCCAAGTTTTTTGAATGCTTGCGACTGATTCAGTCACGGATTCAGCGTTTGACAAATCAACCACGGCTACTAATTCAACTGGTAAGCCACGTTCACTTAACATTGCCTTAGCTTCTGCGGTCAATTCCTTACGAGCAATCGCTTGTTCACGATTAGCTAGTTCTTGCTCACGCTGATCTAACTGATATTTCTGTTTCTCGTCAGCGTTCATCTTAGCAAGTTTCTTAGCTTCGTTTTCTTTGGCTTCTTGCTCTGCTTCCCATTTAGAGCGTTCGGCAGATAACATCTTACCGATTTCAGCACGAGTGAAAGTTCGTTCGTGCTTTTCTTCCTGCACTGTATCAACATTTTCTTGAGTGTCGACAGTCTCAGTTGATTCAGTAGATACAGTTGCATTGATTTCTTCTGACATAATTGTCCTCCAGCGATTACGTCGCCACTCGATAATCTCGCTTTACGTCCGGCGACGGAACAGTACAGCTTTTAACGTCATCGGCACAGTTTGGACAATATAAAAACCGTACGGGATTCCATACGGTTAGTTTTATAATTCGATTCCTTCGATTTCTGATCGAACTTCGAGCCAGTATAAATACTGACCCATGGCGCACTTTTGATTTTTTAAAACTTCAATTGAGCATTTTGGCTCAAAATTGAGCGTACCAGCTTCGTATTTGATAACCATTTTATGTAATTTTGTATATTTATCCTTAAGCGCATTGTATTCATCGATAAAGCGTTCTTTCCAATCTTCCATTTTTTCTATTCCTTTCTTCAATTCACTAATTTATAGCAATTTACAGTAATTTATAGCAGTCTATTCCTGCCAGTCAAGATGCCGGATCACCTACTTTCTATTTCTGAACTCTTCGATTAGACTTCTTGTAAGCGCCAAGCAAAACGCTACCACCATCAAGAATACTAACCATCCGAGTGCTATAAGCACCCATTCCCAAATGAACATCAGCTCCTCCTTTCTGAGCATAAAAAAGCACTTAGATTTCTCTAGGTGCTTAATTAGATTGTTTCAAGTTTTAGTGTTTTAAGGTATTCTTCCCATTCACGATCTAAATCCTCAACAGTTTTGTTCTTGTTCTTTTCATGGACAGCATTGAAATCAATGTTGTCATCTTCGCCTTCTGGCCAAGTGTAAATATCTTGTTTTGTCATATCATTCAATCCTTCCAAATTCAAATTCAAACACTTCAGAAAACATTTCAAGCGTTTTCTCCTGTGCCACACTTTCATTATACCCCATTTTTTTAAATTTATCAATTCGATTGACATATTGTTCTTGTGCACTGCGTGGAATCCTTTTGTTAGGTCTTGAATACCAATACACGCTTCCGTCGTGGCCTATCGTCAATCCATATTTGACAGTATTATTTTTGCTTCGTTGTTGCAATGAAGCAAAGTCACTGAGCGAAGGAGGATAACCAGATGGATGATTGTGAATCGAAATAAGGCTTTGTTCTAGGCTCTCTTTAAAAGCCTTTCTGACCTGTTCGTTATAAACTACACCTTTTCTCTTTCGAGCCTTGTTCGATAATGCAACAACACTTCCAGTCTTCGCATCAAGCAAATAGTAATCTTCATACGGGGTCCCGTTTCTATGTTGTAACATTTGTCTCGAAACTCTAGCGATAGAATCAGAAAGATGTGAAGTCATTGGATGTTTTTTTAATTTGTCGACAAATTCATCACTTCGGACATAGTCTAAGTTCGCTCCATATTCCCCACCGCTCAACTCACGTTCTCGTGGTTTCTCAACGTATTTATCGTACCACTCTTTATAACTCATATCAGCAGGAACGTACTCGACCTTTCCTGTTTCAGGATTTCTAGCCCTGCGCTCGAGCTTGCTATAGTCGATATCATCATCGTGTGCGATAGTCGTAGACCTACACCACGGATGCAAAGGTGGATAGTTCACACCAGGAACAGCTTTGTCCGTATCATAGACCTTGTTGTCATGCTCTTGGCAAATGTGAGACGTGCGCTTGTCTAAGACCGCTACAAATTTGTACTTTGTAATCTCAGCATCTTCATAGCTGAGCAATTCCATTTGATTATGAAAAAAGGCTGACTCTGTCCGTATCAAGCGCCTAGATTTGTTCTGACCAACTTCGAATCGTTCTGCGATCGCTTGAGATGTATCTCTTACGCTTCGCCCAGTCATAAGACTTACTAAAAGCTCGTCTTTCACGCTTGAAGCAAGCGCACCAGTATTTGACCATATTCTGTCCGAATAGGCCTCTCCTGTCCATTTTAAACCTTGCAGACGTTTGATTTCTGTTTCAGGTAAGTCGGAGAAGCTATAAGCAAGCCCTGTTTGCTGCTGCAAGTCAAAAGTAGCCTTGTAGTAGCTATCTTTCATCAAGTCACTGTAAAAGGCATCTGAGTCTTGTTTTTCAGAAAGATAGATAGACTCACGCATCGAATCCAAGTCGGCGCTTAGCCGTTCAAGTCGTTTCATGCGATAAGCGTAAGCCGGACTATCTAAATCAGCCAGTAACCTTTGAATATTTGGGTCGTTCGGTCTAGCTTCAAGAACCTTACGAAGTTCATTCAGGTTTTTTTGGTCCTTCATGTTTTTCAAAACATGACGAGCATCACGCTCACTCAAACCATAATCACGTTGAAACTTGTCAAAGATTTTGTTGATTTGCTTGTCTAAATAAGCTTTTGACTCTTTGTAGACTTTATCAAACTTGTCTGCTTGCTTTTCTGCCTTATCCATTTGCTCATAGATAAGGTCAGCCTTCCTCTGGGTCCAATAGTCTTGGTTCTTCATCTGTCACCTCTTCGTCCGGCTTCGTGTTCACCTGGTTAAAGAATGGCACACGTTCCATATTTTTTTCTTTTTCTTCTTCGAGGTCTTCCAATTCAGCATCAGGATCTTCAACGAATGGCAAGAGAGAAATAAGCTGACGAAGTGACACCTTACCTTCAAGATTATTGATAACCTGTGACAATTCAAGTAAATTCTTAGGCAATCCACGGCTAAACTGTGGCACGATTGAATGCGCCTCAAGAGCAATCTGCTGCATGCCCAGATAATGAGCAAAGATAGCAATACGTTGACGAATACCACGTTTGTAATTTGCTTCCTTGGTCTTAGTAATCATCTCGAGGCCTAATAGCTTGAATTCCATAGCTACGCCCGAGCTATTGCCTGCAAAGTTTTCATCTGTCAGATTCGGCACATGGCTAAATGTGTAGATGTCTTCTTTCAAAGCCTTACGCAAGATTTCAGTAGCGTTCTCGTCCAGGGCATTTTTTAAGAAGTCAGCCTTGGCATCTGTTGGCAATTCCAAAAGACCTTCTTCAGCAAGGATTCTCATTGCTTCTCTTGCATCTTCCAGGTTGTCAGCCAATTGCGCTCCGTATAATACGAGAATAGACTCGACTGCTTGTTCTTTGTCATTGACACGATTACCCATCAATGAGTTATAAGCATCAATCAAGCTGATTTGTTGCTCGTAGTCACCAATCGCAAAGTGATTGTTTCGATATTCGATAATCGGAACCTGTCCAAGATTATGAGGTTCTACTTGCTCATCCTGTGTTATCCCTGTGCTTGAATCACGCAGCACAATGTGATAATGCAGATTTTGAGTAAAGACTTCCGCTTGATATTTAGTAGCATCCTTTGTATCATCCTTGATTTCATAGTAATAAACCGCAAAAAGAACCTTGCGTTCGATGCTATCATCGTAAACCAGGAATACATTCTCAGGATCTATGCTAGTAGAATCGAGTTCAGTCAGTCCTTCTTTTGCGTAGATGTACTCGTAAGCACGGCCGTAGATAGACATGTTCAATGCGTTCTGTGTGTCTACCTGGTCAATCTCAGCACCATCAAACGCCACAAGTAAGGATTCGATATCACCTTCAGCAGTGTTGTTGTACTTGATTGCATTGCCCATAAAGTAACCTGTGGCGGTGTCCGAAATATCCTTCGCATGATTGGCTACTGTTTTAAAGTTTGGAGCGTTCTTGTTTCGTCGCTCATGTTTTAAAATAGCATGCTCACCCATGTAGTAGTTTTTTAGCTTCTTCAATCGTTGGCGTTCTTGTGTGTGTTTCTGAACCAGCTTGTAAATCAATCCCTTGTTCAAAGCTGTTTCGTCATATCCCTCTCTCGGATAAGTTAAAATCTGATACATTTAATCCCTTTCTATAAGCCAAAATCTGACCGTCTGCGGACAGTAGCTTTGACACCTTCAATACATTGAAGACTATATCGTAGCGCGTCCATCAAGTGGTTGTTCTTATCTTCTGGCTTGTTTAACCAATTACCTTCTTTATCACGTTGATAACAATAACTGTAAAATTCGTCCATGATATGTTCACAACTTGGATGTACATAAATAGCGTATCCTTGTAATTTGGATACGCCTGCCATGATACTATCCTTTCCTTTCCTACTCTCTTTTATTCGAGATATGCCATGTTCTGATCTAAGCTCTTCGATTAGCCGAGACTCTGCGCTATCTGCGATGATTGTAGAGCGATGATACCCTTTGTCCTTTATCATCTTAGCGACTTCCTTGGTTATCAGACCGACTCTGTACGCTTCGTCAAAGATGTGTATTTCTTTTGTTTTGTCGTTTATGAGCGAACAACACAAAGCAGTTGGATCGTGAGTAAAACCAAAGTCAAGACCGATACATAGTTTGTTATCAGGGTTTCGAAGAAGCTCGTCTTTGTCAAATTCCTTGACGGTCACGTTGTTGTAAATTAGTCCTTCGGCAACACCCCATTCACCGTCACAGACAATTCTTGCACGCCTTGGATTCGTGTGATACAAATCCTCATAGCGTTTGATATCGACTTCATCCAGCCACTCGTTGCATCGATAGGTAGTCGTTATTGAGAGCGTATCGGCTCGTCTAGTCTCTTCATCAAAGAAGACTCGCTTGAGCCAATGCCTCTCGTTCCACGGGTTAAACGTGATCGTGATTTGTTTAAAGAAATCAGGTACATCTAAGCTACCACGGATAGACTCAACGACCGTACTGAACTTATCTTCAGTCTCGATTTGATACGCTTCCTCGAACCACGCCCAGCAAAGAATGCCAACATCTACCGTGATAGATGTGATTTTAAGTTCATCATCCAAACCGCGGAAGAGAATCTTCTGCCCTGTTTCTTTGACAGTTATCTCAGGCAAAGATTCATTGAATTTGAATTTATGAGCGACTTTTAGTTGGTTAGCTGCCCACTTGAAATCCGTGTAGGTCGATTGCTTGTTCGTGTTCGAGTATCTACGAATAACAAGTAAGTTGGCCCATGGGTATTTTAAAATGCGAGTAACATAGTTCAAAGCCGTTGTCTTCGATTTCTTCGAACCACGGGAGCCTTTTACAACTCGATAAAGATTTCTCGATCGCCAGAACTGCCCATATCCAGCCCCCACCATCTTCGGTAGATCTACGACAATATCGTTCTGTTTAATCTTGTATGTCTGACTCATTCGCAAACACCACCGTTCCAGAAACGTCTGCCTCTACTTTATCAGTCCAAAGCCTGTGACGTTTTCCTAAAAGTTCAGCAGCTTTAATTCTATCTTTAGCTCCGACATCGATATCAATAACTTGTTGACCGAGTTCACCGATACTGCAGAGGGTCTGTTCTTGAGTCTCCCCTCGCATTACTGAAGTTAGATAACCTAAGACCTCTTGCTGATCTGCAATCTTTTCAGAATCAAGCTGTTTCAGTCGTTCATCTATATAGGTTTTAATCTTAGGATTCTTTAGTAATTTGTGACCTTCAACACCTGCCACTCTATCACTAGAAGCGCGATAACCCGCTTTCTTATAAGATTCAGTCGCATTACCTGAGATGATGTACTCATCTGCAAACTTCTTTTGTTTTATCGTTAAATCATTCAATTTTCCATCACCTCCACTTCTTGAAAAAATCAAAAAGCCACTCAATGAGTGACTTAACGAGAGGCGACTACTTACCTCTATCAGAACCAATAGTATATTGTTACCTTTTCTTTTTTATTTTGTTGTAGTCATTAGGACGGCGCCCGGAATCGAACCGGGGAAACAAAAAGTTTGGAGAGCTTATCTATGTGAGAACCAAAAATAGTAGAGAATCCTATCGCCGCCATAAAGGGCATTACGCCCTTCGGTAAAAAATATATAGGAGCCTATCAGCCTCTTGCTGACAATATCATAATATCACTTTAAAGTTTCACTTTAGTTCACTTTGTTCACATTTTTTGATAAGTTCCCAAAAGCTGACTTCCTAATTTTTTGAATGGCGCCTCGGCTATATCTCAGCTTAGTCTCAACTTCGTTCCAAGTCATCCCGTCGATGTAAAACAATCGCATTACGATATTCTCCACCGGATCGTCTAGTGACTCGATAGCTTGAATGAGCTCTTCACGTTCTTTATACAGTGCTTGAATTTCCTGATAGAGTTGTTCTGATTTGTCGATAATCAGCACATTTAATTCTTCGGACTGGTTTTTATTATTTTTTGATTTCGGCATATTATCAAATTGCTGTCCTCGTAAAATACCCGACTTCAAGCTGATGATTTCCTGATGTTTTGACTTCACTTTGATATCAATATATTGCAAGGCCTTTAGTCGCTGCTTAATATTGATTGTCAATCTTCCACCTCCTCTAACTCACCCTCCCAATCGCTAGCAGGGTGAACACATAATTCCGTTCCGTTGTAATAAACGAATTCCTTATCACCATAATTGTTTACCAAAACCCAGCCTTTTATGGTTTTCACCCCGTCAAAAGACTCATGTGTATACTTTGCAAATTTCATTCTTCCACCTCCAAAAGTTCCGAATTTTTGTAGCTTACATCTAAAAATTTTCCTAGCCATTCAATCACTTCAAGACTAGGTAACTTGTCTTTCTTTCTGTTAACACAGTAATTTGCAACCACAGAATCTAAAAAACTTCTGCTACTATTAAAATTTGGATGTGCTAAAATATGTTTTTTTAATCTTTCGGCAATTGATGTGTTCGGAACATAGACCAATTGTTTTCTTATGTGATTATAAAATCTTTTCGCATCGCTCATTTTATCAAACCTTTCAACTGTTTTCTGATAAGACCAACTTTCGGGAAATCTGCTATCGATTTATTCCCATTTATGACAATAAACTTTCTCAACATTTTAGGGTTTTGGTGTGTCAGTTCTAAAGCCTGGTTAAAATTCAACTTTCTGATTTGGCTCATATAATGACCAGAACAAAATTCAAAATTATTGATAAAGCATTGCTTGATAAGTTCGTCCGTCCATGATTTTTTTATTTCGTATTTGACTCCTAAAAAATCAAGCTCCTCTTTCACCTTTTGCAAAAGCGGATTTTTAGGATTTGTGTTAATAATAATCATAAATACTCCTTATTTTCGTAGATGTTTCCGACAACTTCAAAATTTCCGCCATGCGAAAAATTAGACATATAATCAACATTCCAGCGGTCATCATGTGGTTTCAAGCGATAACTTCCTCTTTCGTTATCGTAAAAAACAGTATAAGGACTATCGAGAACCAGAACTATATCCCCCTCAAAAATTTCTTTGTTATTTTTATCAAAGAGCCCTGTTGATTGCATTAAAATAACTTCATCACTTGTTTCCCTTGATATAGCAATTCCATAGCCTGTATCTGTTGATTTTTTATAGATTTTGCCATCTTCACTTACGAAAAAATCTTCCATAAATTCCGAAAAACGTTTATCCCATGCTCTAAATTTTGCTATCATCTTGCACCTCCTTTACTACATCGTTTTGGAAATAATCTTTGAGTTTCTCCAAGGCAAATTTTTGTCCATCTTTTATGAATTTTAACCACTCTTCATCTGATATTATCATTCTTCCAATTCCTCAAAATAACTATGAAATTTACTTAAATTGACAATGGCGACCTCTTCAACAGAATGCTTCTTAATGTCAAAGTCTGGATCATTTTTCCCAAACTCTTTCTTTATCGCTTTTTCAGCAAGCGAAGGTAGAGCGAATATACTTGCTCCATTTCTCAAAGCGAGCGCTTGACCGTGTTTATTTACTACTCGATAACCCACATCAAACGGTCTGATTTCCCTTGGGATTTTTATGCATTTACTTTGATTCTTCATTCCTTCTTCAAGTGTTTGCACCATCACTCCACCTCCTCAACTTCAAACAATAGACTGTTAAACACTTCACCAAAGCCAGCATCTTCTAATTCTTTGCGGGTGTGTTCAGTTCTGATTGCATCAATCTCCACACGAGATTCAATAGTCCACTTATATTCTTTCTTGTGGTAATTTAAGTAACTATTATAATTGGTAATCCCAATAATCCTCACTAGATACCGCTTCTCTTTCTCATAGCCGTCAAGCCATGCACGGGCAAAGAGTTCGGAATTGTCCCAATACCATTCTGCAACTCTATCAGACATGCATGCATCTATTGAGTAGGACAGCGTATATCCCTGTTTTTTCTGTTCTGAGATAAAATCCGCCACAAACTGCGGTACTACGACTTTCTGCGGTTCGTCTAGTTGTCGCAAATCTTTTAAAACTTCTAAGGTGTCTACCCTTCTAAAACAAGAATGGCTCATGTATTCGTATTTCTCAATCAATTCCTGTTTATTCATTTTTTTAACTCCTCCAACTGTTTCTCTAACTTCTTCAGTCTTTTCTTCAGAAATTTACGATGCGCAGTTCTTCCTTGCGCGAATCGTCCGTTGCAATCTTTTGAATATCTCTCGATTTCTTCATTGGTTTTCTCAATCGAGTATTCCAAAGCTTCAATTATTGTTTGTTTGCTATATTCCATAGTTTAACCTGCTTGTTTTTCTAGCCAGTTAAAGAGTAGACCGAATTGCTCCGTCACCAGCTCGTCATCATTGTATTGTTTGCAAATTTCTCCGATAGATGACACAACCCATTGCCAATAAGCATCTGTCCCAAATCCAACTTCTTGACTTTTTTGGTTGCTGCGTGCCATCCATTCCGGAATTTGTCTGCTAAAAAAATCAATGTAATCAATCTTCATTCCAATTCCTCAATTTTGATATAGATCCCGACTGTATCTGCCCAGAATTTCTCTGCGATTTCGCTAGCCACCTGTGCATCGTCTTTCCAGTATCCAAGTTTCGTCATGCAGTCCTTGAGCAATTTCTGCAAATTATCCGTATCTGGCTTTGTGGTCTTGTACTGGCCATCATAGCTTTTTTTGATACGAGGGAAACACCACTTGACCGTCAAACGAATTGCTCCTTTAATTTTATTTGGAGGGACATGCTGCGCAAGCAAGCTCTCAAATTTCATCCTGGCATTTTTCAAATCGGCCGGCTCATAAAAGATTGGCTTTCCAAATTGGACGTTTACCTTTTTCTGTTGGTGTGTTGTAGTCGGAATTTTTTGCATCGGTAAAAAGAATTCAATCAACATTTTTAAAAATGTACTTCCTTTCTTTTTTTATTTCGCGCTTAGTCCATGACCCTTGTATATGACAGGGTGCGTTTTAAGCAACCCTGTCTATACAGGTATGGACATGATGGACGACAGGACATTATCTATATATATAATATATAGTTGTCTGTCGCACGACACCACCGTTTTTTTCGGTTCTGTCGCGACAACGACATTACCGTATTTTTATAGTGTTGTCGTTGTTAGGACACCACCGTTTTTTTCGGTTCTGTCGCTGATTTTATTACAGGGATAATATTGCCTGTATTTTTATCGATTTGATATTTTTTAGATGTTTTTATCCGTCTTTCGACAGTTCTGACAGTTATACCTAAGTAATCAGCTACATCTTCTTTTGATGGTGGTTCACCATAATTTGCGTTTTCGATTGCTTCGTCAAACTCTATCAGCTTTTGCTTTTTGTCTTCCTTTGCATTCTTTTTGCGAGTTTCTTTGGCTCTTTGCCAGCTCGGTTTATCATCTTCTAACTGTATATCCGCCAGCACTCCAGATTCATCAAGCGCGTGTACTGGATAACTGAACCACATATTCACCGGATTGAACTTGGCAAACTCTCGAAGTGTACCTTCCACACGCCACGCTGTCGCTATCTGAATTTGTTTGCGTACTTCTTCGAGAATGTCTACATAAGGAGCTCGATCCATGACATCCGAGATACCTTTTTCGAAGTGTGTTCTCATCTGTGCTGGACTTAATAGGTCATCTAGTCCGACATTTTGTTGGTAGTAGGCATTGTTTCGTTCTTGTAGTGCTCGTTGATAGAGTTGGCACGTTGCTTGGTTCAAACGCTGCGTCAATAATTCTTCAGACACTTCCAATTCTACTAAGTCAATAAGTGCGTCAGGATCTCGAGCAAACACGCCCGAACCACTCGCCCGATCCATAGACTTCTTGCCACCTTGCGAGCCTTTTGAGTGGTGGTGACAGTAGATAACTGAGCAACCAAGTTCTGTAGCTACCTTGTCGAATTGATTGGTAAAGTGCGCCATCTGGTCCGCGCTATTTTCATCACCCGTCAGGACTTTATAAATCGGGTCAATGATGACTGCGATGTAATTTTTCTTCAAAGCTCGACGAATGAGCTTGGGCGCTAGCTTGTCCATCGGTACGGTCTTCCCACGAAGGTTCCAGATATCGATGTTGTTGATATTCTGTGGTGCCAATCCCATAGCTTGATAAACATCACGGAAACGATGCAAGGCTGACGGACGGTCTAGTTCCAGGTTGACGTATAACACACGTCCTTGGGTACAATCCCAACCAAGCCACTGTTTACCCTCTGCAATCGCAATCGACATCTCAATTAAAGCAAATGATTTACCAGCTTTTGAAGGTCCGGCAATCAGCATTTTATGACCTTGACGAAGAACTCCTTTAATCAACTCAGGCGCCAATTCTGGCAAATTATCCCACGAATCTGAAAGTGATTCTGGATCAGGTAAATCATCGTTCAAATCTTCGATATATTGATACCACTCATCCCAATCAGCCTTACCGATGTTCGTGTCTACTAGAAATTGCTTCTGTCCATTACGGATAAAACCTGGCATGCGTGATAGTCTGCTTGGGTTTCGGTTCTGTGTGTCGACGATGATTCCGTTTTTCTGACAGATTTTATAAAGATAATCAACACGATTACGATATTCTTCGTAGTTCTTAGCATCTACTTTGACGATAGCGTGTAGTGATTTATTTCCACTGTGGACCAGGGCTACAATCGGCAATTCAAGTTCTTTATAGATTGCGTTTTGCTTGTCAATCGGCATGCTGTCAGATTCAACCAGGGCATACCTGAAATCTGTCACGTTTTCGTTCTTGGCACCCTTGCCATCCATAGGATTGAATCGAACCCATGCGCCAGCTTCTTCGTGATAATCGCCCAGGACTGCACCGATATCTCCATTACATTTACTAAGAGCTTCAATCAATTGTCCGGCTGTCCGGTCATACGCCCCCTTAGTTGGAAGCCATTTTTCAATTTCGCCTGTTTCATCGTCTTTCTTTGGATAACACTCAGTAACGTACCCAACATTTTCGCTAGCTTCAAAGAGCGTTTCAAGGTATTTGATAATTTCCTGAACCGGATTCCAAATGGTCGGCTCGTGGATTTCCTTTCCTTCAATCCAATCCTTATCGATGACGCGATAGTCACGGTCGATTGTATCTGTCCAACCTAATTCATGAGCATTTTCGCTGTCATAGCCAGATTGAGATACCCAACCATTTTCTTTTGCTAGTTGGGTAATCGTTGCACCGGTCACGATAGTTCCAGCTTCTTCGTTGAAAGTATCCCATTTCTTGAAACATTCAAATTTCTTATACCGACTATCATTTTGCGACCAGTTATCCCAATCGGATGCCGTGTATCCTTCGTGTTTAAGGGCCATGCCCACATTTACCCATGTCTGGTAGTCTACCGTGGCAGGATTGATGTAATCCAGCAACGGCAATAAGTTAAAATCATTCTCTGCCACTGTTTTCTCCTTCATTAATTTGGCACATATTCAGCCGGTCGCACGCCTACAGGTAATCTCCATCCGTTAGCAGCAATACGATCAATCATATTTCTAGCGTGGTCAAATTGCCACATACCGACATCTTTGAAGCCACGACCTTCCAGGAAGCGAATTTGTTTTGGTGTGGTCAATCCTTCTGATTGTCGCTTGTGCAATCTGTCTAGTAAGAGATTTGCTTTGCCTGCATTTCCTACTTCGTCAGTAAAGATGCCGTATTTTTCAAGCGCTTTGATTTGTTTATCGCTAGGAGGTGACATCTCCCATCCGAAGTTGGGCACATAGTTCGACAAATCTTCGGCATGGATAGACATTTCAAATTGCAACGGATCTACTAATTTGCGCTTACGTTTACGCATTTCTTCCAATTGTTTGGCCAAAGCTTCCTCACGTTGAGCTACTACGTCTTCCGCTGCCTTAACCTCCATATCTTCAAGGTCAAGCATGACACCTGTTTTCTCTTCCATATTCTCAACCATTTTCTGAGCGACTTCTGGAGTTTCACAAATCAAGTGAGCTGGTCGGCATAGTTCGTGGCGTTCAGTGTGCCAGAGGAAGTCTAGCAAAAGCAGTTCTTCTTTCCCTGGATGCAATCGAGTACCACGCCCTACCATCTGGCTATACAAGGCACGTACCTTAGTAGGTCTTAACACGACCACGCAATCTACCGACGGGCAGTCCCAACCTTCCGTCAATAACATCGAATTGCAAAGCACGTTGTAGCGGTCATTCTCGAAGTCTTCTAAAATCTCTGCACGATTCTTGGACTCTCCATTTACTTCAGCAGCACGAAAGCCTTTAGCGTTTAGGATGTCACGGAATTTCTGTGATGTCTTTACCAATGGTAAGAATACAACTGTCTTGCGATTTGCACATTGTTTGACCATTTCGTCTGCTATCTGTTCCAGGTATGGGTCTAGTGCTGTTCCAACATCACTCGCCTTGAAATCACCCGCTGACATGCTAACATTGGATAAATCCAAGCTAAGCGGAATTGTCAAAGCTTTGATTTTTGATAGATACCCTTCTTGGATAGCCTGGACTAGTGAATACTCATAAGCTAAGCTATCGAAGTAAGAACCGAGATTCTTCATATCTCCACGGTCAGGCGTTGCAGTTACTCCCAATACGTTCGACTGTTCAAAATAACCAAGTACACGTTGATAACCATCTGAAATAGCGTGATGGGCTTCATCAACTACAATCGTATCGAACCAATCAGGAGGAAATTGACTAAGTCGTTTCTCTCTCTGCATGGTCTGGACTGATCCAACGACAACTCGATACCAGGAACCGATAGAGGTATTCTCAGCTTTTTCTAAGGCTGTGCCAAGACCTGTAGCAGTCTTTAGCTTGTCGCTAGCTTGTTCCAAAAGTTCTGACCTATGAGCAAGGACAAGCACACGCTTGCCCTCTTTCACTTGGTCTTCAATAATTTTGGAGAAGACGATTGTCTTTCCACATCCTGTCGGTAATACTAAGAGCGTGCGCTTGCGACCTTTAGCCCATTCAGCTTGAACAGCTTCCCGTGCTTCCTGTTGATAAGGTCTTAATTGCATCCCTTACCTCCTAAAATTGACCGGCTTGGTATCCAGCTTGTCCCTGTGGTTGTCCAAAATTCTGCTGCGGTTGTTGGTAGCTTGCTTGTGTAGTTTGCCCTACTTGTTGGTTCAATACTTTTGTGTAGTCAACATCTTCAGCGTAGATCATACCCTTGACTTCGTTGTACTTGTTTCCGTTGTACTCACGAACTCCTACTTTACATACTCCGCTCTTACCGACGATTGAGTTCCAATCCATACGCAATGGTTCACCTTTACGTTTTTGGCCAATAGCACCAAAGAATGCTGACAACATGCCTTCTGTTGAACTATGCAAGAATAAGTTGTGACGTAATTCTGTTTCGCCTTCGTTTGCTACGATTTGGATGTGAACAGTCGCCTTGTTACATGCTGGCAATTTACCAGGGTTCTGTGGATTTGGTGTGTGACGTCCACGCTCGTAGCTCTTAACTGTAAAAGTGTATAGACCTTCAGGCAGCAATGTGAATTCAGCGTCTTTTTGGATAGTGTCGTTCCAGTCGTATTCGCGGTCAAAATTGTTAAATTGTTGTTGTGTCATGTTGTTTTCTCCTTTAAGCTAAAATTGTGATTTTTTTGTTGTTAGCAAGTTCATTTTTTAAATAATTTGCGATGTTTTCGACAGCTTCTAATTTCCATTTACCGCCATCTGCTTCAAAAAGTGCGAGATTCGCCGATTTGTTAATGCGGAAGACGAATTGACTAGCAGGCTGATCTACTTCGTTGAAGGTACGATATGGTCGCAAAGTTACTGGATTTGGAGTCTTAGCTTGTGCTAAGCTAGCTACACCATCGCGAATTGTCGCCATTTGACTGATGCCATTATCCTGTACTTCTGCACCTTTTTCGATTTTTAAATGGCTAGCAAAATCCAAAACCAAATCGCGGTCTACATCATCGATGAACATAGATTGCAGCATAATATTAAATTCTTCCTGATCGCGCCAATTACTGAACGGAATAACTGGAACATTTGCTTTTACAGATACGAGCTGAGGACGTTTACCATTTTCAAAATCAACTTGATCATATACAGATACTTTTTGGTAACTGTCCACAACAAGTACAAGTTTACGACCACTAATGAGATCGTTATCTGATTTAAGGTAGTCAACTAGACTTTTGAGTGTCTGAAGCTCAAGGATAGGTGCGTACTTACGAGGGTTAAGTTCCCGTAAGTCATATTCATCACTATCAAAATATTCCTTCCCGGTTTCTGAACGAATAATTTTATTTTCTTTACCCGCTAGTTCGACTGCGTATGATAATGCTTCTTTGAGATTTTCTGTCATGGTTAGTTACCTGCTTTCTTTTGATTGTAATCAATGATTTTAGATTTTTCCTGTTGTTCCACTTTTTCGATGAGTTCGCCAGTGTCGGTTCTCATGTCTCCGTTGTCATCAAAGTAAGTCTGACCTGGAATGCCACTTTTGAGCTCATTAGCATGAATTTTACCAGTGTCGTCGCGACCGACAATGACAGTTGTTGCGACACCTTTCTGCGGTGCTAGAGTCGATTTGACTTCCATACCTGTCTTAACGACTGTACGTTCATCGTCTGTTGACATCGTTAGTATGATAGTAACCTTGCGAGTCGCTTTAGCTTCTGTATTGAGATCCAGAATATTCTCAAGGACTTTTTCAAGTTCTTTGTCAACCTTTTCTTGCAGGGCTGTATTTGCAATTTTTGACAAATTGATTTTAATAGTTTTATCTTTCATAGATACTCCTTATTGTATTTTGCTATAATTTCTAATTCCCAAAACTTACACGGTAAAGGATAATTCTGGATCAGCTCGGACTTGATTTTGAATAACTTCCATAGTCGCCTGCCAGTGTGCAACAATCATATCCCAATAATCAGGCGGGAAGTTTTCGATTGGCGTTCCTAACGGGAAGTGTCCACGGATGTATGCGACTTTTTGAAGCTCTTCTTCTGTCACATTGCCTTGCTCCATGAGGTCAGTCAAACTCTTTGGTAAGCTTGCATGATATTGTGCAGGCACTACTTGTTGTTCGACAGGAACTTCATTTTGGGGCACTTCACTAACCGTTGACATATCAAGAGGTAATTCCTCTTGGATTGGCTCTGGGGCTTGTGGTGCAGTTTGCTGAGGCTCCGGAGCAACTGTCTGAAGTTGTTCAACTTGTGGTTGTGACGCTTGTTGTTGGCCAGCAAAGATATGAGCGATTCCAGCATAGTTGAACGGCATTTCATCTGGCAAACCGTGACGATTTTTGGCATCCCAAGCCGGTCGATGATTGGTATACATTACACGTTCACCGCCCTGGGCTTTCTTTTTACCGTTGTCAGTCGTCATGACTAAAGTTTTGTAGTTTGCAAACAGAACCATGTCTGCCCATTCTTTGACAAGCGGTGCCGTCTTAGAACCTGTCTTTTGGCCAAGTTTCAATTCGTAACGGTCATAGGACCCCATCTCGTCCGGTTGTTCAAACTTTTTGATTTGAGCGTGTGCAGTCAATACTACATTGATACCCATATCAACTAGATCAGATAAGGCATTTAAGAAACGCCCCATTTCTTCCTGGACATAAGTATAGCCCTTGCCCCATCCGAAATCTTCAATCCCTTGTTTTCCGTGTTGTGAGCATACGTGAGCTACTGCCAATTGTTCTGCCCAGTCGACTGTGTCAACAATGAGTGTTTTACATTCTGTTGGATTTGCCTTGATAAAAGCAATCTCATTGACTAACATGGTCCAGCTTGTCGGCTTGTCAAGTCGTGCCACATCCATGTTATCTGTTGAACCTTCCGTATCGATAAAGACGGGATCTGGGAATTGACTCGCAAAGCTAGATTTTCCAATCCCTTCCGGTCCGTAGATAACTACCTTTTGAGCTCGAGCCCGTTTTCCTCTAGTAATATGCATGTTTTAAAATCCTCCTTTCCATGTTTCAGGAATTTGTTTCGTCTCTGGTTTAACGCTATAGCCATCTTCAATCAGGATGCTACATTCATCTCCTGTTGATACTCTGGTCGCAATTGCTTGCAAGCCTTCTTGCTCAAGCCATGCTCCAAACTCTTGCAAAGTTAGCTGATCCATTTGCTCCAACTTATCAATCAGCACAAAACCGCATTCTGGTTTCAATTTACGCACGATTGCAGTCGCTACTTGTAGTTGTTGACTACCTGACATGTTGTCCCATCGTTGGCCGAGATAGAGCAACTCTCCATCATCCACTGACAACCCAGGCAACGGCAAGTCTGCGTTTGTGAGCAAGTCTGTCTTTTGCTTACGGATGCCTGCAATCACATTATCAAGTTCCTTGTATTGCTCGCGATAGCCTTTGGCATCTTCTTCGGCTTTGTCCTTGTCCAGATTAGCACGTACTTTACGATTGATTTCATCAATCTCTGCGATGCTCTTTTCGATTTCTTCAGTAGATTCATCGATAAGGTCCATGGCATCTGTATTCGCGATAGCCAAGTCTTGAGCTAACTGACTTTCTTTGTCTTTGGCATCGGCCAGCAGTTGTTCTAGTCTTTCTACTTCTGCAGCTGCTGAGTTGTGTTGATTTTGGATAGATACCAAATTCTGGCGTTTACGGGCATTTTCCCCATTTTTTGCAAGGATAGCTTGTTGTTGCTGAATGAGCTCAGCAATAGAAACTAACTCTTTCGGAGCGTCGGGGTAGTATGGTTGCTCTTTGGCAAACTTTTCCTTTTGGTCAGCAATCACACCGATTGCATGGCGTTCGTCATACTTGGCTTTTTCCTGCATTTCCAATTCAACCAACTGCGGACCAACTCCGATGATTTGCAGTAAAGTTTTTGCTTTTTCTTTGCTAGTTTGCTCCATGAACTTTGGCAAGTTGATGGCCAACTCTTCTACGAAGCTATCAAGCAAGTTTTGACCAGCCTTGTTACCACTCGGGTCAATAACCTTGAGAGTGCTGTTCTTTCCGCTGCGCTCCACAATCAAGCCGTTTGATAGCGTGATTTTCAAGCTAGGCGGGATTGTACTTCCTTCGCGTTGTGCTTGGCTAGGTTTAAACTTATTGCCACCTAACGCCCAAGCAATCGCGTCTAGCACGCTTGTTTTACCTTGGTTGTTATTTCCACCGACAATTGTCAAACCAGTTGCTGACGGCTCTAATTTGACCGCTTTAACGCGCTTGACGTTTTCAATTTCCAGTTTGTTGATCGTTACCATTTTATGCTCCTTGCTTTTGTTTCTTCGATAAACCAACAGGTGGTTGGGTATCGTATGTAGATTGTCTATCGCAGTTACGAATGTTCATACGTGCGATATTGTTGAATTGGTTTCTACCTTGCTGGTAGACTTCAATAATCATCTTGTCGTGTTCTTCTTGTTGTTCTTTTTTTCTTCGTGCTTTCTGCTCACTATTCGCAATTAGTAGTAAAGTAACAAACAAGCAAATCATAATTGTTGCAATTCCAAGAAATTGGCTTGCCAAAGTTGGTTCTGTCATGTTCTATACCTCTAAAAGTTTTTCTAGTTTTTCAATACGCTGATACAAGATTTCATTTTCAACACACTTATCGTGATATCGTTGATTGACTTCTTTTAACTGCTCTTTCAAGTCTAGGTTTTCCCTGTTCGTATCCAACGCAACCAATCGCCAGTCGGTGTTGACTTCGATTTTTGTTGTGTTGAAAAACCATTTTGTGATTTTATCTAGTAATTTCATCCGACTGACCTCATTTTCTTGCTTGTTTCCATTTCTTTTTTCCATTCTCGACTACCTCTGTATTGCAGGTATGCGTCAAACCCTTTAATTGTGACAAGTTGGCCGTCATTTCTGAGGTGCTTCTGTTGACTAGGCAATTTCTTCATCTCTCGTCTCATGTCTCCTGCTTGTCGCTTTGTGCATCCAAAGATGTGTTCTAATTCTTCATCGTTGGCCGAAACCTTCTCAATGATCACATCCCTAATTCTCACAACTTCAATTGCTTCCATATTCGCTCCTTTCGTGATATAATTAAATTGAAAATTTTAGTAAGCGCCTGACTTCTCGTCAGGTGCTTTTTTGTTTAGGAATTTTACTTTCCATTGCCCTGAGCTCTATCTCATGGCTAACTTGTTTTAATAGCTTCTCACACGCTATTTTAGCTTCTCTGTATGTTGTGTTCTCTCTGATAAAGTAATCAGCGAGTTCTATGATTTTATCTTCCATTCAACCTCCTATATCGGCCTTGAGACCGATGTGATTCCTTCTTGATTTGATATAATAACTTTTGACTAGGACCTCTCACTGTTTTAGTCAAAAAAACAACAGAAAGGAGCAATCTCATGTCAAAGACTCCAATAAAACCTGGAACAGACAATCAGAAACCCGGCCACTATGTAGAGGTGGGACCTCGTGGTGGAAAAGTCACTAATGGTCATACCGCAACTATTGGAAAAGGTGATCGGCTACCTCCGACATCAGCTAAAGGCAACGGCTGGAAGAAAGTCTAATCTTCGTTTGCGTACAATCGTTCAATGGTTGTACGCTTTTTCCATAAACAAAAGCACATTCCAAAAATATTTATTTGAATCCATGCTTCAGCGTAATCTTTCCCATCTCTGGCGTAATGAGTTATATAATGGTGAATCATATTTTTCCTTTCTAATTTTGGTATAATAAAGACAATAAAATGATTGGAGAAATCTTATGAAAAGTGCTAACATTTCATTCCATGGTGCATTCAGCCAGCCAGTAAAATTTGAATATCCTGAATATTGTCCACATTGCGGAAAAAGTATCTCGCCTGAAAAAATACATATTTCAGACAGCGAGGACAGTTACTCTAGTGGAGATGCTCGCTTTGTTGTTACTTTTCGTTGCTCACGATCAGATTGTAAAAAATACTTTGCTGTCGAGTATATTTTCACATCTACATCTGAACTTTGTTCAATTGCTAAATACAGCTACCGTCCACCTATCAAAGTAAAACTCCCTGAAAATATAGAAAAAGTTTCTTCTGTTTTTGTCGAAATCTATTCCCAAGCAACCGTCGCTGAATCCGAGGCATTGAATCAAATAGCAGGCGTCGGATATCGGAAAGCAGCTGAATTCCTCATAAAGGACTACGTAATTTCAAAAAATCCATCTGACGAAGAACACATCAAATCAATTATGCTTGGACAAGTAATTGCTGAATACTTAAGCGATTTTCCAAAAATTCAAGCCTTAGCGAAATCTGTTTCCTGGATCGGTAATGATGAGACTCATTATGTCCGCAGACATAACGACAAAGATATCCAAGATTTAAAGAGATTCATTCTCTCAGCAGCTCAATTTATCGCAGCAGATTACGACGCTGATGAAGCATTGGCTTTCACTTCTTCCGATTGAGAAAACCTAGCATCTAACTCATCCAACTTCTCAGCTATATATGTCACGGTCCTCAATATTTCATTGAGGGCTGTTCTTTCTAGTTCATTCATGTTTGCTCCTTTCTAATGTGGTATAATCAAAATAAAAACGA
>ERZ1674051.64-NODE-64-length-34286-cov-83.903450_pt1 | contig 34286 bp, 59 predicted proteins | sample MGYA00581125_ERZ1674051 | MGnify/ENA primary metagenome ERZ1674051 (study PRJEB41354, sample SAMEA4873326) | human saliva metagenome | biome: human-associated habitat [ENVO:00009003]; feature: mouth environment [ENVO:08000002]; material: saliva material... | reverse complement strand
TTATACCATAAGTGAAAAGCGTTTACAAATAGTTATCATCGCTTTTCAATAGTTAAGTTTTTACTTATTTTCCATTAAAATCATTTTCATTAATTGCTATCATTTTTTTAAATCGTATTCATCTTCGTATTCATTTTCATACTCATATTTGCCCGTATAGTTGAGAAAGTGTCAGTTTATTTCTAATAGTTTACAAAAGGACTAGTGATTAATTTCACTGTTTTTATTTTTAACAAGACCGCTACTCTCACAAGCAGATGATTTTACGGATTTGAAATGCGTTTATTCGATTTACATTTCTTGGATTTTAAATCCAACCTTTTTCAAAGCAAACAAAAAAACCGCAAGCCTAAGCCTGCGGTGAAAGAACTATTCTTTGTCTTTGTTTTTATTTTGACTATTCCCTGTGAACAAACCAATTAGCCCTAGTGCAGTAGTTCCAGTTAAAACACTACCTGCAATTTGTTTATCTGTAGCTATTAAATAAATTCCACCAATAATAACAACGAGGGCGATTAAAAAACCAAATAGCTGTCCTAATTTATGAGAAGAGATATTCCCTGATAAGTATTTATCTTCCATCTCTCTACGATGTTGGCTTTCTGCAATACCATTATCAATAATCTTTTGTGCAGCATCAGGATATAGCTCTTGATATCCTTTGAGGATATCTGGATGTGGTAGATCACCTTGATAGATTTCCAACTTCTGCAGAACTACTTGACGCTGTTCATGTGGTAAGCGCTCGACTTCATCAACAATATTATTGACTTCAATCAATTCTTTATTCTCGGTATCCAAATTTCATTACCTCTTTCTGAATGCCCATCGTTGATTTCTTGTAATCACTTTTGACTTTCTTCCAGTCTGGGACTGTATCAGCTTTTACTTTTGAAATGCTCTGGTTAAAGCTAAAAACAGGCAATACAATTGCTGTCATACCAAGTAAAAAAGACTTAAAGTATTGAGGTTGTTTTGTATTTTTTAACATACCAAATTCCTCCTACTCGCTCCATAATATTTTTTGAATTAACTTGATTATGACATCTTTCTTTAAAAAAGTCAATGTTTCTTACTCTTTTTAACGAAAAAATCCCCACAAGAACGAGTCCTGTGGGGTAGAAAGAACAATTTAGAAAGTTTCCTTTCTATTTATTTAACTGTAACCAAGCCTTCTGGCTCTACTGTGAACTCTGGCTTATCTGCCATTGTTCCGTCTGGTTTGATGTAATACCAGCCTTGACCTGCTCTGACGAATTCATTTGATACCATGTTACCGTCTTTGCTGTCGAGGTAGTACCAAGTATCTTTGTACTTGACCCACCCTGTCTTCATGGCACCTTCTACGTCGAAATAGTACCACTTCTCAGCAATTTTCTTCCAGCCTGTGGCCATCTCGCCTGAACGGTCAAAGTAGTACCAGTTGCCGTCAGTGTGCTTCTTCCAGCGGTCTGCAAGCATGTAGCCTGAGCCGTCAAAGTAGTACCAAGTTCCGTTGATTTTCTCAAACTTGTCTTTTGGATAGGAGCCGTCTGAGTGTACGTACCAATAGCCTGTATCATTCTTTTGCCAGCCTGTTTCAGAGCCTAACCCGTTCTCAATATCTCGCTTAAATTGTTCACGGCTAACACCCCATTTCGCAAGATAAGGATACGGGTCAACGTGGTCGCTACTGTTATCCGGCTGGTTATTGGTACAGTATTCATGAGTTTTGATACCTGCCAAGTCGTCTGTATCAAGAGTTTTCGGCAAACCTGCTTCATCTGCTAGATTTCGTAGCAATTCGATATAGAGGCGATAGTCTGTCATGAACTCTTCTTTAGTTGAATGGCTTTCAATCAATTCAACTGCTGCATAGGTCTCAGCATTCCAACCGCCCCCAACGTCCCACATTCCCTTGTTTACAGGGCCTACTTGCATGACACGACCGTTTCCAACGACATGAGAAAAGAACCCAAGTCCAGGGTCCTTTCTGTAGTGGTAGTCCGCCTCGTTCTGAGCGGTTGAGTTTCGGTTGCCTGTTGAGTGGGCATGAACCTGACGGAAAGGCTCAAACCCAACAATCGGCAAGTCTGTACGTAGTCTACTTGTATCAATATCCATTATTACTCCTCACTTGGTTTCTTGTATTCTAGCGCTCGTGTGCTGTCTGTAATTCCACTTGTTGTTGGGTCATTGACCAGACCGATAGCAGTCAAGAACACGAAGACTGCATTAACAAGCAAAATCAGCTTGTTGCCGATATCACCCAAATCTAGATGATATCCAAAGACTGCTGCACCAGCTTGCAAGACAAGCAAGAAGGCCGGAATTGCAGTCAGCCAGAAAAATTTGTTTTCTAGTCGTAGTTTCCAGTTAATCATATGTTTTCCTTTCTACTTTAAAAATTTAATTATTTTTGCTTTTTTTGTGTATTTTTCTATTTTTTCCCCTATTGAGTCATCTCCGACGAATGTTATTTCAAAAAAATCTCCATCATTATAAAGATAAGATATTCCTGGTAATGAAAGAGGTGGTTTATCGTCGGCTTGCATAGATTTTATTTGTTTATAATCAAAATTGTTAGGTATGATTAATGTATTGGGTAGATAAAAAGATATAGTAGCTTTATAACCGGAAGAACCACTTGGTTCTATTGTTAATAAAATTTCTCCTCCACCACTCCACACCAACCTATCGCCAATATACCGCTTAACAATCTCCTGATTGCCTAACATTATCCTTATTCTATCTTTCATAACTACACCTGCTTAAAGATATCATAAATCGTGTTAGGGTCTTTGGTTGGAAGAGCATCGTACTGCGCTTGTGTTCCTGCCCAATACTTCAGTGCTTGTTGTCCCTGTTGGTTGATGATGTTCTGACCAGGCGCTCCGTCTGCTCCTCTGGGGCCATCGTTTACGTTATCTAAATGAGTGAACCCAGAGGCCTTAAGGCCTCTGTAATTCACTTCAATGCGGACTTCGAACCAACCACCAGAGCGCTGAGTAGCACTCCATGTTCCAAATTTACCAGCTGAATCAGGAGTCTGATTTCTCAATACCCCCCAGTTGTTATTCCCAAAACCACGGTAATAATAATCAAGAGTATAACCACTCGTGATCGCTTCGCCATCGTAGAATACATCCGCAAACAGATTCAATTGGCTAGTAGCGCCATTTCTATAAGACCCTTCGATACGGACATTGACACTTAAACTATGGCCGTTCTCACCTTTTAAGCTATTCCGTTGAGTTGGTGTCAGCGTATCGAATGATGGACGGTTTTCTAAGGCGGAAATCCTCGCCTTGATTGGGATATCATTGTACAACTCCGATTTCAATGCGTAACCCGACAAGGATTGATGGCTTGTCAGATAGGCTTTTTGTTCCAGCTCATCTTTCGTAACCTGTTGCTCTTTAATGCCCTTGATATCCTTACCGATTTCAGCCGCTAGACTTTCAAGGTTATTCATAGGCTTCACGCTTTCGCTTGATTGTAAGTCTCAACTAAATCAAGATTAGCAATCTGGTCTACACGTCCGCTGACTTCGGTTACCTTGCCGAGAAGTGCGCCGTTTTCATCCTGTCCCATATTCGTGATTTTTTCAGCAATTTCTTTCAAAGTATCAAGATTTTCAGGTACTGACTCGCCCAAGATTTCAGCTTTGACCTCTGATTTAGCTTGAGTGACTGCCTGAGAGATAGCTTGCGTCATTGCTGAGGTGCTAACCTTGGTTTTTAATTCTTCGTTAACTCGTTTATTATCTTCTCCCAATGTACGGGCAAATTCTGTTAATTTTGTAGTTTCCATTTTTTTCTATACCTTTCCTAAGTTGTAAAAAAAGAGTAGGTCTGGAAATTCCGGACATACCCCGCCATCTGTTACTGTTTTTTCTGCAAGTTGTTTTTCAACTTCCTTTGCGATATCCAGCTCTTTTAAAGCATGGACTTCCTCTGTGACCAATTCCTTATCTGAGGCCACTATCTTGATGTGGGTTTCTTTATCACTCGGGAAAATATACCCACCAGCGCTAATCTCTAAGCGGTATTTCCCGATTGGCAAGATAGTGTCCAGATTAAAATTCACGCTTGAGTTTGTGACAGTTACCCTCTTCTTCCATTGGTACTTGCCCATTGTCAGACTAACGACCGCCACCTCCCCCTCAAGAGAGGGGACGGCTCGATAATCTTCGTCTAAAAGGACAAATCCAAAGGTAGAAGCCACATCACCTTGCTTGATGAGGTAACCGCCATCGACTTGAGCAAGATTGGTCGTATTGAGATTACAGACCATTCTGCGCTCCTTTCTCATCTTCAATTAAGATGTCATCTCTAATCTGCAACGACTCAAAATTGTTGTACAAGTGATCTATGTAGCCATTGCCACCCAAAGCCTTGTAGCTATTGTGCATGTTCTCGACCACATAGAACTCATCCTTGGTTGTAAAACCGCGACGGATAGCCCTGCGAATATCACGATCGAGGCGCATCCTCATTGTTACAAGGTGCGCATCGTCGTGAAGTTTTAGTTTTGCTTGTACTTCGTCAATTTTGGTGTTGTTCTCGTCAGCAGTAATCTGGACATCTTTGATTTGCTTCTTGACATCATTCAATTCAGAAATGATTTGGTCTGTCTGTTCCTTTGATTTCTTCGGCACTTTATAGCCCAACCAAGCTATGATGATTGGAGTAGCCACTGGTAGCACGTTCATGAAGAAATGCTCAACGTATTGTAAGACGTCCATAGGCACCTCTTCTATTCTTTAGGCTCAAACTTCCATGCTGCGCCTGTTCCATCCATTTCAAGACGACCATTTCGGGCAAAGTCGCTGACTGGCTCACCGTTATAAGTAAATTCCTTATTCAACTGTACCAAGATACGCTTGCCTTCGCCGTCCACTTCAATGTGCGCAGGGTCTTCAAGAGTAATCAAGTCATGTGCCATGTAGCGTTTACCGACTTCAGCAAGTGGAATCAATTCAACCAATTCTTTGTAGTTGGTTCCATAAGCGATTGTCTTGCCTGCTACGGCATTTAAAACGACCGCATGGATAATCTTCCCATAGCGGTCTGTTTCTTCTTGATTGTGCTTAACAGCTTGGTCTGTAGCCGTCTGTTTAGCTTCAGTCTCGGCCAGTTTATGTTCAGCTTCTTGAAGTTTCGCCTGCGCTTGCACGATAGCGTTTGTTGGGTCAAGTTCTGTACGGATATGGTCCAGCACTGCTTGAACTAATGTTGCCTCATTGTCCTGCGTATGGTCACCGTGCAATTCTACTTGCTCATAAGAATAGCGTCCGTTATTCTCCATCTTGATTGCGACAACTGTTGTGTTTTCTGCGCCTTTCAAATAAGGTTTAATTGCTACTTCGTAATTCATTAGTTAATTCCTTTCATTTTTGCTTGTGTTTCTTCAAACAACTCTTTTAGAGCTGGGTCGTAAGCCAGCACGTCATTAATCTCTTGCAATTCCTTAGCAGTCAGCGTATAGAGTGCCTCTAATTGAGCGCAACGCAATTCCGCTTCAGATAAGCGTTTAGCCAGTGCTTCTGTCACTAATTGGTCAAATGATTGATCCATATTTTTCCTCCATTAAGTTGATTTTTTGATTTAATTCTTGGATGGCCTTGATTAAGTAAGGCACCAGTGCAAATGTGTTATATGTGTAAATCCCATCGGGACCTTCACGAAAAGCGTCTGGAGCGTACTTCTGCACATCTTGAGCCATGATACCACATGATATATCCTCTACCTCATTATTAAATTCTTTTCGGTAACTATAAGTTTTCAAACGATTAATAACATCAAGCCCTGAAACATCACTCTCTTGAATGTTTGATTTCAGTCTGCGGTCAGAAGTATCGTTCCAAGCTGGGAACCAATCTCTGGCACCACTGGCTTTTTCCAGATAAAAATAATCTTTACTGCTTCGTCCAATCTTCTCGTACTCGCTAGAATAAATCCAAACACCACCATCATAACGAATTTTTCCTGTAACTTTCAGGTCCCCATGTATAATTGGTGTTTTCCAAAATTCAGCAGTATTATAACAATACATCTTGCCATTATTTTTAACGAACCATGCATAGTACCCAGGTTCGCTCCAATTATTTCCCCAGTTAACCCATAGTGCAGTACGGCCATCACCACCTTCGCCATTTCCCATTCCAACCGAGAAGTGATTGCGTCCAGTTATCCAACGTCCGTAACCTGAATCATGCGTTCCGAGCTGGAATCCACCAATCCAACCTTTATAACCTTCTAAAACAGTTGAGCTAGTAATGACTGACTCGACTTTTGTCGCAAAAATGCGTTTAGATGTCAGCTGGTTAATAAAAGCTTCATTTGCAATCATTTTCCTAATAAACGCATCATCAAATCTCACTTTGTCAGCCGTTACTGCCTCAGCGTCTAATATCGCAGTCGTGACCGAACCAGATTCAAAATTGGCTGTCTTCAGCTTATCAACCATAGCCGACTTGATAACTGCGTTATCAATCAGTGTTTCACCAGTGATGTGGGTCAATTTCCCGTCAAGTCGATTATGACCGTTAGCGCCAAGATTGAGACCTGAAACCAAAGCACCAGCACTGGTCAGATTTTGAACAGCCCACGAACCATCTAGTTGAGTTTGAACAGAGCGAACCGCTTCTTCGGTGTCTTCGGGAGCCTCTTTGTAGTCCGTAGCGACAGTGCCTCTTTCAAACTGAACATCAGTTATATATAGATTAATATCTTTTGCTCTCTCGCCATAAAGCATCAAACGAATTGAGTCTACATCATCCCATAAAGAATAAGAGAACGTGAAGCGCTTGTATTTCTTCCAAGGAATGTTTCCATTTGGGATGTCCTTCCATTCTTGACCTACAATAATATCATTTTTAATATAATGTAGAGCCACTTTAAGACTACTCGGAGCACCACCATCTTTTGACACAAATAAAGATAAGCTCACTTGCTCTCCTCGATACCCATCAAAAGAGAACATTTGCTGTACACCAAAATAATCAGCGACATCCTGGGCCTCGTGATAGATGTGCAATCCCGTACGATTTCGATTACCCGAAGAATGTTGATAATTGAAATTTAATCCGAAATTAACGTTTTGATATTCAATCCAATGCTTTGAACCTTCTTTAAATCGACCATTTTTGATATAATTTCGGCCACCTCTCGTAGCCTTACCGACCTCAACCTGAAACAGCTGATTAGTCAGTGCCATACGAGCAACCTTATCAGCGATATCATTCTCGTTTCTTCCGATAATACGCTCATAGAGTTGACTAGTTTCTTTCACCCGTTGAAAATCGCTCTGATTAGCCTTACCATTGATTTGGCTAGAAATAGTAGCAAAACGACCGTCTATAGTTTCTTTGTATTCGGCCAGCTTCTGCGTAACCCCTTCCTCTACATCACCTTTTGCTGGTTGCCAGTGAATGAGTGGGATTGCGCCACGAACAAGTGTCGCCCAGTCCATATTACCTAATGAATTATAAGGGTCCGAAGATAAAATGACTTCAGTACCAGCTGGAATTTTTTTAGAAGGTGTAAATTGTAGCATCCAAGCATCGATAGCTGGGTTATATGTTAAAAATCGCCAATTTCCAATTCCATCTAGAAATGAATGACCTGTCGCATTCTCTCCGTTCCAATATTTCGTAACGAGAGTATAGGTTTGATTAGCTTGCAAGGTTTCAACAAGTCTATATCGTTTATCATGCTGATTGTAAAATCCGTCATTACTATTCTTTAGCAAGTTACCACTTGTTCCAAGCGAAAAACTTTCTAAACGCCTTTCAACGCCCTGAACGCTTTCTTGAAAGATATTTTTCCCAACGTAGTCTCTGGATATCTGCTCACGGATTGCAGTCGCTTGACTAGCACTTTCGGTTCTAGCATAACGCTTCAACTCTTCCTGACGCTGACCATCATTGCTGATGTAGGTCTCAATCGCGCCCATTTTAGTAGACAGGCCATCTGCAGTGCTTTGGACCTCGTTCAACTTCGTGCCGTATTGAGTTTTAAATGATTCAATCTGTTCAATGGCAGTCTGAGATGATGTTCTCAGATTGTCGATTTCAGATTTCGCTTGGTCGCTAATCTTCTTAGCTTCCTGAGCAAGTGAAGCACTCGCACCAGCACTTTTCAAAGCCTCTTCAGCTTTTCGTCTAGCTTCTTGGATAGAAGCATTATCGAAGTTTTGGAATCGTTTGTCGATTTCGTTTGAAATGTCTTGCTTGACTTCTTCCGCCTTGGCCTTGGCAAGTTCAATACCATCATCTATCTCTTTTTTACGTTTCTCAAACTCGGCTTCAAAGGCTGCGTCTGCTGCTTCTATTTGCGCTTGGATTTTCGCTTCAATGCCATCTTGTTGCTTTATCTGCTTGGTGATCGTACCCTCATAAGAATACTGGGTATCGTTTCCAGCCTTACTATCTGCACTGATACGACCTCTCAGACCACCTTTAAAAGTAAAGCTCTGGCTTAACACAGGAACTTTAAATGTTTCTTTCTTGTTGGTCTGAATGGTTACCCACTGCCCAACCTCAAGCAGTAAATGCCCTTGGTAGTTTAGATTATACGGATAGTAAGTCAGGTTTTTCAGCTTGTAATACAGGTCATTTAAAGCGCTCTGGGTCATAAAGACATTGTCCAGTTCCAAAGACCGACCTGTCTTCATACCGACTGTCAGAGACTTCTTGTCCGTCTTACAAGTGATACCAGCTATCTGATACTCAATCTCACTCTTGGTTAAACCATGTAGGAAGTAACTATCTGCGTTGATCGTGATATTTGACTCAGTCAAATCACGGATTTCCATCTTGCCTTCTCTGTTGAAGAAGCAAGACATACCAATCATCTGAGTCATAGCGCTCAGCATATCCCTAAAGGAAAGTTTCTTGCCTTCAGGAACTTGTTCGACATGGTAGCGCATAGCGCTGATTCCGAAATAGTCATTCGCTAACTCAATGCCTGTTTTTAAGCAGATTTCCTGAATAACCTCTCGTACTTCAGCTGGGAAATGCAAGTCCGTCACATATTCACGATTAAGTTTAAACATGCCGTCCATAAGCTCAAGCGTAGTTGTGTTGCGGTTTCGGTCAATCTCAATATCGTTGATGAAGTATTCCCCCATCTTAACCCACTGGTAGGTATTCCCAACCAGTAGCCCAATCTCAGGGTGTAGGATATCCAGTTTATTGAACGTGGTAATGATACTGGTAAAGGTAATTTTACCGCTACCAGCACACGTTCCACCGGGCTTGTACGTATCACCTTTGATATAGCCATACTCAAAACTAGCCTCTTTGATATCTCGTGAAGCATAATTGCCAACACGGATAGCCAGCGTCCTGTCCTTGGCAAACATGGCTCTGTCAAATTGTCGTCTGGTTAAAGCGTCCATCTTCTTACCTCTCTACCAGATTAAATTTAGCGCCTGACCAAGGTTTGAACTTCTCAGTGAAGGTGTAGCTAGGAGCTGTCCTATCACCAACATAGAAAGTCCCAGTCGTCTGACCTTTAACAGGGTCAGGGTATGAAACTTCAAAAAAGACTGCTGAAACGGCATTTAAAAGCTGACTCATTTCTTCTTGAGTCAGCATGCCCCATTCACAGTCTAGTTTCCTCTTGGTCGTGATACGGTCACGCACCATGTCTCCATTGGCATTACGCCCTGTTTCTCCATCGATATCCTGAATACCGACCTGAAAAGATTTGGGAGGCTTCACAGCCACCCCATTGATTGTCAATTGTGCCATTTAACCTCCTAAATCTTGAGCAAGGTTTGACCTGCTCGTTCGTGTTCTTTGTTAATTTCTTGGATAGCTACCCTACCAAACTCATGTCCTGCGATTTGGATAACAATATCACCAGCTGGCAATGAATAGCCCGCAGGGGCATTGTTAACAGGCATTCTTTCAGCTACTTTCTGAGCCAAAGTAGAAATCCAACCTGTATTCCGTTCAAGGGGCATTACTGCTTCTTGACCAGCTTCTCCGACCCCGATAATGCTAGGGGAATTGAACACACCACCTCGTGCATACCAAGAAATATCAAAGCTAGGAAAACTAGGTGGATTCAAACTAAAACCGCCAGTTATCTTAATGTGAGGCAACTCAAGTTTTGGCAAGTGCCACTCAAAATCAAAAATACTCTTAAGCGCATCAACACCTGATTGTACTGCGCTTTTTGCGTTGTCCATTGCATCATTAAACAGATTCTTAAACCAGTTGGGGATTTCTTTCAAGGCATCTTGCATGTCTTTCCATCTATCGCCAAACCATGAACCGATTTTTTGGAAAGGATTCTGAGCTTTCTCTTTTGCGCTCTCAAATTTCTCTCCAAACCATGTATCAGCTTCTTTTACTCCATCTTTGATATCATTCCAACGGTCACCGAACCACGAGCCAACTTTTTCAAAAGCCGAGTTCACTTTATCCCTACCAGATTGGAATTTCTCTCCAAGCCAAGTGTTTGCTTCGGAAAGTGCGTCTTTAGATTCGTTCCAACGGTCACCAAACCATGAGCCCAACTTACTAAATGTATTGCTTATTGCGTCCCAGCCTTGTTGGAATTTATCACCTAACCAAGAACCAACTTCTGTCAAAGCATTAGTCACATCAGCCCATCTCTCACCGAACCATGAACCTAAATTACTGAAGATATTAACGATACCGTCCCAACCTTCTTGGAACTTCTCGCCAAACCATTGACCTATCGGCTCAAAGATTTCTTGTAGCTTCATCCATAGACCGCTGAAAAATTCGCCAATCGCTTGACAAATACCATTGATAAAATCACATAGTCCTTGCCATGCATTTTTCGCAAACTCAACAACAGTATCCCAGTTTTGGTAGAGCAAGACTCCGATAGCAATTAAGGCTGCAATAGCAGCAATAACTAAGGTTATCGGACTGGTCAATACCGCAATAGCTCCATTGAGCGCCCATGTTGCGGCTGCTGCAACTCCTGCTGCAACCGATTGAGCGATTTCCGCTGCTGCTGCAAGCCCCATTTGTGCCGCATGAACACCCCACGCCAGTGCTGATTTACCAAGTTCTAGAGCAGTTTTTCCTAACTCTACAATCAATTTCCCAGAATTGACCACAAAGTCTTTCGCATACAACGCATTCAAATAGATGGTTTCTCCGAAGCTAACCAATTTATCAAATGTTAAAGCTTTCAATGCTAGTCCAAGGTTTTTAATTCCGCTAACAATAAAGGAAACCTTGCCACTTAATAAATCGAATGCTCCTGCAAGTCCTCCAGCTTGTTCAGCCCAAGACAAGAACTTAATTCCTTGCCACACGGTTGCAAGCGTACCAATCACACTAGCGATTGTGGAGATAATCTCTTTATTTTCTTTACACCAGTCAGAAAAAGCAGTAAAACCGTCAGCTACTAGCTTGATTGTATCAGCTAGTAACTTCAATGCTTCCAGTATGATACCGCCTAGTAAATCAGCGACGGTTTCAATACTTATGCCGAATGTATTAGACAAGAACTCTGCGAAAGGCTTCCAACTTCCTTCCCAAAGTATTTGAATAATGTCAATTAGTCCGTTAAAAGCATTAGCAATAGAGTCAATAGCAGGGGCTACATGTTCATCGTAGACACTACTCAATCCATCGCCAAACTTATCAACAACACTCTCGATAGTTTCAAATATTGGAGCTACAATGTCCAAAAGACTTTGAAGCATTGATGAAATTTTAGGAGCGCTTGTCACAACGACTTTTTCAAATCCTTTAAATAGACTTCCTGCTAATTTGCTACCGACTTCAACAATGGTAGATGTCAAGCTTAATAGAGTTGACACAATAGCGCTACCGATACGAACCGCACCAGTTGAAGTAATGACGTCGTAGAAAGCACTAGAAAAAGCCTGAGCGATGTTTCCTACTGCCTCTGCAATGTTACCAATATTATCAAACAAAGCGACTAGCGCCCTGATAATGCGTTCTTTTTGCCTTTCAAGGCCGTTTGCAATACTTTCAGTAAGAAGTACACCAATACCAACGCCTATAGTAGCTAACGAACCAGCAATTTGGCCCAAAGCATAAGCAATTTTCTCGGTCATGCGGTTAAAGGCATTTACAACCCTTGGATCGGTAGCAATTTCTTCAAGAGTTTTCTTGATTCGTTCTAAAGCAGCTTTGATACGCTCTAAACCTTCCGGTCTAAATGCTGCATCAAAACCTTTTTTGAAGAGGTCAAACAACCCTTTAAGCTTGTCTCCTAGCCCGTCAAAAATGCTCTTGAACTGGTTACCCATGTCGGTCAACTCGACTTCTGGCAAGATGTCTTTGAAAGGTCCGCCTCCGCCTCCCTTTCCTTTACCACCTTTGCCTCCGCCACCGCCTCCACCGCCTCCAGAACCGCCTGCATCATCGTCTTTTGGTTTTTGCAAGATGTTAATCTCATCAAATCCCAAAAGACCTAGCAATTCTTTAGCAGCCTTCTTGGCGTTTTTAGCTGAGTCTCCAAGATTATCAGCAAGTCCTCCTGCTGAATCTCCAGCGTCGTCCACTGCATCAGCAAGGTCTCCTGCACCGCCTGCAGCATCTTTCATGGCATTACCCATGTCTCCAACTGCTCCACCGACACCATCTTTTACCGTAGCTTTCTTGTTAAACATTAAAGCAATAAACTCAGCGAGTTTAGCAGTAACATTCTTCAATACCATAGCAAAAGAGTTCAAGACAGGCATGATTGCATTGATAATCGGTAACATAGCATTACCCAAATTCAATGCACTATCTTTCATCAACGACTTAAATAAGCTGATACTTCCGTTGACTGAGTTGGATAAGGTATCTCCATACTTGGCTGTAGCCTGTTCCAGAATAGCCATAAGGCGGATTTGTTGCTGGGTTTGATAGTCTAATTGTTGCCAGCTCTGACCGTTTGCGAACTTCTTAAAGGCTTCAGTGGATTCAATCATAGCAACTCCAACGTTGATTCCTAGGTCCTCAATTGCTTCGGTGTTACCTAGTAAACCAGAGCGAATCCGCTCCATAACGTCTGTAATGCTACGCCCTGAACCTTCAGCAACAACTGCCGATGTTTGCAACATCTTAGCAGTATAGGCGCTTAGCTTGTTGGTATCTTTGATAAATCCAGAAAATAAGTTTGAGTAGACTGCACCGTAGTTGGTCGCCTCACCCACACCCATATTCATAGCGTTAGCGTTATCGTTAACCCATTTTAAGAAAGATTGCGAACTCTCGCCCATCTGTCGCTTGATTTGGTTCATAGACGCTGATACTTCAAGAGCTGTCTGCGCTGAATACATCCCAACATCAAGCAATTTCTTACCAAGGATTGCAAAACCAGCGAACTTGGCTAGCTTACCAAACGCACTACCGATAGAATTCGACTGTTCACGAACTTTGGCAGTAGCATTCTTCACTTGGTCAGATGTTCCCTTGACCTGATTCTCGACTTCTTTCATCTTCTTCCTGAAAGGCGCTATCTCAGCGTCAATCATGACTTTCAATTCGTCAAGAGTTGCCATTCATTTCCTCCTTCCTTTTTCGATTATGTCTTTCTGCAAATTCACGCATCCGTTCCTTATGCAACAAAAACGCTTGTCTCTGTCGTTCCTGTTCTACCGCTTGTTGTTCTTCTACAAACAACTCAGGCGCATATTCCCAGAACTCAAAGACCTTGGCATCTTTGGATAACAATAAGGAAACGTGGTTGGATATCATCTGCGAAAGTCTGTATGAGTCAATAATCTTCTCTTTACGCTCTTGGGCTTTGACACGGTTGTAGCTTTCTATCATTTCTCTGATTTCAAGCACCGTTAAATCCCAAAAATCAAGAGGCTTACCCCCGATGTCCAAAAACATAGGATAAAGCCTCTCAATAATCTGCGTTACCGTTAAGATTACTCGACTACTGTCATTCTCTTCTTGGAAGCTTTCTTGTCCTTGCTTCCTCGTGGAGTAAAACCCGATACTTCAAAGAGTGGCATCAACACCTCTGTCATGAATGTCGTTTGATCTCCACCGTTGTCCACGTATTCATCGTATAGATCGTAGACATCTTCAAAGGAATACCCATGTTCATACTGCTGCAAGGCCCCATGAACTAACAACAGCATAACTTTTAAAGGTGGCAAAGTGAACTCTTCGCCAGCTTCAGGCATGAAAATCTTCAGTAAGTTCATGCCGATTTTTTCTTCCACAGTTGCAGCTTGATGAGATGTCAAACGTAGCTTCAACTCTTTTTCATCAGTAACTTTCCAAGTTGTGTATTTTAACGCCATTTAATTAACCTCCAAGACCGTCTACAAATTCCAACTCTGACTGCAAAGCAATTTTAAGGGTAAACTCGATAACGGCATTGACACCGCCACCACCAAGCTTAACAGATACTTGACCTTCAAAATGAACTTTAGTGTTGTCTGGGTAAGTTTGTTCAAAGAAGAGTTTCGTCTTGTTGTCTGCCGCTTTACGCAATACGCGATAAGGTGCGGTTTCTCCGTCGTTCTTATAAGCGAATTTGTACTCCAATTCCCCTGCGTCGCCAATACCGAATTCATACTTTTTAACTTTGTCTTCAAGAGTAGTGTTCTCTACTTTTTCAGGCTCAATACCAAACTCTGGTACTTCTTTCAACCCAGCAAGTTTAGTATAAGTTCCTTTAGCTGTACCATAAGCTAACGTAATTCCATTTGCTAACATGTTTAATTCTCCATTCTAAATTGAAAAACAAGCTCTGAGTGTAAGTCAACGACACCTTCAAAACGCATGACCTTATGTCTCAAATGAGACGGGTCTGGTACGTCTTGGCAGTCGGTTCTTCGCAAACCTAAAGACTCAAAAATCTGATTGATTTTAACAGCTAACTCACTGGTGCTAGTATCATCAAAAATATCCACCTTGTAGCGGATAGATGATTTTTGTTCCTGGTCGTCAAACCATTCACCCGGCTTGTTTTGTTCTTCCAAAAAAATAACGATTGGGAAAGTCTCCCAATCGCTAGGATAAGTATCAGTCACATTATCTGCGACCTTTTGCAATTCTTTATAAATAACAGGCTTGATATTGATCATTATATTTGTTCTCTTATCTTTCTACGGACATAATTCGAAATATTCTTGGACACACGCTCTTGATTGTCTCTCAAAGCTGGATAAAGATAAGGCTGGGCAGGTTGACCATACATCTTGTAGAACTCCCCAATCTTTTGAAAGTGGTAAGGTCCTACATCGATTTGGTCTTCATGCACATACCACGGGCTAGAGCGATAAGACACGCTAACCTCTGGAGAGATACCAGAATGGCTAGACTGACCCTTAGGTCCTGTTCCAAACTCAACGTAAGGAGCATAGTGTAGATTTGTGTAAACCTCTCCTATAACCTTATCTCCGTCCATTTTAACCCTAGTCTTGATGCTATTTCTAAGTTCTCCATTGTTCCCTGGTGCAAGTCTTTTAGCATCAGCTTGGACAATGGTTTTGGCTGCATGATGAACCGCCTTTGAAACAATATCTCGTTGCGCAACATCTGACAACTTTCTGAACTTAGCTATAAGCCTATCTGCCCCTAGTAGCTCTGACACGCTCTAACTCCAAAACTTGATGATGTGTGTAGACTTTTTTAGAGATAACCCTATGAGTCACTTCTGTCTGGTTATCTATACACACGCCATCCTTTACTTTGATAGTCGCTGACTTGTTGGCATTTGCGTTCAAAATGTCGTTGACACGCTCGCCATACAGCTCAGATTGTAATTTGCTACTAGCTGGCCACAACTCAAGACAGACTGTTTCGGCTTCCTTGGCATATCCTTCTTTTGCGACACCTTCCTCTGTAACAGTCTTTTCAAACCGTCGCATTGGATAAGGTGTCAGTCTACTCTGCTTCAAAAACATGGCCTGCCACCCTTGCTAGTCTGTGCATGCGTATACGCTGTAAAAGACCTGTAGACAGGCCGTTTTCTCCGTAGACTACTGCTATACCACCTTCGGTTCTAGAATGCTCTCCTTCCGCTCCTGAGCGATTGTGGAGCTCGATAGCAACCTCAGGTATTAAGAGACTTAAAGAAGGTGTCAAAGATGTGCGATTAGTCTCTGACAAGATAAGATTTGTAGCCCTCATTTGGAGCAACATGAGAAGCTGAGTATCTTCTTCGCCTGTCATTTTCTTCAGCAACTCTATAGACATATCAATCCTCTTCTAAAAACTCAGGTTCAGGAAGGATTTCCTCAAGAACATCTGAGATAGCGACACCGTTGCTGGCAAAATTGTCAGCAAGCTCGGCATAGCGTTCCTCAGTAATCTCAAGCTCCTCCCCTACCAGTCGCTTCACATTTGATTTCCAATCGTAGAAATCTTGTTTGATTTTAAATTTCATAACTCATACCTTATTTCTTGATTTTCCAGTTAGCTGAGTCAGAGTCTGGTGCGGTCGTAGAGCTTGAAATCTCTTTAACTGCAACATAGACTTTATCTTCATGCGTTACTGTATCACCTTCTTTATAGGCTGTTTCAGTCTTCCATTTTTTAGCACGGTTCACTGTCTTGCCTTGGGCTGATTTCTTAGCAGCTGGCTTAGTATCTGCAATTGTGATGATGTACTTTTGGAAATGTTCAAGGACATACGCTCCAGTGTAGAGCAATTGTTCTACCAATTCACCAAAACGACCAGGTACGTTGTCATTGTACTTGGTATTGTCAATTTGAATTGGTGATGTAACGACACCAGGGGCACTAGCAAGGGCATTTACATTTGGCAAGAATTTAGATGGTACTTTGTAGACTGTGTAGTCATCCAATTCACCAACATATCCTTTTCCAAGGACTTTCTTATCTGCATCACCTTGTGGTAAATGAACGATTTCAGATTTGATAGCTTTGTAGAAGCTTGGAGTGACAAAGAGCAAACGTTCTTTAGTGATTCCGAGTTCATCCAATTTTTCAGAAACGTCAAGAACTGCATTGTAAGCGTTGTTTGCGCCTTTTTCTTTGCCCATAACAACATTTTCGCTTACATTACCAAGTGCTGCATCGAAACGAAGTTTGTCAAGATATGGAGCGACTACTTCGGCAGTCTGACGAGCAAGCACATAATCAATGTTTACTTGACCGTTTGAGTCTCGTTCGTCCAACTGGTCAACGAAACGACCCCAGTATTTTTCTTCTTCAAGGGTGTAGATTTTTTCTTCAACTTCAACGTGGTCAAATTCGTTGTCTTTGTTACGTTTGTAGTCTTTAAGTTCTGTTGTGTTACCAGTTGCTACTGTAAAAGAGCGACCTTGCAAGGTTACTGCATCGCTTGATGTTACAAGCGGTGTTGAATATGAATTTACTGCAAGTACATCCTCAATAATCCCTAGATGTTTCTTGCGTGATTCCGCTGTGTTTAATTCTTCAAATGCCATTTATTTTTCCTCTTTTCTTTTATTACAAGAAGTCTTTACGCCATTTTTCCGTGGCTTCTTGCTGGACTGTTTGTGCATTTTTGATAGGCGCACTACCTTTCATACGCTCAGAGACTCCTTTCTGAACTGACTCTTCCCATGCTTTTTGGATTGAGGTGATAGATTCAGATACCGTCTCTGCGCTTGTCAAATCAACTACATTTACTAATTCAACAGGTAAGTCACGTTCACTTAGCATTGCTTTAGCTTCTGCGGTTAATTCTTTACGAGCAATAGCTTTTTCGCGGTCAGCTAGTTCTTGCTCACGCTGATCCAACTGATATTTCTGCTTCTCATCAGCGTTCATCTTAGCAAGTTTCTTAGCTTCGTTTTCCTTGGCCTCTTGCTCTGATTTCCACTTGGCAAACTTCTTATCGATAATAGCATCGACGTCTGCGTCCGTATACTTCTTCTCGTCTTGCGGTTGTTGTGCAGGTTCTGCAGGTACCTTTTGTTCTTCAACCGTTTCGACTGTTTGTGTTTCTTCGTTCATTGCGAACCTCCTATTTTTAAAGTCGTCCCCGACTGTAATTTCCATAGCTTTTAGTGTCGTCAATGCTTGGACAATATAAAAACCGCTTCAATTTCGATGCGGTTAATTTTTATAGTTTAATTTCTTCAATTTTTGCACGCTGTTCTAGAGTTGAAAGATAATCCCACATAACCGAACGTTGCCTCTTTAACAAATTGATAGGACATCTAGGCTCAAACTCAAGTTGCCCTTTTTCGTATTTCCCAATCATCATATCTAACTTCTGGAATCGTTCTTTCAATTCGTAGTATTCTTTTTTAAAGCGTTCTTTCCAATCTTCCATTTTTAGTTCCTTTCTTTTACGTTTCTATAAGGATAACTTCGCAAGCTACCACTGAAATTCTTTTTACAACCAATTCACAATCCAAAAAATCGCATGGATAACCTCCATCCAAATCCTTGTTATTGTGGCAAACTGAAATGTTTTGTTGTTCATCTATCACTTCACAAAGTTCTTGAACTTTCATTTTTTCAATTCTTTCTTTACACTTTCAATTATTCCGCTGATTACGGCCATAATAATAAATATTAACAACAAAAATACCAACCACCCGAAAGCGATTGATACCAAATCCCAGATGAACATATCTTACTCCTCTACTTTTTCGTATGTTTCTTTAAAGATGTCAGGTTTGCATGGATAAAATTCACCTTGCACACCTTTGATAATGTAGTCACCTTCTGTTGCAACCATCAATCCTTCAAGTGTTTCTATCTTTAGAACTGGATTATCCAAATCAGCATAATCAACACGAACTGGATCTAATCCTAATTCTGATAACTCCAAAATTGATTCTTCTGTATCTAAAAACTGCACAGCTTCAACCACTACTGGCTTTTTACGGTATTTCATTTCTCGCTCCTTTCTATTCATCATTTTCGAGGCTTAGCATTCTTGTCCACCCATTCTTTGAAAGCATCAAAAGTATCCATGTTTTTTAGATACAAATACTTTTCAACTTTTTCAATAGCTTTATCGACCGATTGGTCGTTAAAACAATATCCGTTACCCGATAAATCAAAAATTTTATTTCGTTCTTCCTTATCAACAATCCACAAATTTTTCCCAGTCCAAGCACTCCGTGAGTCGTAACATTCCTTCGATTGTATTTCAAGTCCGTTATCTTCAATCAATTCTATCAATTTTTTATACTTGTTCATTAAAATTTCCTTTCTGAGTACGAAAAAAGCACTTAGATTTCTCTAGGTGCTTAATAATATAATTGTAACAACGTGTCAAAATCATCTTTAAAAACATTTTGACTATTCTGTTTTATTTGCTCAATGATTTTATCCTTTTTATCTCTGTCCAAAGGGAGTGCTTCAAACGCTTCTTCTTTTACTAAGAATTCACCATTTTCTCCCTGGAATTCTTTTGTAATTTTTCTAATATGAGTCTCGAAATCGATAGATTGAAGTTCTTCGTCGTTGATGTTATCTTCAATCGCATCTAGCAACAAACTAATCGAAATTTTAATCATCTTTAATCACCCCTAACTTACTGCGGTTATAAACAATTGTATACAACCCATCATTATGCATCGCTTTAAAACCGTCATAACCATGCAGAACAGCAAAAACATCTGCATTAGAGTCATTTATTCCTATTTGACTCATCAAAAAATAGTAATATTCATATAATTCATTATCATCGTCTAAATTTTTCAACCAAGTATGCTTTTCTTTTTTATAAAGTTCGTCAGTTAAAAATTTAAAATCTGAATGATCATAAAAAGCTTTGATCAGTAGTGGATTCGGTCCTTTATTAGCATATCTCTCAGCAACAAAACGACTTCCGAAATACAAACCGCGCCCATGGGCAGATTTTACTCTACCGCTTAGGTCTAGTTTCCCATTTCTGAAGTTATCCTTTAAGGTTTTTGACGTTATTTCTCCAGATTTACTATCACTTACACCACGATATATGGTCTCTAATCCAACAATATCATTCTCATTGAGAATATTCGGTTTTCTATCATAGCCAATTCGTTCATATAAAAATCTTATGAATTTAGATTTTTCATCATCATACGGTTTTGAACGATCTGTCAATTTTTTATTTGCAGCTAATTCTAAAATATTTTTACCGGTTTCTTTCTCGTATTCTTCTGAAACCATTTTCAATCTTTTGGATACACTTAATATTCTTTCTTTGTCACCTATATTATCCTCTGTCAACGGGTAAAAGTCAAATGTTTTTATATCATTTTTTGATTCCTTAACAACTTCCTCAGCATCCACATACTTGCTATACCACTCTTTATAAGTCATATCGGCAGGTACTAGCTCGGTCTTACCTGTCTCTGGATTCCTTGCTCTGCGCTTCAGCTTGCTGTAGTCTGCATCCTCATCGTATGCGACAGTAGTAGACCTACACCATGGGTGCATAGGCGGACAATTGACACCAGGGGTAGCCTTGTCCCTGTCGTAGACCTGATTGTCATGCTCCTGACAAATACGTGATGTACGCTTGTCTAAGACGGCCACAAAGATATACTTCTCTATATCCGCTTCCTCATAGCTGAGTAGTTCCATATGGTTGTGAAAAAAGGCTGATTCTGTCCGAACCAAACGCCTTGCATCGTTCTGGCCTACATTGAACCTCTCAGCAATTGCTTGTGCAGTTTCTCGTGTATCTCGACCTGTCATGAGGCTCATGAGAAGTTCATCTTTTATGCTAGATGTAAGCTTCCCTGTGTTCTTCCAGATGTTTGTTGAGTACGTACTTCCATCTCCTACCCAACTAAAAGACTGTAGATGTTTAATCTCGTTCTCAGGAAGCCCAGAAAAGTCGTATGCGAGTCCTGTCTGCTGCTGTAGGTCAAAGGTAGCCTTGTAATAGCTATCCTTCATCAGGTCGCTATAAAAGGCATCTGAGCCTGTCTTCTCTGAATGATAGATAGATTCACGCATACGATCTAAATCGTCGCTCAAACGCTCTAGGCGCTTCATACGAAAAGAATAAGCTGGACTGTCCAAATCTGCAAGTAATCGTTGGATGTTCGGGTCATTCGGTCTTGCTTCAAGCACCTTACGAAGTTCATTCAAGTTTTTCTTGTCTTTCATGTTCTTCAAGACTTGTCTAGCATCTACCTGACTTAAACCATAATCGCGTTGGAACTTATCGAAAATCTTATTGATTTCCTTATCCAAGTAGATCTTAGCTTCTTGATAGATCTTATCGAACTGGTCTGCCTGCTTTTCGGCCTTGTCCATCTGCTGGTAAATCAGATTGGCTTTCCTCTTCGCCCAATACTCCTGATTCTTCATCCTCTACCTCATCTTCAGGTTTCGTGTTGTCTTGGTTGAACATCGGCATGTCCTCCATGTTCTTCTTTTTCTCTTCTTCCAAGGCTTCCAGTTCAGCGTCAGGGTCTTCCACGAATGGCAAGAGAGAAATAAGCTGCCTGTTGGTCACTTTGCCTTCAAGGTTGTTCACAATCTGAGAAATCTCCAACAAATTCTTAGGTAAACCACGGCTAAACTGCGGAACAATTGAATGAGATTCTAAAGCAATCTGCTTCATGCCCAAGTAATGAGCAAAAATTGCAATACGCTGACGCAATCCACGCTTGTAGTTCGCTTCCTTGGTCTTAGTAATCATCTCAAGGCCCATTAGCTTGAATTCCATGGCTACGCCTGACGTGTTCCCTGCGAAGTTCTCATCAGTAAGATTCGGCACATGACTAAATGTGTAGATATCCTCTTTAAGAGCCGTGCGCAAGATTTCCGTGGCACTTTCGTCCAGCGTGTTCTTCAAGAACTCAGCTCTCGCACTATCTCCCGGTAATTCCAAAAGACCTTCTTCAGAAAGAATCTTCATCGCTACCTTAGCATCTTCTGGTGTGTCTGCTAACTGTGTGCCATATAAGACAAGGATAGACTCTACTGCCTGTTCCTTGTCATTGACACGGTTACCCATCAAGGAATTATAAGCATCAATCAAGCTAATCTGTTGCTCGTAGTCGCCAATGGCAAAGTGATTATTGCGATACTCGATAATCGGGATTTGACCAAGATTGTGAGGGGCTGCTTGCTCGTTCTGAGTTGTTCCTGAATCTGTACTTCTCAGAACTATGTGATAATGCAGATTCTCAGTAAAGACCTCTGCCTGGTACTTAGTAGTATCTTTCGTATCATCTTTGACTTGGTAGTAATAGACCGCAAACAAAGGCTTCCGCTCAATGCTATCATCGTAGACCATGAAGGTATTCTCTGGATCAATACTAGTTGAGTCCAACTCAGTCAATCCCTCTTTAGCATAGATGTACTCATAAGCACGCCCATAGATAGCCATGTTCAAAGCATTCTGCGCATCCACTTGGTCAATCTCAGCACCGTCAAAGGCTGTAAGCAGTTCATCAATATCACCTTCAGCAGTGTTATTGTACTTGATAGGATTGCCCATAAAATAGCCTGTAGCCGTGTCTGCGATGTCCTTGGCATGATTGGCTACCGTCTTGTAATTCGGTGCGTTTACGTTGCGTCTCTTGTGATTTAAGATAGCATGCTCGCCCATGTAGTAGCTTTTAAGCTTCTTCAAATGCGAGCCTTCAGTGCTATGTTTCGTTATCAATTTGTAAATCAGGTCTTTCTTCAAAGAACCCTCATCATATCCATCTCTTGGATAAGTTAAATGTTCGTACATGTCTTTCCTCTCTATAAACCATAATCAGAACGTCTGCGGACGGTTGCTTTAGGTTGTGAATGTTGCGAGTAAATCGCATAACGCACCGCATCCAGCACGTCATCATTCTCTTTCACTGGCTCGCCTGTTTTTTCATTCCAGATGTATTGATAGACCTCATCTTTGAACTTGCTGACCTTGTTTGATACAACAAAAAAGCGCCCAGTTTTCATTAACTTGGCGACTTCTTCAATACCAGACAAGACCGCTTTATTAGCGTTGAATGTTCTTAATTGCTCTCTTTGAAATCTTGCAACATGTTCAGGTCGTGCGCTATCTGCCCAAAATGTAATGTTTCCGTACCGTTCCTTGATATTCTTAGCGAGGTCTACCCAAAAGTCTATCTCTTTGTACTGATGCGCATGTTCCTCTAACAAATAAACTGAACCGTCGGGTGTCTCTCCGATAACAACGATTGAGCCAAAGTGTTCATATCCCCAGTCAATGCCGGCATATACTTTAGTGATATCTTCTGGTATGTTATCCACAAACATATTCTCGCTAAAATCACGATATACAACACCCTCGCCAGTTACCCACAAACCAAGGATATCTCTGTCGTAAAATACACCAGCTGGTGTAGCATTTTTAATATTATCACGATATCTATCAGACATGAATGTATTATCATCTAGCTTGAAATGAAAGTCTATGATCATATCGTCTCCAGAGTTGATATAATCCCGTCTGAGCCAGTGTGTCGGGATGTCTGGGTTGCTATCCCAAATAATCCTAGCGCCCTCTCCTGAGCAACGTGAGATAATTTCTTTGAATACTTGTTCATTAGCAAGAGACGCCTCGTTTATGTAAGCTCCAAAAGCAGTGAAACCACGGGCACGCTTTAACCCAGAAATAGAACCAGTATAGACTTGAACCACCTTTACACCACCAAGGGTAAAAGCTCCGTGCTTGTCGTATTTGAGTTCAATATCAAACATGTTATACAGTTCCTGAATGATATTGTTTTGTATCGATGTTGAAGAGGTTCCAGCTAAGATATACATCGGTTCATCAATGTCTAACTTATCAGCTATTGTTCTAACTCTATCAATTTCGTTCATAAAAACGATGTTATCTACAACGGTTTTTCCTGAACGTTTCGCACCATGAAGTCCACAAATAAAGAAATCATCGTTCAATACTCGTGTAAGCACTTCCTCTTGTCGTTTAGTGAATCTATCTGTTATCAAAAGCACCTCTCAAAGCTTTGGCAAAGTCTCTCAATTTATCGTCTTGTTCATTATCTACACCGATTTGTGATTTGAGTTTTTCTATTTCAAGTTCTAGTTTCTCAGCTTGTTTAGCAGTCGGATAACGCTTCAATATCTCAGCTATCGCTTTGATAACTGTGTTATTATCTGCTTTTTTTGTAACTCTATCAACTTCTCCAGTGACAGGGTTCATCATCAAGACTTCCTCAAGTCGCTTTCCTCTTGCAATGTCCGAGAGAATTGAAAGAGCCTCTTTAGCACTCAAAACGTTGTCATCATGCATCTTTTCAGTTTCGGTTTGTATAAACGTTTTAACGCTTGCATTTTCTAGCAATTTACTAGCAGTTGTTTTAGCATACGCTTCACTATAACCTGCGAATATTGCGGATTGATAGACATTACCAGTCCTCAAATACTCGCTTGCAAACATCTTTTGTCTTTGATTTAACCCAATGTCCATCACCACCTTTTTTATAATCAAAAAAAGCCACACGATGTGTGACCTTTTCAAGACCTCTCATTGCGAATTAAAATCGCAATTGGAACGACAGGACTCGAACCTGTGACATCTTAATTCCCTAAACAGGACTTAATCCGTCTACCATATATCCATTAGCCAGCATGAGACTACTGCTTTAAGCGAGTGACTTTTGATAACTTATAGTTTATTATCTTGTCCACAAATATTCCTACTTGTATCACTCATGCACGATTGGTTAGACCAATCACTCCTTACATCACAAACTACTAAGCCATTTTTCAATTAACGAAGACCCCGCTAAAAGTCTAAGCTGCTTTACTCTTTGACTTTACTCTCATCCTTGCGAGACTTGAGTAGGCAATCTAATTGCCGAAGTACACTTTCATTTGTGACGGGCGATGACTTTTGCTTTTTTTTGAATTTTTTCTATCTTGAATAGCTTTTAAAATATTAAAAATCATCATTTTATCTATCACAGACACGCATCGCCATGTGTTTCATTCTCTTTTGAAGAACAAAATGCACAGCGCCTGCTTGTTATCGATTGTTTTGCGGACAATCAACTCACCTTACATACTTTTGGGAGGCGCCCAATTTTTGTAAGATATGGTATTAAGCTCTTGTTGCACCTCGAACCAAATACCTCTTTCCTCTTATAGACTCGTCTCACAGCCAAACTGCCACATTTGCATTTCCTCAGCACCTTGCCGTTGGAATCTTTCTGCTTTAACTTCGTCCACCTATTCCAAAACTGAAATAGTTAAGATTAAATTGCTTAGATCGACCATTGCTGGCAGGATGGTTGATAGATTTAAAAACATCCTTTTCCTGAGTTACCACAGATTATCTAGGCTAAGCCCTAAAAATGCAAGGCGACTACTACCTTGCGTGTTAATTAGTAATCATTTTGAAAGTTTTCCTTTTTTATTTTTTGTAGTCTTTAACGGCGATGCCCGGAATCGAACCAAGGGAAAAATAGGAGAGAAACCACTTGCCTGTCACCGCCAAAACGAGACCGAAGCCTCGTAAAAATATAATAAAGTATAAAGGAGACGTCAATTGACCTATCACTTGACAATACTATTTTACCATGTAAAATAAGCCATTTCCTAGCAATTTACTTGCAAATATCTCCCAAAATTTTACGAAAGACAATCAGCTTACCTTTCCGATAGGCTTCCGCAAATTCCAAAGCACCTCTACTAAGCATACGGTAGAACTCACTTTCAGAATAGCCTAAGTCCATATAGATAGCCTTGTCTGATAATTGGATTTCCATATCCATGTACTTCTTTGCTATAACCTGCCGAACGTATGGATCCATGATACAGTTGACTGCTCTCTCAATCTCTAAAACCTCTGCTTCCGCATCCACATGTTCGATAACCATATTCTCTGTAGCTGTGTTCTTACCAGTAAACGTCTTTGGTTCAAATGAGTAGGTCGTTGTGATCTTAGGCAAATACTCAGCGCCTGCCATTCGGACATACGAGCGATAACTCTCTAGAACGTCATAGACATTTTTCTTGGTGAATTGCACGTCAACCTTTTTTAATAACCTCACAACATAGCTCCTTTATGATATAATATTTTTATTGGGTATATCACAAAGGAGTCAGCTGTGCTGGCTTTTTTCTTGCCTTGCTCCGTTTTTAGGTGTATGCTTTAGATACAAGACAAAGGAGAAACAAATGAATACTGTTAAAACTCGTAAGGTTGGGAATTCTATCACTGTGACCATTCCGAAAACACTCAATGTTCCAGAAGGTCAGGAAATTTTTATCTACAAAGGTGTAGATAATGTCATTGTCCTTGCTCCAAAAATTCCAGACCCATTTAGTGGCGACACAGATCTACGCATGGAGAATGATTTTTAATTTGAAGCCTAGTCCTTATGGATTGGGCTTTTGTTCTACCTAAGCGACATCTTCACGTTCAATTAACGGCAGAATGCCATTGTCTTTTAAAATTTCATACAAGAAGAAGTGCCCTTTCACTGTCCATTTCGTATGCAAAGAGACATCTGGCATACCATTTTTATGTGTAATAGGATGCGGTTCAATATGCACATATCCTTTAGTATGATATTTAGCATAAGGAAGCCACACCTTCCCTTGCTTAAATATAATACCTAGGTCTTTCAGTCGCAAATTGAATTTTTTAGCACTTTCTCCATAGTTCTTAGCAATAGCAGTTGTAGAAATTAAACCCTTGTTAGCCAACATTACATCTACATAGTCTGCTTTTGGTTTCATTTCGTCTAGTTCGGATTGCAATTTACTATTCTGCACTTCAAGTTCCTTACTTTTTGTTCGTTCTGCTTTCAGAGCTTGAAAAGCTGCAATAGCTAGGTCTGGATCGTTAAGTAGCTGGTCTGTCGCATACATTCCATGCTTGCGGATAGACGGTAACACTTCACTAGTCACCCAGCGTTTAAACTCCTTAGCCTGTGGGAGCTTACTGGATAGGATGAGCGAGTAAAGACCAGACTCGTTGATGATGATAACACCTCTATTTCCAAAAGTACCGTTTTGGTAGTTTTGGCGATCTTCTTCATCTACGTGACGGTTTATATCTCGACTACCGTTTTGGTACCCCAGAATATCCGCAACATCTTTCCCAACTAGCCAAGGTTGACCCTCAATCTCTACCATACGAACTTGACCGAACTGTTCATTTTTAAAAATTTGTAATTCCATTTCATTTATCCTTTCTTCATCTTATAAATCAACTCGCGGTTTTCAAGCATATCTGCAATTTCCGCCCAAGCCTCTGCATTTTTTTCCATCATAACATCAAGCACTTTTTTATTAGCAGGTAAACTCATAGCTTCCGCAAAGTCAACTTGATTATCTACCCAATCTTTGAACTGTTTATAAGTCCAAGGTTCTTCGTTAATTACTTCTTGCTGATTATTCAGCAGAATTACGTTATTCATTTGTTTCCTCTTCTTCTGTAAAAAAGTTAATAATAAAATTGATTAGATCATTGGCAAAAACTGCCATAAAAGTTGCCTGAACATCAAAGAATACTCTCGCCTGTTCCTCTGGAAAATGTTTTCTGACGATTGCAGCTAGAAGTGCATCCCACTTTTCTAACTCCTCAGTCCTTGCTTCTGACCTAAATGCCATATGTAATTCGTTGATAAAATCTTGATTTTCCATGATTTTCTGTACGCAAAAAGCGTACCCCTTTCTAAAAAACTGTTTGCCAAACAGAGGTACGCTGTGGTATAATACTAGCGTATCCTGTTCTTTATGAATGGGTGCGAGGCACCATGTAACTACTCAAACGCCAATCCGACTAGTTACATGGTATTTTTTTATTCCTCTAAACGTTGAGCAAGCTCTTCAACAGCCTGGATAATCGTATCTGATTTAGAAATTCCTAACTTCATAGAAACATCTGAAATCAAATCAAACTCATCCTCAGTTATTCTGACGGTCATTGATTTATTCCGCTTGCTCTCTCCTTTTAGAGGTCGCCCCATTTTCTTTGCCATAACTATCTAGTAAAATACCAAATAGCCAAGGCAAGGACGGCGATGCCAACAACACCTTGAACTTTTTCTTTCAAGGTCGTCCGCTCAATCGTAATTTCTGCACGCTTGAACTTCTTGTGGTAAAGTACATTGTCTTTCATTTGCTTTTTACCTTTCCTTATGCTAGAATGAACTAAACAGTAGTGAGGAGCTTTCGCTCCTACTACCTTACAAAAGTTTAAAAGTGATTTTAACTACTACGAGATCGAGGGTGATTGTGATCTCATTTAGTTTTAATCGCTTTTTCTTCTTGTCGTGTTTAGCCATCTGCTAAGTCCTTTCTGTTGGATTTGTTAGATTTCTCAACCTTACATAGACTATTATACTATTTGTAACGCATTAAGTCAATACTTTTTGCGTTACTTTTTTATTTTTCAACAAAAAAGTTCTCGCACCCATTCATTATTCAGTTTTCAAAGAACAAAATCATAGCTTATACTTCAAATAACGCTGCTACTTTTGCTAGTTTTTCAGAACTAGTGTCTAGCTCCTGACTAGCCCAAATTTCAATTGGTGTCATAACATCACCTCATCCCCAACTTTCACTTTCTCATACACGTCCTTTGTAACAACGAACACACCGTAGTCACGAATGGTAAGCGTGTATAGCTTGCCGTGTCGTCCTTTCTCGACTACCTTACCGAATATCTCAGCGCCTGCATTATCCGCCTTATAGATAACCATCGGGCGCTTTTCTTCCAAATCTCGAATCCTGTCCATCTGCCAGATGTTTAATCCAGCAGAGACGAGGATACATACTGTAATGAATCGTTTCAATCTGTGCCCCCTCTTCCGTGCTCTTTCAACCATCTATCAAATCCATCAAAAACATTCTCATTTTCTTTGAGTTTAAATATTCCACTATATCTATCATCACAATACTCACAATAATCGATATAGGTTCCACCGTAAAACGACATCACTCCACCTCCTCAATTTAACTATATGGTCGGTCATAAAACCTTCCGTCCATGAAGATCTCTAATGGTCTAATCCAGCATTTTTGCTCTTTATCCAAAGACACAGAGACAACGCACTCTTCTAGCGTTTCTTCCCATAGACCTACAGCTATTACTTTATATTCTTTAAGAGTTTTCTTGTGAACCCAATATGATCCAACCATAGGTTTTTTCATCACTCCACCTCCTCAATCTCAATCCCCTCACAATCGAATACCCAGCCGAAGCCAGCTTCTTCTAGTTCTTTGCGGGTAAGTTTAGAATATACTCTGCAACTGTAGAAAAAAACAGCATTCTCATCAGGATTGTTCATAATGTACTGACCAGATGCTTTAATCTTAACCAGATACCTCTTCTCTTCATCGACCTCGTAGCCGAACTGGTGCATGTTGACGAGGGTTTGAAATGCTTTTTTTGAACAATTAAACCAGTTTTTGAATTCGGATTCTTCTTGATCCTCCCAATTATAGATGTAATCCCAAATGTTATAGTCTAAATCATTTTCATTTCTCTCATACCAATCCGCCACAAACTGCGGAACTTTGACCGGTTTTGGTTCGTCTAGTTGTTCAAAGATTTCTTTAACATCTTCCCACCAAACTGCATAACCTTGATAATTGCCAATTATTGTTTTGCATTCTTCGAATTTCTCAATCAATTCCTGCTTATTCATCTTCCAACTCCTCCACCTTCCGTCTCAATTCTTTATTCTTTTTCTTCAACAAATCGCGCTCCAGCGCTCTAATCCGTCTCTTGCGTGAATCGCACGGCTTCGAATACTCGACTATCTTCTCTTCGTTTTGCTCTATCGTGCGTTGATAACCTTTTATCAATTCCTTTTTGTCAAATCCCATCCACTATCCTTTGCAATATCTCGTGATACTCGTAAATCTCCAGTTCAATTCTGTAATTTTTATTTCCAGACTTGCCACCATGCATAAACTCAGTAGAGACTATCACATTATAATTATCATCTGTCCAAATCTTAGCGTCCGTCAAACCGTCAAACAAAGCCTTGCTTGTGGGCGACCAGTTCGGTGGGTCATACTTCCTATTTGTCGGAGGATATATCCGAACCTTAACCTTGCAAGGCTTGTCCTCGCTGTAAGGCAATCCAAAGTAATCTCTCAGTACATTGTTGCCCTCATATTCGGCTAACTGCCGTAAGAACTTAGTGATTTTAGCTTTTTGATGAAAGTGAGGTCTGTCGTTTGCGTTGATCATCTGTTTCCTGTTCAACTCAAATTTCAAAATCAATCGTTCTTTCATGTCTTTGTGAACACCTCATTCAGTTCCATAATCTCCTCATTGTTGTTATACGGATCATACGCTAACCGCCCGAAACCTGCTTTATTCGTGCTTGTTGGTGTGTTACCTGTCCATTTCAAATGCAGAAACTTACTGCACGCTCTACAACGAATTGATGAAGGTTTAATCTTAACCATTCTGTGGTAACATTCCCCACAAAACGGACACTGCACGTCTACTTTTACTAATTCAGTCATATTTTTCCAATCTATCAAACATTAAAATGGCAAATCATCATCACTGATATCCAATGGATTTGTGGTTCTGCCAAATGGATTATTGTCTCGGGTGAAATCAGGAACTGGATTTGTTGTGTTCCCCTCAAAGAAACTACCTTGTTGCCCGTAACTATTTCCATTTTGGAAATTGTTCCCTGTGTTATTTCCGTTTTGGAAAGAACTGCCCTGGTTGCTATAACCCTGTTGCTGATAACCGCCATGATGATCTTGATGGCCTTGATTATTTTGCTGACTGTTACGACTTTCTAGTAATTGGAAATTACTAGCAACAACCTCTGTCACATAGACACGCTGACCTTGCTGGTTATCATAGGTACGTGTTTGAATTACTCCTGTGATACCAATCAATGAGCCTTTTTTAGCCCAATTAGCAAGATTTTCAGCTGACTGTCTCCAAATAACGCAATTGATAAAATCAGCATCACGCTCTCCATTCTCGCTTTTAAATGTGCGATTCACTGCAAGAGTAAATGTAGCGACTGCCACATTTGACTGCGTGTATCTCAATTCTGCGTCTTTTGTCAAACGACCAACTAATACGACATTATTTAACATTTTCTAGTTTCCTTTCAATTTACCAAGTAACATATCCGCATCTTCAATCTGAGACTGCTTAATCATCTTATAGTCAACTACTCCAAGATGGTTCAAGAACCATTTAACGATAGAACCATCCTCTTTGCCTTTTTCAGCAGAAATAGTAGCAATTTCTTTCAAGTAGTAGTTTGCTTTTTCTACAGAAATAACTGGCTCATTGACTTTTTTAGGTTGTTGCTTTTTTGTTTGTGTATCCTCATTCCCGTCATCGTCTTGATCGCTGGTTATTCCAAAAATAGCAGATAATGCGTAGCGTTTAGCGTAAGTGATAGCTGACCCGATTGATTGAGGGTCGTTTTTGACTGGCTTCATTTTGATTGGATCATATTCAATCCACTCTCCTGAACTATGCATCACCAGCGTCCCAACTGTGACATTCCCATCTTCATCGCTTGACGGAAACTGTGTGAATGATAAACCATTCTTACTCGCTGACTCTGTGATAGCTTCTACCACATTTTCAAGTGGTACATACTTGCTTTTAAAAAATGGATTGTTGGCATCTTTTAAAGGTTGCTTCATTTCTTGTTGAGTTTTCGCAAAAGCCTTGCTGAACTCTGTTAATGTTTCTGATTTTTTCATATCTTGACTCCTATCTGATACTCAAGTTCTTACGTTCAACCAAGCTGGCGCCAATGATTTCAAGACCATTCTTCAAGTCCTCTTTCAAGCGTTTCTTGTCTGCTTTCCAAGTTGCTACCTTGTAAGCTTCTGGCAAGACTGCTTCATCTACTTCCACGGCTTGAGATTTTCTAAATGATACCTTGAAAAGTGGTGTATCAACACGTTCATGACCTGTTAAGCTCATGCTTGCTGAAAGAGTATCTTTCAAGTGTTCTTTCTTCTTCTCGTCTGCCTTGTTTAGCTCCATCAAGCGTTTTATTTCATTCTTACGAGCCTCAACGTCCGCTTCAAGGTTCTTCATGACCTTGATATAGTTTTCTACCTTGGTTTCATACTCAGTTTCCCAATCAATGGAATCCAAGGTGTCTAGTTTTGTTTCTTCGTCCAACTCCAAGTTGTAAATATCAAGAAATTGTCCTGTCAATTCGTAAAGTGTTGCCATCGTTTCTCTCCTACGCCCCTCATTCTTCAAATTTGGGGTCTATTTCCGTTTTTTATTCTTCGTTCGATAATTTATATACCTGCTTCTGAAAATCGCATACAGGCGATTTTAGAGCCATCTACGCACTGCGCCAGTATTCCTCTAAATCAACTGCCATAACCGCTGATAGATTTTTCTGCTCGGTTAAAATCTGCCTACGATAAGGTGCAGTTCCAGCTTGTCGCTCTTCCTCGTTTCGTGGAATATAATATCCACTTGGTTGAGTCTTCTTCGCCACAATCGGATGTCCAAAATTAACTCGCAAACTCTCAACAATCATTTCAAGTCTACGTTTGGATAGATTGAACTTCCATTTGATAGTTAGCGAACTAACAGGTTGTTCAAAAGTCCCGTGATTTACTATGTAATTCAACACGTTAGCTTCTACTTCTTCCATATCTCTGCTTACTGTCATTTAGACGTATGCCCTCCCTTTAAATTCATTGCTCAACTCACAACTACCACACTCTTTACACTCAAGAGGTGCGTAGCTATCTATAACTTCAAATTCATGTCCACAATCAATGCAGACGCATTCCCAGATATACATTTTCCAACCTCAGCGTAACACTTTCATAATCGCCTTCTTAGGTTCTGGCAAAGCTAACGGCTCTGGTTTTAACCCCTCAGGACGTTCATTGTCAAACGTGAAGCCTTGAAAATCTCTTCGGATATTCTTCCTAATCTCCTCACGCTCAATCTCACGACCGATTTCGACCGCTTCATTAAATGCTTGGATAATCTTCGTGTCACGTTCTTCTAACTTGCGTTGTTTCTCAAGTTCGTGCAATTCCATTTGTCGTGCTAAAATCCCAGCACCGATAAATCCTAAAATCACTGCGCCAGTTCCTAAAAGCTGATTTATTAATGGTGGTTCAAACATTCTGTTCTCCTTATGCTCTTAATTTTCGTACTTCTTTCTCTAATTCCAAAATCTCATAAACATCATTGACATCATACATAATATCTTTCCCTTGCTTACGAAATCTTAATCCTTTGCGTTCTAACTTTTTGATATAGCCATGAGTGAAGCCGAACTTCTTCATCAAAGCCTGTTGATTGATTGGCATGCGATCATTCTCTAACTGCTCCTTGACTTGCTTTTCAGCAAAAGCCAATAATTGATTCGTGAACAATTCAGCACTTTCGCCGTCCAATCGTAATTGTAACGTTATACCTTCCATTTCTTTACATCCTCTCAACTATGCGGGCAAGCATTTTTGTGATATAATGGTTTAAATTGTTTTAGTATGCGCCTGATTGCCGTCAGGTGCTTTTTGTTGTCTTCTAGACTGTCTTACTTTCCATCGCCCTAAGTTCAATCTCATGGCTGACTTGTTTCAATAGCTTCTCACACGCTATTTTAGCTTCTCTGTACGTTGTCGATTCGCTGATGAAATAATCAGCAAGTTCAATGACTTTATCTTCCATTCAACCTCCTATATCGGTCTCAAAACTGATGAAATATCCTCCTAAATTGCTATAATAATCTTGACTAGGACCTCTCACCGTTTTAGTCAAAATCCCAATAGAAAGGAGGAAATGTTATGACTGAAATTCACGCATGTCTTTGCGGAAATTGGGTGAATCTATCAGCCGAAGACGATTGTGTAATGGGACCAAATATGGCTAGTCCTTACATTTGGTAGGAAGAAAATGCAGAACTCTACTCACCAATTTCTAAACCTGAAGCAAACTCGATGTACCATCAGGATTATATCTACATTCACTATCGTGGTGCTGACTATCGTATCCATCCAATCTTTATTCAAGTCGTTTCTAGATAACTTTTTCTAGTCTTTTAGAGATGATTTCTACATCTGAGTCGTCCAGTTTCAACTGGTCGGCTTTTTCATTTAAACGAGCTTCGACAACTTGGTTAATTTCAATCCATTCTCGTTTTGTAAATTGACTTCTGAATTTTAAAAATTCGTTTAGTTTTTCTTTCATCCTGCTCCTTTCTGTCTCTAATCTCCATTTCTGCTATAATATAAGCAGAAAGGAGGTGATTTTATGAAATCCTTTAAAGATTTTCGAGAATCTTTAACAGCTGAAGATATGCAAGCTATCGCTGCTAAAGCTAACGAAGCCACTAAACAAATTGACCATACTGACGGATTGCAACTTGGGATGGTCAGTAGTTTAACTTCTGCAATAACTACTATTGAGTTACTTGAGAAGTATCATGAATGGCTTCATAGCTAAGACGCTTGA